>Ga0209291_1000026_pt1 | contig 160459 bp, 140 predicted proteins | sample GOMGulsemesocosm_FD_184633 | JGI IMG/M metagenome (GOLD analysis project Ga0209291, IMG submission 184633) | Methane-oxidizing microbial communities from mesocosms in the Gulf of Mexico - GOM9B Gulf of Mexico (SPAdes) (version 2) | ecosystem: Environmental > Aquatic > Marine > Cold seeps... | reverse complement strand
CTTCTTTGGTAGTAGGAGTAGAAAAAGACTTAGGAGAGATATGGCCTGCCTTAAAAATTATCTTAAAGCTAACAAGTAAGTTTGATGATTTTCTGGTTAACTTTAGCATGAAAATAGCGAGAAATGGTGCTTGGAAGTTTGCTGCAAGTATAGTTAACAAATCACCTGAAGTGCTAAAAGAATTGATAGAAGCTAGAGATCAAAAAACCGATAAAAAAGCCAAAATCATTACCAACCCAGGGATAGTAGCAGGTACAGTATTTGGTATCATCAGGCTTGGTGAGCGAGGTTCAGTTACTGAGAAAATTGAGAAACTACTTGCTTAGTTATTAAGAATTTAATTTCGTTTGAAAAAGAATGAATTTGAAAACAAAAAAAAACAGCATTAAAACTCAGTTTAGCAAAACCGTTAAACTATAATAAATTACCAAATGAGTAAATATCTGCAACTAATAATCTGTTTCGTTTTGGGAATAATCCCCTGTGAGGCTCAAAACAAAACCCTTTCTGACTTTTTACCAGAAGGACATGTATTATTTAAACAATATAACGGAGACTTAAACAATGACGGAAAAGAAGACTGTATTATCATTACAAAAAAGACCAATGAGGACAACATAGTCATGAATGATTATGATGAAAAGGTTGATAGAAACAGAAGAGGTATTATTGTCCTATTCAAAAACGAAGATGGTTATGAGTTAGCTACTAAAAATTATGATTGCTTTTCATCCGAGAATGAAGATGGTGGCGCATATTATCCACCTCAACTTTGGATAGAAACGGAAAGAGCTAATTTAATAATTCATTATAAACATGGTAGGTACGGATTTTGGAGATACATTTTTAGGTATAACAAAAATGATTTTGAGCTAATAGGTTACGACCAAAGTGACAATCGAGGCCCCATAACTGAACGAATAACGAGTATCAATTTTATAACCAAAAGAAAGCAACTAAAAGTAAATACTAATAGCAACGCATCCCCTGACGGAGAAGAAATTTTTAAAGAGACTTGGGAGAGCATTGAAATAAAAAAACTAATTACACTTTCTAAAATTAAAGATTTTGACGAATTAGATATGTCTATTTATTAAACACAAACTAACTTAACCTTATGAAATATATTATCATCTGCATCCTGTTTTTATGTACTACAAAAAATTACGCACAACAATTAAAACTGTATAACGAACCTATTAAAGGAGGTGGTTATAACATTTATGCTAACAACAATGAGCTATGTCCAGTTTCCGTTAAACTTAGCTATGCGCTTACCAATTTACGTGTTACAAAAGGAAGTGATATTATTTTTGTTGTGCCTCCTAAAAGCAATAAATTTTTATTAACTGATGTTGTTCGGGTTAAAAAAAATAAAAAAGATAAAATAAGTTATAAGTACACGTTTAATTACGGAGATCATCATTTGAAAACACACGATAGTAATTATGATTACTTTTTACCTTATAAAAAAGAAACAGCATACAAAGTACATCAAGGGTACAACGGGTCTTTCTCTCATAAAAGTAAAAACGCATTAGATTTTACTATGCCAGTTGGTTCAGCAATACACGCTTCAAGAGATGGTATTGTTATAAAAGTGACAGATATAAATAGCAAACACTGCGGTAAAAGAGAATGTATGAAATACAATAACTTTATTATGGTATTTCATCCTGATGGTACTTTTGCAGAATATGCACATATTAAGAAAAACGGAGCCAAAGTAAAAGTTGGAGACACTATTAAAAAAGGACAACTAATTGCCCTAAGCGGTAATGTAGGTTATTCAACTGGTCCTCACTTACACTTTGTTACATTTTTACAGCGCATAGGAAGTAGAGAAACATTAAAAACTAAATTCTTAATAAATGATGGTAGTAAAAAGGTTTTCTTAGCTGAAAAGGAAACATATAGTCGCGAGTATTAAAGAACCACAAAATTATGTAAACAAAAAAAGAGAAGCCAAATAGCTTCTCTTTTTTGTTTATTTTGAATATATTATCTGTACGCTACAGCAACATTTTCAGCTCTAAAAGACGTTACATCTTCCCAAACACATACTCCTGAAAATACAACTGACCTTGCGTTAGCAGCTAAGGTAATTGTTGCATCAGATATCATTTTAGGAATATCTATAACAAACTTTTCTATTAAATTGTTATTATCTAAATTATAGGTTGCTGTTTTAACTACAGTCCCAGATTTTACAAGGTCAATTGTTACACTTGCACTTGATTCTTGAAAATCAGTAGAGAAGTTTAATTGAGTCATTGGATCTTTTGCTGTAGTCGAATAAATTGTTGATTTTACATTTCCCATCGTAATAGTTTTTTAAAGTTGTTTATAATTTTGTTGAACACTTCAAATATCTGAATACATTCTAAAGTATTGATATAAAATGGCATAAGGGCTCTATTCTTTATAATAAGAGAGCCTTTTATAAGCATAAGCTTTTAATAAACAAACCAAAACCATCTAGTTTATACCAACACGAAGTTTGCCATACGGCATCAATTGGACTTCCTTTTTTAGTTAAAAAAAAGCCAAAACGAATATTTCAATTAAACTCTTTTAAGTTATAAAAGTCATAGGCTCAAATAACGTAAAGTAATGAGTAAAAACATTTTAAAACTAGTACTGTTCTCTGTCATGTTATTAATGACGAGTTCTATTGTAGCGCAACGAGGACAAGGAAATAGCCGGCAATCTCAAAGACATGGCGAAAGAGAAGCCCCAAAATTTAATGCAAAAAATGCAGTTGGTATACTGAAGTATGATTACGAAAGAGTCCTTAAAAAAACCAAAGTTAAAAAGGCTAAGAAAAAAAAGAGGGTAGCAAAAATAATTTCAGACTACAACCACACTATAGCAGAAATTTCCTTTTTACATGCTGAAGATTTAAAAGCCACAGAAAGTTTTGTAGCCATAAAACGAGCAGCAGCAAAAGCTAACAGAGATAGGGAGGCAATGCATTTTATTCAACAAGAAGCAATGGAAAAATTAATTCATATTAAGCATAAAGTTCGTAAAGCTGAACAGGTGTTAAATAAAAGATTAGCGCTAGTATTTTCTGAAAAACAGCTTCATAAATGGCGTCGTCTTCAACGCACCAGAAAAGAAAACTTAAAACCAAAAAGACCTGATCATTCACAAGGAGGTAGGTCACAGAAAGGAGGCCCTAGAGGTAGATAAGAAAATTATAGTTAGCCACAAAAAAAAAGAGAAGCCTAACAGCTTCTCTTTTTTTATGTACTATATCTTTCTATTTATGCTGTTTCTAAAACTTGACAAGCTTTTTAACTAACATTTTATTTGACGATTTTATAATTAAATTATACATCCCCCTTGATATGTTTAGGTTAGTCAATTGAACTATATTTTCTCCTAATATTAAATTCTTTGAATCGGTATACAATATTTTTCCGGTAAAATCTACCAACGTCAATTCTACACCCTTACCATAAGTAGTTGTATTAATATTAACAGACACCTCATTTTGAAATGGATTAGGAAATATATTCACACGTAAACCCTCACTTACAAACTCATTAATAGATAAGGTGGTATCGACAACGATATCTACAAAGCCAGAAACACCAGAGCCATCCTGAGCGGTAGCGAAAACACGTACTGTACCATTTGCAACAGCTGTAAGCTCTCCATTTGCATCTATTGTTCCAACACTAGGGTCATCTACTGTCCAGCTAACAGTTACATTATTTGCACTTGCAGGTAAAACAGCCTCCTCCATTTGAAGTGTTCCTCCTAAAGTAGCAATGGTAGTAGCACCTCCTTGTCCTTGTACGCTAATACTAGTAACCGGAATTACCCCTGTAATAATATCACTATTAGGTGTAGCTTCATAAGCAATACCGTGTATGGTTATAGAAATAATAGTACTACCCGCAATAATAATATCTACCTTCATCCATCCGTAATGTAGGGTTCCAGTTCCTGTATCTGTAAATCGAAAAGCAATATAAACATCTGATACGCTTGATGGCCAAACCAGGAAATGTTGTGACAAGCAAGAACCAATACATCCATTTGCTACCCCATTTCTAAAAAAAACTGCATTTGCTGCGCCAATAGTGGTTCCTACACTCAACTGATCTACAGTACTCGTAGCAAACGAGTTTGTTAACATTTAGATGTTAGTCGCTCCTATAGGGGCTATATTTGGAGTATAAATATTAACTTGAGTAATATTATTTAAAACTTGAATTTCGTTATCTCCATCTCCGTCAATATCTATAAACGCAAACTGACCAGCTGTAAGGGTTGTATTTATATCTTTATAAATAACCTGTGCTGAAGTAGTAATTGAATACAGTATAGTAAACAAAACACTAATTATCATAGGTAACTTTAAACGCTTATGCATATCTATTTTTTTTTCAAATATATAAATTTTAACTATTGATCGCTATTCGAAAATTGAAATTAGCCTTTATAAAACAACACTAAAAAGTGTTCGCAATTTATATATATTTGTATTCTCAAGAAAACTTAATTGAACATGGCGGAAGATACTAGTTGTAGTAAAGAAAATTGTACCTATCCAATGGTCAATAAAACGCACAAGCTTTGTCAAGTTCATAATTGGGAGCGGACTCATAAAGGACAAGACTTTTTTGAATACCAGCAACAAAAAAAGCAGGGGTACGCTAAGAGGATGCAAGAACGAGCAATTGAGAAAGCAAAGAAAACACCTCCTAAGCCCTACATCTGGAAACCAAAGAAGCCCCCAACTCCCATAAAACAAGTGTCTAATAAAATGGCAAGTGCATTAGGTATCTATGTACAGGTGAAGAAAGAATACCTTAAAGACAATCCTGAATGTGAAGCACATTTCTGTAACTGTAATACGCCATCTGAAGAGTTGACCATTCACCATAAAATGGGACGAATTGGTTATGCAACTGAAGAAAAAAGACAAATAGACGTTTCTTTATTACTGGATAAAGATTACTTTATGGCTTCTTGCGGATCTGCGCATAGATGGATTGAGGACAATGTAGCGCAAGCGAAAGAGTGGGGATATTCCTTGGACAGGATAAAGTAATTATAAACAATAAGGGTTTGAGTATCGTAATTTTCATTTTATAACCGAATCCTTCAAAATATGCATCAACAATGGATATAAAAAACGAGAACAACAACGAGCCGAATAACAAACAACAGCAATCAGATGAGCATTCGGATACAGCATTCAAACCAAAAACGAATGAAGAGCTAAATGAAGAGAATCCTGCGAGAAAAAACAGGAATCAAGCAACTCAAAAACAACTCAATCACCCCTTACATGGCGTGAAATTGACTCAGATTTTAGAACGCCTGGTGGAGCATTATGGTTGGGAATATCTGGCAGACCGTGTTAATATTCGCTGTTTCATGCATAACCCTACGATGAAATCAAGCCTAGGGTTTTTAAGAAAAACACAATGGGCTCGCGAGCATGTTGAGGATGTATACATGGATATGTTGGAAGAAGAATAGCTCCAAATTAATGGTGATAAAATAAAAACACATCTTCCTGAAAATAGTATGGCAAAAAAACAAACAAAACGGATACTCCAAATAGTATTAATTATTGCAAGCATAAGCTCTTTGGCATTCGTACCATGGATATTGGTAAAGGCTTGGATATTACCACTACCTGATACGGTTCAAGAACAAGTAAATGAAGCCATGGACCATGGACTTGATGGAATGATTGTTTATATAGACGAAGTAGGAAAACCGCCCGAATTTTATGCAGCTGGCTGGAAGGATAGAGAGCTTAAAATACCTGCCGACCCACACTCCTTATTCAAAATTGCAAGTATCAGCAAGTTATATGTTGCTGTTGCTATCACCAAATTAGTCAATGACAAACATTTGTCTTTAGATAAAACACTCGCAGATTACTTTCCAGAATTGGCGGGAAGAATTGAATATGCCGATAAAATTACCTTAAGCTTAATGGTACAACACCGAAGTGGTATCCCCAATTTAACCGACCATCCTGGCTATTGGGAGAATCCACCAGAAAGTAGTGAAGAAAAGCTTGTATTAGCACTTGATTTACCTGCAAGTTTCGAACCTGGAGATGGCTATGAATATTCAAACACTAATTATTTATTGCTTTCCCAACTCATTAATAACGTAGTAGGGTATAGCTATCACCAATATATCAAAGAGGAAATTTTGATACCACTTCATCTGAACAACACCTTCAGTTCGCTTAGTGAAGTGAATATAGACGATGTGATGAGCGGTTATCATGTTGGACATCCTTACGATTTAAAGACTGACGCACATGGAATGTTAGCCACAGCAGAGGATGTTGGTATATTCTTGAGAGCATTAAACGATGGTTCATTATTGAATGATGCTGAACAGGAAATATATACTTCAATTTACAAGTATGAACATTCCGGATGGGTTCCTGGATACCAGAGTTTTGCCGAATATAATGAAGACATTGACACTGTTGTTATTCTGCTTAGTAACACGACCGATCCTAAACTATATCTGTGGAATGTATCACAAATTGTAATTAACCGTATTGTCAAAATTCTTAAAAATGAAAAAGATTCATAGAAACAGCTATACATAATACTGTTTTGGTGTCTAAACCGAGAAGTAATGCTATCTTTACTTAATCGCCAAATATTTTAATTTACTCACCTCTATTTTATTTTTTTCAACGGTGTTCGTGATTTGAAATTTGGCTTTTTTAAAACGACAAACTAAAAACAAAACAAAAAGCTTATGACTTGTGTCGAAACGAAAATCCACGGATTTTCTGCCCCGTACTATTCATAGCTAAACGTTAGGTGCAATACAAAAATAACAGACAATGAAAGTAACCTTAATAAGCATTCCAGTCCGAGACCAAGAAAAAGCTTTAAACTTTTATACTAAAAAACTAGGCTTCTTAAAAAAGAAAGATCTCCCATTAGGAGGTGGAAATCGATGGTTGACTTTAGTTTCAGCAGAATGGCAGGATGGACCAGAATTATTATTAGAACCAGCTCCCAATCATTTCGAACCTTGTAAAGTCTTTCAAGATGCATTAATGGAGGCAGGATATCCGTACACGCAATTTGATGTTCAAAATGTAGATGCAGAATATGAACGGTTGACAAAACTTGATGTGAAATTTAGTATGAAACCAACTGAAATGGGGACTGTAAAAGTTGCCATTTTTAATGATACTTGCGGAAATAATATTCAATTAGTGGAGGAATTGTAAAAAAACTATTGCCAAAAACATTTAAAATTCATACCTAGGCTTGGTTTCAAATTTCAAAAAATAAGTGTATATTTAGTCGTAGATTTTCTGCCCCGCACTATTCATAGCGAAACGTTGACAGTAATTAACGCAATCAAATAATTATGAAAAAGTATACTCTGTACGTATTATCGCTTTCTTTTTTGCTATTATTTTCATGTAAAAAGAATCATAACGAAGATAAAAGTGACCATATTACAACATCAGAATTAGTCAACCTTGAAGACCAAAGCACTAATTATGGCGTAAAAACATTAGAATTAATCAATCTTGTAAACCAACATCCTGAAATTAAATCGTTACTTATAGCCTCAATAGAACAAGCCAAGAAAGTCAATCCGGATAAACGGACAAATCCAGCTCAAACATTAGAAGAATATTACCAATTTGTCTCCTGGACAGAAAATGTTATGCCATGGCAATTTTTGGAAGTTGATTATGCAAACTCCCTTTACGATAGAATCGACCAAAGTTTGTGTTACTTTTTCTTTATAAATGATCAACCTCTTGAAGCGCTTGAAGGAAAAGATTATTTCAACAACTCACTTCAGTATCATGAACCATACAAATCATGGTTAACAAGCTTCAATAAAACTTATGGTGAATTTATGGATTCGGAGGCCTCATGGAATGAGGAATATTACCAAATTGCCCTTTCAGATGGAATTTTTGGTCTTCAAAATGATTGGTACGAAGATTCCTCCAATTGGAAAACTTTCAATCAATTCTTTGCAAGAAATCTTAAGTCTCCGAACGAAAGACCAATAGCTGAACCAGATGACAATAAGGTAATCGTATCTGCCACAGATGCTCAACCACAAGGGGTATGGGCTATTGATAACAATTCAATGATTGTTGAAAAAGAAGGAGTTGTAGTTAAATCTGGAACTTTATACAATGTGAAAAACCTAATTGGAAAGGAAAGTGAATATGCGAAATCATTTGCTAACGGAACATTTACACATTCGTTTTTAGATGTAGGTGATTACCATCGATATCATTTTCCGTTGAGTGGAGTTATAAAAGAAATGCGAATCATTTCTGGTGAAAGCGTTTCAGGTGGTTATACCACTTGGGACCCTGAGAATAAAAGATACAAATTCGATGCTTCATCTGTTGCTTGGCAAGCAATTGAGACACGAGGATGTGTGATTTTGGAGACTGAGGAATATGGCTTAGTTGCTCTACTTCCTATTGGTATGTGGCCAGTGTCCTCTGTAAACTTTGAAAATAATTTACAGGTAGGTGATAAGGTTTCTAAAGGCGATATGCTAGGCTACTTTCTATTTGGAGGTTCTGATTTTATAACAATTTTCCAAGACAAAGCGCAATTCAATTTAGACGCTCCTAAAAAATCAGAAAGCGGGTCTTATAAACACCAGTTAATGGGTGAACGTCTCGGCTATTTTGGCAACAATAATGAATAACGAATGCCAGCAACACCTATAAACAATACGGGGTTGATTTCAAATCTCAAATCATTAGTTCTCCACCGCTTTCACCACTCCCTGGACCTAATGTAATCATTTGATCCGCAGATTCAATCAAAGTGTTATTGTGTTCGATAAAAAGTACGGTATCACCCTGATCAACTAGCAATTGAAAAACGTTAATTAATTGTAATATATCAAAATAATGAAGTCCGGTACTTGGTTCATCAAAAAGATACAAGGTTGTCCCTTTTCGTTTTTGTAGCATTGCAGTTGCCAATTTTAACCGTTGGGCTTCTCCTCCAGACAAGGTATTCCCAGATTGTCCTAACAGTAAATGTCCAACTCCTACTCGCTTGAGGACAACCAAATTTTCCGCTAGAGTTCCTGAATCGAAGAACTCAATCGCCTCCTGTACTGTCATATCTAATACCTCCCCAATGGAACGCTCTTTAAATTTACATGCTAGAATAGTATCATTGTAACGCATTCCTTTACAGGTGTCACAAGTCAACCAGATATCACTCATGAAATCCATGCTTGTTTTTAGCTTTCCATTCCCCCCACAAGTAGCACACTTTCCATTTTTGCTTTGATAAGAAAAATCAGCTTTCTTTAGCCCTGCTTTTTTTGCGAATTCAGTTTTAGAGAATTCTGTCTTTATCTGTTCAATAATTCCAGTATACGATACCGTAGTACTCAATCTACTTTGTTTCAGTGCCTCCTGATCTATGAGCAACACTTCATCAAATTGTTCCAATCCATTTACTGAAACACAGTTAACAGGTCGGTTTTTGAGCCAAGAACTGTACAATACTTCTTTTATCAAACTAGACTTTCCACTTCCTGAAACACCTTTGACTGCTGTTATTTGTCGGGAATAAAAGTTAACATCAACATTTTTAAGATTATTGGCAAATGCGCCGCCTACACCAAAGGGCTCCCCTTTTTTATTTTGTTTTTTAACTGGAGTATCTCCCGGATTGTGTAACAATTGATAGGTTACTGACTCTTTTGCTTTAGCGATATCAGAAACCTTTCCTTGGTAAATTACTTCACCTCCTAAGTTTCCAGCACCTGGTCCCATTTCAATTAGATAATCAGCACTTTTGATAAAAGAGATATCGTGCTCCACTACCACTACCGTATTTCCATTGGCTACAATGCTTTTTAAGGCGTCGGATAAAACCGCAACTTGCCCTTCATCCAAGCCTATTGTTGGTTCGTCCAAAACATAGAGCACCCCAAACAGATGTGTAGACAATTGACCTGCAAGTGTAACCCGTTGCCGTTCTCCACCAGAAAGTGAACTCACAGCTCTATCCAGGTTTAAATAGCCCAATCCAAGATCGGCAATAGTCTTTAACGATTTTTTGACTGCTGGCAACACCACTTTACTGATAGCCAAAACCACTTCATCTACTTTATTATCTATATCTTCAATCAATTCAAGACAAGATGCAATGGATATATGAGAAATTTCATGAATGTTCTTCCCGAGAAATTTTGTCTTTAATAATTCCGGTTTCAATCGGCTACCGTGGCATGTTGGGCATTCAACATTGTGCAATAATTCTTCTAAATTCTTGATGTTCTTGTTATGCAGTTTTCGCTTGTATTCATCATCGATATTAGTACAGAGTCCAAGCCATTTTGCGGTTAATTCTTGTGTTCCTTTTCTTGATTTGGTAGTATATTCCCAAGTCACCTCCCAAATTTCATCTCCCGTTCCATAAAGCATCATATCCTTCACCTCAGCTGACAATTCCTGCCATGGACGTTCGATATTCAAATTCTTTTGTTTTGCAACTTCCTTAAGCGTTGCCATAAATTGACCATTCGCATCAGCATAATACCCTATAGCTTTATTCACAGAAATAGCTCCTTCTAAAATCGATTTCTCTGGAGAAACGACTATAGCATCAGGATCGCATTTAAGTTTCACTCCGAGTCCTTCACATTCCGGACATGCACCCAAATGATGATTGAAAGAGAAGTGTTGTGCCGTATAGCTTTCTCCTTCATGCTGCGCAATCCTTGAATACAATAATCTAAACGCATCATACACTCCTGAAAGTGTACCAACCGTTGATCGCTTCGAAGGAGCTCCTCCCTTTCTGTTGATTCCAATTGCTGGTCCTAAACCTGAAAAAGAAGCTATTTCAGCTTCACTATTTTGTTGCAGAAAACTTCTATTATAAGTCGATAACGATTCCGTAAATCGGGCATTCGATTCCGCAAACAGTGTATCATATACCAAAGATGATTTTCCGCTTCCAGATAATCCAGTAACTACTGTCAACTGATTTTTAGGAATACGAACATTAATGTTTTTAAGTCCATGTGTTGTTACCCCATTCAATACAATCTCATTCTGAACAGTTGAGTTTGGAACTTCACTTTTCGCTTCGCTCATTGCGTTTTCACGATATTCTTTAGGTACCCCCTGGTGAACAATCGTACCTCCGGCTGCACCACTTTTGGGTCCTAATTCAATATGCCAATCACTCCAACCTATAATTGCTTTATTTTGTTCAATACAAACAATGGTATTGCCTTTCTGCGTAATGCTGTCAAACAATTGGAATAGCGATTTTATATCATCATGATGCAATCCAATACTTGGTTCAATGATTACATACAACGTATCTCCGCCATCCTTTTTCTGCAGTTGATTTGCAACTTTAATACGCTGTGCCTCTCCCCCAGAAAGCGTTGTTGAAGATTGCCCGAGTATTAAATACCCGAGCCCAATTTCTTGTAATATGCTCAGCCCTGACAATACCTTTTTCTGATCTTCAAAAAAGGCAATGGCTTCATTGATTGATAATTTATAACACTCAGCAATTGACAATCCGTTGTATTTTACTTGAAGTGTCTCTTCATTAAACCTGTCTCCGTTACAGGTACCGCACATCAAATCTACATTACCTAAAAAGTGCATTCCAATCTGTGTTTTTCCAGCACCTTGGCAGCTTTCACATCTTCCTCCTTTATTATTGAATGAAAAGCGAGATTTTGTGAATCCTTGCGCTTTTGATTCGGGCTGTTTAGCGTAAATGTCACGAATATGATCCGAAAGGCCTAAATAGGTTGCCGGATTACTTCGTGGAGTTTTTCCTATGGGTGAATGATCTATAAAAATTAGTTTATTGATGGAATCGATGTTTTTATGACTGGATAGCTTAGCAGGTTCGTCCACTTCAATTCCTAATTGCTGTTGTACCGCTTTGAGTAAAGTACCTTTTACTAAACTAGATTTTCCTACACCCGATTTCCCACTCACCACATTGAGTTTCCCAAGTTTAAAATCAACATCAATGTTCTTCAGGTTTCTTTCATGACATCCAAATAATTGAATCGAGCCCCTTTCTTTTTTAGTTGCTAAATCCGATTTGGCCGCGCCAATTTTAATTGCTCTGTATGTTGGGCTGGTTGCAGCTAATTTTTCTTGCTTAGAAAATTCTGAAAACGCTCCATTAAAAATGAGATCTCCACCATTGACTCCAGCTTTTGGGCCAATTTCTATGATATGATCGGCACTGGTTATGGTATCCAAATTATGCTCAACAACAATAACGGTGTTCCCTTTTTTTACGAGTTGTTTAAAATGATATATCAATCGTTCGTTCTCTTCTCTATGTAATCCTATTGAAGGTTCATCAAAAACATATAATACATCACTTAAGGGAACTAAAATTTGATTGGCAACTCGAATACGCTGAATCTCGCTTGAACGAAGCGATTTTGAAGGACGATCTAAAGTCAAATGACCCAATCCTAAATCTTCCAATAAATCTACTTGAGACTCAATTTTATCAATAATTGCTGCCGCTACAGTTTCCCAAGTGTTGGCCTGAATCCACGAATTCAATTCATTCAGTTCTAAGGATACTATTTCTGCTATTGATTTTCCATGAACAGTTACACCTAAAGCATCGCTATTCAAACGAGATCCATTACAGGCTGGACATGTAATAGCATGCACATACTTAAGAATATTGGCATTCCGATCTCTTCTCAGGATGTCCGACATAATCGGAAGCATTCCTTTATAATGTCCTTCTTCTCGCGGTTTAGCCTTAATCCCTGTCCACTTCAACCGCGATTCAAGACTGTGTTTTCCAAAAGGCACTTTGATTTTATCGCTTCCATGCAAGATCACCTCTCGCTGAATGTCTGTCAATTCATTCCATGGAACATCAACACTAAAACCTTCAGCCACACATACCTGATTGAGCACATCAATAGTTACTTGTGAGTACATAATATACCCATTGGGTAATGTTGGCGCCAGTGCTCCTTCTCTAATTGATTTTTCTGGACTGCTAATTAAACAGTTCAAATCTATTTCTTCTTGTTTACCAATACCATTACAACTGGTACATTTTCCAACTTCAGAATTAAACGAAAATAACGCACGAGAAAGTGAAATGGTTGCATCAGTAATTCCTGTCCTTGCAAACAACAAGCGCAACAAATCATATATATCCGACATGGTACCAACTGTAGAACGTGCATGCAACCCGATAGCGCGTTGTCCAATTGCAATAACTGGAGAAAGCCCTTCAATTTCATCTACATCCGGACGGTTCAATTTACCCATAAACTGTCGCGCAAAAGACGGTAGCGTTTCAAAATATCTGCGCTGCCCTTCTTTGGCTAGTATCTCAAATACAAGACTAGATTTTCCTGATCCCGATACTCCAGTCACTACTATAAATTTGTTGTGCGGAATACACAACGAAATATTTTTCAGGTTGTTTGTTCTCGTTCCTTTAATAGCTATTTCTGGATGTGCTTTTGAATTCATTTCGTAAAGCTAATAAAATAAATTTTACTAACTGAATAACAAGGTTTTTCTATACTATAGAAACAAAAAAGAGCAAGGTAAAACCTTGCTCTTTTTTGTTATTAAATAAATGTTTGTTTAGTTATTTTTTAAAAGACTTTAAATAATATTTTCCTTTTAAATAAAAGCCTAATATGTAGGTATCATTATACCTAAAAATAGTTTTAAATCTTAATTCATTATTATATTCTTTTTCAAATGTACTTATTAAATCAAATTCAGTATTACTTACCTTTCCTTTTTGATGATTCAAATTAACATCAAACAATGATTTTATATATGTAGATTTTGTTGTAATAAAAGAACCGTACGAGTTTATTGTAGGCGATATGAAATACCCGAAAGAAACTCCTCTTACTGGACTAAATCCAGTTACGGTTCCTCCTCCTATAGCACCACTCATACCTGATCCAGATGAATGCATTAATTCTTTAGAAGCCCCTAACCTCACTTGATATTGGCTATTGCTTTTATTAATAGAAATACCTGGATTAGCATCAAATACTTTTCTTAAGTATTGCTTCGTTTTTAATAACTCTCTTCGAGTAGAATAATACCCTCCATCCTGTATAATTGGAGTGTTTTTAAATGATACATCTTCTTTACCATTTAAACGAATAATAGTAGACCTATTATTAGATAACAAATCTTGATATGAAAATGAAAGGTTTTCCTTTGTTGAAGATATTTGATAGAGTTTGTTTTCAAACAATAAAGAGTTTGTCTTCATAAAGTCATTCTTTTCATCTCTAATATCTACATGACTAATAGACTCAACTGATGATTGGAAAGTGTTAATATTTAACCTAATAAGCAACGTAGTTTCTTCATATGCATCAAGTGAAAAAATCACTTCATCACCAACATGATAAATCTTATTAGTTATAGATGATATTTCTAATGAGTTCGGTATTTTATTATCAATAACTTCTAACTTTTCTATCAAGCCAAACCCATAAGGACTTAAATAAAAATCAGCTAATTTATTTTTCGTTTTAGAGAAATTATCAATATTAAATTGGTGATTTGAAAAATCAAATGTGTTTTTTGTAAATGATAAATCGTCTTTAAAGCTGTGTATATTTATTACAGATTCATCATTCAAGCTTACAATATGAAAAATATTATCCTTTAAATAGGCATCAAGAAATGTAGACTCTAGTTTTAACTCTACATTTTTAATACTTGACGTTTTATTTTTTAAATTAACAGTTACAATACAAAATTCATCCTTTTTCTTTGTTGAAAAATAAATGTGATAGTCGTCTCCGCTAGAATTATATCCTAAAACATTTTTGAACTTTCTTTTTGGTCGAGTAAAGCTATATTCAGATATCAAGTTCTGATTTTTATCCAAATAAACAGCCTTTACTTCTTTACGGTTCTCAAAAAACAAATATGTATTTTCATTATCTACAATAGAGAATGCCTTTCCTTCGGGAGTTAATCCTTTTAATTCTATATCAAAATCAGCAAAATCCTCCTGTCCAGATAACAACTGAGTTGTTAAAAAGAGCATTAAATAAATATATTTCATGATATGTTCTTGATTAACTAAGCAACTCCTTCACCGTTATTCACATCGTCCTCATCAGGATTTACGAACACTAATTTTCCGTTAGAATTTTCCGTCATTAAAATCATTCCTTCACTTTCTACACCACGTAATTTTCTAGGAGCAAGATTAACTAAAACTGTTACTTTTTTACCTAGTACGTCTTCTGGTTTAAAGCTTTCTGCTATTCCTGAAACAATAGTTCTGGTATCAATACCAGTATCTACTTTTAATACCAATAACTTTTTTGTTTTTGGCATTTTTTCAGCTTGCACAATAGTTCCTGTACGGATATCTAATTTAGAAAAATCTTCAAAAGTAGCGATCTCTTTTTGAGGTTCTACTACTTTGTTTGCTTTCTCATTTTCCAACTTGATATTTTCCAAACGATCTAATTGTTTTTGGATATCCTCATCTTCTATTTGAGGGAATAAAATTGGTGCTTTACCTTCTTTTATTTTATGTCCAGATGGTAATAAGTCTGTTTTATCAGCAATATCATTCCATTTGGTTTCTGGCTGCTGTAATAAGTCTTGTAATGTTTTAGAAGCAAATGGTATAAACGGCTCACTTAACGTTGCCAATGCAGAAGCAATTTGTAATGCTACATACATACTTGTTTTTGTACGCTCTTCATCTACCTTTATTGTTTTCCAAGGCTCTTGTTCTGCCAAGTACTTGTTTCCTAAACGTGCTAGATTCATCATTTTCAAGTTCGCTTCTCTAAAACGGTAGCGTTCAATTGAAAATGAAATATCTGCAGGGAATTTTTTCAACTCTTCTAAAGCATCTAAATCAGCATCCGAATACTCACCTGGCACCGGTACAATACCATCGTAATATTTATTGGTCAATACTAAAACTCTATTGATAAAGTTTCCGTAGTTATCTGCCAATTCTTTATTACGCGATTGAAAATCTTTCCACGTAAAATCATTATCTTTTGTTTCAGGAGCAGTTGCTGTTAACGTATAACGTAACGCATCTTGCCTTCCTGGGAAATCTTCTAAATATTCATGCAACCAAACAGCCCAGTTTTTAGAAGTAGATAATTTATTTCCTTCTAAATTTAAGAACTCATTTGCAGGCACATTATCTGGTAAAATATAACTTCCTTCTGCTTTTAACATCGCAGGAAAAATAATACAGTGAAAAACAATATTATCCTTTCCTATAAAGTGTACTAACTTCGTGTCGTCACTTTTCCAATATGGTTCCCAATCTTTTCCTTCTCTTGCAGCCCACTCTTTAGTAGCTGAAATATATCCGATAGGTGCATCAAACCAAACATATAATACTTTTCCATCGCCTCCTTCAACAGGAACAGGTATTCCCCAATCTAAATCTCTGGTTACAGCACGAGGACGCAATCCGTCATCAATCCATGATTTACATTGTCCGTATACATTAGATTTCCAATCTGATTTATGATCTTCTAAAATCCATTGCTTTAAAAATGCTTCATGCTTATCCAAAGGTAAAAACCAGTGCTTTGTTTCTTTTAAAGAAGGAACAGCACCTGTAATTGCCGATTTAGGATTTATCAAATCCGTTGCGTTATGACTTGTTCCGCATTTTTCACATTGGTCACCATAACTCTCTTCATTCCCACATTTAGGGCAAGTACCTACCACAAAACGATCCGCTAAAAACTGATTCGCATCAGCATCATATAATTGTTGTTCTACTTTTTCAACAAATTCACCTTTTGCATCCAATGTTTTAAAAAACTCAGAAGCTGTTTCATGATGAATCTTTGCAGAAGTTCTAGAATAGTTGTCAAAAGAAATCCCAAAGTCTTCAAAAGATTTTTTGATAATACCATTGTATTTATCAACAACATCTTGAGGAGAAATCCCTTCCTTCTTAGCTTTTAGCGTAATTGGCACACCGTGTTCATCACTACCACAAACAAAGGCAACATCTTTACCTAATAAACGTAAATAACGCGCATAAATATCTGCTGGAACGTAAACTCCTGCTAAATGCCCAATATGTATTGGTCCGTTAGTATAAGGTAATGCTGCGGTTAAAGTATATCTTTTTGGATCTTGACTCATCTGTTCTAAAATTGAAATGCAAAAATACATCTTTTTTATTGTATCATTAATTCATAAATATTACTTTTCTAAAAAAAAACAAACTAAATGAAGAAATCAATATTTGCACTACTGGCATTAATCTTTGTAAACTTTCTAATTGCTCAAAATAAATGTGAAGAAACACCCACGTTTTCCGTATCTAAAGTGTTAAAAAACAACGAAAAAATTTCTAGTTATGGAAAAAGTGCTATAAGGCATCTAGAGTTTGATAAATATTTTTATTTAAATGATGGTTCGGTTTTGGCGTCTAATAAATTTGACGATAGCTCTTACTTACTTCAATATTTCGATCAGCAATTAAACTTAAAAACAGAGAAAGAGCTTAAAATAAATGAAAAAAAGAGATGGGGTAAAATTGAAAATGTTATAAAAAAGGAAGATGGATTTTATTTATTTACTCTTTTAGATCAAAAAAAAGGTCAGCACTATTACCAAATAAAATATGACTTAGAATTAAACTTTATAAGTAAAAAACTTATTATCGAAATACCAAAACATAAAAGAGAAAATATTTTAGCATCTAGCCAAAACTTTTTAGGATTTGAATTATATAATAACAATTCAAATTTCAAAATAAGTTATGCTAACAAAAAGGAAGTGTTTGTGTTTTTATACGATATAAATCTTAATAAGATAAATAATTATTCCTTTACTGATATATCAAATAAAAGTTATGGAATGGGAGACAAAACAACTTCACTACTTTCTCACTTGTCAAATGACGGAACTTTTTATACTTTATATAACACTTCATCAATTAAAGCATTTAAACGAGGTACCATTAATAAAAAATACATTAGACGAATTAGCTCAAAAGGAGAAATCACTGTAAAAGAAGCTGATTATGGAATACCGAATGTTGACAATGGTTTTTTTAAAGAAACTGATAATGACTTCACATTTGTAGTAGCTTCGTCTAGAAAATCTAAAACTTATATTAATGGTTTTGATATTGTAACATACAACAAATCAGATTTGAGTATAAAACAGTCAACATTTGTCCCTATAAAAAAACACAAAATAAGTATTGCTAAACAAGATGTGTATACTAAATTCATAAAAAAAGGGAATGAATTATACATATCTCTTGAGCCTCATTCTTCGGTTTTCTCAAATAATAACTTTTACGACAACTATCATGACATATATCTTTATAAGATAAATCTTAGTAATGAATCGATAAGCTGGGAAAATAAGATTGGTAAAAAAAATGATGGATATGGGATGCGTAAAAATGCAGAATATCTTTATAGTTTTTCTTGGATGTTAAAAGAAAAGGAAAGTTTAATATTTTTAAACTCTAATAAAAAAAGAGTCAATAATAAATTCATAACTAAAAGGGGAGGAACTCCTAGTTTGTTTTGCATAAAGGTTAACAATGAGTCAGGAGAATTTTGTTATAAAAAAATTCAAGACAACAACGATGTTGTTTTTGGAGTGAATGAAGAAATTTCAATTAACAACTCATTACTCATTGTTGGAAAAAACAAAAAAGAAAGCACATATCAACTATTGAAGCTCTAGTACCTGCTATGAACATCAAACAACCACAATCCTTACAACAAGGCGACTTAGTTGCTATTGTAACTACTGCTAGAAAAATTGATAGAGCAGAGATTCAAAAAGCAATTGAATTACTAGAAAGCTGGGGATTAAACGCAGTCGTAGGTAAAACTATTGGTAAAGCTGACCACCAGTTTGGTGGCACAGATGCTGCTAGAGTCACCGATTTTCAAGAAGTTATGGATAATGACGCTGTAAAGGCCATTTGGTGTGCTCGTGGAGGTTATGGAACCGTTCGTATTATTGATGCATTAGATTTTTCTAAATTTTCAATGAATCCAAAATGGGTGGTAGGTTTCTCTGATGTTACTGCTTTACATTCGCACATTCATAATTTAAGAATTCAAACCATTCACGGATTAATGCCAATTACCGTAGAAAGTAGTACTCCAGAAGCTATTATCTCATTAAAAAATACTTTGTTTGGTAATACTGTAAAACATGAAGTGCCTTGTGAAAGTCAGAATAAATATGGCAAAGGAGAAGGGGAATTAGTAGGCGGAAACCTATCTATGCTATATAGTTTACTAGGATCTGAATCTGCTATTAAAACAGATGGTAAAATTTTATTTATTGAAGATTTAGATGAATACCTATATCATATTGATAGAATGATGATAAACTTAAAACGTAACGGTTATTTTAACAACTTAAAAGGTTTGATAATTGGTGGTATGACAAAAATGAATGATAATACGATACCTTTTGGGAAAACTGCTGAAGAAATAATTATAGATACTATAAAAGAGTTCGGTTTTCCTGTATGCTTCAACTTCCCTGCTGGGCATTTAAAAGATAACAGAGCACTTGTTTTTGGACGATCTGTTGAATTTGATGTTCAAAAAGAAGGTACAACATTGCAATTTTTATAATATGGCTTTACATAATGAGCTTGGTAAAAAAGGTGAAGCACTCGCTGAGGAATATTTATTAAGAAACGGATATCAGATTCTCGATAAAAACTGGCGTTACTTAAAAGCCGAAATAGACATTATTGCTAAAAAAGAGGATACTTTAGCCATTGTAGAAGTAAAAACAAGAAGCGCTATTGACATTGCAGCACCTGAAGACGCCGTAAACAAGAAGAAAATAAAACTACTCGTATCCGCAGCTAATGAATATATTATCCAACATGATTTAGATGTTGAGGCACGTTTTGATATTATTTCTATTCACAAAAAAGGAGAGAAATATAATCTTAATCACATTAAAGACGCTTTTTTGTTTTTTTAATCACAAAATGTTACATTTGTCAACATTACGATAACTTATAACTTGTATGAAAACAATAGCATCTTTTGTAGAAAATTATATTCGCAGTAAACCATTTCTACTGTCAGCCCTTTCTCAAGGCATTATAAATCTTACTTCTTTAACTAGAATTATGCTTCCCGAAATTCAGGAAGAATTACAGAAAGAAGTCAAACAGGGAGCTGTTGTAATGGCTTTAAAAAGACTTTCAGAAGATTTAGATTTTAGAACGAATCATAAAATAATTAAAGTTTTAAAAGATATTGGAGAAATTACTGTTCGGTCATCACTGACTGATTACACTTTTACAATATCTGATTCAATCTTAAAAAAACAAGAAGAATTATTATCGTTCATCAACGTAAAGAAAAATGTTTTTTACACTTCTTCAAGAGGTGTTAGTGAAACAAATATTGTTATAAATAGTTCTATGGACGAACTTATTAAAACGGTATTTAAAGGCGAAGAGATCATAGAAGAAAAAAGAGATTTATCTTCAATATCTATACGAATGCCAGAAGAGAACTCTTCTACTCCAGGATTGTATTATTTTATTTTCCAGCGTTTAGCGTGGGAAGGTATTGTTATTTGGGAAGTAATATCAACTAGTAATGAATTTACCATACTCGTTAGTGAAAACCAAATCGATACTGCATTTAAAGTAATTAAAGACTTGAAAAAAATAGGTTAAAAAGTGTTCTGAATCTCTTTTGAAAAGATATCCAAGGAAAAATAACTGCATTTCTAGACCATGGACAAAAAATTTAGGTAGTGACAGCGTCACTTCGAGTGAAATTTTTGAAATGCAATGGAAAAACATTTTGTATCGAGAAATACTAGTTCTCGATACAATTTTCACTCCGTTCCACTTTATGAAAATTACTCGAACTGACGATAAAAACATAAACCCACTGGTGGGCTTAAAAGCTGAATCTATATAGATTCAGCTTTTAAGTTTTCTAACATTACGCTAGTCATTCCTTTTAGATCATATTCATGATTCCATTTCCAATCATTTTGAGCATCTGTATCATCAATGCTTTTAGGCCATGAATCTGCAATAGCTTGTCTGAAATCAGGAGTGTATTTTATTTCGAATTCTGGGATATGCTTTTTAATTTCTTCTGAAATCATATCAGGAGTAAAACTGATTCCTCCCAAATTGTAAGAAGATCGTATTTTAATGTCCTCTTCAGGAGCATTCATAATGTTCATAGTTGCTCTTACCGCATCGTCCATATACATCATTGGTAATGCTGTATTTTCACTTAAAAAGCAATCGTATGAATTATCTTTAATTGCTTTGTGAAAAATATCTACTGCATAATCGGTAGTTCCTCCTCCAGGTAATGTTTTCCAACTAATCAACCCTGGGTAACGGATACTTCTTACATCAACTCCATATTTATTATGGTAATATTCACACCAACGCTCACCAGTTTGCTTGGTAATCCCATAAACTGTGGTAGGTTCCATAATAGTATATTGAGGCGTATTTTCTCTTGGAGTTGTAGGGCCAAAAACTGCGATACTCGATGGCCAGAATATTTTTTTAATCAGTCCTTCTTTTGCTAAGTTTAATACATGAAACAAAGAGTTCATATTTAAATCCCATGCTTTCATAGGGAATTGCTCTCCCGTAGCTGAAAGCATTGCTGCTAATAAATATACCTCAGTAATTTGATGCTTTTCTACACAATTACGAACAACATCATAATCCATAGCATTAACAATTTCAAAAGGCCCTGAAGTCATTAATTCTTCCTTTCCTTCCCTAATATCAGCAGCTACTACATTATTATTTCCGTGTGTTTTACGCAATGACATTGTCAGTTCAGAACCGATTTGTCCACAAGCGCCAATGATTAATATTTTTGGAGTCATGCTATATTTGGTTTAAGGTTAAGAGTTTTATTTTTGCAAATATAATCTTTTCTTAAATTTTTCAATTATCAACGGAGAATGCTTTTTTAAAATTATATTTGTTTAAAATGTTTACAAGATGAAAAGAGTAATAACGCTGATATTTTTAACCATGTTCCTTTCGTGTAAAAAAGAACTTAAAGATTCAAAAATAGTTATTGACACTCCTCCAGTAGCGGAAATAGATAGTGTTAAACAAAAAAAACTAAACATTTTATCAAGTGCTAATCTTGTTGATGACTGGGTAGCAATAATTGCTTTTGAAAATGAGTTAAAAAGAGTGCTTGTAAGAAATATTCAATCAGAAAAAGATCTTGAATTACTTAAAAAACTCTTGGAAGACATAAAAAAAACATACCCTAAGCGTTTTAAAACCCCAGCGATAGAAGCTAGGGTTAAAGTTTTAGAAACTGAGATCTTAATGCTTGATCAATCTCTAAAGGACCTCGCATTAACTGATTTAAATGTTGCCTTCCTGCGTATTCAAAACGCTTATAATATATTTATCGGGCAAATTGAAGCCCTAATCATAAAGGAGAAAGATTATGAAAAGTATCGTTAAAATCGGGATTGTTATTTGCTTGTTATTTATTTCTTACTGTACAAGCGCTCAAATAAAAACCGAAAAAGAAATTATAAATAATATTTTAACTAATTGGCATAAAGCAGCTTCGGAGGCTAATTTTGATACTTATTTTGGACTGATGACTGATGATGGTGTTTTTATTGGTACCGATGCCACAGAAAATTGGCAAAACAAAGCATTCAAAGCTTTTTCAAAACCATATTTTGACAAAGGAAAAGCATGGAGTTTCACGACTCTTGAAAGAAACATTTATACAAACAACACAAATGATTTTGCTTGGTTTGATGAATTGTTGGACACTCAAATGAAAATATGTAGAGGATCTGGAGTACTTCAAAAAGTAAATGGAAAATGGAAAATAAAGCATTATGTGTTATCCATAACAATACCCAATAAAGATGTTGGTAAAGTTGTGAAAATAAAAGATTCTACTGATAATCAATTGATTATCAATATTAAAAAACATTCTTGATAATTTGGGAGATACTGGTTTTTTAAGTTAATTTTGAATATAAACCCAGAATCTACCTAAATCAAATGAAAAAATCTCTACCCATTTTGATTGCTTTATTAGCAATTAACTTTAGTTATTCTCAATTTAATGCTGATTCCCCTTGGAATAAGCAATTGAAACAAAACACTTCTGCCGCAGAACTACAACAACGAAACCCCAACCAGCCATTTACGTTTTACGAAGTTCAACAAGCTTTTAATGAATATTGGGAAACTCATGACCCTACTGTAAAAGGAAGTGGTTACAAACCATTTAAACGTTGGGAATTTATGGTTGAAAATGAAATTGATGAAAACGGATACCTCCCTACTGCCCAAAACATTTGGGATTCATGGATTGCTAAAAACCAATTACAAGTAAACTCAAAAGCAATAATGGCTGATCAAAGTAACTGGTCAGCAATAGGGCCGTTTACAACAACCGGTACGGGTTCATGGTCTACTGGGCAAGCAAGAATCAACACGATAATTATAGACCCCAATAATATTACTACTTGGTATGTAGGTGCTCCGGCTGGAGGAATATGGAAATCTACTGACTCAGGAACAAACTGGTCACCAATGTCCGATAACCTACCTCAAATAGGGGTTTCAGGTATCGCAATAGATTACAATGATTCAAATACTATATATGTTGCAACTGGAGATGATGATGCGGGAGATACAACTAGTGTTGGTGTATATAAATCTACAGACGGAGGAATAAACTGGGCTCAAACTGGTTTAAATCCATCAAACTCCCCTTCTTCTATGAATGATATTTATAGTCACCCAACTATTTCAGGTACCTTATGGGTAGCAACAAATAATGGTGTTTATAAAACTACTAACGGAGGAACCAACTGGAATCAAATCCCTACATTAACTGGAAACATAAAAGACATTAAAATAAAACCTGGTGACCCTAACACTGTTTACGCAGTAACTACCAATAGGTTTTATAAATCAACCGATGGAGGTAATTCATTTAGCGTGGTAACTACAGGCTTGCCAAATACTTCTGGAAGATTAGTTATTGATGTTACTCCAAATAATTCAAATTATGTATATGTATTCAGATCGTCAGGAGCAGACGTTAGTGTTTATAGGTCGTCTGATAGCGGTAGTTCTTTTTCTGCTAGAACAACATCAATAACCAATTTCGAAGCTGGACAAGCTTGGTATGATTTAGCTATGGGAGTATCAAGTACTAATGCTGAAGAAATATACATTGGTTGTTTAAATGTATGGAAATCTAGTAACGGAGGAACATCTTTTACGAAAATCAACAACTGGAGTTCTCCAAACGGAGCATCATACACGCACGCAGACATTCATTTTCTAAGAGATTATAACGGTACAATGTATTGCGGTAGTGACGGAGGAATTTATTCTTCTAGTGATGGAGGTGTTAATTTCACAAACCACACTTCTGGTATCCAAGCCAGTCAGTTTTATAGAGTAGCTGTTGCAAAAACTAATGCCAATAAAATGGTAGGTGGGTTACAAGATAACGGTGGTCATGCTTTTAACAATGGTAATGGAAACTGGCAAAATTATTATGGAGCCGATGGAATGGATACTGCAATTGATCCAACAAACGAAAATACATTTTACGGTTTTATACAAAGTGGTGGCGGTCCATATATTTCTACAGATGCTGGAGCAAGTTTAAGCTCTGCTGTGACTGCGCCTGAAAGCGGAAATTGGGTAACTCCAATGGCAATAAATTCAGTAGGGAAACTTTTCGGAGGATATACTAAATTATTCAGGCTAGATGGTACAAATTGGACCCAATTAGCAACTCTAGGAGCTCAATGTGATTATTTAGAAATTGCGCCATCAAATGACAACATTATGTATGCCGTAGTAAACAGTGTACTTAAAAGAAGTGATGATGCAGGGGCTACATTTACTAATGTAGGTGCTTCTTTTTCAAATAACATAAAAGGGATTGGTGTACATCAAACCGACCCAAATACTGTATGGATTACTACTTCAGGAGGATCAAGAAGTATTTACAAATCAACAAACGCAAATAATGGTGGCGCAGCAACCTTTACTGATATTAAAGGAAACTTACCTACTACTAGTGAATATTATAATGATATTGTTCATCAAGGAAATCATACTGACAATCCCGTGTTTCTAGCAACTAGTCTAGGAGTATATCGTTTGGACGATACCTCTCCTAATTGGGAAACTTTTGTTGTTAACCTACCAAACACTATTGTAAATGATTTAGAAATTAATTTAGGTGATGAATCAATTACCGCAGCAACATACGGACGTGGCGTATGGAGATCGCCATTACCAATTCAAGCTTCTGCTTTTGACATAAAGCTATTATCAATAAATAGCCCAAACAACATTGATGTTAATTGTTCAGCAATTACTCCAGAAATCAATGTTAAAAACAATGGAACAAACACTATAAACGCAATTGACATCACTTATAGTGTTGATGGCGTTCCGGCTGTTTATAACTGGACAGGAACCCTTTTAGCTACTAATGAAACTATTATAACTTTACCTACCCTAACAGTATCAAGAGCTAGCCATCTTTTAAATATTGAAGCAACCGTTACGGGTGATGGAAATACGTTAAATAATGAATCCAATTTAACGTTTATTTATAATGATAGTGGTGTAGTTAACTCTACTAATACTTTTGAATTAGCTGCTGACCAGCTAGTAGCTAATAATTCATTATGGGAAAGAGGAGTTCCATCGGGTGCATTGCTAAATTCAACTTCATCAGGATCTCAAGTATATGGTACTGATTTGAATGCAAACTATCCTAACGGAGCAAAAGCGCATTTAATTTCACAATGTTTTGACTTAACACAATTAACGAACCCTGTATTGCGATTTGATATGGCATTTGATTTGGAGGAAAATTGGGATATTGGGTATACTGAATATTCTACGGATCAAGGTCAAAATTGGACAGTTCTAGGAACCATTAACAGCCAACCTTTATGGTACAATAGTGACAGAACTAATGCAACTTCTGGCCCTGCTGATGATTGTCAGAATTGCCCAGGAGCACAATGGACAGGAGAAGGAGAAAACGCACACGCCTCTGGTGGAACAAATGCAACCATGAGAGAATATGCGTATGACTTTACAACAAATGCAGGTTTAGGTGAAACGGACTTAACTGGAGAAACAAATATTTTGTTTAGGATTGTTCTTCATTCTGACGGAGGAGTAACTGAAGAAGGGATGATCGTTGACGATTTTGTGATTGACGGAACATTAGGTGTTGAAGATTTAGAAATTGGAGACTTTATGATTTACCCTAACCCATCAAAAGGACTTTTTAATCTTGTTTTTAAGGAAGGTACTACAAAGCTTACTTTTAACGTATTTGATGTAACTGGAAAAGTTGTTTATTCTAAAGTAACAAGTCAATTTTCTAATAAATATCAGTTGAATTTAAATCAGCTTTCTTCAGGAATCTACTTTTTAGAAGTGGAAAATGACACTAAAAAAATAACCAAAAAATTAATCATAAAGTAATATTCTTTATTGATATTATAAAAGAGGCTGTCTGAAAAGGTAGCCTCTTTTTTTGGCTTCAAAACGAAAATAGGGATACTCTTAAAAATAGTTATATTTACAGTTATGATTGCATTAGCTACTTTTCAACTTAACAATACCGAACACTCTATTGATTTATCAAAACCCTTAGATATTTCAATCCCTTTAAAAACGGGGAAAGAAAATCCAAATGCTTGGTATATCGGCCCACCGAAAATTGAACCCGTCGTTATGGGGGATTGGGTAGGGAATGTAAAAAAGGGCAGCTCAACAAATTTTAACAATATAGCATTTAACCCACACGCTCATGGTACGCATACCGAATGCGTAGGACATATTACGGAAGAATTTTTCAGCATCAATGACTGTTTAAAAACATTCTTTTTTACTGCTGAAGTGATAACCGTATCTCCTGAAAAAATAAACGACGACCTAATAATCACCAAAAAACTATTGCAAGAAAAAATAAAAAGTAGGCCTGAAGCTCTAGTTATACGAACTTCACCTAATTTAACAGATAAGCTTACAAAACAATATTCACACAGTAATCCACCATATTTAGAGGAATCGGCTACTATTTATTTACGTGAATTTGGAATCAAACACTTGCTTATAGACCAACCAAGTGTAGACAAAGAAGAAGATGGCGGTGCATTATTATCACATAATGCTTTTTGGAATACTGCCGGTAAAACAAGAATGAATGCAACTATTACTGAGTTAATATATGTGTCCAATGAAATTGAAGACGGGCAATATGTTTTAAATTTACAAATAGCCTCATTTCATAATGACGCCTCCCCTAGCAAACCCATTTTATACAAGATAAACTAATATGGATGTAATTTTCGGAATCATTATCGGAGCTTTTTTATCGTATTTTGGGATTGAATTCTTTAAAAGGAAATCAAAAACATCAATTTCAGAAAAACAATCAGTAGTACTCTTAGAAAAAATTAAAAACGTCTGTAAATTAGTCTCTGTAGAAGGAGAATTCTCTGAAGTATATCATTACGAAAATGTAAAAGAACGCTTTATGAGTTTAATTTCCAGTAAAAAGAAAGCTATTTTATTGGTAAATGCGAAAGCACAAATCGGATATGATTTATCTAAAATTAAATTAACAGCTAATCCCAATTCAAAAACCATATTCATAACCAATTTCCCCCAAGCAGAAATACTTGCTATTGAAACAGATTTGAAGTATTACGACAAAACCGATGGTTTCTTTAATAAATTTGAAGCGGAAGATTTAACTGTTTTAAACAAAGAAGCCAAACAATTTATAATTGATAAAATTCCTGAAAGTGGACTTCTAGAAACCGCAAATAAAGAACTTATAGAAGCCATTGGTATCATCACTAATATTGTAGAAACTATTGATTGGAAAATAGATCATACTGAATTGAATTCTCAAGCGAATCAAAAAACAATGGAAAAGGTTAAATAAACATTACAAATGAACATTGAACAGTTTAGAGATTTTTGCATACAAAAAAAAGGAGTAACAGAATCTTTCCCTTTTGATCAAAATACACTTGTGTTTAAAGTTGCTGGAAAAATGTTTGCGCTAACATCATTAAAAGACTGGGAAGAAGGCATACAATTTATAAACCTAAAATGTGACCCAGAATATGCAATTGAATTAAGGACAACATATGAAAGTATTGATCCCGGTTATCATATGAGTAAAAAGCATTGGAATTCCGTAAGAATACACAAAGGTGAATTGCCTTATGAACTGATTTCTGAGTTGATTACTCAATCCTATAACTTAGTAGTAAAAAGCCTTACTAAAAAGCAACGTGAAACATTAAATTATTAATAATTCAGCAAAAAAATCTTTCAATTACAATAATCTTCTCATAAAACTCTCATTAAAACTGCCCATTAACCAGCATTATTTACCTTTTGTCAAATTATTTTGTTATTTTTAGAATCCCGAAACTTTAAATAACCTACTTAATTATGAGAATAAAATACCCGTTTTTTATCTTTTTAGCATTTCTAATGCTAAAAACAACTGCACAAACTACTGCCGAAATCAAAAGTGTTTTTTCACAGACTAGCCTTACTAACCTTACTCAATATGTAAATGAATTATCTGGAGAAATTTCAACTACAATTGGCGGTGTACCTAATCAAACAATTACTCATCGTGTAAGTAATATTGGCAACGACTTAGCTGCAGATTACATTAAAGAAAGACTTTCCGGTTTTGGACTTTCTATTAATGATCAAGTTTACACCCCAGGAGCAACTGGCGGACGTAATATAATTGCCACACAAACTGGAGTTATAAATCCTAATAATATTTATATAATAAGCGCACATTATGATTCAACTCACAATCATGGCGCAGATGATAATGCTAGTGGAACAGCTGCTATAATTGAATTAGCAAGAATATTATCTTCTTATTGTACTGAAAACACTATTATATATGCACTATGGGACCAAGAAGAAACAGGTTTAAATGGGAGCTCATATTATGCGCAACAGGCTCAAACAAATGGAGACAATATTTTAGGAAACTTTAATATCGATATGATGGGGTACGATGGCAACAATGATAGGGCTTTTGATATTGATGTTCGTCCTATTGCAAATTCTGTAGCTATGTCTACTCAGATAACTACTATTTTAGCAGATCACTTCCCTACAGATGTTAACAATGTAGCATCTGACGAAATTCATTTAATCGCTACTGTTGTAAACCCTGGTACACTAGATAGTGATCATTCCTCATTTTGGGGGCGAGGGTACTCAGCTATTCTATTTGGTGAAAATTGGGCGACAAATGACATAACTTCTGGTTATCATTCTAATAATGACAGAATAAGTTTATTTAATATGTCCTATTATCATGATATGTCCAAGTTATTAGTTGCTTATGCTGCTACTGTAGCTAGCCCCATTTTTATTGATAAAACGGTTACTCAAGACACCACTACTTTAACATCCAATGAAACTGGAGCAGCCTACCAATGGGTAGATTGTAATAACAGCAACGCCCCTATTTCTGGAGCAACTAATCAAATTTTCACTCCTACAATAACAGGTAACTATGCAGTTCAAGTAACTAAAAATAATTGCACAAAAACAAGTGCTTGTACTTCATTTAATGTACTAGGAATAGGTGATTTTGAATTAAATAACATAAGGATATTTCCAAACCCTGCAAAGGACTATATAACTCTTATTGGATTTGAAAACACTACTTCAGAATTAGATATCAGCTTATATTCTATTACTGGTAAAAAGATTTTAAAAAAAAAACTTACAACTAGTAATCCAAAATTAAATATAAAATCACTTTCAGCTGGAATTTACTTATTGGATGTCATGACTACTGATGGTGCTAAGAAAGTTTTTAAAATGATTAAACAGTAACTATTTTAAGTTACTATTAACATTAAAGCTGGTTGTTTTCATTTTTAAAATAACCAGCTTTTTATATAAACAATTATAATACCTTAATTTTTAAATCAAATTTTGTAACTTTATAACTGTTCATTTTATTTAAAATCAACACATTACCTCAATTAAGCTTCTAAAAACTAATAGTAACTATACTAACTAAATTTTTAGAATTATGAGAACATCTAGTAGACTACTAGTCGCAGTAATTTTTACATTACTCCTAGGAAGCAGTTTTTTATCTGCACAAGAAGAACAACCTCAACGCTATCTTACCGTTACAACAATGCACTGGAACATGGACATGGAAGACTTTTCTATGAAAGATTGGAAAGCTGTAGAAAAAGAATTTACTGACAAGGTCACCGCAAAAAACGAGTACATTTTAGCCACAAATTTTGGGACTCATTTTATGACTGCCGATAATACAGAATTGGTATATGTTCAACTATTTAATTCATGGGAAGACATTGACAAATCAAATAAACGTAATGCAGAATTAACAAAAGCGGCATGGCCAGATGAAGCGAAACGAGAAGCATTTTTAAAAAAACGTGATTCCTATTATGACGTTTATCATTCTGACGAAATTTACGCAACCATTTCAGGTGCGAAACCATATATGGAAGAAGACGACAAGGAAATGTTGTTTTATGTTAGAAAAAGTCATTTAGCGTTCCCTGATGATGGAAGTGGAAAAGAATTTAAAGCACTAAGAGATCCTTACGTAAAAGACGTTATACATAAAAACCAATATATAAAAGGCTATTATCCATATGTGCATGCTTGGGGAGCTGATAAAAGGGATTTTGTAGAAGTATTTGTCATTGAGTCATTAGATGCTTTAGATAAAACTTTTGAAGAAACTGCTAAACTGAATAAAGCACGTTTTTCAGATGAAATGAAACAAAAAGATACTGGAAAAAAAATGGGAAAATACTTTACAGGGTTCCATGCCGATTATGTATATAAATCCGTTCCTGGGATTTCTAAAAAAATGCCGCCACCACCACCTAAAAAATAAGTGTAAAAAAAGGAGGTTTTATCAAACCTCCTTTTTTTTATTTAAACCTATTAGTTACTCAATTATTTTGAATATAACTGGATGACTTGCATGGTTACTTAGGGATGATTTTAAATTAAAAATTTGTGCCATTTGGCCTATTTTGGCTTCTTGTAAGAACGTTTTGGCTTTGCTATTTAATGTATTACTGTTACTAACAGTAACGGTAGGCTTTCTTGGGAATTTTATTTTAAATTCAGTAACACTCCCTTTTTCTACGGTAACCAACATTTTTAATAGTTGTTCTTTTGTGAATTCAATAGGACACCCTTCACATGCTGTTTTTCCGTTAATTAAAGTTATGGGACGTTTTGACTCATCTCCTATCTTCTTTTCCTTTTTTGTATAAAGGTAAATTACAGACTTTTCTAACTTCTTACCGTTTTCATCTTTAGTAACAATATCTACACTTTGAATTTTATCATTACTTATTTTTGATGCTTCATCATAAGAAACTTTTTTATTGTCTAAAACATACTTTGCCTCTTTAGGTAATGGAGGTGGCGGTGGGATATTAGAGTCAGTATCATTTACTCCTTTAATTACTTTTGGCGATGGTGGCATTGGTGGAAAACTAGGGAATTTTTCAGCTTTCTTTTTTTGAGAAGGCGTCATTAACTTATACAAATACGCTATTCTGTTAACTTCTTTTAATTTAACAACCATACCCTTCTTAGGTTGTTCATTATATTTTTTAGCCAATGTATTGTACTCGGTAACTTGCTGTGGCGTAGCTTTTTCTTGTTGTACGGTTGTACTAAAACTAAATAGTAATAATGCTACTACTGGAAGCAATACAAAGCTTCGGATCCAAATTTTCTTTTTTGATGTTTGTGTTCTCATAACTGTAAATCGTTTTTTGATTGATGAATAATTAATGGCATGTGCCAATTGTAATTGACTAGCATTTGATGAATATGCTAGCAATGTTTGTTGATATATTTTGGTATTGGCTCCGTTATCTAAAACTGCTTGATCAGCTAGAAATTCATGATTTAATTTAACTGCTTTATTTAGTAAGTGTACAATTGGGTTAAACCAGAATACTACTTTTAAAAACTCTAGCAACAACACATCAATACTATGTTTTTGACGCGCATGTGTTTCTTCATGTAAAACAACTTCGTTTGGAATTTGATGTGTAGTATACTTCTTTTCATTGTAAAATATAAAATTAAAAAAAGTATGCGGCACAATATCTTCATTCAATAAAACAGACGTAGTTTCACCTTTCTTCTCTTTTGGGTTACTTTTAATCTTATTTACAATTTCATGGCTGTTTTTTATGAACTTCAATCCAAATAGCAATACTCCTAAACTATAAATACTCCATAATATTATTGGTAAATAATTCTGTTGTTCAGTTGCTGCTATAATTGGAAATTCTGCTACAACATCAGTAGCAATCATTGGTTGTATTTGCTCAACTACTTCTACATAATTTGTAAACGTGATAAACGGTATTACAAAAGACACCACTATTATTGATAATAAATAAATACGCTTATATACATGCATGTTTTCTTTCTCTAAAAACAGCACGTAAAAAAGGTAAAATACCAATAAACATCCTCCAGATTTTAATAGATAATCAAGCATAACTATTTCTTTTTTAGTTCTCCGTCAATAATCGATTTCAAATGCTCTAATTCTTCCTTAGTTAAATTAGTTTCCTTTGTGAAAAAAGATGCAAATTGTGAAGCACTATCGTTAAAGAAATTCTTAATCAAACCATTTACATGTTTTGAGAAGTACGCTTCCTTTTTAACCAACGGATAATATTCTCTTGATTTCCCTTCTAGGTTATAAGTTATAAATCCTTTGTCTGACATTCTTTTTAATAATGTAGCTAAGGTTGTTGTTGCTGGCTTTGGTTCTGGGTATACTTCCAATAAATCTTTCATAAAAGCTTTTTCCAGCTTCCATAAATAATTCATTAGTGTTTCTTCTGTTTTTGACAATTTCATGTGTTTAAAATTTTGTAATTAGAAAAATTATTCAAAAATTTGAGAACCCATGTAACCACTCGTTACCTTCGTTCTCTCATGAACTTATTTTAATCATACCCTTGAAAGTATTTTTTGATTAAAAAAGTTCATGTTCGTTTCATAATACCTATTTAATTACTGCTCTACAAATGTAGAAACAATATTTCAATTCTACAAGTGTAGAGCAAAAGAATAGTGCGAAAAAAAATCCGCTCGGTAGAACGGATTTGATTTTATATTGAAATTAAATTATTTGCTTAATTCAGTAAAATACTTATAAAACAACGGAATAGTTTCAATTCCTTTTAAATAATTAAATACTCCAAAATGCTCATTAGGAGAGTGTATGGCGTCAGAATCTAATCCGAATCCCATTAAAATGGTCTTACTTTTTAATTCCTCTTCAAATAAAGCTACTATAGGAATACTTCCTCCACTACGTTGTGGAATTGGCTTCTTTCCGAAAGTATCACTATAAGCCATACTAGCTGCTTGATACCCTGTACTATTTGTAGGAGTAACATAACCTTGACCACCATGATGTGGAGTAACTTTTACCGTTACACCAGCTGGAGCGATGCTTTCAAAATGTTTTGTAAACAGTTCGGTAATGTTTTCCCAATCTTGATTAGGCACTAAACGCATAGAAATTTTTGCATACGCTTTAGAAGCAATAACTGTTTTTGCTCCTTCACCAATATATCCTCCCCAGATTCCGTTTACATCTAATGTTGGACGAATAGCGTTACGCTCATTAGTTGTATATCCTTCTTCACCATAAACAGCATCAATATCTAAGGCTTTTTTATAATTTTCTAAAGAAAAAGGCGCCTTTGCCATTTCATCACGTTCTTCACGAGACAGTTCTTCTACACCATCATAAAAACCAGGAATGGTAATATGGTTCTTTTCATCATGTAAAGAAGCAATCATTTTTGTCAACACATTAATAGGATTTGCGACAGCTCCTCCGTATAAACCAGAATGTAAATCTCTATTAGGACCTGTAACTTCAACCTCAACATAACTCAACCCTCTTAAACCGGTTGTAATTGAAGGAATATCATTAGCGATCATTCCTGTATCAGAAATCAGAATAACATCATTCTTTAATTTTTCTTGGTTGTTCTTAACAAAAACACCAAGGTTTATAGAACCAACTTCTTCTTCACCTTCAATCATGAACTTAACGTTACATGGCAATTGATTTGTAGAAGTCATAAATTCCATTGCCTTTACGTGCATGTACATTTGTCCTTTATCATCGCAGGCTCCACGAGCGAAAATTGCTCCTTCTGGGTGTTTGTCAGTTTTTTTAATTACAGGTTCAAATGGTCCGCTTGTCCATAATTCAATAGGATCAGCTGGTTGCACATCATAATGCCCGTAAACTAATATAGTTGGCAAAGCAGGGTCAATCATTTTTTCCCCATAAACAATAGGATATCCATCAGTTTCACATATTTCAACTAAATCACAACCTGCTTTTTCAAGGCTTAACTTTACCACATCCGCAGTTTGTCTTACATCATTTGAAAATGCAGAATCAGCACTTACAGAAGGTATTTTTAGTAGTTCTATTAGTTCGTTTAAAAAACGATCTTTATGTTCGTTTATGTAGTTTTTAATATTGTCCATTGCTCAGAGTTTTAGAGCTTCAAAAGTACTAAAAATAGTATTCATATTTTTTTAAAGATTTTTATTTGATTATTACAAGGAATATGTATATTTGCAGTCCTTAATAGCGGGCGTGGTGGAATTGGTAGACACGCTAGATTTAGGATCTAGTGCCGCGAGGTGTGAGAGTTCGAGTCTCTCCGCCCGTACTCCTAAAACCCTTGAAAACAGTAGTTTTCAAGGGTTTTTTATTTAGAAAAAGTGTCAAAACTATATATAAACTTCAAAGAAACGAAAAATTGCACTGGCCAATTACACACCAGCCAAACTACACAAAAATAAGAGAAGATATATATGTAATTGGGTCTTACCCCTTGTACAGAAGCTCTAGAACCTAACGAAATAGAGCTGAAGCCTATAAAAAGTGTAATAATACTTTGATAACTTGTAAAACAAATGAATTATAGAAATAAATAACCGTTTGCTAAATGCCAGGAATCCATTTTAAGAAAACCCGAAAAGAAAATAATTTACTAAGCTACCTTCCTTACCTCCATAACTAAAATTTAAAATAAATCAAGATTACATTTTGCAATAACTATTTCTCATTTAAATATAAAGTAATTGCACATCAAATTAAGAGTGCGGTCCATTCACATGGAAATTGTCAAAACTTAATTTTATGTGTTAAAATTGAGCTTCTAACATTTAAATCGGTTTGATAGAAAAGAAATTTTAAATGCTATTACCATACATAATTTCCTTGTCGTATGAAAACTGTTGCCACAGCATATAAATAGATGATTGATCTTGGCTACAACTCCAAACTAAACGTATATCTACTTACGGATTTACTCCCCGAAGTCCATAAGTATACGGTATCATAGTTGACTCATAAAATAATATTTAAAATACTACCTCCTTTTAATTGAACCACAATCGTATTTGAATTCCAGTATTTATACGCGGTTATTTTTTAACCCTTTTTTATAATTTTGAAACACATTCAATTGAAATAAAAATCAATTCAGAAGAAGAAGAAGAACTCTAAAAAACCCTATAAAGGAAGGGTGTTGCCTAATGTCCAATGAAAATGACGGTAATAAGTATTACACTTTTTGGAAAAAAAATAGTGTTTGCTTGAAACAGCTTTTAAAGCGAATGTTAAAGAAATGTAATTATGAATAAAATTTCAAAACAAACAGCCCTAGTCGAAGAGTATGTTAGCTTCGCAAAAACACTCCCAACTGAACTTTCTGCAGTGAAGGTTTACTTGGGTTACGATACATCTGATGTACCAGACCTCAGCCCAGCTTCCATGCAGTCTCTTTTCGTAGAAATTCGATCTAATGCTGACCTTTGGGAGAATGTATCAACTCAAGCTAGAAATCAACTTCGAGAACTTTCGATTACTGCTGCAGAAGTTGTAAAAAATGGTAGCGGACTTATGCGAGGTCTGGACGCATTAGGTCCAGTCAAACAAATACTTACTACAGTTGGTGAAGCATCCTTTAACCCTGATGATTTCAAAGGGAACGACGTTGCTTTGGATGAGTCGACAATAGCACGTCTCAACAATCTACAGCCATATATTGATGTGCTTCATAAAACAAGCCTAGGTTCATTGGGTGACACCAAGGCTACCGACAAGCTTATCGCTGATTTCAGAACCCAATCCTCTATTCTTGAAGCCAATGTCGCAAGTAAAGTCGATAAATTAAAAGGAGCGAACAACGTAATCGGGAATGAAAAAACAGTTGGTCCTATGATCGACGCATACAAAGAAGCTTGTGCTCGAATTGTAGCCCAATTTGGGGAAGGCTCAGCTGGAGCCATTGCCGTTCAGGAACAAATTGAAAAAACGTTAGCAGAGTTGACAAGCCGTCAGGACGATTTGCAAGAACAGCAACGACTTACTTATGCCGTTGGACGCTTATTTATTCATTTACAGGGTCTTGGCTATGCCATGGTTGACGCACAATCTGCGCTTACCCATATATGGTTGACAAGTTCGGATGCCTGCATTAGACTAAATAACATTACCAATAATCTTGAGAGTATTGACACCGAAGAATTACTCCTAAATTTTTATATCAGTTACAAAAAAGTACTTATTGATTGGAATTCCATTAAGGATGATGCAACCACTTTGTACAAAGCTTTATCATAAATTTTATCTCACCAATAACTAAAAAGAAGAAAATGATTTTAAACACAGAAACTCAAACACAAATTAAAACCGGAGACCTTCCTAAAGTAGTACTTAAGTTACTCACAGGAACTGAAGAAGAAGGAGGACGTGCTGCTGGAGTATTTACCACAGATGATTTAATCAGTATTTTACTATATGTCCGAGATGCGAGACAATTGCCCTCAGACTTAGATACATTCATCAAAGAGCTTGGCTCGCCAACTACTGGAATTGCAGGTTTAGAACCTACTGATATCCTTAGTTTGTATCATATGGTTACAGACCATGCCAATCGATGGACTCCTGTAGAAAATGAGGTAAAGGAACAATCATCCAACCTATCGGTAGCATCTGAAGAAATAGTCATTTATGGGAATTCCATCATCAAAGTGATTAATGAAATGGATATTATAGCACAACTGGGTACAATAGGTGACTCTACTGCCGAGATTCCAATCACTTCAGACAAAGACAAGCAAATTCAAAGAGCGCTGCCAGAAGTTATTGCAAGACTTAGAACCACTTGTGAGACGCAGCAAACGAAAACGCGTGTTGTACGTACTGCTATTCGAGATTACAAAACTGAGATATCTGGTGGATCACTATCTAGTGGTAAGAAAGTATCTGGACTTGAACCAGCTGTAGCTGACAAGAAAGAGCGAGCAAAAGAAGCCAACCTTGATGGAAAAATTAAGGAGCTTGTCAAAGAAATTGATACTCTAGATAAAGAAATAGAACAATTGAAGAAGGATTACGACAAGTATGTCGGTCTTGCTTTTACAGGAGCAGCAGGTGGTCCAATTGGTCTGGCTATTACTGGAGGTATATTTGGGGCAAAAGCCGAAGCAGCACGAAAAAAGAAAAACCTAAAGATCAACGAGAAAAATGAAAAGTCAGTAGAACTCAAAAAGGATCAATTGATTCAAGGGTCTTTAAATATTTTTGCAACTCAATTTACAGATCTTGGTATGCGCCTTCTTGATGCAGAACAAGCCTTAAGTCACCTTGACTTCCTTTGGACAGATATCCTTAGTAGAATTGACCAGTCAGTTGAAAAATGGGCAGAGGTTAACGATAGTACAATGTTATTGACTTTTATTACTGATCTTGAAACTATCATCAATCCATGGAAAGAAGTAGGTGATATGACGGCAAAACTTTCTAAAGTATTTGACCAAGCTTACGATGAATTTAAAAAAACGTACGAGTCATAATAATGACATAACTATTTATAAATCATAAATAAAGAAATCTCATGACCACAAATAGAATTTTAAATAACGAAAATGTATTGCCCGATATGAATGCTATCGCGCAATCAATTAAAACCATAAGAAGAGCTGTTCCAGCAACACAAGATGGAGCCTACACTTACTTTGCTGACGACATTAATATAGCAAGTACTATTGCAGACACGCTCGAAAGTCAAGTTAATGACGCTCTAATCAAACTTCCAATATCTATAAAAAAGCTTAAGTCAGCTGAGGCATTTACTTTGAGCATAGAAAAAATAAATAACGCAGAAAAGGCTGGTGAAATCGATGCGAAAACTGCTGACGCTGGACGTCAACAGCTTGAAAGTAGACTAACTGAGAGTGTCTCATCCGTCATCATTGACTTTACGAACAGCGCCAATGATCTATCTGAAACTGCTCGTCGTCTGTCTAAAAATTCGGATAAAGTTGATATACGCAGAAAAGATGCTGTCGCTACAGAAACATCGAACTTCGATCGTGCTACCTCAGATTTCAAACGCGAAAATGCACGCGTTGATACACTTCAGGCTACTCTAGATAAACTTAACAATGCTGTTGATGAAAGTCGAGGAGGTCCGACAGAAGATCTCGTATCGCTAATTCCAGATGAAAAGGAGTTGTCAAGTCTGCTTGACGTTGGAGCGGAAGATGCAGCTGCACCAGAGGTTGCTGCGGCAAAAAAAGCAGTTGAACTTGCAGTTGCTGAAATGAAGAAAGTTTTAGCAGTTGTCGACAAAACAATCGAGTTTATACATCTTACAGAACTTCGTGATCAAGTATTTGATGCACTTCAAGCACAACGCAAAATCTCAAATGCCGCTGCGGAACGTGTAAGAGTTGCAAGCAATACATTAGGAGTATTGGGTACTATCGCCATTGCGGGTGTTGCAATGGGAACAGCTAGCGATGAAGTTCAAAAGATGGTTTCAGCTTTTTCAAACTTCACAAGAGAAGTCAAAAATCTTGATGGAAAGGAGATCACAGAAGCTACAATATCCCCATTATGTAATCCTATGGATAGCTACTTAGCGCAGCTGAGTATAGCACATAACAACGTCATCTTATCATAAAAGTAAATGTATGCAACATCACCGTATGATGTTGCATACTAAAAAGTAACAAAAAGTTTTTTTTAAAATAACAATTTAAATTCAATTAAATGGATAATAAACAACTACTAGCAAATCTCTACGATACTATTTACGACCTTGTAACTGCCTCCCCTTCTGGAAGCGAAGGAACGGGACTCAAAGCCGACAACATTCGCGTACAAATGACTCAAGGTGAAGTGCTCAACTTAGAAGAATTTGCAGATGCACTTTCGGGAGGTAATCCAGGTGGAAATATAGAAACCGCAGAAACATTATCAGTATTCGTAGATAAAGTGCCTGATTTATCCGGTGTGCAATGGGCACCGAAGGATGGACTTGCTAAAGCTTATCAACTTATAGTAGAAGGTGCCAACATAGATTTGGAAAATATGCCTTCACAAGGCCAAGAGGATTTATATAAAAAATTACAAGGCATTCTAAGAATTAATGTAGAACACACGAGTATTGTTACAGGAGACGTAACAGTTACCCTTGAGGATTCTCCTCTCTTCTCTGGGTACAAGGATGCAAAAGAAGAATATGTTACTGCCATAATGGATGCAACACAAGTCGTGCTTGATGCTGACCTCAGTACTAACGAAGGAAAAAGACAAGCAAATTTAGATAAGCGTAGAGCTGACGCTGTGGTTAAGTCTACGTACAAATCATGGGTTGCAGCTGGAAAGTCTGATGTAGATGAAGTTCTAGACGCTTTGGAGTCAATCAAAAACAACGCTATTTCAGCAGTGATTTCAGACGCGAAAGAGGTCATGGAAGACACAAAATGGGCAGCCTCGAATTCAGAGCTTGGCCAACCTTGGATGCTCTCTAGCGTGACACCATCAAACTGGACGGAACCAACCTGTAAAGGTACTACTGTTAATTTGTCAAGCGACAAATTGAAGACGAGTACAAAAACGACCGCTACGACATATGCGAATAACTCACGTGGTTGGTTCTGGTATAAAGGATCAAACAATTCAGGATCAACCGAAACAAAAAATGTAAGCATGGAAGCTGAATCATTCACAATGCAGGCAGAGCTTGTGCTTGTGAGAATTCATCGCCCATGGTTAAATCAACTTTTATTTACCATGGACGGATGGAATAACAACGGATATTCCGATAGTAACCTGATATCTGACGGAAAAGGTGGAGGTCTTGCCTTGCCTGGTATTCCATCAGCATTCGTAATGATGCGAAATGTTTCAATTGAAGCTAAATTCAACGAATCTGACTCGAGCTACATACATACTAAATCTCAAGAAACTAAATCTTCAGGATGGGGATGGGGACCATTTGGTGGTGGAAGTCATAAATCAACCAGTGAGTCGACTACTGACAATTTCAGTAGCAGTGCAAATGGTATGAAGCTGTCATTTCATCAACCTCAAGTAGTTGCATGGATTAGCAATCTTGTTCCGGAATGTCCACCAACTAAAAAGTAATGGCAAGTCTACTTGAAAAAATCTTATCTGGTATCACAACAGAGTTAGATACCGAATTATCTACACCAGCGAATACTGAGTCATCATCAATTCCCACTCCTTCCTTTTCATCAAAGGCAATGAGTGGGGAGGTTGGGTCAGATTCACAGGAGTCTTCTCAGGTTATTCAAATCTCTCCACTTCCTTTGACATTAAATTTATCAGACTTTAAAAACGCTTTGTCAAATGCGAATCCTGAGGGAGATATGTTTGCTGCCCAAAAGTTTCAACAACTTGTTGACCCAGCACCGAGATTGACGACTGAATATATGACCTCGCCATCTTCAATAGAAGAAGAGTATGGAGGAATTGTAAATGGAGCTTCCGCTCCAATTGAGTCCACCTACTTGACAAGTATGATCGCGAATGCCAAGCGTAACTTTGAAACATCTGGCCAAGCGGATTTCGTAAGCCATGGCGAATGGAGGCTAATAGAGGCTGTTCCAACTGACTGGTATACTGACGACCCTACTAGATATAGCAAAGTCAAAATTTCTCTGGATGGCAACGAATCTAGTACGAGTAGTCTGAATTTACTTGGTGATAAGTTACCACCAACTACTCTCACGTTAGGAAACAAGCAGGTATCGCTAAGTAAGACAACCAATTTCACCCATTGCGAACTCGAGTATATGTTAGTTCGTTTCATTAGACCTTGGATGGATTTCACACTGTTTAAAACTGATGGATGGTGGCTGGCTGGTCAACAGCCGGGATACTGCTCCTCAGGGAAGAGGGATGTAAATTCCGGAATTCTCCCACTAATCACTACTGGAATGATCATTGCTAAATCTGCAAAGTTTGAAGGAAATTGGGACCCAAAAGATCAAAAAATGATCGATGATTTTCGCAAAACGGATGACGATGTTTACATTGGCCCATATCGATTATCAGATGAGTCTAAACCTGTATCAACGGTAAGCGTAGTGGCTTGGATCAGCGAATTGGTACCTTTATCACCACAGCTGGAAGGAGCAGCAACATCGGGTACCGTAAACTTTCGAAATGAAGGAGTGTTTAAGACAAAATGCATCGTCAAGTGGGAGTTAAATGGTGAACAGATGAATACGAAAAGCCTAGTTACTAAGGGTAATTCCGATAAAATCACTATCCCTAACAAGGCTACGAATGTTATAGTAGTTATTCGAGCTCCAGAGCGTTCAGATGAGAAGGTAATTTTTCGCAAAAAATATTCGACCCTCTCGAATAAGAGCTATGTGATAAAAGGTACATTGGAAAATACCCAAGTAGAAGAAGAATAATACTTAATATATTTTCAACTTATACTTAAAATAAAAATTTAAGCTTTAATTATCAACCACTTATAGCCTCTAAATTGAACACAAATGACTGGAGTCTCTCCGATCGTGTAAAAAAAAGACTTAAACACTGTTAACCAGTAGTTTGAGTCTTTTTATTTTTGATTTTTCGGAATTGGTATGGCTAATTAAATATTACTGCTTAGATAGTTTAATAAACAACTCCCGTCCTTTTCTACTTTCTACAGAATTAAAACAACATAACATAACCTCCACATTAAAAACAGGGCTAAAGAGTTTTAAATACTCTTCTTTACTTCCACCGTATGGAGGATGATCCGTATTTAAGGGCGCATCAAAAAGTAACCCTACAATTTTACCCTTTAAATCTAAAAGGCTATTTGTTTTTTCTACATAGCTTTCTCTTAAACTTGGGTTTATGGCACAAAAAAAAGTTTGCTCAATAATTAAATCAAATTTTAAGTCTACCTCAAAAAAATTTTGATGAATTAAATTTTCAGATGGAAATGAAGGAACTCTTTCTTTTATGTTAGCTAATGCGGTTTCTGATAAGTCTACTACATAAACATTTTTAAAACCCAGTTTGTGTAAATATTCTGCTTCATAAGAGTTTCCTCCTCCAGGAATTAGTATGCTTAATTCTTTATTGGTGAGTTGATCAAAATATTCTTTCAAAGGTGTTGATACTTCAGCTAAATCCCATCCAGTATCGTTAGTTTGGTAACGTGTATTCCAAAACTGTTCGTCTAGTTTCATATTCATTTAAAAAGAGTGTAAATACATAGGGAATGAGCCTATTCTATAGAGAGGTTATTTACTTTTAATTAAAACTTCTCATACTTCGTATATTTCTTAAAACTTAAGCATTTTTTGTTCAAATTAATGAGGCAACTTATTCTTTAACAACCCATAAAACCAAGTGCCTAATAACGCACCTAGTATTACTATTACAATAGGAAAAAACCCAGCACCTAGTAGTGTAAACATTGGACCAGGACAAGCTCCTGCCAATGCCCAACCCAAACCAAATATGAATCCTCCTATCAAGTAACGTAATACACTTTTGTTTTTGTCTGTAAAACATATTACCACTCCTCCAAAAGTCTTTATTTTATATCGCTTAATTAACTGCACAAAAATAATTCCCGACATTAGTGCTGAGCCAATAATACCGTACATATGGAATGCTTTAAATTGAAACATCTCATAAATTCTAAACCAAGAAGCAGCTTCTGATTTAAGCATTACGATACCAAAAAAAATTCCGATTACGAGATATAGAATACTTTTCATAACTTAAAAAATTAAAGGAAATATTAAATGAATCATTACTAAACCGCCAATAAAGAAACCTATTACAGTAATTAATGACGGTAGCTGTAAATTACTTAAACCTGATATTGCATGACCAGAAGTACAGCCTCCAGCATACCTAGCACCAAAGCCAACTAAAACACCTCCTATTAATAAAATCAGAATGCTTTTTGGTGAGCTAAAAACTGACTCACCAAATAACTCAAGTGGTAAATAGCTATTTCCAGCACTTTCAAACCCTAACACCTTTAACTTAATTATAACCTCTGGATTAATTGCTGGAGCATTTCCGCCAGATAGATAATTAAACGCAATAAAACCACCTATAACCACCCCTAACAACACTAACAAATTCCATCGTTGTCCTTTCCAATCAAAACAGAAGAAGTCACAGGTTTTACCTGCTCCTAAGGCAGTACACAAAGTTCTTAAATTAGACGACATTCCAAAATTCTTCCCTACTAAAAGCAGTGATAACATTGTAATCGCAATTAAAGGCCCCGATATATACCACGGTAAAGGTTGATTTATTAAATCCATTTTTTATTATTTACACTACAAATATAAAACCTTTTTAGAGCTAACTGAGTAACTTTTACATAGTCTTAACTTCTAATTAGCGTGTGTGTTTCTAGTTGAAACAACTAATTGTAAATTATATATGTTACAGGGAAGGTATTTTGTAACTCTTAAAACGGATAATGATAAAGTGTAAAGAAAATGTTGGTAGAATAATTATGCTTTAAAAAACTAATAGTTATACAAAACCACGTAGTAATACGCAATTCATGTTAAAAATTTCGTTAGAAATAGCCCTTTTATCACATAATTTAAAATAATGATAGGGAATTCAGAAACTCAAACACCTATCATAGATCGTAAACTAGAATTGATTATAGGGATTACAGCAGGTGTGTCTATTATTTTAGTGATGTACAACTTAATACTCTCTACCCTTTCAAACAATCGCATTGAAGAAAATAGAATTGCACATATAACTCTGGAAAACATTCAAAGAAATTGGCTTTCACCACAGCTTGAGTTATCAGAAGCTTACCCAGAAGGTTTTTTTCTATACAAATCTATGACACCAGATGCAGATTATGGTGGTTTTGAGCCAGAAGTTTTTGATCCAGCAAAAAAGAAGCAAATAGAAATTTCAAGCTCTATTAAGGTTTTTCAAGCCGTGGAAGATTATTTAACTATCGGCTCTAATGACATTACCGGAAAAGGTATTTGGGTGAATAATTTCCTTATGTGGTTACAGTCTCCAATACTCGAAAGAAACTGGAGAAAACTTTCATTTAATTATTCAAAGGACACTCGAGAACTGGTTGAACGTTTAATTATTGAAGGGGAAAAATTAGCACTAAAACGTAAGAAAAATGGTGTATTGACGAACCACGATTACGACGAAATATCAAAAACATTTAATGTGAAATTTCGGTATATAACCTGTCTCTTTATTAAAAATAACATCCAACTATAGTGTAGAAACTTAGCAGTTGAACAATATAACATACCAATTTCCAGGAGAAGTTATTAGAAAGTTTATCTATTTTTAAACTTTGTCAGTTTTTTTACGCCCTAACTATACATATTTTTAAACTAATATGTATATTTGCAGAAATTCTTAAAAATTAAAGAATGTCAATTAAAGATTTATATTCAAGCGGATTTGTTGCAAGAAACCAAGGCCATTTTGCTGCCATTGTTCGTGTTGCATTAAGCGATGGTAAAATTGTTGAAGAAGAGAAAAAATTTTTACAACGTTTAGCTAAAAAACTAAATATTGGTGAAGTTGCTTATAATGAAATTTTAGAAGACCCAACAAATTATCCAATAAACCCTCCTACTACTTACAACAGAAGATTAGAGCGTTTATTTGATTTGGTACGTATAGTATATGTTGACTTAGACATTAAAGAAAAACAAATAACAATGCTTGAGCGTATTGGTGTAGGTTTAGGATTTGCTCCTTCAAATGTTGAATATATAGTTCGAAAAGCATTGCAATTAATTGGAGATGGTGTTATAGATGTTGATACTTTTTCTGAAGAAATAAAAAACATGAATAGATAATAAACCTTATCTATTATATCATATTAAAAACCACGCAATAGCGTGGTTTTTTTATGTCCTTATTTAAATTCAACCTTGATTCATAAATTGCTATTGCTCTAAATTATTTTATTAAATGAGAAATATTCCGTAACTTATTAACCCTAAATCTTTTACATAAATACATTTTCAATTAAAGCTTATAATGTATCGTAATCGAATTTTCATTTATTTCATCCTTTTCACCCCATGTCTCTTACTAGGGCAGGTTAGCGGTTGTCCTGAAGTGAAAATTACCGATATTAGTGAAAATGAAACGATTTACATTAATTGCAATTCTCAAGATGGATGTATCGATTTAATAGCCAATTATCCTGAAACTGGCGTACCAACAAGTTATAGCATAGAACAAATTGACTATGACCCTGAATTTCCTTTCTCCGGGTTAGCAAATCCTATCAGTGTAAATATTGATGATGTTTGGTCAGACCCAAAAGTAATTCTTCCTTTTAATTTTTGCTTCTACAATCAGGAATATTCACAAGCAGTAGTGAGTTCTAATGGTGCTATTTCCTTTGATCTTGGAAATATTAACGACAATGGAAGCACTGATGACGCAGATGAATGTCCATGGGAGTTTAACTTGGGAATTCCTAATTCTCAATTTCCGAGTACCGCAGAACCAAAAAAAATATTAAATGCTATATACGGAGTGTTTCATGATATTGACCCTAGTGAAGGAGGGCAAATAGGATGGGAAGTATTTGGCGAATTTCCTTGTAGAAGATTAGTCGTAAGCTACTACAAAGTCCCTTTGTTTGATTGTGTTTCTTTAACCTCAACTTTTCAAATGGTTCTTTATGAATCAACTAATATCATTGAAGTATATATTGAAGCAAAATCTACCTGTCCGGATTGGAATAATGGAAATAGTGTTTTAGGTATTCAAAATGCTACTGGTACCCAGGGCTTAACTCCTAATAGTCGAAATACAGGAAGTTGGGCTACCGAAAATGAAGCATGGAGAATAGTGCCATCAGGACCATCAAACACACAAATAACATGGTATGATGTTAGCAATGGTAATCAAGTAATTGCTACCGAAAATCAAATTACAGTATGCCCAACTGAAGTACATATTTATCGTGCGGAAGTATTGTACACATTATGCGATGGGAATACAATTCTTTCTGTAGATACCGCAACAGTTGAATTTACTGATACCGTATTTTCACAACCTCCAATTGAACATATTATTTGTGATAAAGATGGTATTGCAGATGGGGTAACAACCATAAACCTTACCATTTTTGATAATGAGCTAATTACGGAACTAAATAGTATTAACTCGTATGCAATTAGCTATCATTTATCGCTACAAGATGCAATTGACAATGTTGCACCAATAGTTCCCTCAACTACTTTTATGAATAGCAATAACCCAGAAATTGTTTTTGGAAGAATTGAAGATCTTAGCCTTAACTGTATTGTCATTAAAGAAATAGATATCATTATATCAACGGGACCTACTAACTTTGATGCAAATGTTATTACCCCACCATTTTCAAATTCTCATCAAATTCTTGCAACCGCAACTGGTATTGACGAATACGCATTTAGTTTGGATGATGGGGAGTTTCAATCCAGCGGTTTATTTGATAATGTGAGTGCAGGAGTACATATAATTACCATCATAGACAGTAATTCCTGTTTTAAAGAAGTCATTGAACTGGTTATACTAGATTATCCAAAATTTTTCACACCTAATGGCGATGGCATTAATGATTGCTGGAACATTAGTAGTGTAGATGAATTGGATTTTGCTAAGATTACTATTTTTAATCGGTTTGGAAAAGAGCTCTTTCAATTTGATCAAGACAGTAAAGGGTGGGATGGCTTATATAAAGGAAAAACCTTACCTTCGGATGACTACTGGTTTAAAATTTTGTATTCAGAAAAAAACCCAAAAGGAATTCAACGAGAGTTTATCGCACATTTTTCTTTAAAAAGATAAATCCATACGTCATTGCGAATTTTACTATTTTGTAAAATATGACAATCTCATTCTACTATGAGATTGTCACAGTCGTACCTCCTTCACAATGACGTTATTTCCTCCGTTAAGAAAACTTTGACCTAAAGCTCAGTCTGACAAAAGGAAAAGGGCTGCCTTTTCAGACAGCCCTTTGGTATAAAATTTTAGATTTTGATTATCCTACTAAGTTGATAATCTTCCCAGGAACTATAATTACTTTTTTAGGTGTTCTACCGTCTAATTGTTTTTGAGTTCGTTCATCTGCCATAACCGTTTTTTCGATATCGTCTTTACCCATATCTAATGGCAACTCTAACATAAAACGCATTTTACCGTTAAATGATACAGGGTAGTTTTTACTACTTTCTACCAAATGCTTTTCATCAAATATTGGAAAAGCAGCTTCTGAAACAGAAGAACCGTTTCCTAAGTTAGCCCATAACTCTTCTGCTATATGTGGTGCATAAGGAGCCATTAATACCGCTAATGGTTCTAATATCTCTTTAGAACTACATTTTTGAGCAGTTAACTCATTCACACAAATCATAAATGTAGATACTGACGTATTAAAAGAGAAATTCTCAATATCTTCAGATACCTTTTTAATGGTTTTATGTAAGGTCTTTAAATTGTCTTTTGTTGGTGCTGCATCAGTAACTTTTAATCCGTTATCATCCACATACAGTTTCCATAGTTTTTTTAAGAAGTTATGTACTCCCGTAATCCCAGCAGTATTCCAAGGTTTTGCTTGTTCTAAAGGCCCTAAAAACATTTCGTATAAACGTAAAGTATCAGCTCCGTATCGCTCACAGATTTCATCTGGGTTTACTACGTTATATTTAGACTTCGACATTTTCTCTACTTCACGACCTACTTTATAAGAACCATCTTTTTCAAAAATGAAGTATGCCTTATTATGCATCATATTCATTGGATGTCTCTTAAACCCATCAACATCAAGTTCATCTGAAGAGTTCACTAACGATACATCTACATGAATAGGTGTTACTATTTTTTTTTCATCAAATTTAACTTCTTTGTTTTTTATAAAAAAGTTCTTCTTTTCGGTTTTTTTCAAACCATCTGTTAACGAATCCTCAATCTCTTTTAATGCTTTTTTAATCCTATTTAGTTCATCACCCTCAACATTATTATATAATACTTCAGAAGCATTTTTCGAAATGAAAACTTCAGGTGAATCCTTCTTATTCAGTAATTTTTTAAAAAAACTACCATTAGCGTATTTAGACATTTTATACACAAAAGCAGATGTCCCCAAAATCATTCCTTGGTTGATCATCTTCTTGAAAGGCTCATCTACTGATAAGAATCCTCTATCGTGTAAAAACTTTGTCCAGAAACGAGAATACAATAAGTGTCCTGTAGCATGCTCAGAACCTCCAATATATAAATCTACATTTTGCCAATACTCAAGCATGTCTTTAGAAGCAAATTCACCTTCATTTTGTGAATCCATATATCTAAACAAATACCATGAACTTCCTGCCCATCCAGGCATTGTATTCAATTCTAATCCAAAGACAGTTTCGTTATTGATCTTGTCATTAGAAACCACTTCATTTGTAGTAGTATCCCAAGCCCAATCGGTTGCATTTCCTAATGGTGGCTCACCAGTTTCGGTTGGTAAGTACTTTTCTACTTCTGGTAATTTAATTGGTAAATGAGCTGCATCAATCATTTGAGGCATTCCATCTTTATAATATACTGGGAAAGGTTCTCCCCAATAACGTTGGCGAGAAAAAACAGCATCGCGCAAACGGTATTGTGTTTTCCCTTGTCCTTGCCCTAATTCTTCTAATTTGTAAATAGCAAGCTTTCCCGCTTTTTTAGCATTCAATCCGTTTAAGAAATCAGAATTAGCAATTTTCACTGATTTATCAGCATTTGCAGCTTCTGAAATATCAACTCCTTCTAAAATATTAGGAATTGCAATATCAAAATGTTTTGCAAAATCATAATCACGTTGGTCACCACAAGGAACCGCCATAACAGCTCCAGTACCATAACTTGCCAATACATAATCACCAATCCAAACCGGAATAGGTTCTTTTGAAAATGGATGTTCAGCATACGCTCCTGTAAATACACCAGAAATGGTTTTTACATCGGCCATACGTTCACGTTCACTACGTTTTGCTGTAGATTCTATATACGCTTCTACAGTTTCTTTTTGTTCATCGGTTACAATTTGAGACACTAACTCATGTTCTGGTGCTAGAGTCATAAACGACACACCGAAAATAGTATCAGGACGTGTAGTAAACACTTCAATAGTTGCATCGTGATCATTTACGTTAAATGTCACTGAAGCCCCTACTGATTTCCCAATCCAGTTGCGTTGAATTTCTTTTATAGAATCCGTCCAATCTAAACTATCTTGATTATAATCTATTCCGTTTAATAAACGTTCCGCATACGCAGAAATACGCATAGACCACTGCGTCATTTTCTTACGTACTACTTCATGTCCTCCACGTTCAGAAACGCCGTTTACAATTTCATCGTTTGCTAAAACTGTTCCTAAAGCAGGACACCAGTTTACTTCAGTTTCTGCTAAAAACGTTAAACGGTATTGTAACAATCGTTGTTGTTGTTCTTTATCAGAAAATGCATTCCATTCATCGGCTGTAAAGGATTGTATATCCTCATCACAAACAGCATTCACATTTGCGTTTCCTTCTGCTTCAAATTTAGCAACAAGGGTAGCTATATCTTCTGCTTTTTTACTATCGTTATTATACCATGAATTGTACAACTGAATAAAAATCCATTGAGTATGTTTGTAATAATCAGCATTTGAAGTACGTACTTCACGAGACCAGTCAAAAGAAAATCCTATTTTATCTAATTGCTCCCTATAACGCGTTACGTTAGCCTGAGTAGTTACTGCAGGATGTTGACCTGTTTGTATAGCGTATTGCTCAGCAGGTAAACCAAAGCTATCATATCCTTGCGGATGCAATACATTAAATCCTTGATGACGTTTGTAACGAGCGTATATATCACTTGCAATATATCCTAACGGATGCCCAACATGTAACCCTGCTCCCGAAGGATAAGGAAACATATCCAATACATAATACTTTGGTTTATCAGTACTATTTGAAGCTTTGAACGTTTGGTTTTCCGCCCAATATTTTTGCCACTTGGCTTCTATTTCGTTGAAATTATATTGCATTTTATCTTGTATTAATCACACCTCGATTTTTATTCCGAAGCTATTTATTTTATGAGTGCAAAGCTACTGTTAATGTAAGACAATGAAAAATGGAACTGACTTAAAAGAGCATGAATAACACTTAAATAAAAAGAATACCTCCATCCTTTGGTTTCCAAACACCTATTAATCACAACTATTTTTAACTAACGGTCTTATTTTTTATGTCCGAGTAAATGTAGTAACTCCAACCTACGATGGCTGTGTTTTTTAAACTATTAAGGATTATTATACTAGAGATGATTTTGAAAAAATAATTGGATTAAACCTTATTATAGCATCCAAGTATTTTAAAAAAGCAATTTTGTTTTTGTATCTTTAAGTATAAACAGACTATTGAAAGACTGATAGGTAATGAATTATTTATTAAATAGATTAAAAAAACAATATTGTAAAAATCATCAAATCCTTTTGTTTGTTCTTATCATGACTTGTTTTCTCTCCTGTCATTTTAGTGTTTATTCCCAACAATTCGAAAGAAATAGATTAATCTCGGCTTATATCTATAATTTCGGAAAACATGTGGAATGGAAAAATGAAACACAAATTTCTGAGTTCCATCTTAAAATCATTAGTAACAATGCAAAAGCTATTTCCAGTTTTAATGAAATAGGAAATAACAGAACCCTAAAAGGGAAAAAAATTAAAATTTCTGCAGCATCAACACTGTCAAATACCTCAAATGTCCATTTAGTTTTTGTAGCTAAAGACAAGCTAGATGAATATGTTAAGATTTTTGATATGGTGGAAGGTAAAAATATCCTTTTAGTAAGTGATGACTACCCCAAGGATAACTTAGTCATGATAAACCTTATTGAAACATCTGATCATAAACTTCGTTTTGAAATAAATAAATCAAACATTATCAATCAAGGCATAACTGTTTTACCCGAGTTATTGCTATTAGGAGGTACTGAAATTGATGTTGCTAAAATATATAGGAAATCACAACAAAGTTTAAGAAGTATCCAAAAACAGGTTCAACATCTTCAACAAAGTGAAAAAGATTTAAAAAATGATAATGCAGAGCGTCGATCAGATATAAAAAAACAAAAAACTCTAATTAATACTCTGAATGAAGAAATTGAACTTCAAACTTCATCTGTAAAATTACAGCAAATTAAAATTGACTCCCTCAGTAATGCTTCTGAAGAGTTGTTAGATAATATAAAAAACACAAGAAACACTTTAACACAACAGCTCAGCAATTTAAAAACTAAAAAAAAAGAACTCAATAAGCAAGGAGAAGAAATTAAAAAAGGAAAAATAATATTAAAAGACTTGAATATTAAAATTGAAAAGCAAATTAAATCAAACAAGCAACAATCTGAAAAATTAGACGTACAGAAGTCAAAATTAACATCTCAAAAAAATATTATATACTTTTTAAGTGTTATCACGATTTTGGTACTAGTCTTAATTTTCACCACTTATTTTGGATATAAAAAGAAGAAAAAAAGTAACAAGATCTTGGTTGAACAAAAAACCATGCTAACTAAAACCTTAAAAGAATTAAAAGACACCCAATCTAAACTTGTGAAATCAGAAAAAATGGCTTCATTAGGTGTACTCACGGCAGGTATAGCACATGAAATTAATAACCCTATAAACTTTATCTCTAGCGGTGCCCATAGCCTCGATAATGATTTTAAAGATTTGTTGCATATTTTAAAAAAACTGAAAACAGTACCTCAAGATGGAGAAACGGTAAAAGAAAGAACTGAGAATATTCGTAAATTAGAAGAAGAATTTTCTTTAAATGAACTAATACAATACATCCCACAAACTATAGAAGATATTAAAGAAGGCGTAAATAGAACAGCCGAAATAATAAAAGGCCTTCTGCTTTACTCTAGGTCTGACACAAGTAAACTTCAAAAAGCAAATATTCATGAAAGTATAGACGCTTCTTTAATACTTTTAAAAGATAAGTTTAAAGATAAAATCAAGATAGTTAAAAAATATAACCTTGATATTAAAGATATAGAATGTTATCCCGGACAACTTATCCAAGTTTTTACTAACCTTATTGATAATGCTATAGACGCCATAAACAATAAAGGAACCATAACAATTACTACTGCATTAATAAACAAACGAGTAGTAATTTCAATTCAAGATACTGGCGAAGGAATTTCTGATGCTAATTCAACAAAGATATTCGACCCCTTCTTCACAACAAAAGAGGTAGGAAGAGGTACAGGATTAGGCCTCTCTATTTGCCAAGGAATTATTAATAATCATAAAGGTAAAATTGAGATAAATAATGTAGTTGGGAAAGGAAGTGAGTTTGTAATTACCTTGCCTACCCAAGAGTAACTAGAGAGAGAGAGAGAGAGAGAGAGAGAGAGAGAGTTAATCATTTATAGTCATTGTCATGGAGCAAGTCAAAAAATCTAAAGTACGTTTTAAAAGCTATCAAATTGCTTTGGCTTTTGACATATTAATATTGCTGTCCATCATTCCATTCGTCTATAATCATTTTAATGACACCGCCAATGAAGTAGCCTTAGATAAGGCGCTTCAACAATCAGAACTAATATCAAGAACCCTAAAAGAGATTCGTCATTTATACACTAGTGAAGTTATTAATATGATTGAAAAAAGTGGGGATATGAACATTACCCACGACTATTGGGATAAGAAGTATGATACCCTTGGAGGAGCTATACCTTTGCCAGCTACTTTTAGTATGTTATTAGCTGAGAAAATAAGTGCTGATGGAATAAACATAAACTTGTATAGTAAGTATCCATTCCCTTTAAGAGAAGATCGGGTATTAAGCGAATTCGAAAATGAGGCATGGGAGCATTTTTTGGCCAATCCTAAATCAGACAAGCCATATTACAAATTTATTGAAGACAATAATCAGCTTTACTATGCAATTCCTGACAAAATGGTTAATATTAGTTGTATAAATTGCCATAATTCTCATCCAAAAACACCAAAAAATAATTGGAAGTTAGGAGATATTCGCGGTGTTATTTCCATTACAAAGCCAGTTCAAAATGTAGGATTAGTTGTGACAGCCAATAATAAGACTTCTGTACTTCTGGGATTAATTATTATATGCAGCCTCTTGATCACCTATTTTACATTCAAGATGAACAAATTATCTAAAAATAAAATTGACGATTTATTGATAAAAACAAAAACTCAACTAACAAAAACTCATAAAGTCAAAAATCTACTGTATAATAGAACGGATGATTTAAAGTTGACCCTAATAAAGCTAAAAAAGACACAACATACACTCATCCAATCAGAAAAAATGGCCTCATTAGGAGTGCTCACAGCAGGTGTAGCACATGAAATTAATAATCCTATAAATTTTATCTCTAGCGGTACCCATAGCCTTGATAATGATTTTAAAGATTTGTTACATATTTTAAATAAACTAAAAAAAATACCCAAAAATGAAGAGTCCTTAAAAGAAAGAGCTGAGAATATTCGTAAATTAGAAGAAGAATTTTCTTTAAATGAACTAATACAATACATCCCACAAACTATAGAAGATATTAAAGAAGGCGTAAATAGAACAGCCGAAATAATAAAAGGCCTTCTGCTTTACTCTAGGTCTGACACAAGTAAACTTCAAAAAGCAAATATTCATGAAAGTATAGACGCTTCTTTAATACTTTTAAAAGATAAGTTTAAAGATACTATCCAGATAGTTAAAAAATATAACCTTGATATTGAAGATATAGAATGTTATCCCGGACAACTTAGCCAAGTTTTTACTAACCTTATTGATAATGCTATAGACGCCATAAACAATAAAGGAACCATAACAATTACTACAACCCTAAAAAACAAACAAGTAGTAATTTCAATTCAAGATACTGGTGAAGGAATTTCTGATCCTAATTTAACAAAGATATTCGACCCCTTCTTCACAACAAAAGAGGTGGGAAAAGGCACTGGATTAGGCCTCTCTATTTGTCAAGGGATTATTAATAATCACAAAGGGAGTATTGAGGTAAAAAGTAAAGACAAAAAAGGAACAGAATTTATAATAACGCTACCTATTAATTTTAAACAAAAAGAAAATGGAGCTTAAAAAGTTAATAGTATTATACATTGATGATGAAAATATAAACCTCCGAGCTTTTAAATCAACATTTAGAAGAGAGTTTACGGTTTATACTGCAAACTCTGCAACAGAGGGTTTAAAAATATTACAATCTGAAAAGGTAGATGTTGTAATAACCGATCAGCGTATGCCAGATACTACTGGCGTTGAATTATTAAAAAAAATACAAGAACTATTTCCTTCTATTCCCCCAAGTAGATTAATACTTTCTGGTTTTAGCAAAACTCAAGCTATTAAAGATGCCTACACAAAATATAATCTATTTAAATTTATTTCTAAACCTTGGAATAAAAAAAATATACGTCAGGTAATATACGAATCTATAAAAGCTGAAAATTATACACCAGCAGAAAACCCTATACTAACTGAAAATATTAAAAAAGAGAAATATAACATCCTTTATGTAGATGATGAAGAAATTAACTTAAAAGTTTTCGAATCTGACTTTCGTAGAGAATTCAATGTATTTAAGGCAATTTCTCCAAAAGAAGGGTTTAAAATTATTGAAAAAAACAAAATACAAGTAGTTATTTCAGACCAACGTATGCCTGAGATGAGTGGAATAGAGTTTCTTAAAAAGGTTAAAAGTGAAAACCCAATAATTAAACTCATTATTTTAACAGGTTATACGGATTATGAGGTTTTAAAAGAAGCCATTAACCGGAATGTGCTTTGGGGATATCTAAATAAACCATATGATTATGAAAATTTAAAGTCTGTAATACTTGGAGCTGGTGAAGCGTATCAATTAGAAATAGATAAAATTGTTCTCCAGAATGAATTGGACTTGCACAGAGAATTGTTAGATAATATGATGGATAATGCTCTAGATGGTATAATTACCATTGATGACAACCACAACATTGTAAATATAAACAAAGCCGCATGTAAATTATTTAAGTATAATTTTGACCAATTAATAGGTAAACCCATAAATTTATTAATACCTAAAGATAAACATAACATTTTCATTGAACTCTTCAATTCTTTTAGAAATAAAAAAACCATAACAAAAAAACTATGGAGTCAACTTGCAATTGTTGGATTAAACTCAAAAAGAGAAAAGATCTATTTAGAATCTTCCTTGTCTATGCAAAAAAACCCTAGCGGATATTATTATCATGCCTTTGTCAGGGATATTACTGCAAAACTAAAAGTTGAAAAAAAACACAGAGAAAGTGAACTTAGACTTAAAGAAGCTCAGTATTTAACTCATATTGGTCACTGGAACTACAACCATGTAACAGACAAACATTATTGGTCAGATGAGTTATATAGAATCTTAGGAATGCTTCCTGGAGAAATTGAAGCAAACTCGAAAAGTTATTCTAATACTGTTCACAAAGATGATAAAGAGACCTATTACAATGCTTTAGGATTAAAGAAACCATTTGATATTAATTACCGCCTACAATTTAAAGACAGCTCGATTAAATATGTTCACCATATCAATAAATTTATTGTGGGAGCTAATGGTAATACTACAAAATCATTTGGTACAGTTCAAGATATAACTAAACAAGAAAAGATCCGGGAAGAACTAGAATTATCAAAAGAACAAATTGAAGCTAGTGAAAAACAATTTCGTGAGCTTTATGAAAAATCTGGAGATGCTATACTAATAATTAAAAACGGAAATTTTATTGACTGCAATGCAGCAACAGTAAACATGCTTAACTATAAGACAAAAAATGAATTTCTTAATACACACCCTTCAAAACTATCTCCAAAACATCAACCTGATGGATTAGACTCATTTACAAAAGCAGAGCAGATGATAAATCTTGCTTTAGAAAAAGGAACACATCGTTTTGAATGGACACATACTAAAAGTAACGGAATGCACTTCCCTGTGGAAGTATTACTAACAGCAATTACCAATGAACCACAAAATAAAGTTATTCACTGTGTTTGGAGAGATATTACAGACCGTAAAAATTCAGAAAAAAACATTATCGAAAGCAATCAGCGTTTTAACCAATTGGCCAATAACACCTCCGATGTATTCTGGATTGGAGACACAATAGATATAAATAATATTAAGTGGTTATATATAAGTCCTGCATTTGAGAAAGTATGGCAAAATACTCCAGAAGAACTCTACCAAGATGCTTCCATATGGTACAACTGCGTTCATAAAGAAGATATAGAACGTACAGAAACTACCTTTATGAATTTCTTATTAGAAAAAACAAAAACTTACAATGTGAAATTTAGAATTGTAAGAAATGATGGTACAATTAGGAATATAGCTGCTACTGGAAATCTAATTAAAGACGCTAACGGCAAAGTTATACGTGTTGCAGGTATATCTAGAGATGTTACCGAACAGGTAAAAAATGAAGAAGAAATTATAGCACTAAACAAAAATTTAGAAGGTCTAGTAAAACAAAGAACAGAAGAACTCATCCAGTCAGAAAAAATGGCTTCATTAGGTGTACTCACGGCAGGTATAGCACATGAAATTAATAACCCTATAAACTTTATCTCTAGCGGTACCCATAGCCTTGATAATGATTTTAAAGATTTGTTGCATATTTTAAAAAAACTGAAAACAGTACCCAAAAATGAAGAGTCCTTAAAAGAAAGAGCTGAGAATATTCGTAAAATAGAAGAAGAATTTGCCATAAACGAACTAATACAATACATCCCACAAACTATAGAAGATATTAAAGAAGGCATAAATAGAACAACTGAAATAATAAAAGGGCTTCTGCTTTATTCTAGATCTGACGAAAGTGAACTTCAAAAGGCAAATATTCATAAAAGTATAGATGGCTCTTTAGTACTTTTAAAAGATAAGCTCAAAAATACTATCCAGATAGTTAAAAAATATAACCTTGATATTGAAGATATAGAATGTTATCCCGGACAACTTAGCCAAGTTTTTACTAACCTTATTGATAATGCTATAGACGCCATAAACAATAAAGGAACCATAACAATTACTACAACCCTAAAAAACAAACAAGTAGTAATTTCAATTCAAGATACTGGTGAAGGAATTTCTGATCCTAATTTAACAAAGATATTCGACCCCTTCTTCACAACAAAAGAGGTGGGAAAAGGCACTGGATTAGGCCTCTCTATTTGTCAAGGGATTATTAATAATCACAAAGGGAGTATTGAGGTAAAAAGTAAAGACAAAAAAGGAACAGAATTTATAATAACGCTACCTATTAATTTTAAACAAAAAGAAAATGGAGCTTAAAAAGTTAATAGTATTATACATTGATGATGAAAATATAAACCTCCGAGCTTTTAAATCAACATTTAGAAGAGAGTTTACGGTTTATACTGCAAACTCTGCAACAGAGGGTTTAAAAATATTACAATCTGAAAAGGTAGATGTTGTAATAACCGATCAGCGTATGCCAGATACTACTGGCGTTGAATTATTAAAAAAAATACAAGAACTATTTCCTTCTATTCCCCCAAGTAGATTAATACTTTCTGGTTTTAGCAAAACTCAAGCTATTAAAGATGCCTACACAAAATATAATCTATTTAAATTTATTTCTAAACCTTGGAATAAAAAAAATATACGTCAGGTAATATACGAATCTATAAAAGCTGAAAATTATACACCAGCAGAAAACCCTATACTAACTGAAAATATTAAAAAAGAGAAATATAACATCCTTTATGTAGATGATGAAGAAATTAATTTAAGGACATTCAAAAATAACTTTCGTAGAGATTTTAATGTATTCAAAGCAATTTCTCCAAAAGAAGGGTTTAAAATTCTTGAAAAAAATAAAATCCATGTGATTGTTTCAGACCAACGAATGCCTGAGATGAGTGGAATTGAATTTCTAAAAAAAGTCAAAAATAGCCACCCAAATATTAGACTCATTATTTTAACAGGTTATACAGATTATGAGCCATTAAAAGAAGCTATTAATAATAATACACTCTGGTGGTACCTTAACAAACCTTATGAATATGAAAATTTAAAATCAATAATAAATAAAGGCATTGATGCGTATCAATTAAAACTTGATAAAGACAGTCTGAATAAAGAGTTAGATTTTCGAAGAGAACGGCTAGATAAAATGATGGATACAGCTCTTGATGGTATTATCACAATTGACGAAAATCAACATATTATTGACATAAACAAAGCAGCATGTAAATTATTTGAGTATACATTTGATGAATTAAAAGGTAAGCCTATAACTTTATTAATACCTGAAGAAAAACAAACAATGCACTCTGAGCAGATCAAAACTACTAATAATCAAACAGATCTAATAAAAAAAGCAGGTAGTCATATGGAGATTCTTGGATTGACATCGACAGGAAAAAAGGTTTGGTTAGAATCTTCCTTTTCTAAGCAAAAAAGCTATGGTGGATATTATTATCATGCCTTTGTCAGGGATATTACTAAAAAGTTAAAAACTCAAAGAAAACTCAAAGAAAATGAGTTGAGGCTAAAAAAAGCGCAGCGAATAGCTCATGTTGGCTATTGGAACTACGACCATCTTAATAAAAAGCATTATTGGTCGGATGAGTTATTTAGAATTTTAAATATGTTGCCTGGAGAAATTAAAGAGTCTTACGAGACTTATGCTAACACTATTCATCCTGATGATAAAGACAGGTTTCAAGAAATCCATTTCTATGCTATAGAATTTAATAAACCATTTAATATTAATTACCGCCTACAATTTAAAGACAGCTCGATTAAATATGTTCACCATATTGTTGAATTTGATTTTGATACTAATAGTAATGCAATCCTTTATTTTGGTACTGTTCAAGATATAACATCCAAAGTACTTACTGAACAGAAGCTCAATGAGAGTGAAGAACGGTTTAGATTAGCTATGAAAGGAGCTAATGATGGTTTATGGGATTATAATATAATTGAAAATACCGTTTACTACTCCCCTCGATATAAAAAAATGCTAGGTTATAAGGAATCAGAATTTAAAAATGAAGTTAGTACTTGGGAAAAGCTTTTACATCCATATGATGCCGAAAAAGCGATACAAGAATTTGATGAATTTCTAAACACACCAATTGAAAAAACTACTTATGTAGCTGAATTTAGACTAAAACACAAAGATGGAACCTATAGAAATATTCTCTCTAGAGCCTTTGGTTTACATTCTGAGTCAGGTAAATTAATTCGAATTATAGGAATAAATACCGATATAACGCCTCTTAAAAAGATTGAAAAGGAGTTATTGGAACTCAATAATAGTCTGGAAAAAAAGGTAGCACTTCGAACAAGAAAACTAGAAAATGCCAATAAATTACTCAATGAACAACATCGCATTATTGAAATGCAGAAAAAGAACATGATTAATGAGGTAAAAGAAATTCATCACAGGGTAAAAAACAACTTGCAAGTAGTAAATAGCCTACTATCGCAACAATCACGTAAAATTGAAGATGAAAAAACTCTGAGCATTTTTAAAGAAGTTCAGAATAGAGTTATATCAATGTCACTACTTCATGAAACGCTATACCGTACTGATGATTTAAAAAATATCAATATTGAAAATCATTTTAAAGAATTAATTAAAAATCTAGTGAAAAATTATGAAGTTGAAAAAATTGTCTCTTTAGATATTAATATTGAAAATTTAGATTTCGGATTAAAGACACTGGTTCCTTTGGGCTTAATTATTAATGAAATAATCACAAACTCCCTAAAATATGCTTTCAGAAATAGTGAAAACGGGGTAATCAATATTGCATTATTACATATTGAGGGTTTAAAATATAAATTATTAATTGGAGATGATGGAATTGGAATTAGCAAAGAGGCTTGGGAGGGGGATTCTAACTCTCTTGGAAAAAAACTTATTCATATTTTTACTAAACAATTAAATGGAACAATAGAGTTACTGGATAAACCTGGAACCAATTTTAACCTTTTGTTTGAAAATATTGACAATTAAAACTAGCCTCTCATAAACAGGACTCCGCCAAAAGTTATCGGATAAACTAAAAGGAATAAGGTAAATCCATATGATTAGAAACCATAATTTTGACTGTGAATTATTTTAAGTTCCTTCTTCCTAAAAAGAAAGTTGTGATGAGTAACTAAAACACCCTCACATTAATCCTCTTCCTGAGGGAAAGGAGACGTCTATTTTTACTAAAAATTAATTTATTGTCAAATTGAGCCTGTCGAAATCTACAACATACTGGTCCCAAAATAACTTCCACATCCCAATAACTATCGGGACTGTTTGGAAACTATTGTTTTATAAAACAGTTCTTACACTCTCCTCTTGTGGCAATAAACAATTATAGATAAATGAATTCACAGGTGTTTGAATTCCCAATTCAATTCCTTGTTTTACAATAAAGCCATTAAAATTTTCAAGTTCACTTGGTTTTCCTTGCATAACATCTCGTTGCATAGAAGCGGTAGTTTCGGAAGGCATTTGACGAAACATTTTTAATGTTCTTTCGATATCTGAATCAGAAATTGATACTCCTTTGGCATTAGCAACATCCTTAATTTCATGAGCGGTTTTTAACATCATTTCCATAATCAATTCGTTTTTCTTCATAACACCAAACGTGCTTCTCGTCAAAGCTCCAATACCACTTACGGTAGTAATAAATAAATATTTTCTCCAAATATCTAAATGAATGTTTTCAGATAATTTATTCTTAAAACCAGCTTTATCAAAAACCAATTTCAGATGTTTAACACGCTCTGTTAGGGCATTGTTATACTCACCGAAAATAATTTCTGGCTCAAAAGCAAAATGTTTTATTATGCCGTAGCCTTCAACTTTACTCACAATCTTACATAAACCAGCAAGTACATTTTCAGTATTTAAAACCGCACGTAATTTATCTGCATTATCTGCACCATTTTGTAATGGCAATACCATAGTGTTTTTACCCACAATAGGTTTAATTATTTCTGCTACACCTGTGATTTGCCATGATTTTACTCCTAATAAAATCAAATCAGGGCTAACTAATGTATTTACATTATCTGTAACTTCAGGATAAATGGTAAAACCTCCATTGATACTTTTTATTTGAAGTCCATTATTCCTAATAGCGGCTAGCTGTTTTCCTCTAGCAATAAAAGTTACCTTAAAGCCTGCTTTATGCAATTTAGCCCCAAAATATCCTCCAACTCCACCAGTACCAAATACAACAATATTCATTTTTTTTTAAAATCTAAAAGTTCCTATCAAATTTAATCTTAAACTTCTAAAGCCAAAAGTTTAGTTAATTTAATTATCAGTTCTTTATACTTTTAGTATTTTTACCCTTTACTTACACTTATTTTATGAGCAATTCTTTTGATAAATATCAAAAACGTCGATTAATATCTTCATACTTCTCGGTAGTACTTAGTATTACTTTAGTATTGTTTTTATTAGGAGTTTTAGGAATGTTACTTATCAACGCTCGTAAAGTAGAAACACTCTTTAAAGAAAAAATTGCACTTTCAATTGATTTAAAAGAAAATGTAAAGCAAATTGAAATTGATCAACTGCAAAAGAATTTAAAACTTTCTGACTACGTAAAATCAACTCGTTTTATTTCAAAAGAAGAAGCTGCTGAAATTGCACAAGTAGAAAACGGAGAGAAATTCATGGATTTTATTGGTTATAATCCATTTCAAAACTCCATAGATGTATATTTAAATAGCGAGTTTGTCACGTTAAATAAACTAGAAGAAATTAAAACTGACTTATTGCAAAAAAGCTATGTTGATGAAGTTCGTTATGACGTGGACCTAGTTTCATTAATGAATAAAAACGTAAAAAGAATTAGCTTCTGGTTAATTGCCATAAGCGGGATTTTTGCTTTTATTGCCATGTTGTTAATTAACAGCTCAATACGCTTGGCGGTATATTCAAAACGATTTATCATTAAAACCATGCAAATGGTTGGTGCAACAAAACACTTTATTAGGAGGCCATTTATTTGGAAAAGTATCCGTTTAGGAATTATTGGTTCATTACTATCCGTAGTTGGTTTGGTAGTAGTTGCTTTTTATCTAGATAAAAACTTACCTGAATTGAATATCCTTTCAAATCCAACTATTTTTGCGAGTTTATGTTTAGGAGTAGTTCTTTTAGGAATTATCATTACATGGATTAGCACATTTTTTGCTACCCAACGTTTCCTAAATTTAAAAACAGAAGATTTATACTAGCCAATAACTGGCATTTTAACATATTATTTCTACTATGAGTAAAGAAAACAAACCAGATTTCATCTTCAAAAAGGCAAATTACAAACTAATGTTTATTGGCTTGGCAGTAATTGCCATTGGTTTTTTATTAATGTCTGGGGGTGGTAGTGACGACCCAAAAGTTTTTAATCCTGAAATATATAATTTCAGACGTATTCGTTTAGCTCCAACATTAGTATTAATTGGTTTTGGAATTCAGATATATGCTATTCTTTTTAACAAGAAGAAAGAAGACTAAATGGAAATTATCAAAGCAATTATCCTTGGACTTATTCAAGGGTTAACAGAATTTCTTCCCGTATCTTCTTCTGGACATTTGGAGCTTGGAAAAGCAATTTTAGGTGACACTTCCGTAGGCGAAGAGAGTCTGCTATTTACTGTAGTACTGCATTTTGCAACTGCTTTAAGTACTGTTGTTATTTTCAGAAAAGATATTATTGACTTATTAAAAGGATTGCTTCAATTTAAATGGAATGGCGAAACTCAGTTTGCATTTAAAATTGGAATCTCAATGATCCCCGCTGTTTTTATAGGCTTATTTTTTGAAGAAGAACTAGAGCAGTTTTTCGGAGGGAGTATCATGTTTGTCGGATTCATGTTATTGATTACTGGTGCCTTATTATTTTTAGCTGATAGAGCTAAGAATACAACCAAAAATGTATCCATACCAAATTCCATATTAATTGGAATTTCACAAGCCATTGCAATGTTGCCTGGTATTTCACGCTCAGGAGCAACCATATCAACCTCTGTATTATTAGGAGTAGATAAAACTAAAGCTGCGCGTTTTTCTTTTTTAATGGTAGTACCTTTAATTTTTGGGAAAATTGCGAAAGATGTTTTAGGGGGAGGTATTTCATTTGAATCGCATCAAATTATTCCTTTATCTGCTGGGTTTATCGCAGCATTTGTTTCGGGGTTATTTGCTTGTACTTGGATGATATCCTTAGTAAAGAAAAGTAAGCTTTCTTACTTCGCGTACTACTGTTTTATTGTTGGTTTTATTGCTATTATTTATACACTTTTTAATTAAGAAGATGACTGCTGAAGAATTTAAATCCGGACAAATACTATTGATTGACAAACCCCTAACATGGAGTTCTTTTCAAGCTGTAAATAAAGTACGTTGGGTAATTAGAAAAGCCTTTGATATTAAAAAAATAAAAGTTGGTCATGCTGGAACTTTAGATCCTTTGGCTACTGGACTATTAGTAATTTGTACGGGGAAATTCACCAAACGTTTGAGTGAGTTTCAAGGACAAATAAAAGAATACACTGGAGAAATTACATTAGGAGGAACAACACCTACCTATGACTTAGAGAGTGAAGTAGGGGAAACATTCCCAACCGAGCATATTACAGAAGAATTAATTCATGAAACTACCAAACAGTTTATTGGTGATATTCAACAAATGCCACCTGTTTTTTCTGCTTTAAAGAAAGATGGAAAACGTTTGTATGAATATGCAAGAAATAATGAAGAGGTGGTAATAACACCTAGACAAGTAAATATTTCGGAATTTGAAATCACAAAAATTGACCTGCCTAAAATAGAATTTAGAGTTGTTTGTAGCAAGGGAACTTACATTCGTTCTTTAGCTTTTGATTTTGGAAAAGCAGTACAGTCTGGCGGTCATTTATCAAAACTACGTCGTACCAAAATAGGTGATTTCCATACTAATAATGCTATTTGTCCTATTGAATTTGAAAAGCAGTATTTAGGAGAAATAGACGAATAAATCATACTGTCATTTCGAAATGCAACAGAGTGGAGTGAGAAATCACATGATGGAAATCATATAATACTATCAATAGCATGAGATTTCTACTATCGTCGAAATGACAAAAAATACTAAAACACTTGATTATTCAAACACTTCCAATTAGAGTTGAAAGCACTAATTAACTTATTTTTCTTTTCTCGTCTCCATTTCTTAAGTGTTTCCTCTCTGAGAATAGCAACATTGATACATTCAAACTGTTCGTAATAAACTAAATCATGGCAATTATATTTTCCAGCGAATGATTTTTTAGCATTCTTACTGTCAAAATAATGCTCAGATAATCTTCTCTGAATATTATTAGTTACACCAATGTAAATAGTAGTCCTATATTTATTTGCTACGATGTAAGTGAAATAACAGTTAGTCACTCTTAAAGTTAAAGAAAAAAGCAATCATTTAGAAATTTTATACCGTATAATATCACTTTTCTATTTAGCTACTTGTGTGATTTCTCATCTCGTCGAAATGACAAATTCACATATTAATATCATTATATCCAAGGACAAACCATACTGTCATTTCGAAACGTAACAGAGTGAAGTGAGAAATCGCATCCTGGAAATCACGTAATGCTACCAATAGTGTGTGCTTACTTTGGTGTGATTTCTCCTATCGTCGAAATGACAAATTTATTTTCTAAACAAGATCATAACGCTTACGCTAGCATACTAACTAAATCATCTACTATATTCTGCCCCTTATTTTTAGTATACCAAACCTGTAAATCTCTTTTAAAATCAGCTGTTAGCCCACCGTTCGCATTTTTAAAATCGTGCACCATATTGGTAGCTTCACTAGGTCTAGGCCCAAAGGTTTTTAGCACTTCTTTAGTTTCCTTGTCAAGCATAATTAATTTCGGAATTGCTCTACCTCCATTGGTTAAATGTTGATCCATTAAGTCTAAGTTTTCATCTCTTAAAGCTATTTTTAAATCTATATTTTTATTTAAATCTGCAACTTTATTAATAAATGGTAGTACCTGGGCTCCATCCCCACACCAACTCTCAACTAACACTACCCATTCTACTGGAGTGTCAAACTTCTTTATTTTTTCTATAAGCTCCTCTGCAACCACTCCTTTTTTATCCAAACGTTGCATACGTTTGTGGCTTAATAATGTAAAATCAATTCGCTTTTCACTCTGCTCTTCACCTGTAGATGCTTTATTCTCTACTAAACCTTCCACTAACTCTCTGTACGCAGTATATGTCATAATCTTATATTTGTGTATTCAACAACGCTTTTGACGAATAAAACATATCGCCCTTACTTTTTGTATATTTATGTCAAATTTAAGACATAGGCATCGTTTAAGTACTGATATTTATCATCTTAAGAACAAAATAGAAAATGGAAAAAATAAGATGTGGTTGGTGTGAAGGAAACGAAATTTACGAGCAATACCACGATTTAGAATGGGGAGTTCCGGTATATGACGACCAACAATTATTTGAGTTTTTAATTTTAGAGACTTTTCAAGCTGGTTTAAGTTGGATTACCATTTTAAAAAAGCGTGAAAATTTCAGACTTGCTTTTGATTTTTTCGATTATAAAAAAGTAGCTGCTTATAATGAAGATAAGTATGACGAATTAATGCAAAATGCAGGAATCATTCGTAATAAACTAAAAATTAAAGCTGCTATTACCAATGCACAATTGTTTATGGAAGTGCAAAAAGAGTTCGGGAGTTTTTCTGAATATATTTGGGCATTTACTGATGGTAAACCAATTACCAATACTGCAAAAACACTAGCTGATATCCCTGCTACTACGGAATTATCAGACACCATTTCTAAGGTACTAAAAAAACGGGGATTTAAGTTTGTAGGTTCTACCGTTATTTACGCACATATGCAAGCTACAGGTATGGTAAACGATCATATTACTAGTTGTTTTAGATATAAAGAAGTATGAATCTAGAATTTTGAGTATACACAGATATAAAGAGAAAGAGACTATCAGAAATTTTAATGAACTTTTCTGATAGTCTCTTTCAATTAGCAATTAAAATATCGCCTTTACTTTTTGATTAAACCAACTGTTCTACTGGACAGAACGGATCTTTAGCAACCTCTAATTGACTGTTAACACACCCTACGTAGTTTAAGTTGGTAAATTCTTTCGAATTTTGTTGCGTAACGAGATCAATTTTCGTCACTTCATTTTTATCTCCTAATTTATCCATTTCAATCCAAACCACATTTGGAGTTCTTGCATTACAGAAATAATATATTAATTGGTTATGATCGGAAATTGTAGTCCATAGTGTAGGTGCAATGTTTGGGTGACCTTCAAATCCTTGCATTCCTATTGGAACTGAAGCATTAGCAACGATCGATTTTGCCTGGGCTAATGAATCGTGTGCAGTTGTAGGGGCTTTTAATTGGCTATAATAAAAAGTTGCTCTTTCAAAACGATCTGCAGGAAATGGACCTCCAGGAATCGTATGACTTTGAAAATTATTTTTCGAACTCCATTGCCATAACCAGTAATCATTCAATTTAAGTTGTACATTAAAGCTTGGTTCATTTGTCATAACCGAATATTTAGCATTATGATGAATATGATATTTTCCATCATATACTTCAATAATTGCAGAATCTTGATTGGCATCGGATACCGAAAGATGTAAAGAAGCTGTTGAATCACTTCCTGGAACCATAGTTTCTAATAATTCAATTTCACTGTTTTTAAATTCATGTACTACTTGTATAACACTTTTAAAATTATCTAATACATATTGTACCCATCTTAAAACATTTAATTTTTTAAAATCCTTACCTCCTATAAGTTCATAATTCGATCCTTTGTCATAAAGAACATTAGCCACCAAGCCTTCAGAATTTATTCCGTCTGAAGCCGCATATCCATGACTTTCATTTCCAACCATTGCAACAACACTACTATATTTAGAGGTCCAATACCAATTTTCAGTTCCGTTCAATTGATTTTCGTCTAAAGCGGATTTTTCTAGACCACTCTTAAATGAAAATAAACTAGTTGGAAGCTGAGTATTCCAATCCATATTTCTAGCTGTAGTCAAATAGTCATTATTTCTATTGTTAAAAACACGTGTACACATAACTTTTTAGTTTTAATTAGATTAGTTTTAAAAACCTAAAATTACTTATCTAACTTGTTTTATTTATAGGTACTTATACCTGAATAGTAAAATTAAATTAATCTTTTTAAAATCTACCTTAGAAATAGTCCTCTATAAAAACAACCAAATTTCTAATAATTCCGTAAACTTAAATTTGGTTCCTTCAAATAAAACCTCCTCAATTAAAATGAATTTTAATTGAGGAGGTTTTTGTTAAATTATACTGCTTCAAAAGATTCTATTTATTAATACAGTTTAAAACTTAATAATTAAATCAAGCAAAAGAGGTTCTAGTATTGGGGCAAAAAAGAAATTCCGAATTCGCTATTATTTATAAATGTTCTTCCAATTAATGTTTCTTTTTAGTGATCCATCTTGTGGATTTACTTTATGTTTCACTATTGGCTTACACTAGTATATTCCCTTTTTTCTAATAATGTTACCCGATTAAATTAGAGAAAACACAATGATTACGGGACATCGATGATATATAACCATATATCATGCGTTTTATCAAAAATTAACTATTGTATTGCTTTGTTTCTTTTACAGGCTCCTCGTAATTACCTTTATTTTTCTATCAGAGAAGTAAACTCAAATTTGTTCCCGTCGAATAATCCTTTGTCGCTTAATTTTAATTCTGGTATTACCAATAAAGCACAGAATGACATGGTCATATAAGGAGCTTGTAGTTTTACACCAAGTTCCTTGGAACGTAAGTCTAATTTCTCATATGCGTTAGCAACCTCGTACCCGTCTTTTTCTGACATGATTCCGGCTACTGGTAATGGCAATACGAGTTCTTCTGTTCCGTTTGCTAAGGAAACCCCTCCTTTGTGTTTCACAACTAAATTTATAGCTTTTACGATATCTACATCACTAACTCCTACCGCAATAATATTATGACTATCATGCGCTACACAAGAAGCCAAAGCACCCTGTTGCAATCCGTAGTTCTTTACAAAAGCAACTGCTGGTGGCGCATCAAAATAGCGGTTTACAACTACTATTTTCAAGACATCTTGAGCGGTGTCACTTTCTAAGAAACCGTTTATGGAAGTTAACTGAGCAGCTCCTTTTTTGGTGACCAATTGCCCGTCTTCTACCTCAATAACTTTTATAGTTGATGAAGTTGATAGTACTTTTATTTGATCTACCGTAATTGGTGAACAATTAAAGTTATTTACCAATGCTGCTGCTACTGAAGGAATTAAGGTTTTGTTGTTTTCAGCAACCATGTTTCCATCAATATAGGTTTGAGTTACGTTGAAGTTTGTTAAGTCTGTTACTACACAAAAATCTGCAGGATCGTTTACTTGTAACAAACCAACATTCATATTGTAATGTTTGATGATATTATAAGAAGTTGCTCTTAGCACATTCATCACATCACAACCTTTTGCAACAGCTCTTTTAGCTAAGGTATTTATATGTCCTTCTACCAAGTCGTTCGGGTGTTTGTCATCCGAACAAAACATGATTTCATTAGGATATTCATTCAATAAAGAAATAAGTTCATCGAAATTTTTGGCAGCACTTCCTTCTCTAATCAGAATTTTCATTCCGTACTTCAATTTTCCTAAGGCTTCTGCTTTTGTAAAACATTCATGATCGGTAGTGATTCCTGCCTTTATATATTTCTTTACATCAGCTCCCGTTAATCCAGGGGCATGTCCGTCAATTGGTTTTCCAGCATCTTTTGCCGCTTGTATTTTTGCCAACACAATAGGATCGTCAAACAACACCCCTGGGAAATTCATCATTTCTGTGAGGTAATGAATTTCTGGTAAAGCTAACAATTCGGTTACATCATCTACAGTAATTTCAGCTCCTGCAGTTTCAAATACAGTCGCCGGAACACAAGAAGGTGCTCCAAAATGAAACTTGAATGGTGTTTTTTGTCCGTTAGTAATCATGTACTTTACTCCTTCCACTCCCAATACATTTCCTATTTCATGCGGATCAGAAATTGTAGCTACCGAACCGTGGCAAACTGCCAATCGTGCAAATTCAGAAGGAATTAACATGGAGCTTTCTACATGTACATGAGCGTCAACAAAACCAGGAATAATATAGTGGTTTTCGGCAACTACTTCTTCAACAATTTTTGTGATTTTTCCGTTTGCTATATGTAGTGTTCCGCTAAAAATTCGCTTTGTAACTACATCTACTATATTTCCTGAAATTTTTTGAATACTCATCTGCTATGCTTGTTTATTTGATGTATACACTTTTAACTAAATTTAGGTGTAAGAAAATTACTTAATTTCGATACAAAATTCCTGCAGAATTTCACTCAGTCTGACGTAATTTGCTTTTAAAAACATGTCAATTCGAGTGATTTTCGATAGAAAATTCTATCGAGAATAGTGTTTTTAATTACTAAACCCATCTGCGGGATAAAAATAGCGAATATGCAATAACAATCAATTCCTGAGAAGATAAATTTCCTTAGTTTTACAAAAAACAATCCATGCAGATACATAGCAATTTCGACGCCGGAAATATTGAAGTAGTTTCTATAAAACCACAACACATTGAATTAATAATTCCTAAGGATACCAATTCTGAATTTCTACAATGGTTTTATTTTAAGATGTCGGATATTGAACTAGGAAGCTCACAAAACATACGCATTACAAATGCTGGCGATGCTGCTTTTCCTGATGGTTGGGAAAATTACCGTGTAAATGTGTCGCATGACAATATAAATTGGTTTCGTATTGATACCAGTTATGAAAATGGCGTATTGGCTTTTGATATTCCTACAGACCAACAAGAGTTGTATGTAGCGTACTTTGAACCGTTTTCCTACAAACAACATTTGGCTTTAACGGATAATGCTGCCAATAGCGACTTATGTAAGGTGGAGTTATTATGTAATACTCCTGAAGGAAAACCTGTAGCATTATTGGTAATTGGTGATCCTGATGCTAACAAAAAAACTGTTTGGTTTACTGCACGCCAACATCCTGGAGAAACGATGGCAGAATGGTTTATACAAGGTTTGGTGGAAAGCTTACTAGACGAAACCAATGAAGATAGCAAAGCATTATTGGCAAACCATTGCTTTTACATTATCCCTAACATGAACATTGACGGTAGTATTGCCGGTAATTTACGTGTAAATGGTTTGGGAATAAATTACAATAGAGAATGGGAAAACCCAAGTATTGAAAAAAGCCCTGAAGTATATTATTGCATAGAAAAAATGGACGCCGTTGGTGTTGATTTTTTAATGGATGTACATGGTGATGAAGCCATACCGTACAATTTTGTAACCAGTTTAATGGGAATACCAAGTTTGAAAGCGGATACCATGGAAAAGGAAGAAGCATTCAAACAACATTGGATAAATACAACTAACGAATTTCAAGACGTACACCGATACGAAAACAGCTTGCCTGGAAAAGCAAACTTAAAAGTATGCTCTAAACAAATAGGGGAACGCATTGGAAACATGGCGTACACCTTAGAAATGCCTTTTAAAGACAGTGATGCCAACCCCAACATACAACAAGGTTGGAACGGAAAACGCTCCATGGAATTTGGTGCTTCAGTTTTAAAAGTACTTAGGTTGAGTAGTGAAGAGAATTTGTTTTAAACTATAAAATGAAACAAAGAAGCCTAACAATAATGTTAGGCTTCTTTGTTTCATAATCAAGAAACTCTCTTTTATTGTAAGTTAAACCAATTCTAAAACATCTTTGTTAATTAAATTAAGGTCCTTTATTATTGTTTCAATTAATTTTTCACCATTTTCTAATTTATTGATTTTTCTTAACAGACCCTTTATTTTTGATGTAGTTATTAAATCTTCAATTACAAAACCTTCATCCTTATTAAACAAGAATCGACTTCTAAAAAATTGATTTAATAAAATAACAAACAATAATTTTTCTTTATCAATAGTTTCATTTAGAACAACTTTAGAGCATAAGTAATTGAGAGTAAATAGATCTGTTCTGTAATAGAACCCCCTTTTTACAATATGTTTTATTAATGAATTAATTGAAATTGATTCATTTTCTAACATCATAAGGTTATTTTGGATAGAGTTAATATTATTCTCCTTAAATTGAGAATGAAAATATATACCAATAAACGGTCCTAGAGAGTAGTCACCATACCAACTAGAGTGAGATTTAAATAATTCTTTACTCCCAAATAATTGGGTGTATTCTAATACTTTTAACACATAAGAATCTTTGTCAGAATCATAGAAACTGAAGCGTGATAATTGGAATAAATAAGGATGATTAGGCAACAATTTCTGACAAATATCAGACCTCAAAATGGGCTTAATGTCCAATTTTTCTTCAGAACTACTTGGAGAAATTTGTAATTCACTAATTAAAATAAAGAAACTTAAATTTCTATTGTTCTCATCATATGTGTTTATAGCTGTCGTTATCTGTTTTTTTTGTTTTACGTTAGAGATATTTTTAATTAATTTGGAGAAGAGATCCTTTCTTTTTTGATCAATTTTTTTTGATGAAGTAAGGTAATCTATAACTTTCTTATAAATATTAACAGTTACTTCTTCGCTCACATTGTTTATACTAGGTAAAATATAGACAATAAAAGGTAGTGATTTATTAATACTAATTTGATTAATAAATATCGAATCGATGATTTCAGTATCTGGCTGGTCTTTATCAATCATATTTAACAAAAGCTCAAGAACAATAAACCAAAAGGGATTTGATATATATTCCCTAATTATTCTATTCCGTTCTTTAATATTGTGCTTTTTTTCAATATTTGTATAAATCCAATAAGCTGAGTAGTATTCCAAAAATGTCTTATGTGTAAAGTTATTATCAAAATAGACAGATCTCTTTTGGGCATAATTTAGAAAAGATTCAGCTAATTGTTCGCAATTAAATTCATCCGCAACTCTTTTTTTTATTAGTGATTCTGCAACTTTTAATTTGGCTTTTTGATATGTAATCTCCATGTTTTTTGAACTTAATGACTCATATTGCCAAAAAGCTAAATCTGATAGAATTGGTTCTTTCTTTTGTAATATATTATCACTTAGCGTTATATCTAAATTTTTACTTGCATCCCACTTATCTACTAACGTATTAGTACAACTTTGATATATCTCTAATTTTGATTCGGGAATCTTAAGGTTATTTCTATACAATATAACAATCAATGAAAGTAATAATGGGTTCGATAATAATTCATTATCTATATTACCTTTTTTTGAAATAAAATCATAAATTTCATTATTTCTTATCTCAATATCTTCTTCTTCTATAGAATACCATTTATTGACATATTCCTCAATTTGTTCTTCATCGAAAGGTGAAATACTTAGTTCACAGAAGGATTTTTCATCTAATTTTACTTCGTTATAACCAATAAATCTAGAAGTTGTAATTGACCTAACATTTTTAAATAGATTGTGAAAATTTTCAATATCATTTTTAACTTGCGTTTTATCAGTAGCATTAAAAATTTCATCTAAACCATCAAAAAAAAGAATTGCCTTATTTTCTCTTAAGACAACACTTAAGTTTGATTCAAGAATACTAGGTACAGAATACTCCTCTTCAAGTGAATAAGTTAAATACTTAATAATTGACCCCCCCTTTGCTTTTTTAAATGCTAAATAATTTTTTAATTCAATTCTAAAAGGGATATATGAAGAAATTTTTTTATTTGTAAAATCCTCTTTATCGTTGCTTATTAGATTACAAATAATTGATTTGATTAGCAATGATTTTCCAGCTCCTGGGTTCCCTAGTATAACAAAGTTATAGGGTCGGTCAAATAAATTTGAATATCTTATTTGAGATATTCCATACTTAGTTGAATTATCTGAATAAATAACTTTATTTTCTTTTTCATATTTAATATGGTGGTCACTTCTCAATTTAAAATTTGGCTTGACGAATATTTTATCGATCTCTTTCCTTTTGCCTTTTTTAATTGATGGATCAATACCTAGTCCAATAAAGTTTATTGTTCCAAGATTATTTAACAAATTCTTTTTATATAAAGTTAAAAAACTATCAAGACTAAATTTGTTAGCAAATTGTTCTTCAAGTATTTTTTTTATCTCTGTAACCTCTCTAAGTGTTAGGCTTGAATTTAAAGAAAGTTCGTTTATATCTTTTGATATACCTTTAACGGCAATAAACAATTCTTTATTTGCTAAAAGTTCTTGAAACTCTGGCTGCAACGCTAAAATTGTTTTTAACTCAGAAATGAAATTGTATATAAAATTTTTTGGCAAAGAAGCTTCATGAAAAGTATCTGAAATTATATCTAGGTTAATTTCTTGATTTACAAATAAAAGCTTAGCTAATTCATCAAACACATCTTCCTGAGTAAAAAAATACTTTATAGAATTTCCTAAAATTTCTGGGTATTCTTCTTCAAATTTATTAGCGACTTGTGAAATACAATTATTAAATATTTTGTCAAATTTAGGCTCATTAGTAAGTTTTGAATAAATAGAATCAAATCCTTTGTCAGCGATTTTACTGCCTAACCAAGTTGAAAAAGATATTATTAATGCTGTTTCGATTATCATAGTTTTTTTTAAATTTTTATTACGTGTTTATCTTTAATTGTTACTCGTTTTTCCTTGGATTACCTGAATTAAAACAATTCCATATCGACCTGACTTTAATGGAAGTCATTCTGAAATTTATTAATGATAACTTTTTATATTTAAAATCGGGTTTATAAATTAATTTTATCATCTGTATATATAACACTAATTCTATATATCCAGTTTAATTTTTTCAGATTATCAAATCTAGTCATTTGTACCTCGGTATAAAATGACTAATATCAGGTATTTTTCCCTCATCAATAATAGTGACACAGGAAAACCGCTATAAGTTGTAAACAACTTATAGTTCCCTTTTTATGGTTTATGTTACCCAATTAATTTTACTATTTTTCAAAAAAACATGCGCTTGTTTTTCTCCAAAAAAAAACAGGGTTCATTTCATTAAAAATGCAGGTAGGGTATTTCCTGTTCAACTAGTTATATATGTAATTAAGCCCCTCAATATTATGCACAAAATTACCCTACTTATTTTACTAGCTACCCAGTTTCTAGTAGCACAAACTTCTGACTCCCCACTAAATGTATTATTTGTAGGAAATAGCCTTACCTACTTTAATACTATGCCGCAACAGTTTGAGAAAATTGCTGACGAGCAAGGGCATCATGTTACGGTAGACCAACATACTCCTGGAGGTACTGGTTTTGTACATCATGTTGCAAACAATACGCTATACCAAAAGTTTAGAGATCAAGTTTGGGATTATGTTATTTTACAACCCGGTTCTAATGAATCGCCAGGGTTTTCCTATCCTATTGCAGAAACAATTACCAGAGCCAAAAGATTAAAGGATTCTATTATAAAATACAGCCCTTGTGCAAGCATTCATTATTACGAAATATCCTATGGTATTGTAAACAATACTCCTGCAAGTTTTACACAATATCAAGACCGACAAATGCTTATTAAAAATAACCTTACCCAAATGGCTACTGAAACAGGTATCCCTTTTGTTCCCATAGGAGAATGTTTTAGAGGCGCTATGGAAACAGATAACTCACAGTTCCTTTGGGTAAATTATGGCGACATACATCCAAATGCAAAAGGCTCCTATTTAGCAGCATGTTCGTTTTTTAATGGTATTTTTAAAAACCCTATTGTGAACACTACTCAATTGGGAGGACTTAGTGTTAATGATGCCTTATTTTTAAGAAACCAAGCCGAAAATACTACTCTAAACAATTTAGATGATTGGTTAATTAACACCTATACGAGTACTGCTAATTTTGATTTTACTGCAATTGGTGCAAACTCCGTTACTTTTACAAATACTTCTGCTAATTACGATACCGTATATTGGGATTTTGGTGATGGAACAACAAGTACTTCAGAGAATATTACTCATAATTTTGACTTTACAACGAATGCTTCGTATACCGTTTTAATGACTGCGTATAAAGACTGTAAAGAACACCATAAAATAGTAACTATTACGGAGGCTTTATTAGCTACTGAAGAATATCTCCTTGAAAATAACATAACACTATTTCCTAACCCAGCTTCTGACTTTTTACATATAAATAGCCCTAAAGCATTTGTTATAGATGAAATTGTACTGTATGATATGTTAGGAAAAAAAGTAGCTAACAATAGCTATGAACTACTAAATAATGGAAGAACCTTCAACTTAAAAAACTTGTCGGTAGGCGTGTATATTATTTCTGTAACTATCAACCGTAAAAACCATCAATTTAAGCTTATCAAAATCTAATTTTTACACATAAAAAAAGCAGCGCTGAGAACGCTGCTAGAATTGTTTATTAGTAACCCAAACCTATAAACCATGTTGTAAAAACTATAACCAAATAAACTACAACACTGCAAATATATAGCAGAAATATAGCTAAAGGATTACGAAACTGTTATCATAGTATTAAGGATATACATTTACTCAATAATAAATTCTTTTTTCAATACAGTGCCCTCTGCTATTAATGTAACTGTAATTTGTTTACCAATGGGATCAACCCCTTGTCCATGTTCAATAATTCGGGCTTCACCAAATTCATCTGTGACAATTTTATACTCCCCAAATGGCGGCCATAATTTAACCTTTACTTCAATATTTCCAGCTAACTTCCCTTGACATTTAACTGTTAAAACAGTGTTTAATTCCCAAAAACTTTCAATAGGATAGGTAACCTCCGATTTTTCATCTATTTCGATATTCTTAGCCACACAATTTGTTGATACAAGCATAAACTCTGGATTGTCATCATCCGTCGAACAGCTGCAAATAGAAATAAATACTAATGACATGATAAAGAGAGGTGCGAATTTGATTTTTTTGTAATTCATAATTAGTAGTTTTAGTTTATAATTTTACTACTACATAGGCTACCTCATTATTGTATATATTACTCAGAAAAGAATAACTATATATGCTTATACTTTAGAATACTATTAATTCTGAAGATAATGCTATAAGGTAGTAAGGTAGTAAGGTAGTAAGGTAGTAAGGTAGTAAGGTAGTAAGGTAGTAAGGTAGTAAGGTAGTAAGGTAGTAAGGTAGTAAGGTAGTAAGGTAGATGATTGTAGAAAAAGAAACACTTACATGCAAACATCTGTTTTTCAACACCATAAAGATACGAAAAACACATAACATATTTAATGATTCATAAATAAAAACAACTTATTTACACAAAAAAATACCACACATATTATTGATTATCAGTGTTATACAGATTAATTCAAAGTAAAAAGGCTTTACTAAAATGTAAAGCTTTTTTGTTTTTATATCAAGTAATTAATTTTAATTTTTCTCGAATGTCAGGAAGTCGGTACCGCCATTTCCTCCACTAACATCAATGAGTTCAATTTTTGAAGCTGAATTAGAAATAAAATCCCAATCATCATTTAAATCTTCAAAATCATTGGTAAGGTTAAAAAATATATTGAAATCCAAATCATCATTACTACCTGAAATACTCCAAGTACCCATGTAATTATTTACACCATTACCAGAATCTAACACCTTGCTAGGATTAAATATAAATTTATACCCGGCAAAATCCTTGGTGTCATCTACTCCAGAATCGATAAATAATGAAATCCGCCAAGTTCCCTCTTGAACATTGGTTTCAATTTGTGCTTGTGTTTGGTTTTGTGGAACAATTGCACGATCGTCGTCGGAACACGATAGAATCCCCATTACAACACTTAAGACTACTAATACACCTGCTCTAATGATTCTTAAATCCATGATAAAATAATTTAGTGGTGACGGGGTAGTAGTAAGTCACACTAAGATACAAAATTATTACAACATACTCAATACTAGCTAATTATGTTTTATTAAGAAATATAAAAAAAGCCTAACAGTTACTGTTAGGCTTTTTTTATATTAAAAGATACTAGTATCTTTATTTCACTTCTTTTAATGCATTATTTATCAAAGTAGTTAAATGTGCCTTATGTGCTTTAGTAATGATGTTACCGTTGCTATTAGCAGTCATTTTTTTAATGTTTTTGATGTTATACAACACCATAGACTTTGATACGTTTCCGTAACGTCCGTTTGATTTCCCTGTAAGTATGTTAATTAACATATTAACATACTCCACTTGTAAATTTTGACGGAATGTATTTACGCTACCATAAATATCTGCTTTAAATATTCCGTTGTTTAAATCGGTCATAAACTCACCAATGTCATATGTGTTTCCGTATAATTCAGAATCTACCACACGTTGTAACGTATTATAATGCAGTAAATGTCTTAATACATTACGTTGAGTTTTTAAAATATTTCTATGAATTTTAGGATCTTCAGGTCCGCTAAAGAAATTAAATCCTCTACGTTGACGTGCTAAGTAATTATACAATTCCTTAGGTGTGTTGTTAGCCGTTGGTGAAAAAAGGTGTTCGTTTAAAGCCTTCATTGCTTTTTTCTGCTTTGCATATTCAACCGGAGTATATGGTTGCTTTGCATTTGCTTGCCCTTGCATTGCTCTTTCCACATAAACCCCACCAATAAACCTAGAAATTACACCAGATGCATTTGCTGCTTGCTTTTGTAAAATACCATAAGCTATTACTAACTCCTGGTATGATTTTCCTTCAGTTGTATACTGTGGCTTTAACTTTTTCAATAATTCTTTCACCAATTTAATACGGTTAATAGAATAGGTAATTTGATCGTTAGATAAATCACCTATCATTACTCTAGGATCAATTGCTTTACCCGGACTACGCATATCATCTGCATCATTACCAAAAATTAATTCTGGCTCAGTAGATCGCTTTAAAATAGCATCTAGCTCTGATTGGTTGCTTACTTTTTTGTACCCAAACTCAATTGCCCATAAATCATATGGCCCTAAAGTTGTTGTAAAATAATGCCCTTGCTCAGCTCTGTCATTTGTAATGTTTATTGCCTCATAATCCATTACTGATCCTGTTAAGGCTTTTCCTGTGATGAATTTTTTATCTGCTAATTGCGCTGGACTATATAACTGACTTGATTTCATGTTATGATTTAATCCAAGTGTATGCCCTACCTCATGCATAACAAGGTGCGTCATTGCTTCTCTTTTCATTCCTCTCATTTCCTCATCAGAAATATTTAAGGTATTTAATGCTGTTTGACCAAACAATACATTTTCATGTACTAAATGCCCTAATGAACAATATGAAAGTGATGCGTTTGCTGGCTCATCAACTAATTCAGCAGTTTCTACATTATGTAATTCAAATAACTTATCAAACTTTACTCTGTTGGTATGGTGAACATATTCCAACATTACATCAGCACCCATAATTTCTCCTGTTCTAGGATTTACAAATGATGGTCCGTATCCTCCAAAAGGTGGATTAGGTGAAGAAGTCCAACGCAATACATTATATCTGATATCTCCAGCATCCCAATCAGCATTATCTGGTTGTACTTTTACCTGTACTGCATTTTTAAAACCTGCTTTTTCAAAAGCAATATTCCATTTTAAAACTGCACTTATAATTGTTTCTCTAAATTCGATTGGTGTTGTATTCTCAACCCACCATACTATTGGTTCAACTGGTTCAGAAAGCGTTGCAGATGGATCCTTTTTTACCAAGTTCCAACGGTGAATCATATCACGGTAAGGTGTTGCGCTTGCAGTAGTCATATCCGTTACATTAGTAGAAAAATATCCTACTCTAGGATCATCCATTCTAGCTGAATAATCATTCTCTGGCATTGCTATTAAACTGTGGTATACTTTTACACTTACATTTCTACCATCAGTAACGGCAGCCGATCCTCCGTTTAATACAGATGATTTTGAATATACATATTCTATTGCCAAATCAGTATTTAACGGATAATTACGTATCGCGTTAATTTTCGTTTTGTTTTTATCTAAACTCCCTAATGAAAATGACGTAGGCGATTGCCCTGGGTATTTAGGTGGTTTCACTTGTGAAAGTGTTTCTTTTAAAAACAAATCACCAGCCTTAATTAAATACAATCCTTTTTTATCATCACTAGCTTCAATTTTTACACTAGCCATAATCCCTTCACTAACATTTGCATTAGCCGATTTTGAAATTGGATTATTAGGATCGAAATAATAGGCATTGTTTTTAGCCACAAATTCTATTTTATCGAAATATTTGTTTAGTTCAAATACTTTAGAGTCTCTGTATGCACCTCTGAAAGAACCAGCATCTGAGACACCATCAGCTATTTGACTGAAGTAGATAAACTCTTTTTTTAGTTGATCTTTAGTTACCAACATTTGTATTGATCCATTAACAGTATCTTGATAAACGGTAAATAAACCTTCTATCTTTTTACTTGTTTTAACGAGCTCAGCAATAGTTTTTTTCTTGTCTTCCTTTTTCTTAGGAGCCGCTTGTTCTGTTTTATTTTTTCTGTTTTTCCTTTTCTTCTTTTGAAAAGCAAATGTGTTTGTTGTAGCTAAAACAAGAAACACGATCAATACTCTTTGTATGTTTTTCATCTCGCTAATGTACTTTTAAAATTTTAAAAAGTAGAAATAGGTTTCTTAAAAAAATCTTAAAATAGCGTTTCTAATGACTCTTTTCCTTTTTTAATTACTTAAAATATAACCGAATACCAGTATAAAGACCACCTATCCCCACCATTGAAAAAGCCCAAAAATAAATTTAATATACACTACAGTGCTATGCATACAAAAGAATAAAGCCTAACAGTTGTTAGGCTTTATTTTGCTTCCCAAATATAATTTTGTTGAGAGATTTTATGACATTCAAGCTATATTGTACTATTAGGAGGAAATGATTGTTTTATTATACATATAGGAGATAGCCAAAAGTATAACCCCAATTATTGAGGGTAAAAATCCCATATCATTCTCATTAATATGTGCTCCAAAAGCGAGCACAAAATTGAAGAAAAACCCTGCATAAGCTAACTTTTTCAAAGCGTTGGTCTTTTTTGCCCATATAGCAATTAACCCTAAAATTTTCACGAATCCTAATGGGTAAATAATATAAATCGGATAACCAAACTTAGCATAGGTCTCACTTACCATTTCATGATAAAAAATATCCAATCCGGCTGATATCAGTATCAATACAGTTAATAGCCCTGTAGCTATCCAATAGATAATATTATTATTCTTGTCACTCATCTTGTTATTTTTTATTAAAATAGCGATGGTTGCTCTTGATTGATTCTTTTAAATTAAAAAGATTCCATCTTACATAAGATAGTGATTTCTTTTCAATTCATCACTACAATTTATAAGATTTGAAGTCATGTATTTAAGTGTTGTTATATATTGCAGATTACCCAGAGGAGGTCGAAAACAAAAAAGCTTAATATTGCTGAACCAGTTTTTATATTTTTAAGAACTGAAATTTTCAATAACAATTTTCTTTTTTTATCTAAGGAAGCGTAAAGTAACAGTTGCAAGTTGATTATTTACATCCAGCCTAGTTCACGCAAGGCCCATGATGCATTCCATATTTTTGTCATGCTCTCGATTTCCCCCTCATTATTCATTTTTAAAACATATACATAATGTGTGTTCGTAGTCTTATTTGTAGGAGGGATAGGTCCGCCTTCACCAGAATGAGTCCCTGTGAAAGTTGCATAAAAGATTGCAGTTTTATTAGCTTCATCATAAGCAGAAGTATGAAGTTCATAAGTACAGCCAGGAGCTGTAATCGTTCCTAAACCAGTCATCCAACCCACATAATCTTTCACTGTTTTGATATCTGTTAATGGCTCACATTGAGCAAAAAAGGTAGCATTATCTGCTACATAATCTTTACAAGCATCCCATCCTTTAAGCGATTCACATGTGTGAAAAAACTTTGTTGCTGTTTCAAATAAATCCATAATCTTAACTTATTGGTTATTAACTATTAAAGTTAATCAAAATAAAATTTGCGCACAAAAAAAGTCTAACATTACTGCTAGACTTTTTTTGTGGCACGGGATTTTTTATTTTAAGAACTGAAATTTTCAATAACAATTTTCTTTACTTTTTTATTTAAAGCTGCTATTCCCTCATAACTAGTATGTTCTAAAACAATAACCACTAAATCATCTTCTTGGTATTGCGTAAGTCCTGTTCTAAACCCATTCCATTTACCATAATGGTAAATTTTATTTTGGGTATCAGTATTAATTCTAAACCCAAATCCATAGGGTATTTTTTTACCGTAAACCGTTTCTCCTTTAGTATACATAAGTGCTAAAGATTCTTTAGAAAATAGTTTTCCATTATTTAATCCAGTTGTCCATTTAAATAAATCTTCAGTCGTAGAATACACATTTTTGTCCCCTACAACAGCATCATTTATAGTGCTATTTATTTTCCGGTGCCTCCAACCTTTATACAACCTATACCCATCTAATTGATTTGTAGAAATGGTATCATTTTCAAAACTGTATACGTAAGAATCATTCATTTCTAACGGATCAAATATGTACTGTTTTACAAAAGCACTAAACGAAGTTCCGGAAACTTTTTCAACAATTGAGGCTAATACTAAATACCCTGTATTAGAATAGTCAAAATTACGTCCTGGTTTGTAAAACCTTTGAACCTTACTTGATTCTAGAAGTGTCATCATTTCACAATTAGTAGGTGCTTTTTTCTGTTTCCATTTATGTTCTGCAACCCAAAAATATTTTGGTAACCCAGCAGTATGGTTTAATAGATTTTTTATAGTTACATCTTCATAAGGGAAATCCGGAAAATACCTATTTACGGTATCTGTAAGTTTAATTTGATTCCTTTCGTGCAATATCATAATAGCTGCAGCAGTAAATTGTTTGCTTACTGAGGCTAATTGAAATGCCGATTTTTCGTTTAGGGGCTCTTTCTTTCTGAAATCCTTATATCCTACCTGATTGCTATATAGTATTTTTCCATTTTTTGCCACCAACAACGATCCATGAAAATCATGTCTTTTATTAATCCGTTGCAATAATAAATCTAACTTATGACTCACCTTTTCTGTTTCCTTCTCAGTAAATCGTCTTATTAAAATAGGTGTTTCTTCTTCAATTGAACCTACAGTTACTTCGGGTGTTGTATTTGCAACATTCTTTATAGATTCAGACTTATCACTGAGCATAAAGCTGCACAAAACAACTATGAGCGCTAGAGCTATATAAATACTATATTTTTTCAATGGAGGGAGTTTAGGTTAAGGGGATGAACGGCACAAATTAACGATAAACCTTACATTTTCCAAACAATACTGTTGTTTTTTAACTAAAACATGTATAACTATATTGAAAAAACACTGTGAAAATCGAGAAAAACGTAAGAAAGCATCAATTTATAAAAAAGCTTCTTATAATTGAATCTTATATGATGCTCGACAAGAATTTTGAAAGGTCATAAAATAAGTTCATATACTGGACTAAATATTTTAAATTAATCCTAAACGTAAAAAGGGAGCCTTATAAAGCTCCCTTTTAATAATGACCAATCTATAAAATTAATACCCGAATTAATTTACTCCCGATTTATAAAATGTAAAATCAATTAGTCACCACATGTAATTAAGGGTTAACACTATTAAGTTTAGTCTGTCATAAATACATCAAAATAAAATTGTCCTTGCCAACATTTTGAAAAACCATCATCACGTCCAAAAACATCAGTTCGTGTGATATTCACCTTTATTGAACTTGCTGATTTACTAGCATAATTTAAACTAAAGGTATCTGGGTAAGAACTGCTATTATTAGCTGTAAAAATTAAACTCTTTGGAATGAATGGTAATGCTGGTGAAAAATCGTACTGAACCTGCAATCGCTCTGGATTATAAGGAGCCATTAACACCTCATCTCCATCAACATCTATTTTAGTTGTTCCAACCGAAGTATTTTGCACTAAAACCTCCCAACTGACTGTAGTGGAAACACTATTTATTGCTATACTAAAACTACCTGTACTGCCTACATTTACGCTATTACACATTGGTATTTCCATCCCTTGAAATGAAGCTACCTGAGGAAGATTACTAATATTAGTATTGGTTAACTGTTGCCAAGAAGCATTTCCATTTGCATCAGAAATCAATGCTTTTCCTGCAGCTTCGTTTCCATCTACTATTCGTAGTACAGTGCCCGTCACAGCAGTAGTAATCAAAATATTATCAACATAAGCGGCATCAGCTCCACTACTCAGACTAGAATCTTTATTATAACTCCATTTTAAAACATAAGTTCCTGCATCCAAAGGATATGTCACCTGCGTATATGGAATGGTACCACCCCAATTATTAATTTGTTGTACTCCATCAATATAAAAACGCAATTTATCACAGCAAGATTCACTACTAACTTTGTAATAAAAACTTAGTGTCCCTCCACCTGCGGGGACTGTAACAGTATATTCCATATAAGTAGATTGACTATTCCCTATACTTCCTGATCCCGCAGCATTTATTCCTCCATTTACATCGGTAGTTTGAATTGCCCAATTAGCAGAACCTCCAGTAGTAAAAGGCGCTAAACCACCTTCAAAATCTTGATTTAATAACGCACTAGCAATACCTGTATCTTCAATATGCAATTTCGCCGTTGGTGTATTATTTCCTACGCCAACATTTCCTGAATTGGCGTTATACATATCGTTTCCTATTACTGTCCAATCATTATCTGCAGCGGCGGAACCAGCAAGAGGCGTCCATTTTGCCCCATCCCAATAATGAAACCCAACTCCAGTAGCTATTGTAGTATTATACACTAATAAACTTTCAGTTGGTGTTGTTACTGGTGCTGATGTATTTAAATCGGCAATAACAACACGAGGAACTAAAACTCCTTTATCAGTTGCCTCTACATCTAAAATTGCACTAGCATCTGGGTTTGTTGTTCCTATTCCCACTTGTGCATTAACACACACAAATAAAAAAGTCGCTAATAAAAAAAATGCTTTTTTCATAAATTATATTTTTAACGTATGCTGCAATTTTACGGAACATTACTAGCTAAATCCGTTCAAATTAGAATTTGACTTATCTTTTTCACATGACAATATGTTCAAATTAAAATTTGATTCTACTTATTAAAGTGAATCCCTTTTAATTTCAAATGTTAGTACACTTGGTGTCTTTTTTTTGAAAAATAGTTGTTATTTTTACCTAAACATTAAACTGAAATACAGTTTTATTTTTAGATACATGGAGCATATTTTATCATCACAACTTATAATTAGCTTGTTTATAATATTGATATTATACAACCAGAAAAATAGCTTAAAATTTACTTCTGAAAAAGTTCTTTTTAGCTACTTATTATTATTAATGATAAGATCTGTGGTCGAACTATTAACTAGTAATATTGACTATTTACTAAAACTTCCTTATTTGGTGTTTGTTAATCAATCAACATATTTTTTGGATGGATTACTTATTTACTTATATGTACTTGTTTTAAAGGGTAAAAAAATATTTAACTTTAAAACACTTTTGCTATCACTTCCTTTTATAATATTTTCATCAATAACCTTAGTCCTAATATTTAAAACGGACATTACAGTTTTAAGAGAATATATACTTGAAGTAGAAAACAACAATACTCCAATAGAATGGAACTCAATAGGAACAGTCTATTTTATTTTTGTTATAGTATACAACATGCTTTTATATATTAATTCATTAGTAATTTTCAGGAAAGATTATAAGACTATTAAAAAAACTATTTCTAAAAAGCACGACTTAAGCTATAAATGGCAAAAGATGTTTATAAACAGTTGGTTTTTCTTATACTTTTTACCATTTACAATAACATATATACTATGGTACACCTATGGCTCTAACAGTGTTGTTTCAGAATATATTTTTTCAATTTCTATACTTCTTCTAACTTTTATCTTTGGCCTAAAAAAAATAAAAATTAAGTACGAAGAGCTTAAATTGTCTAATGAAGAGTTTATCATTAAACAATTAATAAAATCACAAAATAAATATGGGACTTTAAAACTCGAAGACTCCAGAGCTGAACAACTTAAAAAGGACATAGAAGAATTAATCGAAAATAAAGAAATACTTTCCGATTTGGTTTTAAACTTATCTAGTTTTTCTGAAAAACTAAATGAAAAAGAATATATCGTTTCACAAGTGATAAACTCATTATACAATAAGAGTTTTCAAGATTTTATTAATAGCCGTAGAATAGAATATGCAAAAAATATTTTAACAAAGGAACCTGATAATAAAATTATTCATGTTGCTTTAGATTGTGGGTATAAATCAACCGTAACTTTTAATAGGCAATTTAAAAAGTACGAAGGAATAACTCCTTCAGAATATAGAAATAAGTACAAATAAATTTAATAATGTTCTAAATATTTAATCTATCTTCTCAAAAACAAGTTGAAAAACGGCTCCTGGTTGCTCCAATCGTACAAGTGTTCCGTTTAATTGTTTAGTGAATATTTGAATTAACTTAGTTCCTATTCCAGTAGATTTTTTTTCTTCTGTTAATCCTATACCATCATCACCAATAATCATTTCATAAGTATAATTTTTAAGGTTTTTAATATGTATGGTTATTGTACCTTTACGCTTTTTTACAAAAGCGTACTTAAACGCATTAGTAATCAACTCATTAATAATCAACCCTAGCGGAACCAAAGTTTGTATTCCAATATCTAATTCTTCAATTTGGATATCCAAATTAATAATCTTTCCTACAGCATAGGATTTAATCAAATCTTCCACAAGTAGGCTTATATGCTCCTGTACATCAATATATTTTAAATTATCTGAACGGTACATTTTTTCATGTAATAATGCCATTGATAATACTCTATCCTGTGCTTCTTTAAACATAGCAATTGCATGTTCATCTTCAAATTCTCGAGATTGCAATCGCAACAAACTGTTCACTATCTGTAAATTATTTTTTACGCGGTGATGAATTTCTTTAAGCATGGCGGTTTTCTCTTCGTTCTTCTTGGATAGTTTCTCCTTCTGTCTTTCCAAAACAACATTTTGTTTTCGAATTTCTACTGTAGCCTTATTCACTTCTACTTGAAGCCTTTTTTGTCTAACTACTAATTTCTTGGTTTGGAACTGTACAATTGCCGATATACCGCCCATTAATATCATAAAATAGAACACATAAGCCCACCAAGACCTATACCAAGGAGGCAGCACGGTAAAACTATATTGAACAGGCGTACTCCAAACTCCCCAAGGACTTTGTGCTTTGAGTAAAAATGTATACACACCTTCGTGGAGATTATTAAAAGTTACATCTGTTTTCTTTGTGATTGGGCTCCATACCTCATCTTGCCCCACTAACATATATTGATAGTTGACAAGAAAGCTTCTGTCCGTTTCTATTGTGAGGAAATCGAATGCAACATGATTATATTTATAAGGCAAAACTAAATTTTCAGGCAAAGGATAAAACTTTTTTATCCCATCAAATTCAATCCCTGAAAATCGTTTTTTTAAATCACCTCGTTCTGTCAGCGATAATCTTTTACCATAAGTCATTGCCTCTTGCTGTACTAGTACTATACTATCGACTGCTGACTTTTGCCTTTCTGCTAAACTATACCAACAAACATCCTCTCCTTTTACGCTAACTTTTTGGATGACTACTTTAGGTAGTTCACTATCTTTATGTATTGCATTATAATCAAACCGAACCAATGCCGTTTTATCGCTACCCGTACCTGCCCATATAATACCCTTGCTATCACAAAACAAGGCTCCGTTATTACTTCCTCCATTTACATCTCGTACAGGATAACCGGTAAACTGATTATATATTTCTATACCTTTATCAAAATCCCCTAAAGGAATAATTCCTAATCCAAAATTTGTACCTATTATGATATTTCCTATTTTATCTTCAATTATTCCGGTTACGTAATTATCTGGTAAACCATTAGAAATATCAATTGTTAAAAATTTTATATTATCATTATTTTCGATGAACTCCTGCCTTAAAACACTAACACCCCCTCCGTAAGTACCGAACCAAATATCCCCTGTTTGGTCTTCGAAAATACTTAAAACTATATTATTTGCTAATCCTTGTTCGGTGGTATAATTGGTAAATGATTTAGCAAGGTTATTATTATGTTTTTTTAGGTCTTGCTGATCTCGTAATTTATGTTCACATGCATTAGAATGACAAGGTATAATTCGATTTCTATCAAACTTACTAACTCCTCCTCCAAAGGTACCAAACCAAATATTCCCTGCATTATCTTCAATGATACTTCTAACAATATTATTAGCTAAACCTTGTTCAGTGGTATAATTGGTAAAAGACACCCCGTCAAACTTACTAACCCCACTTCCATAGGTACCAAACCAAAGGTTTCCTGCCTTATCTTCAAGAATATTTAAAACTATATTATTAGCAAGTCCTTGTTCTTTTGTATATGTAATAAAATGCTCTCCATTAAACTTACTAACTCCTCCATTAGGGGAACTAAACCAAATGTTTCCTATTTTATCTTCGAAGATGGTGTAAATGATATTACTCTCTAATCCCTGTTGAGTGGTATATGTGGTAAACGCCTTTCCGTTATATTTACTAATACCACCGCCATAAGTACCAAACCAAACATAGCCTTTTGCATCTTCGGAAATACATAAAACTAAATTATTCCCCAGCCCTTGTTCAGTATTATATGACCTAAACGATTCTCCACTATATTTACTTATTCCTCCTCCATATGTGCCGAACCAAATATTTCCTGTTTTATCTTCAGTTATACTGCATACTTTATTATTAGCGAGTCCTTGTTCTTTAGTATATGTAGTAAATAACTTTCCATTAAACTTACTTACCCCACCTTCATCAGTACCGAACCAAATATTCCCTTCTTTATCTTCTGTAATACTTCTAACTCTATTATTTACTAATCCGTGTTCAGTACTAAATGTGGCAAACGATTTACCATCATACTTACTTACACCACCGCCAAAAGTAGCAAACCAAATATTCCCGATTTTGTCTTCAAGAATATTTCTCACATTATTATTTGTTAATCCTTGTTCAGTACTATATGTGGTAAACGAATTTCCATCATACTTACTTACTCCACCTTCAGTACCAAACCAAATATTCCCTATCCTATCTTCTATGATACTGAATACTCTATTATTCGCCAACCCATTTTTGGTACTGTAAGTTCTAAATGATTCTCCATCATATTTACTTACACCAAACCCCCTTGTACCAAACCAAATATTTCCAACTTTATCTTCAGTAATACTCAAAATATAATTATTCGCTAATCCATGTTCCGTGTTATATGTAGTAAACTTTTCTCCATTATACTTACTAACACCACCTTCTGTACCAAACCAAATGTTTCCTTTCCTATCTTCGATAATACTGGTAACCACATTACTTACAAGTCCCTGCTGTGTGTTATATGTTGTAAATGATTTTCCATCATATTTACTTACTCCATTTCCAGGAGTACCCAACCATAAATTACCGCCACTGTCACATAAAACACTTTTATATCCATAATTTATAACATCCATTGCCAAGCCATCATCGGTGTCATAGGTAGTAAAAAAACCTTTTCCTTGAACTATATTGGGGGGGAATATATTTGTTTTTGGCACACCAGAAAGAGTTTTTTTGGGAGCAGGAACATCAGTTAAGTAAGTAACTACTGGAGATTTTAAATTTATGGTGTCTTGAGCATTTAAAAAAAAAGGGCATACTAATAACGTAAGTAATATAATAAGTATCCAAAAATGCTGTCTGACACTAATCATCTCATTAGTCTTTATTTGATGTTACATAAATTTACAACTTATCACGATAATTAACTACTTATCTAACAATTATAAACCTTAGCCCGAGATACAAATAATAAGCATTGAATATATCAATAATATCAACTTATACTCTCAGTTATTACCCCTCTTATAACTTTTAACAGGCAATTTAAAGTATGTTGGAATGAACCCAACGGAGTATAAAAACAACTTAATAAAAGGCTGACTTTAAATGGTAGCATATAACTTAGAAGAAACCGTTAATTTTAATATAGTACATTTATTACGCAATCTATGAGATAGGAAATACTACTTTTTAGTTTTTGAAATGGTACCTGAGCATATACTAAAACCATTAACAAACTCAATATGTGTATGATGTTGTATTCATCTATTGAAAACAAAAAATGCCAAAAAACAAAAAAGTCTAACATTGCTGTTAGACTTAATTTTGCTCCTCTTCAAGGACTCGAACCTTGGACCCTCTGATTAACAGTCAGATGCTCTAACCAACTGAGCTAAAGAGGAATGTTCATAAAGAACTATGTAAGTTGTAGAAATTATCGGCTTCTACGTAGCCTTTGCTTATTAGCTCCTCTTCAAGGACTCGAACCTTGGACCCTCTGATTAACAGTCAGATGCTCTAACCAACTGAGCTAAAGAGGAGTGTTTGCTATCTATAAGCGGGTGCAAATATATGCTTAATTTCTATTTGTTGCAACACAAAAAACACTTTTTTTTTCTACTTTATAAAATGTCGGTAAATATCATTCCCAAAAGCATATACAAAAAGTGCCATCATCAACACAAAACCAACCATTTGCGCATATTCTAAGAATTTATCGCTCGGTTTTTTTCCTGTAATCATTTCGTATAAAACAAATACTGCATGACCTCCATCCAAAGCTGGTATCGGTAATAAATTCAGTACTCCTAACATAATTGATAAGAATGCAGTGATATTCCAGAAGAAATACCAGTCCCAAGTTGTAGGGAATATTTTTGCGATGGATACAAAACTTCCCATCCCTTTTGCTGCTCCTGTTTTATAAGAATTTAGAAGTTTTTTAACATTGTCAATCATATCCTTAAACTTCCCAACAAACTTTACGCCACCTGCAGCAAATGATTCACCAAAAGTATAGGTTTTTACCGCTACTTTATAGTAACCAAATTTATCCAAATCATCAAGAGAAAGAGATGCTGGCATGATACCTAAATGCCCCTCTTTATTTATTTTTGCAATTACTTCTCTAACTTCCTTTTTATCATTCATTAAAGATAGTGTTATATCTTTTGATGAATTCTCTTTAAGAACATCTCTAAAGTTCGCAGAACTTACCTCTACTCCATTAACGGCAGCAATAATATCATTTTTATTTAGTCCGATAGTTTTATTATGTGAATCCTTAGGGATTTTTCCTACCACAACTGGTCTAGGAAAACTAAGTAGTCTCTTTGCATTTGCATCAACTGTTTTACCCAAAATATCAACTGGTATAACTAACTCTTTAATAACACCATTTCTATCAACAGTAACTTTTTCTCCAAATAAAATAGTTTTACTTAATTCATTAACACTTTCTATTTTCTGACCATCAACGGTAACAATTTTATCTCCAGTAAGAATTCCTATTTCCTTTTGAATAAATTCACTGGCTATAATTCCATCTTTTAATTCAGAAACTGGAATATACTTGTCTCCGTATCCAAAGGACATAAATACGTATATAAAGTATGCTAACACGAAGTTTACTGTAACCCCGCCTAACATTATTACCAAACGTTGCCAAGCCGGTTTTGAGCGGAATTCCCATTCTTTAGGCTCTTCCTTCATTTGCTCTTTGTCCATGCTTTCATCAATCATTCCTGATATTTTTACATATCCTCCTAAAGGCAACCAACCTATACCGTATTCAGTTCCTTTGTAATTAAAACTTACCAGTTTTTTCCCCCAAGCATCAAAAAATAAGTAGAATTTTTCAACTCTAGTTTTAAATAGTTTTGCTGGATAATAATGCCCCCATTCATGTAAGATGATTAAAAAAGACAAACTCAATAAAAATTGAGAAACCATGATAAGTATTTCAGTAAACGTCATGTGATATAATTAAATTTTACGCGCTAAAATAGGCTTTTTAAGCGAAACGGAAATGACTATTAAGAAGAGTTTGTGCTTTGCTAAACTGATGATTACTAATCGGACAGCGTTCAAAATACTATTCTCGATACAGTTTCCTATCGAAAACCACTCGAATTGACGCATTTTGAAAATAATTTTCTACTATCCCGTGTTTTAAATAATAAAGTATGGAGTACTATTGAAAGCTTTTTTACCTTTGCTCTACTAAATAAAAAATCATGCTTGACTTCTTTAAAGTATATAAAAAGTTCGCCGTATTCTTTCTTTTTCTCTCGGCAATCATTTTGTCACTTTTTTATTACGCCCTAAAACCAGTGAAAAGGCTTCCGGTTTTCGCTCCTGGAAAAAACGTAAATCAAGAGTTGGTCGATAGTACAATTGTACATATTAAAAAGAAACATTTTATAGATGATTTCTCTTTAACAAATCAAAACGGAGAAACGATTACTCAAGAAGATTATAAAAACAAAATATACATAGCTGATTTCTTTTTTACCACTTGCGGAACCATATGTCCCGTGATGACTAGTAATATGAAAAAAGTACAAGATGCTATTTTACTAGATGATGACATCAAGTTACTTTCGCACACCGTAATGCCCGAAATTGATACTGTTGCACAACTGAAACGCTACGCAATAGAAAAAGGAGTGTTGAATGATAAATGGCATTTGGTGACTGGAAGTAAAAAAGAAATTTACAACCTTGCTAGAAAGTCTTATTTAGTAGCAAAATATGACCCTACAAAAGAAGACGGATATGGATTAGTACATACCGAGAACTTCGTGTTAATTGACAAACAAAAACGAATCCGAGGAATGTATGATGGTACTGACGATGAAGATATCGATAGACTACTTGAAGATATCGAAATTCTTAAAGAAGACTAGTTCATCAAAACCCTTGAGTAATATTAAACCTAAAAAAGATAACTTTCCCTAAAATTTAAGAACATGAAAAAGATAATTTTACCTTTAGTCGTATTTGGAGCAATGAGTTTTATTGCTTGTGGAGATGATGATGAAAACCTACTATCATGCGCAGAGGCTTCAGCTAAAGCAGCTACTTTATTAAATGAACTGCCTACTGTAAACCCTAATGATTATGCTGACAAATGTGCTTCGTACAAGCAGTCTTTAGAAAATTGGAAGACCGCATGTGGTGATCCTAACGGAGCTATTCAAACTACGATTGATGAATTAGATTGCTCAAGTATTCCTGCAAACTAATAACTGCTTTAAGCTTTATAGCAAAAAATCCGAAACAATGTTTCGGATTTTTTTTATACTTAAAACTCACTTGTGAGCTAGTCATTCAATTTCAATACAGCCATAAATGCTTCTTGAGGAATTTCTACGTTACCTACCTGACGCATTCTCTTTTTACCTTTTTTCTGCTTTTCTAACAACTTACGTTTACGAGAAATATCACCACCATAACATTTTGCAGTAACATCCTTACGTAATGCCTTAACTGTTTCTCTAGCAATAATTTTTGCTCCAATAGCAGCTTGAATAGGAATATCAAATTGCTGACGTGGGATTAATTCTTTTAATTTCTCACACATTTTCTTTCCGATATTGTGTGCACTATCAAAATGTATTAAAGCAGATAAGGCATCAACTCCTGAGGCATTTAGTAAAATATCTACTCTTACTAATTTTGACACACGCATTCCAATCGGAGTATAATCAAAAGAAGCGTATCCTTTAGATACTGTTTTTAATCTGTCATAGAAATCAAATACTATTTCTGCTAAAGGCATGTCAAAAGTTAACTCAACACGTTCAGTAGTTAAATAGGTTTGATTCGTAATTATACCACGCTTTTCAATACACAAACTCATTACATTACCAACAAAGTCAGATTTTGTAATAATAGTTGCTTTAATATATGGTTCTTCAACTCTATCTAATCCTGAAGGATCAGGTAAATCAGTTGGGTTGTTAACTATAATTGGGGTATCAACATGTTTTCTAGTAAATGCATTGTAGGATACATTGGGAACCGTAGTAATAACAGTCATGTTAAACTCACGCTCCAAACGTTCTTGGATAATTTCCATGTGTAACATTCCTAAGAATCCACAACGAAAACCAAACCCTAGTGCAGCTGAACTTTCAGGTTGAAAAACTAATGAAGCATCGTTTAGTTGTAACTTCTCCATTGAGTTACGCAGCTCTTCATACTCTTCAGTATCTACTGGATAAATCCCTGCAAAAACCATTGGTTTTACATCTTCAAAACCTTTAATCATTTCAGTAGTTGGATTTTTAGCATCCGTAATCGTATCTCCTACTTTTACTTCTTTTGCCTCTTTAATCCCTGTAATTAAATACCCAACATCACCCGCTTTAATTTCTTGCTTTGGATGTTGTGTTAATTTTAAAGTCCCTATTTCATCAGCGAAATATGTATTTCCTGTAGCAAGAAATTTAATTTCTTGTCTTTTCTTTATGGTACCATTTAATACTCTAAAGTAGGTTTCTACACCTCTGAAGGAATTATATACCGAATCAAATATTAACGCTTGTAATGGCGCATCTGGGTCTCCTGTTGGAGCTGGAATACGATTGATTACTGCTTCAATAATTTTATCTACTCCGAAACCAGTTTTCCCACTAGCATGAATTACTTCTTCTGGATCACATCCTAATAAGTCAACAATATCATCGGTAACTTCTTCAGGGTTTGCACTTGGTAAATCAACTTTATTCAATACCGGAATAATTTCTAAGTCATTCTCTAGTGCTAAATATAAATTAGAAATGGTTTGTGCTTGAATACTTTGTGCAGCATCAACAATCAATAATGCTCCCTCACAGGCTGCAATTGAACGTGAAACTTCATAAGAAAAATCAACGTGACCAGGAGTATCAATTAAATTCAACACATACTCTTGCCCTTCATGCGTATATTCCATTTGAATGGCGTGAGACTTAATGGTAATACCACGTTCACGTTCCAAATCCATACTATCCAATAACTGACTTTGTTTTTCTCTTTCAGTTACGGCTCCAGTAAAATCCAATAATCTATCGGCTAAAGTACTCTTACCGTGATCAATATGTGCTATTATGCAAAAATTTCTAATATGCTTCATTTCCTCGTCTTCTTTTGAGCGCTCACCTAACATTAGGAAGGTCTGTTCATTACGCGTCTAACTGCAAATATAATGCAATTACTTTGCAATAAATACCTTATTTTTGATATTCGAATTATTTTAAGTCATGAAATTTCAAATAAACGATACCGTTTCTGTTTTAGATGACGCCATTGATGGTGTTGTAATTGCCGTAAACCCACCTGAAGTAACTATTGAAACTGAAGATGGATTTCCGTTAAAACTACATGAATCAAAACTGGTAAAAACAGGAACTGAAACCTTTACTTTTAGTGGTATTGCAGACGCTAAAGCAGGTAAAACTGAAAAAAAGAAAATCCACACCAAAGGAAAAACTCATACCAATGAGTTTGTATTGGTTGTAGACCTACATATTGAAAAACTTGTGAAATCTAAAAAAGGAATGAGTAATTATGATATTCTTTCTTTACAATTGGATACTGCAAAACACAAATTAGAATTTAGTATTCAAAAACGATTTCCGAAAGTAGTACTGGTTCACGGTGTTGGTGACGGCGTGTTAAAAGCGGATATTTATAGTATGTTACGTCGTTATGATAACATCCAATTTTACGAAGCTGACTATCGAGAATACGGGATAGGAGCTACTGAAATACGCATTTTACAGCAAAAGTAATACACTCTCACCTTAGCCCTCTCTCTGTGAGAGAGGAGATTTACTTTCTTCTACTAGTCATAAAGAATTAAATAGTATTTTTGCACTAAAATTTCAACACGTGGTTAAAATAGGCGACATAGAATTACCAGACTTTCCGTTATTACTTGCACCTATGGAAGATGTAAGTGACCCTCCTTTTAGAGCTTTATGTAAAGAAGAAGGTGCGGATGTGGTATACACTGAATTTATTTCTTCAGAAGGTTTAATCCGTGATGCTGCAAAAAGCACCATGAAATTGGATATTTATGAAAAAGAACGCCCTGTTGGAATACAAATTTTCGGAGCAGTTCTAGAGTCTATGCTACGTTCTGTAGAAATTGTAGAAGCTAGTGGACCAGATATTATTGATATCAACTTTGGTTGCCCCGTAAAAAAGGTAGTTTCCAAAGGTGCTGGTGCAGGAATTTTAAAAGATATTGACCTGATGGTTTCCCTAACTGAAGCCATGGTAAAACACACTAACTTACCAATAACTGTAAAAACACGTTTAGGCTGGGATGAAGACTCTATAAAAATTGTTGAAGTTGCCGAACGCCTACAAGATGTTGGTTGTGCTGCAATTTCAATTCACGGTCGTACCCGAGCACAATTATATAAAGGGGATGCTAATTGGGCACCAATTGCTGAAGTAAAAAACAACCAACGTATGCATATTCCTGTTTTCGGAAATGGTGATGTTACAACTCCAGAAGACGCTATGCGTATGCGTGATGAATACGGGCTAGACGGATGTATGATTGGTAGAGCCGCCATTGGAAACCCTTGGTTTTTCAATCAGGTAAAACATTTTTTCAATACTGGTGAACACATGAAACTTCCTACAATGGAACAACGTGTAAGTGCTGCAAGACGTCATTTACAAATGAGTTTGGATTGGAAAGGTGAAAAATTAGGTGTTTTTGAAACTAGACGTCATTACACCAATTACTTTAAAGGAATCCGAGATTTTAAAGACTATAGAATTAAAATGGTAACTACTGATGATTCAGCTGGTGTTTTTGATGTTTTAGACGAAGTTGCTTTGAAGTTTAAAGATTATCAGTTTGATTAACCCGCCAGTGGGTATAACTTTTAGCAACTAACTTTTCTAAAAAAAAATACTATTGTTAATCACTTTACTTGTGCCTTCATCCTGGAGGTTCCTCTCATATATTAGACAGCATTAATCATCTTTTTACTTATACGATATGAAGCAATTTTTGAAGCTATTAGTCCTAATGAGAATATTGTTAATAAGACTATAAGTACATTCATCAAAGTTAACTCTACTGGATAAGGAATGGTTGTCCCAGGTATCGTAACATATTCAAATAATAATTGAGACCCCACCAATAGCACCCCTAATAATACACCAACACTTCCTCCTATAAACGTCAATAACGCGCCTTGAAGAAAAAATATTTGCTTGATTTCTTTTATGGGAGTTCCTAAATTAGATAAGGTTTTCAAATCTCTTTTTTTATCAATAATCATCATAATAATTGATCCAATAACATTAAAGAGCGCTATGATAAGTATTAGGGTAAATATTAAATACACCGCAATATTCTCAGTATTCAACATTTTATAAACCGCGTCATTGAGTTCCATTTTATTTTTTACAATGATGCTATCAAAAATAGCATTCAATTCAATCCTTAACGCATCTTCATCAACCCCCTCAATTGCTTTAATCTCAAGTGAAGTAATTGTATTTGGTTTATAACTCAATAACTCCTGAGTAGCTTCCAATGATGCAAATAAGTACTGATTATTATAAATCTCATTTACATCAAACAAGCCAACATTCGACCCTGAAATAGAATTATATGAATTGCTGTTTAGCTGTCCTTTACCTGGTTTAGGGACAAACAATTTTAATTTACCTGAATAATCAAAAACACCTAAACTTAGTTTGTCGGCTAAAAATAAACCAGATACTGTTTGGTAGGTTTTGGGTTCTAGCCATTTTCCCGCAAATATAGTAGTATCAATAGGTATTGTTTGTATATACTTTTCATCTACTCCCTTAAGTATCGCTAATTCTGTTTTTGACTTGAATTCTAAAAAAACCTTTTCCTCAATTACTTTACTATAACTAATAATATTCGAGCTATTATCAAGCTTTTCTAATTGTGCAGGAGTTACTTCTAGTCGTTTCCCAACTGAAGGACTAATTTTAATGTCAGGGTCTACAACGCTTGAATAGGATAATGTATATGCTTTTAAGCCAGCAAATCCTGATAAAACCACCAATAATAATAGAGACCCAAAAATAACACCCATTGATGCTATTCTGGAAATAATATTTATGGCGTTATTACTGCTTTTTGTAAAAAGATATCGTTTTGCTATGTAGAGAGAAAACTTCAACTAAATTATATGATATCTCTATCTTCTAGTAAGTCTGAGTCTTTAATAGGGTCTTCTTTTCCTTTTAAAGATTTCTCAATAGTATCAATATAATCTAATGAATCATCTAAATAAAAGAACAGTTCTGGCATTCTTCTTAGTTGATGTTTGGTACGTTGTGCTATTTCATGTTTTATAGCAGCTTTATTAATTTTTATACCCTTCATCAACTCTTTAGCTTTATCAATTGGAAATATACTTAAGTATACTTTCGCTAATGATAAATCTGTAGGTACTGTAACTTTAGTTACTGAAATTAGCACTCCATTTAATCCCCCTTCTCTTGCTGCTCCTTGAAGTACATCTACCAAATCAAGTTGCAAAACTCCCGCTATTTTCTTTTGTCTATTACTTTCCATGCCACAAAAGTAAGACAATACCATTTAATATTTGAATTTACCGCAATAAAACACCCTTCTCTCCTTTCTATTTCATTATAAATTGAAACCTCAACTAAGGCTATGCTTTAATTTTCTAATTCATATAAAGAAGAAAAGCATCATTTTTCTTTTACAATAAATCCAATCATTAAATGGCATATTAATGTATTTTTACTGTCTATTATACCATATAATTAACAATTAGTAAATGAATAAGATTGAACACATAGGTATTGCTGTTAAGAATTTAGAAGAATCAAATGCGTTATTCGCTAAATTATTCGGAAAACCTCACTATAAAACTGAATCAGTTGAAAGCGAAGGCGTAAACACTTCCTTTTTTCAAGTTGGGGAAAATAAAATTGAATTATTAGAAGCGACAAATGAAAATAGTCCGATTGCAAAATTCCTTGCTAAAAAGGGAGAAGGAGTGCATCACATTGCATTTGACGTAACAGATATTGAAGCAGAAATAAAAAGATTAAAATCGGAAGGTTTTGTAGTTTTAAACGAAACACCTAAAAAAGGTGCTGACAATAAGCTTGTTGCCTTTTTACATCCTAAGTCAACCAATGGTACTTTAATAGAACTTTGCCAAGAAATTAAAGATAACTAATAAAATAATTTGGTGTATCTGTAAATAAGTAGTAATATTGCAGACGATTTCGGTCCCATAGCTCAGTTGGTTAGAGCATCTGACTCATAATCAGAGGGTCCTTGGTTCGAGCCCAAGTGGGACCACCTTCAAACAAAGACTTTACAGCAATGTAAGGTCTTTTTTGTTTTCATGGGTCAAACATAGGTCAAACAAATCATCTTTTTCTTTTGTACATTTATTCCCTACATTTTTGATTATAATATAATGCATAACACAAATTCAATTTTTTCTTTTTATTACGACTTGTTATTTTTTAATGGACTAAAAGATATTCAAAAAGATTTTTTAGATAATGAAGACCTCAAAAATGACGACTATTATTTTATACCAGAATACGGTTATTATATGAAAGACATTTCCCATGAAGCATGTATTGTTGATATTATTGACAGAGATAAATTCTTGATAATTAAACTTGAAAAGGCAGATAAAAAAAATTACATCGACATTAAAGAGAAGCTTGCTTCATTAAAAAACACTATAGACCAAAAATCATATTTATCTAATGTATTTGATGATTTAAAAGTGCTTTTGAAGAAAGTAGACTTATTTGATAATAAAAAATCTAAAACTATAATTGAAGATAGCCTCTTGAAAACTTTAGATAACTTAAAACAGATATACCAAAACATTATTAAACACCATGATTGCTTTATATATCTAAATAAGAATACCGAAAACTCTTTTTTTCAATGCAAAGATCTAAAATCTTCATTTTTCGTAAAACTTTATGATGCTACATGTAAATTAGATTTGATTGATGATGTTGAAATCTCAGAAGCAGATTTTATTAATGCTTTAATATCACCCAACCCTCAAATAATAACTAGTAAAATAAGATTTACAAAGAGCAATTATATTACTTCGTATTATCTTGAATCCTTGAAACCATTTTTTCATAATTTCAATCATATTATGATTGAAAAAAGCACTGTATTTTTAAATAAGCAACGTAAAATTCTTAGAAGTACAGATATCTATGCTTCACTATCAAGAGGGAAAGATAAGAGCCAAAATGAAAAAATTAAAATAGACACTCTACTTTTAAAACTTAAAAACGAGTATCTAAAGTAACCTTACACTATACCTTACACTTTACCTTAACCCTTTGTTACACTATGTAAACAAAGGGTTTTTTGATATATAAATTTGTTGAACTATTAACAAAGATATGCGCATATCTGTAACAATTTAAAGTTATGGATTTTATCCAAAATGAATTAAAAGAAATTAAGGGCTTGCTCTTAAAACAAACATTACAACAAAAACAGTTTTTTACATTAGAGGAAGCTTCTGAGTACTTAAGTGTTTCGATGTCTTGCATCTACAAAATGACTAGCGGTAATAAAATAAACTTTTATAATCCCGGAGGCAAAAAAAAATACATCCGTAAAGATGATATAGAGGCATGGATATACAGTAAAAAAATACCATCTACAGATGAGCTAAACCAAGAGCAAGAAAATTATTTATCTAAAGACAGTAGCCTTTAGTTATGGTAGATTTCATCAAAGTATTGTACAAGGATAAAAGTATTATTGAGCCACTAATTTGTAATAATGAAATTTTTAAAGAGTTGGATGTAACAGTAGAGTATCATACAAGAAAACTAAAATACCCTTATAAAACCAAATTAGACATAATGGATATAGTTATTTCTAGTAACACCGCAACTGTCAAAAACTCTATCCACAAACTATGCAATAGTTTATCAGGAAATGGAAACCAAAATTACAATGATTTTCATCACTCTGACTTATGTGATACCATAGACTATTTAGAAGATAAGATAAAAGGCATTAAATCTGTTGGATTATCAAGACTTGAATTTGGATTAAACATCATTGTTCCTAAATCAGCAGAAGATATAATTAGGTATAATATTATTATGCATCAACTTAAAGGTTTTAATCATGATAAAGAGTTTAAGGGCAAAGGAAAACTAAAAGAATATGTCCATAGTAACTATTCAATCAAAATATATGACAAAGCCAAGCAGTTTGGTCTAGCTGAAAACATATTACGGTTTGAAATAAAATTCACTAAAGGCATTGAATTTAACAAACTTGGAGTTCATAATCTAGAAGATTTAAAAAACAAAAAAAGCCTCCATAATCTGTTTGACTATTTATTAAAACGATTTGATGAAATGACAATAGTTGATGATTATAGTCAACTTATCATAGAAGAAAAAAGAACTTTAGATGCATTTTTAAGCTTCATTCATTGGGAGAAATTTACTAGGATAAATAGGAACAAAAAAAGTGAAGAAAAAAGAGAGTTTAATGAGTTACTAATTGGCCACAACTTACTAACCCTAAAAGCAGAGTTAAAAACATTGTTGCAAAATAAGTTTAGAGAATTAATCAATAAGTAATGTGACATATTCCCAACATAGGGGACTAGGAATCTGTCACATTAAAAAAAGAAATTAACATGGCAAGCATAAATATATTATTAAGAAAAAAACAAAACAAAAAAGGATTATATCCAATAGTTTTAAGAATTACAAAGAACCGAAAAACAAAATTAATTTCACTAGGCATAAATTGCTTAGAAAAGGATTGGGATAGTGACAAGGAAAGGTTTAAAAAAAACCATCCAAATTATAGACAAGTAAACCTTGGTTTAATAATGCGTGAAGAGAAAGCATTAAAAATCATTGACGAGTACAGGTTGGATGATATAGATTTTACCCTTACTCAATTTGAAGAAAAATTTAGAGGGATACAAATGAGAAACATAAGTGTGCTTCTTTTTTGGAAGGAAAAAATAGAAGACCTAAACAAGGCTGGAAGAACTGGAAATGCAAGAGTATATAAAGATACTTTTAATTCATTCTTCAAATTCAATAAAAATAAAGCACTTCTTTTTAGAGAGATTACCCCAACCTTATTAGACAAGTATGAAACTTATTTAAGAGGAAACGAAAATACAGATGGTGGTATTGGTGTAAAAATGAGGGAAATTAGAGCCTTGTTTAATGACGCAATTAAAAAGGGCATTGTAGATGAGAAATATTACCCCTTTAAAACATATAAAGTATCCAAATTAAAAGGTCAATCTATAAAGAAGGCTCTAACAAGAGATGAAGTTGGTAAAATGGAGGATTTAGATACAAATAAGTATCCTCACTTAATAAATTCTAAAAACTACTTCATCTTTAGTTACTATATGAGAGGAATGAACTTTACAGATATGATGAAACTTAAATGGGATAATATTCAAGAAAATAAGATTCTATATATCCGTTCCAAAACAAAAGGCAGGTTTAATATTAAAATGCTAGAACCCGTTAAGGATATTATAGCCTATTACAAAACTCAAAAAAGAGAAACATCTTATGTCTTTCCAATATTATTAAAAGAGAACTTAACACCTCTTCAAATTGAAAATAGAAAGCTAAAAACATTAAAAAAATTCAATAAAGACTTGAAGGAGATAGCAAGAATCCAAGGTGTAGAACAAAAAGTAACTTCTTATGTAATAAGACACAGTTTTGCTACCAACCTAAAGTTTGCGGGTGTTTCTGAAGATTTAATTTGTGAGCTTATGGGGCATGGAGATGTAAGAGTAACTAGGACATACCTTAAAGATTTTGAGAATAAAGTCATGGATGATACTATGTTAAAACTTTTAAAAGAACCCAAGTTACAATATGCTTCTTAATGTTATTTAGAAAGGCTCTCCTTATTTGAGAGCTTTTTTCATCATGTGATAAATCTATCCAGATTCAACTGAAAAATAATCTAATTTAAAATCAACCTTCAAAAACATAAGATTATGCTAATAAGACAATCAAAAAGGAATGAAGCAAAAATTAAAATAGCAATTAATGGACCTAGTGGTGCAGGAAAAACATATTCTAGCCTATTATTGGCTTATGGACTATCAAATAATGATTATTCTAAAGTGGTAATTATTGACACCGAAAACAAGAGTGCTGATTTATATGCCCATATTGGAAACTACAATGTTATTTCGTTAGAACCACCATATACTCCAGAAAAGTATATAAAAGCAATAGAAGTATGTGAAAATGCGAATATGGAGGTGATAATAATTGATAGTATATCCCATTCTTGGAGTAACTTACTAAACTATCATGCTTCCTTAAAAGGGAATAGTTTTGTGAATTGGGAAAAGGTTACTTTAAGACACAATGAATTCATTAATAAAATCTTGCAGACCAAGAGCCACTTAATAGCAACAATGAGAACCAAACAATCCTATGTACTTAATTTAAAGAATGGAAAATATGTTCCTGAAAAAATGGGGCTTAAACCAATACAAAGAGATGGCGTTGACTATGAATTTACAATAGTATTTGATGTTAACTCAAAACACCTAAGCATCTCTTCAAAAGATAGAACAGGTTTGTTTGTTGACAAACCAGAGTTTATGATTAATTCATCTACAGGAAATAAAGTATTAGATTGGTGTAATAATTCTATAACTGAGCCTGAAATAATAGATGAAATTAATGAGTGTAATGATATGAATCTTTTAAGTCAATTATATAACAAACACCCTAGTTTTCAAAAGAGGCTAAATCATCTATTTATTGACAAGGAAAAACAATTATTAAGCCTTTAAATCTAAAGGTTTAGTAGCTATAGAAGATAATCAAAGATATTTTACGGTAATGAAGATTAATATTTGTTTCTGAATAGAGTGAAACTCAACTTCTTTAATTAGGAGTTGGGTTCTTTTATTTAGTAACTTACTTCCTTTTTAACATTTTTCCTTTTCCATGAAAATTAAAGACTTTGATTCAAAAACACCAAATGATATCTATAAAAACTTAAGGCCTGAATATTTTTCAGATTCTGAAACTATATATAAAGTAAAGTTGCCAAAAGAAACTTTAGCATATGAAATAGAAAGTATATCTATAAATCAAAAACAAGACCAATTTGAAACATTAGCTAGAAAACTTGCCGAAAAATATGTAGTTCCAAATCTAATACCTCAAGTAGGTCCAACAGGAGGAGGTGATGGAAAAACAGACTCAGAAACATATCCTGTTTCAGAAAGTATATCCAATAAATGGTATACTCCTGAAAGTGGATGGGAAAAAGGTGAAAATTGGGCTTTTGCAATATCTAGTAAAGAAGATTGGAGAGGTAAACTAAGAAGTGACATAAAGAGCATCTTATCTACAAATAGAGGATACACCAAAATATATTTTATTAGTAACCGTAAAATATCAAGTAAGAAAAAAAAAGATGCACAAGATAAGTTTATCAAAGAATTTCAAATTGATATCATTATTTTAGATGGTGAGTGGGTCATAGAAAAAATAATTAATAATGATTTAATACAATTAGCGGTAGACACTTTAGGTATGTCTAATGACTATAAAGAGATAGAACATATTCAAGGGAAAAATGATATTGATAGAGAAAAAAGAATTAAAGAATTAGAGTCTAATATATCAACCCCTAATAGATATTTTGAAGTAGACTATCAACTTGTTGAAGATTGTTTAGATAGCACAATCTTGTCAAGGGAATTAGAGAATTCTAGGGAGGTTATAGATGGTAAATTTTTAAGAACGTTAAGGTTTGCCAAGAAATTAAATAACAAAAATCAACTTTGTAGAATATACTATCAACAAGCATGGACAGCTATTTTTTGGTTTAATGATTTTGAAATATTCACTGAAAATTTCCACAAGGTTAAAAAGAATGCTATTAATGATTCAAACATTGATTCAATCAAATTATATCATACTTTAGTTACTGTATTAAAGACTCAAAACGAAATAGATGATCTAATAAATATTGAAGAAGAAAAAAAAGATTTATATGAATTACTAATAATAAAGTCTAAAGATAAAAAGAATTTCACTACATCCTTAACAGCAGACACTTTACATAACCTATCTTTAGTTTACGATTATATTGACGATGAAAAAGATTGTGAAGTAATTTTTTCTAATTTAAATGATATTGTTTCAAAAATAGAAGGCCACTTAAGCTTCCCCTTTGATACTACCTATAAATCTATAATGATATTTGGGAAGTTATTTCCAGAGAGCAAAGAATATGATAATTTAATAGACAAACTAGCTATAATTAATGAAAAGAGAAATTCTGAATTAGCAGCCAGTGATACATTCATTAAAAGGGCAATTAATAAGTTTGATGCTGGATTATATAAAGATGCAATAATCTATCTAGGAAAAGTAATTGTCAAATTATCTAAAGAAGAAAGCGAAAGAACTTTGATATTTAGTCTAAGAATGCTTTCCGATTGTTACAAAAACTTAGGGCTCTTATGGGCTTCACATAATTGTTTACTCTTTGCTTCAGCTATGTCATTAAAAACTTGGTTTAAAGAAGGATATTTTAATAAGGAAACTTATAATATAAATATAGAGTTAGCTAAAAATGAACTTCTATTGGGTAGAATACCTTCTTTACTTTCAGTGTGTGAACTAATAGGTGTACTATCTAAACAGATAGAAATAGATATTGAAAAAGAAAGAGAAAGAGATAATACTCTTTCTTTTATAGATATTTCATTAGCTAATAGATTCTTAAATTCTGAGCTAAGTATTGATGAATTTGGGAAAATTCCAAATTCTCTTGAAAGTGTAGAATTAGAATTTTCTTCTGATTCTTTATTATATATTTTAGGACACACTAAAGAAGTCATTGACTCAGTAAATCACGAAGAATTTGGAGAAAAGAAATTGAATGATTTTATGTCTAATATTGTGAGTCAACCAATCAAAAATCAATTTCTATATGAAACAGATTTTTTAAATAGGGAAGAAATTACATTTAAGTCTAAAATATTGGGAGTAAAAATTGAATTAATTTTTGATAAGGACAAAGAAATGTTTCTAGTAGCTGAATCTATATTAGCTCTCATGGAAAGTTTTTTTTCTACATCTTTTGAAAATATTGTACCTACAACAGAGAAAATTAAAATATTCTTAAAAGAAAACTCACAAATAGAAACATTAAAAACAACTCCACTAGATCAATCCAATGAATTTGTTTTAGAAGTTAATAAAGGTGACTATTTCAGATTTGAGTTAAGAGATAAGTTATGGAAGAATTCATTAAATTTTATTGCTAGCATCTTATCTAGAAATTTTTTCATTGATAATTATAACGAGTTTTTAAAAAACATTTTTGAGAAAGAGGAAGTGTATCATAGAGTTTCTCTTGTTTATAACCATCAGCTTTTTGCGCAAGACTTTTATGGTGATAATCCAAAAATATTTTTTGAGGATTGGTATAATGAAAAAAAGCATAAAAAATATAAAAATCTTAGAAAACAACCAATGAACTTGGCTGTTAAAGAGTTTGAGATTAAAGAGGAAATAGATTCAAAAAAAAATATAGATTTTAAAAATACACCACATAATAAAAGAAATGTATACTCAGTGATTGATAACACCTTATGGGATAACGCCAATTGGAAAGCCTTTGGGTTTTTGATTGATAGAAATAATGAACTAGGCTTAACTATTTTATTTGAAAATTTTGAGGAAGGAAAAAAAATATTTGATGGATGGAGAAAAAACATTGGTGAAGATGATGAAAAGGAAAGGATAAGAATATCAGTTATAAAAGGTATAAGTATTGAAAACCCACACTGGTATAGAGTTCATATTACTAGTAACATAAACGGAGTTGAAAAAGATGGTGATGAATTTATTTTAGCATCTAAATCCCATGAATTAAATGCACTTAATTCAAGAAATTTAGACAACCTTACTCAATTATATGAGAAGTTCAATTCCTATACCCTTTACCCAGCATCTATGAATAGTAGCGGTCAATTTGTTCCAGATCTTACTAGGGGCATTAAGAAAAAAGAACTGATTATTAAAAATGCTTGGGAGATTTCATTAAATAATATAGACAGTGTCATTCTAAAAGAAGGAGATGATATTATCATACCTGAAAATATAGAAAACGCACCTGTTTTAGAAGTTTTAACTTTAAAAAACAATAGAGCCAAATAGTTGGTTTTTGTATGAGAAACTTAAAAAGAAGAAGTCTTATTTCTTTAATTAGATTTAGGGCTTTTTTTTAATGAACTTATTATCTCTACTGAATCTACCCTTTTAGAGTTTTTAGTGTAATTCACATCATTTATTGTAAGCTCTATTTTATTTGAAACTGAAGTCTCTTTCTTTTTTACTTCTTCCTTTTTAGGTTTTTTATCTTTACTAAAAATAAAAATAGAAAATAAAAATAGTAGAACAACTGAAATTATAAACCATAAGTTTTTCATTACTTTATCTATGCCTCTAGTAAAAGACAGAATCGTAAATGTTAATAAAAATAGCGAGCAAGCCAAAATAGATGTAAATAGAGCTGCTTGATTAAAGGTAGTAATAAACTTAAAAGAAGGAATACTTGCTAAAACAAAAGCTACAATAGCTGTAAATACCCCAATAATTTCAAGAGATCTAAAATCATTAGCTTTTAAATTTTCTTTCAACTCCTTTATTGTGTTAAATTCTTTATTTAAAGAAGATACAGAAGACACAAGTGAGTTTAACCTATTGTATTTTTTATTTATACTATTAAATTCCTTTTGACTTTCTTCTAAGGGTAAAGGCAACACAAAAGATGAAGCATAATACACATCTGGAAGTTCCTTTAAGTTAGATGAAACTAAACATTCATTATAAGGGAGTTGAAATAAATGGTTATAATGATTTTGAGACCAAATCAACTTATTACCACAAGACTCAATTAACTCATCTAATCTATTTAATGTTTTTGTTGTTGATTCAATATTATCAAACTCTTTTCTGTTTTCATATTCGAATTCAACTTTCTTTATTAAATGAGAAATATACTTGTATTCTACGAAGAAGTTGTCTGTTTTACATCTACTTTGAAAATTCTCAATCCTTCTTTTTAATGGAACAATTTCCTCTTCTTTAATATCTTCTTGCTCCAAAAGAAGAGAAAATTGATTATTAAGAGCGTAGTTGTAAATTTTATTAAAAGTATATACCTCCTCTTTATTAGTCTTCTCTTTAAGCAAATCAACAATCTCAGACAAATTATGATAATTCGGCTTTACATCTTTATAATACTTAATTAATTTATGAATCTCTAAAAAACTTAAAGTTTCAATATTAGAGATGTCCATTTTTGCTACATCAGAATGTATCTTATACTTCCAATCTCCTATTTCATAATGAGATTCAATATGATCTCCCCATTGAATTATTTTTTCATTATTTGAAGTGTTAATCGGCTTTTCATTTGAGATAAATAGTTCATTATCTACAATATATCCTTTTATAGTGTTTGTGTTTTCACTAAATAAAGTTCTGTGTCTTGTTTCCCATTTATACTTTAAAAATTGTATTTTTTCCTTCAATACAACTCTGTACTTACTAACTATTTTATTTCCTGCTATAAAATTGTCAAGCTGAATTAAGTTTTCATAAAACTCAATTGTATCTCCAAAAAAATGGTCATACTTATTTAAAAGGACTAAGTAGTGGTAAAAATTTAATTTTTGAAAAGTATCTTCATGCTCCTCTTTTGGGAGGTATTTTTGAATTGAAGGGCTAGAAACAGAAATAATATCTAATTGCGGATACTTATGATAGGTTTCTAATAATTTTAAAAAATTCAAATAAGTTTTAGTAAAGACTTTTATAGTACCAACTAACCTTTCTTTTACTAGTTTTAAAATTTCATTTTGAATTGAAGGAGCTTCAATATAAACATCAAAATTACCATCTAAAAATGCATCTAGTTTTTTTATTTCAACAGAAAGTTTTTCGTCACTTATATACTCCCCTTTTAATGTAGAAACGCAAAACTTATCAAAGACATAATCCACTACAATTATGACATCTTTTTCTAGTTTTTTATCATCTAAATGCTCTTTACCTAAACTCTCTTTATCTGGATTTTCATCTGATAAATATTCCTCTGACAAATAGTTGTTTATCCATTTCTCAGGGAATTTACCTTCAAGAAAGTCTTGAATATCATTTATTTCTGACAATCTCCTTGTATTTAAAGTTGATATATTTTCTCTTCTGACTTTATCTCATCAACAGGAATAGACTTACTATAAACTCCTTCAGAAACTGCCTCTTTATAGAAATATTGCCAAGAATACCAAGTGTGACTTAAATCTACCAAATCAAAAGAAGAATACTTAATTATGTTTGGATTGATTTTTTTTATTTTAGTAAGTGAGGTATCAATACTATTTCTAATATCAATATCAATATTATCTATCTCAAAACTTTTTCTTATAGTTGAGCTAGTGTTGTTGATATAAATATTAGCATGAGCTTTTTGCTTAATGTTTGTGTATACATCACTTTCCACATGACCATAAGGCATTGCAACAAAGTTAGTAAACACTTTATCTAACAATGTGTTTTCAGAGTCTTGTTTAGTATCAACAGCAGAAACAAAGAATAATAATTTTAGAACTTTTAAAACACTTAAATCATTCTGATTTGATTCTGATTCTTTTTCGTGCCACATTTGGAGTTGATAAACAAGATATTCGAAAGCATCTATTTTATTGTCCATTTATAATTTTCTAAAAAATTTAGTTTCCAAAAATATAATATATTTATTTAAATCTCGCAAATTATTCAATTAAAATCCGTCTTTTCATTAATATAACTCCACCTACATAAAAGCTAATTAATATTTTGAATTTATTTTAGTTATAACTTACAGATGATATGCGTTTTTTGGGAGTTAACTCCTTTCTTATAGAATTTATAAAATTATTAAAATTCACAAACTGCTCTTCTTTGTCATTATATTGTGGCATCCTTGTAGATTGGTTGTCTCCAAATTCTTTAAGCTTAATTAGGTTTACTTCACTTTGCATAATCCTATCTATATTTACTTGTTTGTTAAAATAATCCTCATATTCTTGATAATAAAACACTCTAATTGTTTTTAGGTTATTATTGTTGAATATTTGATTAAGTATTAATTTGTCTGACAAGCCACAAGAGTGACCTAATATCAAAACATTAAATTCTCCTTTATTAAGATAATCTCTTAATTGCCTTTCACTAGTAGTCCTTTTATAACACTGCTTTTTAATATATCTAGAGAACTCATTATTTCCCGTATTAATTAAACCCCTTGATTCACTATCATTAGCTGCATAACCAAAAATTATAGGGTTCTCAATATTATTTAACTCACCGTGTATTTGTATTTTTTTCAAATTTGACCCATTAATATACTTCTTAACAGTATTAGTATAATTAAAGTTAAGAACTAAAGAATCTAAGTTTGAAATTGCCTTAAAAAAAGTCTGATATGATTGTACTGGTTTATAATTTTTCTCCTCTGAAAATAAATAATCTTCAAGAATCTGTTTAATCTCTAAAAAGTTTTGATTGAAGTTTTCAATAGATATATTATTTTGCTTTCCATCCTTGATAGATAGTAAAATTTGAAAATATTTTGATTCGATGTCTACCCAGTTTTGAAGGGAAACATCCATTAAAAGCCTTAGTAGAAAATAATTTTTAATCATAGAACCACTACTTTTTAATGCAACACGAGTGTCATTATTCTCTTTAAATAATAGAATTAAATCCTCAAAACTTCTAAAGTAATTTTCGCCTAAATATAGTAAGTGATTGTATTTTGTCTTGTCTTGTAAATGTGTATCTACTATATGTTTTATGAAGCTTTTATAATCAGTTTTAAGATTATGGGCTAAATCAAAGCCATTTCCAATAATTATTAAGTTTTTCATTATATAATTGTAATTATTTTAATTTATTCTATAGTTTAATTTTTAATTGCACCAATACTATCAACGAACCTACTAAACAACAAGGTTCTATGATTTCAAGTATATTTCCCCTAAAATACTTGTTTTAAAATGAAATAACAATACCTACTTAAGGGTATATAAAGCATCACTAATACTAGCTATACAGACTAGTATTTCATCTCTTATATATTAAAAAATATCTTTAAAATTTTTCTGAAAAAATATTTAAGCATAATCTCCCTTACTCTAGACCCCCGCTAATCTTTGGGGTTTTTAAAAGCCCCCCTAGGTCTTTGATTTCTACTATTTTTTTCTGCAGTATAAAATAGTTAATCCTTTTACATATTTAAACGTAAAGAAAATCAAGAATTTGACTCAGTGTTTAACTCATAAAATATTCAAATCAATGGTAACAGTAAAAGACTACAAAGTAATTGCAAAAGAAGATGGAACTTCTTTCCTAGCATTAATTTTACAAGGTGGATTAGAAATGATTAAAAGCCAAAAAACAGGTAAATACTATGCTACAGTTAGAACAGCATCATTGCCAACAACATTTGATGAGACTTCATGTAAATTATTTATTGGAGAACAATTTGATGGCTCAATAAACAAAGTAGAATGTGATGCATATAAATACACCATTAAGGAAACTGGTGAAGTAATTGAATTATCACACAATTACGAATACATTTCTAAAGAAGAAGCTCAAATAAACAATGTTGTTTACGGTAATGCTTTACCTCCAAAATTAGAAGTGTTTTCTACAAACGAAGTGGAAGAAGAAGTAATGTAATTTAATAGCACCTCTATAACCAAGAGGTGCTTAATTTTTTAATAAATAGATTTTAATGAAACAGCAAATTTCTGAAATAAAGGTTTCTTATGAGCCGAAAATAAAGAATCGTGTAAAAATATCTAGTAGCAAAGATGCTCACGAAATATTTAATAGAATGTGGAATAATGACACCATTCAACTATTAGAAGAAGTCAAGTTTTTGCTTTTAAATAGAGCTAATGAGGTACTAGGAATCTTTAACCTCTCAAAAGGTGGTGTATCAGGTGCTTTTGTAGATGCTAAACTTATTTTTTCAATAGCTTTAAAAGGAAATGCTTCAAGTATTATTTTAGCACATAATCATCCAAGTGGAAATCTAAGTCCTAGCAAAAATGATATTGCATTAACTAAGAGAATTAAAGAAGGAGCAAAGTTGTTAGATATAAATTTATTAGATCATTTGATAATTACTAAAAACTCATTTTATAGCTTTTCTGATGATTTAAAAATTTAACGCAAGTGTACCTTTATTCATATCTTAGCTTAAAAGTGTAAATATTCTGCTTTAAAATTTTCAGAGATATACGTAATAGCGTTTTACCAAAAAACAAATAAAAATAATACAATGTTAAAGACATTAAGTTTCTTATTAATACTATTCACTTTTAGTTGTAAAGCTCAAAATTGTGACACTTTACCTGTTACTTTTAATAGCTATTCAAAAGCTACTAAAATGATATCAAATGCAAGTTTTATTTTATCTGAATCAATAGATTCTTCAAAGAGTTCATGGATTAGAAGTTTGAAGTATTTCAGTTGTGATAATCATGTAGGATTTTTAATATTAAGAACAGATAAAAAGGAATACCTATTTCAAAAAGTACCCATACACATTTGGAATAATTTTAAAAAGGCAGATTCATATGGAGAATACTATAATGATTTCATAAGAGGAAAATATCAATTAAATTTAAATTAATTAAATGAGGACAATATCAATTACTAAAGATGTGTTGAACTCAAAATTCAGTCAAACTTATTTTAGTTTAGATAATTATATATTCTATATAGAGAATGAGAACAATGACTTAGTTAATAGCTATATTAAGGCTCATTTAAACAGAGTAACTACTCAATTTAGAGATAGAGGTAAGCTATTTGTGCATGTTCCTGCTTTGGTTTATCATAGTGATGTTCATAGGTTAATATCTTACTGTTTCCCTAATATATCCAAGATTCGGTTATCCATTGAAGCTACCTTACAATCTAGTGAAATAATTAAATATGATTTAAATACGTATTTACTAAATTATATTGGTAGTGAAATTAAACTTAAGAATGGTTTTTTATCCATAGAAGAATCTAATGTAAAACTCACAGATACTTCAAATTTAACTGAGAGTAATATTGCTAGTAAAATAGAAAGTTATATTGCAAGTTTCCTAGTTTTAAAATACGATTATCTTCCTTCAAATTTTGATGCTTATTATGATGAAAACATTAAACTTAATGAAGAGACTAAAGAGGAAGTAAATAGCATATTAGAAAGCATAGATAAGTTAAAGGATAATGGCCAGTTTTTATATGCATTACCCATAATAGAAAAGTTTATAGCTAAAAGTGAAGTTAGACTAACAACACATTTAAGTAAATTATACATAGATGAGTCATATAATATCTTCTTATTAGACTTTAACAATCTACATATTAAGTTAAGTCATTTAACATTGAGTATTTATCATTTGTTTCTTAATAATCCTTCAGGTATTTTGTTAAGTGATTTTCAAAATTATGAGTACAGTTTAATGAACTACTATAAGAGTATTTCAAATAGGGAAGATTATGACAAAATGAATCAAAGTATTCAAGATGTTATTAACCTTGAAACAGGTGCTCTATATGTTCATCTATCCAGAATAAAATCTGTTTTTCTAAAACATTTACACCCAAGAATTGCGGAACAATATTATGTTATTGGAGGTAAGGGAGTTGAGAAAAAAATCTTATTAGATAGGTCTTTTGTTAACAGAGAAGATAGTTCTTATGAAGAACCTATATTTGATTTTTAGTAGTTGCAACATTGCAAAGGGTAAATACTAAATAATTTACTAACTAATATTGCTGTAAAAAGAATATGAAATTAGTCTATTTTAAAAGTTGTCAATTCATTAAGGTTTACTTTAAGTCTATCTGCAATTATACTTAAAGTATAAATTGTTGGGTTTGTTCCTCCAGCTTCTAAACGACTAAAGTTCGATTTTTCAAAGTTACAAGTATTTGCTAAAACTTGTTGGGGAATGTTTCTTTCTTCCCTAAGTTCTCTGATTCTTTTACCAATAGCTATTTGTAAACTTTTCTTATCAATCATCTTAAAAATATATAAGACAAATTTGAAATTTTATGCCTCTAGTCAGTTATCATAAATGACCATTAAGTATATTTGTTTAATCCAAAACCAATAAATAATGAAAAACATAATAAAAAAAGCTAAAATATTAACATTCCTTATTTTTTGTTTAGGATTAACGTCTTGTTTAAATAAAGTTGATGAGAATAAAATTAAAGCTCAGGCTGACATATTGAATTCTATTGACATCATGAATAAAAATTTACCTGTTCAAATAGATGAATATACCATAGCTGAAAAGGTTGCATATGATTCAAAGAAAAAGGAATTTATAATGTTTTATAAAATTCAGACTAAAAACTTTACTAAAAAAGATATGGAAGCCATATTTAAAGAAATAAAAAAAGATCAATTACAAAATGCAAGAAGTAGCAAGAGCAATAAGAATAGCTTTAAAATATTGAATGTCACAATGGTATTTATCTACAATAACCTAGAAGGAAAAGAAGTATGGAGTCATAAAATAGCTTCTAATGATTATTTAAAATAAAATTATGCTAGACTTTAAAAACAAAAAAATATCATTCTTTATTATACTGTTTTCTATACTAATGATTGTTTTTGGGCTATTAACAAAATATTACCCTAAATTTAGTAATAAGAAAAATATACCTTTAAGCTATTATAGGGTAAAGGTTTTTAATTTTGACTTTGTATATATTAACTTTTTATTTTTTTTCATAATAACTCTTGGACTAGGTGTCTATCTTTTTTATTTTTCAAATGATGACTCATTTAAAAAAAAAACAGGCTTTTCAGTAAAGAAAAAAAGAAACTCAATAGTTGAAAAAATTAAAGAGAGCTACAATAAATATGAAACTAAAAACATAATTATTCAAAAAACTCTTGTTACTAAATCATTTAAAGATAATTATGTAAAGCATCTAGTTGAAACAATAACTGTATTTGCCTTATTCTACACGTTTTATTTAGGTTTTTCAAAAGGAGATACACTATATTTTTTTATAATTGTTTCTTACTATTACCTTTTAAGTTTAGACCCAAAATCTATAGGTGAAATTGTTGTAAAGTCTATCTGTTATCCATTGTTATTTGTAATTGTGTTTGCTTTTTCAGATACACATCAATATTATAATTTTATCCAAAAAATTTCTAGTAATCTATTTCCTTATTTCGTTTCTGCTTTAGCCATATTTTTTAGTTTAAGAGATAAGCTAAAGAATAAAAGGTCTTTCAGCTTAAAGCATCCTTTGTTTTTTCTTTTTGTCTATATGATTATTGTATCTATCAGCTATAATTTTGTATAAGAAATAGATACAATTCCTTGATTAGGAAAACTCATTAATTATTTGATTTAAAAATGACTAAAAAGGAATATATAGAGAGAGCACTATCAGATTTCCATCAATTTTCAAATGGAATAACAGATTTGACTATTATATATAACTGGTATAAATATCATTCTAAAATAATAGGGAAAACAGACGTTTTTGAAGGAGATTATAAATATTTTAAAGAGTATAATAAACTTAGAACTAGCTTAGATAAGATTTGTGAATTGAAAGATCTGTTTATAGGAGTAGTTAATGCAATTGAAGAGTTGAAGAGCTTTGAATTTGAAGAAGAGGAATTTTTGGCCTCTTGGTTATTCAAATATGAAAAAATTAGAGAGGTAGCTACTTATGGCTTTAAAACATTAGACAATCATTTAGTTCAATTATCTTTTAATAAATCAGTGATAATTGATTGTTCAGCCTATAAAGAATCATTACGATTTTCAACGGTATATAATGATTTATATTGGAAATTGCTTGATAAATATAGCCCTACAGTAGAACATTTTAAACAAGAAGGGGGTTATGTAAACTGTACTTTGGAAAAATATTTATCATTACATAATATGTATCCTGAAATCATATTAAAGTACAAAAAATAGAGATAATACTTCTTTATGACCAAGAGGGTAAAAAACTAACCCTAAATAATTAACTCGAATTCACATTTTTAAAATGAAGGATATCCTAAATTATTTTACAATTGGAGAATCATATGAAAAAAATGAATTTAATCTACAAAGTGTAAAAACTATTTTAATTAGAGACCTAGAGTATGAAGTATATAAGTATGATAAGAATATGTCTAAAGCCTTGTTTGGTTCTGGTATAGTAGAAATATACCTTTATTATAATGTTGACATATTGAGTATGATACAGTTTACACTTGAAGAAGAAACTGATTTAGAGTTATTAATTGAACTGTTTAATGATGCTAATTTAAGGTGCACTATTAATGAAAGGAATTTATATATAATAAATAAACAGTTTAACTTTAAAGATCTGTACAACCATTTAAAATAATTGGGTCAAACATAGGTCAAACATTTTTATAGTTAATAGGATAAAATGTGAAAGCAAAAGAAAACGTAAACTCTTTAAACCCTAGTAAAATCAACTATTTACAAGAATATGAAACTAAAGGAAACATAACTATCACTGACTCATAATCAGAGGGTCCTTGGTTCGAGCCCAAGTGGGACCACCTTTAAAGCCTCAATATCATTGATATTGAGGCTTTTGCTTTTTTATAGGGGGATACAAAGGGGGAGGCAAGTGTGTTTTTCTTTAAAAAGGTCTAAGCTAATTAAGTTATCGACATGAAACAATCAAAGATTTGAGATAAGGAGATTTTTCAGCGACTTAGTGAGGATTTTGTGCAGTTGAATGAGGTAAGCTTTATTTGGTGTTACTTCTTTGGTTATGCTATAACTTCCCAAACTAAAAATCTAAATTAATAAGGACTTCTATTATTACTTTATAACTCAAACAACATAATTCAGGCAGACTCAATATCCAGCAGGAAATTGCATCATTTTGTCTACTGAAAATTGCATCACAGAGGATATAGATAGCTTCCATAAGTTGATTAATTTGTTGTATCAGTTTAAATGATACAACAAAAATTATCATCATATTTAGCGATGTGAAAATACCTAATATTGGCTTAGGATAAGGTTCCTTAATTTTCTAATTTTGCGCACTTAAAACTTTAGGTAATCCCCAAACTAACTTTATGAATAAAATATTATTAGGACTGATGCTATTCGGTAATTTATATAGCTATTCTCAAATTGAAGCTCCAGAGCAACCACAATCAAGCTATATAGATCATTATAGTAATGTTACACCTCAAACGCCAAATGCAGCCAGCTTTACTCAATATGGTAATACACCTGTAGATTATTCAACTGGGATCCCACAAATTAGCATCCCATTGTTTACAGTTGAAGAAGATGGTGTTCAAGTTCCAATTTCAATATCATATCATGCTTCAGGGGTTAAAGTAGATGATTTAGCTTCTTCAGTGGGGTTAAAATGGACTTTGAATACTGGAGGAGGTATTTTCAGAAATATTAATAGTCGCCCAGATGAAATGGGATGGTTAGATCCTAATACTACTTCTATAGAAACTTCGTGGTATGAATCACATGATTTACGTGATATTTCAGATCAATTAACACTTCAAAGTATAGCAAAGTGGAAAGATCATGCTCCAGATAATTTTAATTATTCATTTCTTGGAAATTCAGGAAGTTTTATTTTTAAAAAAGACGGTGCTATACTAAAAGCAAAGAAGGACCAAATTATAATAGACGCCACTTATCCCAGTTTAAGTTTTAAAGCATATGATTATAAAGGAACTACATATCGTTTCGGAACTAAAGAAAGTAATAGCAATACTACGGTAACTGCAAGAGATTATTCAGTAACAGCTTACGGTAATGTTGCTCGTGACCCCCAGGAAACAGGTTGGATGCTTGATGAAATTACGACACCTAATCATAAAAGTATTAGTTTTTCTTATGAAGAATATAATTTTGAATATGCTATAAATAACATTTCTCAAAACTTCACGAAGCAACCAAGCAGAGGTTATAATCCAGATGGTACAGCCGAAGGTATCACATGTGGGATGATTTTAGACCCTTTATATACAGGGGATGCATTTAAAGAAAGTACCTCTGTAATATATCGCCCTAGAAACAAGCTAATTAGTGTGATTGAAAGCAATGCAGTAAAAGTTGATTTTATTTATGAAATAGATGAAGTTAATGATACTCTTTCTGATTGGAAAAAGAAACTAGTCAGAATTGATCTTTATGATAAATTAAAAGGGAAAACTAAACAATTTCATTTTGTATATGGAAAATTTCTTGGAGACCCTCGCCTTCGTTTAGATGAAGTATATGAAGTAGGCTTTGATGGAAATAGAAAACCATCACATAAGTTTAATTACGAAAATGGATACCTCCCTAATAAAGGAGATTTCTCAAAAGATTTATATGGATACTACAATGGTGTAACTAATAATTCATCACTTGTCCCACTTAATTTACAAGGCTTTGGAGGTTTGCCTCAACAATATCAAAACATGTTTGCTGATAGAACGTTTAAAAGTGAAGGGGTGTTAAAAACGGGGGTATTAAAAAGTATAGTGTACCCCACTGGAGGTTTAACTAAATTTAATTATGAGCCAAATTTCAACGATGGTCTGGAAATACTCCATGATACTCAAGCTAAAGTAAGTACGTTATTAAATGATTCTCCTGAATTAGTTAATAACGAATATATTTTTGATCAGCTATTTACTGTTGACGAATCTGTACAAATGTATAGTTCAATGTACGGGAATTACACAAGTTTTGTTAGTTCAGAATCAGAAGTTTGCGAGTATTTAGATGGATACGGGTATAACATTGACTGCTCTAAATTCAATATTTATTCTGCGATACAACAGTCAGATGAATCTTACATTAAAGGGACACCTGTTTATAGTGACTCAGATAAAATTGTTGGTGTGACAACAGTAGCAAACATCCCTGCAGGTAAATACATATTAGAACTTCGTGTAAAGAAAGATGTATTACAAAATGTAAATCCTCGTCCACTAATTTTTGTAACGTTAGATTGGAAAGCAAAAAAGAAAGACGGAAACGGTAATTATATAAAAACTCCTGTGTACACTGGAGGTTTACGTGTAAAAAACATTACTGATTTTAATGAAACACATCAAGAAGCTAAAAAAACTGAATATGAATACTCAGGATTTCATGGAGCATTTTTAGTAGATCAGGTTATGACTAAGTCGTTTCAAGAAGTTCATAAGACAGTATTTTCTTCAGAATTTGCACTAGATGCTAACATGTATAAAGCAGGGTATTTTTATGATAAAGTACTAGTTAATAATATATCTGATGAGCCTGCAGAAAATATTCAAACAGAGTATAATTATGAAGATGCATCAACAACAAAGAGTTATTCATCACAATTAAAAAAAGTGATTTATTTTAAAGATGGTTTACCTATAAAAGATAAAGAGAATTTTTATGATAGAACTTCGGATATTATAACTTGGAATATTCTAGGAGATATGGACTTGTGTTATGCACAGGAATATGATAATGACAATGGAACTTATGGTCAATTATATTGCTCTGGAACCCCATGCTCTAGGCCAGGTTATACTACTGGAGTGAATACTTTTTTTAAAGGGTATGAAGATCGTTTAACTCACACTATTACCAAAGACTATTTTGCTAATGAGGTGTCGGAGAGTAAAACGTATTACACATATAATGATGATTTATTGGTTACTAATCAAGTAACAGCTACCAGTCAATATTCAGATGCTGGTCAGTTAGAACAAAGAATGAGCACATCAATTACTTATCCGAAAGATTATCCAAATGAAGCAACATTACAAGATTTAGTAGATGATAATATATTAGCAATACCTATTAGCAAGAAAACATTTAATAAGAATGAACAGGTTTATGGTCAGTTCAATAGTTACGGTGTTAATGGTAACATTGTAGAAGTTTTTACGCACAATAAAGGTAAAGGGAGTAATACTTCTGCTTTAAATTATATACCCTCAGATTATGAATCTATTAGTACGTTTACAAACAATGCTGGTAAGCCTACACAAATAGTTAAAAACACAGGTGAAACTGTTAGTTATATATGGGACAAGTCTTACACTTATGTGTTAGCTAAAGTCACTAATGCAGGATGGCAAGAGGCAGTGATGTTGTTAACACAAGGATTAGATTTAGCGATTTTAACAGATAGTCAGTTACGAGATCAACTGGATAAAATTCGCCAAGGGCTTCCAAATGCCCAAGTAGTTACGTATACTTATGAACCTTTGGTTGGTGTTACGAGTGTTACTGATGCTAGGGGGTATACCAGTACCTATCATTATGATGAATTTAGTCGTTTGCAATATGTTAAAGATGCAGAAGGAAATATTTTAAGTAAAAACGATTACAATTACAGATCTCAAAACTAACTAGGAAGATGAAAAATATATTATTCACACTATTAATGGTGCTTCCTATTATAGTATTAGGACAAAGCACAGACCAGAATTACGTAAAATCAACAACCTACAAAAAGGCAATTCAAGATACTTCAGGGGTTTTAGGTGTTGATAAAATAGAACAAGTTACCTATTATGATGGATTAGGGAGGCCGATTCAATCCAATGCTTATAAGGCAGGAGGTGATGGTTCAGATATTGTTACACACATGGAGTATGATGCTTTAGGAAGACAATCTAAAACCTATTTACCTTATGCTTCATCTGGAGTAAACACACAGGATTTTAGGCAAGATGCTCAAGGGGCAACTTTGTTATATTATCAAACTAATTACCCAGACGATATTTACCAAGGACTACCTAATCAAATCATTCCTGTTAACCCTTATAGTGAAGTTCAATACGAAGCATCACCATTAAATAGGGTATTACAACAAGCAGCTCCAGGAAAAGATTGGAGTCTGAATTCAGGTCATACAGTTAAGTTTGATTATCAAACAAATAATTTAGTAGATGAAGTTAAGTTTTATGCAGTCAATTTTTCTGATCCTGATAATACAGAAACTCCAGAGTTGGTCTATAAAGGAAAATACCTTACTGGAGAACTATATAAAACGATCACTAAAGATGAGAACTGGATAGAAGTTGATGGTTTAAATAGAACAACTGAGGAATTTAAAGATAAATTAGGTAGAGTTATATTAAAACGAACTTATGTCTTAAACTCAGAGGGCATACCTGTAATTCATGACACGCAATATGTATATGATAAATTTGGTAATTTAACATATGTTTTATCTCCAAAAGGGTCTGATACTGTAATTACTTTAAATCAGTATTCAGAATTTGGGAATCTAATTTCAGCTGGATCTTTTGTTCCACCTTATGCAGGTAAGATGTTAAACTTTTTCACGCATACAGGGTTTTCATCAGTAGTTTTAAGTGGAACAACATTAACTTTGCGTCTAAATGCACAATTTGCATATTCAACACCTTTAAAATCGGGTGCTATATATCAGTTATCAGAAACTGTTCCTGATGTTAGTTTTAATACGGAATCCACTTTAAATGGATATAGATTTACAATTACTAATGGGTATTTAACGGTTTTTTATCCTCCAGTAGTTTATGGTGGTACACCACCTTCTTTAAATTCTTTAAGCGGAACATTTACAGTCGAACTACCAGAATACGAGATAGAACAAGACGAGATAGATGACTTGTGTTACCAGTACAAATATGATTACAGAAATAGATTAGTCGAAAAGAAAATTCCACAAAAAGGGTGGGAATCGATAGTGTATGATAATCAAAATAGACCAACATTAACACAAGATCAAAACTTAAAAGCTGATAACAAGTGGTTGTTTACGAAGTACGATGTTTTTGGACGAGTAGCTTGTACTGGACTTTACAGTTTTAGTGAAACAAGAGATGATTTACAAGCTATCCTTAAAACAAAAGGAGATAATAATATACGCAGAACAATATCCCCTTTATACTTAATGGTAGGAGATACTAAGTCTTATTATGACAAAAGTGCATTTCCTGATTCAAACATCGAATTATTGACAATAAATTATTATGATGATTATGGTTTTGACACAATATTACCTTTACAGACAGAAACGGTTAATGGAGAGGAAATTACTACACAAACCAAAACATTAGCTACAGGGAGTAAGGTACGTGTATTGGAAACAGGTAATTGGATAACAACATTTACTCAATATGATAAAAAAGCAAGACCAATTTATGTAGCTTCTAAGAATGAATATTTAAATACTATAGATGAAGTTAAAACTAAATATGACTTTTTAGGAAATGTATTAGCCGTTGAAAGCTTACATACAAAGAACACCAATCCAGATATTTTAACGCTTGATGAGTTTACCTATGACCATCAAAACAGATTGATAACTCAAAAACAAACTATAAATAATGTTCCTCCTGAATTAATTGTAAGCAATACATACGATGCTTTAGGACAATTGATTAAAAAAAATGTAGGTAATACCAGTACGAATCCTTTACAGGTTGTGGATTACAAGTATAACATCCGTGGTTGGTTAAAACAAATTAACGATGTTGAAAATTTAGGCAACGATTTATTCAGTTTTAAATTAAACTATAATTCAATAGAAGGTGATTGGAGCCAATTGCCAACGGATTGGAATGGAACAACAACTTCAAAACTGTATAACGGTAATATTTCACAAATAATTTGGAACACAGCTAATGATAATGAACAAAAGAGTTATGCGTATAGTTATGATGGCTTGAATAGAATAAAAGAAGGACACACAAGGAAAGGGAGTTTGTTAAGTGCCGATATGATGTTGGATTTATCAAATGTGAATTATGATAAGAATGGAAATATCTTAAGTTTATATAGAAATAACTTAACAGAAGCCATAGATCAATTAGCCTATGAATATGATGGGAATCAGTTAACTAAGGTTACAGACTTATTTAGTACTAATTCCGAAGGTTTTAAAGACGGAACAAATACTAATGAAGATTATACCTATGATGCTAACGGGAATATGGAGAAAGACCAGAATAAAGGGATTACTTCTATTAGTTATAATCATTTGAATCTTCCAGAGTCAGTTCTGTTTACATATGATGTGCCAGATGCAAACGGAAATACTGGAGGGACAATTAATTATGTTTACGATGCAACAGGAGTTAAATTATCAAAAAATGTTGTCACTCAAAACACGACTGCTGTTCCTGAAAAAGCAACTCAATATGCAGGTAATTACATCTATGAGAACAACGTGTTGCAATTCTTTAACCACCCAGAGGGCTATGTAGAGCCAACACAGAACCCTGATAGACCTTTTCAATATGTGTATCAATACAAAGATCATTTAGGGAATATTAGACTATCTTACAGTGATGATGATGGAGATGGACATATCGATGTTAGAAGAGATACAGGAAGTCAAATAGTAGATGTTGATGGTGATCTTGACTTTAAAAATGAAATTAGAGAAGAATCCAACTACTATCCTTTTGGACTGAAACATAAAGGGTATAACAATGTTATTACTGGACGTGACCATAAGTATGGATTTGGTGGAAAAGAATATAATGACGAACTTGGACTTGATTGGTATGATGTATCAGCTAGAAACTATGACCCAGCGTTAGGTAGATGGATGAACTTAGACCCATTAGCGGAGATGATGAGAAGACATAGTCCGTATAATTATGCGTTTGATAATCCGATTTATTTTCTTGACCCAGATGGAATGGCTCCAGTTGGTTTTGGAGGTGGCTCAGAAGATGATAGTGTTAATATAAATAATGGTTCTAATGCACTAACGTCTACAGTTGTTAATAATAGAGGTGAAATTATTGACCACGACCCTTATGATGGGGATGATAATATTTATTTAAATGAGAGAAGTCAAGGAAATATAATTGGTACTGAACAAGCTGGGAGAAATTATAATGTTGGAGAACATATTCGTGTGAATGAGTTAACAGTTGGTTCAGATAAATTACCTTCAAACTTTATTCATTATCTTAGAGGAGGATTCTTAAAAGACAACCCTCCTGTACTTATGCATCCAAGAGATATTATAAAGATTTCTCTTTTGAAACTTTTTGGGTTTTTTACTAAAGGAGGTGATGACGTCGTTAAGGTAGGTGTCAGTCTATCGGATGAAGCTGTGAAAGCACTTAAAACAGAAAGGAGTCAGTTGAAAAATGTTATAGAAAAACTTCATAGCCAGCTTCAAAATGGAAAAGACCAAATGGTCAGAGAAATTAGTAAAGGACATACACCTAACCCACATGGATTAGCCAAAGAAGTAAAAACAATAATTCCAAATCAAATTCAAGTAGCACGAGAGCGTTTGGGTGAAATAAATAATTTATTAAAATAGCAATGAATAAAAATATAATAACCGATGATTTCAAAGACTTTTTTTCATACTTGAATAAATCTTTGCCAGATAATATTAATTATATGAATTTATCAAATTTGTGTTTAGCTATATTTTTTACAGTAGATGTTCTACCTAAAGAATTTCAGTCACTAGAATTCAATAAAGAAGCTTTATCAATTGTTTTTTCAGAAATATGTAAAAAAAGGAATATTGTTACTTATCCAAATAATGCTTCTTTTTATGGTGCTTCGTTTCATAGTAGTCATGATAAAGGTCATTGGTTAGAGGTTATGGCTAGTGTTCTAAAATTAGCTAATAGTCCAGATACTAAAGAAGCTAAAAAATTACTAGAACCATAGTTATCTAAACAACAAATTAAGGCAGCTCACACGGGCTGTCTTGTATATTTATAGAATAATTAAAAAAAGTGATTAACTTGTGTAGTTAGACTAAACATTAATCGCTTGAGAGTAAGAGTGTGGGCTGTCAGATAAACGCTAAAGTTATATCGTAAAGAAAGAGATTCTCTACTCTCATTATTATTCTTTAAAAATCAGAACAGTACTTAATGCTACGATAAAGTAAGCAAGAATGAAAAGCAAGCATAGATTGAGAAGAATAGGATTAATTAAAACTTCAATTTATGGATGCAATAAAGTATGGTGTTGGCATAGATATTTCTAAATCTACGTTCACAGTAAGTATTAGTGTTTTACAGAAGAATCAAGAAATATATTTGATAGCTTCAGAAGAGTTTGAAAATGTAAAAAAGGGATTTAACCAACTTCTAAGATGGGTTAAAAAGAATACCTTAAAAGATGTAGAAGTGTTTTATGTAATGGAAGCTACGGGTGAAGTTCCTACAAAAAAGTGGAGGAATAGTTAAGGGTCATTATGCTACATATTTTGCATTTAAAAGTTCTTGTTCAAATTGCTTTGGAGATTTATACCCTAAGGTAGAATGTTTTCGGTGATTATTATACCAAGTTTCTATGTATTCAAATACAATTAAACTAGCATGTTGTCTGTTTTTAAATTTATGTTGATACACACATTCTGTTTTTAATGTTTTAAAGAATGATTCAGCCACTGCATTATCCCAACAATTTCCTTTCCTACTCATACTTCTAATAATATTTCCATTTGCCTCCAATAAGTTTTTAAAAGAATTACAAGCATACTGTACGCCTCTATCAGAATGAAATATTAATTTCCCTGCTATTGGTCTATTGTTAATTGCCATTCTATATGCTGTAATAGCAGTGTCTTTTGCTGATAAATTATCACTCAAAGCCCATCCTATTACTTTTCTATCACATAAATCAATAACTACTGTTAAATATAACCAACCTCTATTTGTTTTAATATAAGTAATGTCAGATACCCATACTTGACCAATATATCTAGTTGTAAAATCTCTTTTCAGCTTATTTGGCACTATTTGGAAAGGATGTTTACTTTGAGTGGTAACTTTAAATTGTTTTTTAACCACACTTCGTAAATGATTAGCTCTCATTAATCTGGACACCCTTCGTTTGGAAATTTTTATTCCTTTTTCTAATAATTCTGCATGTATTCTAGGGCTTCCATAAGTTTTCTTACTACGAGCAAATACATTTCTTATTTCCTTTAAAACATATTGATTATGTAAAGCTCTATTAGATACTTTTCGTATTAAAAAACTATAATATCCACTTGAACTTACTCCAAGTACTCTACACATTTTTTCAACGGAATACATCATTTTATAAGCTGCTATAAATTTATAGATGTGTCGTCGCTCTTGGAAAAAATGCTCACGGCTTTTTTTAATATTTCACGCTCTAATTGAAGTTCTCTGACTTGTTTCTTTAATAATACTATTTCTTTTTCTTCAGGACTTAGTTTTTTATTACCATTACCAGTAAAACTTCTAACTCCGTCTGAAAGTAAACTAGTACGCCATTTATATAATAACTCAGGACGTATCCCTAATTCTTCTGCTACTTGTTTTGCATTATTACGAGCATAGCTCAACTCGATAGCTTTTAACTTAAATTCTTTACTGTAAAACTTACGTTCTCTTTTCATGTGGATAAGGTATTTATTTTTATTAATAATCTACCTTAACTTACTCTCCACACAAATGTAGTAACTCCATACTTTAAAAGTTACAAAAGACTAAAGAAAGGACTAGAGTATTTGAGGTAATACAATGTGTTTAAATAATCTCGCTAATTTGTTGATTCACACCATTAAAAGCAAACTCCTCTTCATTCTTTTTCCCCAACAATACTTTACCAATTGGAGAACTAGGAGAAATTGCATAATATGCTTTAGAGTCAATTGTAATAACCCCTACGCTAATCGCTAAAAAATAAACTCCTTTATTAGTAGTCACTATACTTCCTAATCGAGCAACCTCTGAGCTAGTATCAATATTAACTCTTGAAAATAACTCTTGCTGTTTTTGAATATCCGCTAACTGATTTCCGGCTTTTTCACGCTCCAATTGTAACATCGCCCTACCTGTTTCATGCTTATCACCCGCAGAACTTTTTGTTTCCGACTGGAGTGATTCCTGAATATTAGCAATTCTACCAAGAACCACTTGTAACCTATCATCAAGAAACACTTTACATGCTTTATACAATTCTACTTTTACAGTCATCATACTAAATTAGCCAATTCTTCTCCTATCAAGCTCCCAATAGCAACTCCCATTCCGCCTAAACGAACTCCACAATACACATTTACTGAAACCTGCTTTACTATTGCTTTCTTTTGAGTTCCAACCCCCATAACACCTGTCCAACGATGATCAATTTCAAATGAAGTATTAGGCAGTATGATATTTTTTAAATGATTTTCTAACTGTTTTTGAATCAACTGAGATGTTTCCATAACTGTAGTTTCCTCTCCTTTGAAATCTAAATTTCTACCACCTCCTAAAAGAATTCTGTTATTGATATTTCTGAAGTAATAATACCCTTCGTCAAAATGAAAGGTTCCTTTTATATGTAAATCATCAATTGCCTTTGTTATTAACACTTGAGCCCTTGCTGGTTGCACCTCTTCATTTATTAAATGCTTTGCAAAACCATTGGTAGCTATTAACAACTTAGCGGTTTTAAATGAATAATCCGAATCAAGAACAACATCTACATGATTAATATTTTCCTTGAATGACTTAACAGTAATATTATTTAATATTTTCACCCCTTTTGATTGTGCTAATTTTAATAAAGCAGCCATCATTTTACCAGTATCTATTTGTCCTTCAAACTGATTGAATATGTAGTTTTCCTTCACATTGTTAAAACCAAACTTATTCTCAGAAATACTAAAAACATCTTCTGTGAAAATAGGTTTAAGCATTTTATTTACCTCTTGCATCTGATCTGAACAAGTATCAAACAATGTATTGTCATTGGAAAACAATTCAAAACTTCCGTGTTGCTGAAAATCAATTGTTGCATCTCCTAAATTACTACGAAGCAATTCAAGCCCTTTGCAGCGCTTTTCTAACAATTGCAACACTTCATCCTCAGAATGTGATTTAAGATCAGATAATATCTCTGAAATACTTCCAAAACAAGTAAATCCAGCATTCTTAGTACTTGCTCCATGCGGCAACATTCCTCGCTCCAAAACTAATATTTTAGCATTTGGATATTTTTTATACAAACCAATAGCTGTATTCAAACCTACTATTCCACTTCCAACAATCGTAAAATCGACATTAGAAAACCATTCTTCTTTTTCCCAATAACTTAAATTCATAAACCTAAAGATATATTCTCAAAAATAAAAAAAGCTCCTGAAAAAGGAGCTTTTTTTATTGTATAATATAAAGACTATTAAATAGTACTTGTCTTTTTTTCCATTACAAAATCTTCCATAAATTTCGTAGTATAATCACCTGCAACATAATCAGGATGATCCATTAATTGCCTATGGAAAGGTATTGTTGTTTTTACACCTTCAATAACAAACTCATCTAAAGCACGCTTCATTTTACTAATTGCTTCTGTTCTAGTTTGAGCAGTAGTAATTAATTTAGCAATCATAGAATCATAATTTGGAGGTATCATATAACCTGCATATACATGAGTATCTAAACGCACTCCATGTCCACCTGGGGCATGTAATGTTGTAATTACTCCTGGAGAAGGCCTAAATCCATGATACGGATCTTCAGCATTAATTCTACATTCAATTGAATGCATTTGCGGGAAGTAGTTTTTACCTGAAATTGGAATTCCAGCAGCAACTCTAATTTGCTCACGTATTAAGTCATAATTAACAACTTCTTCCGTAATTGGGTGCTCTACTTGAATACGCGTATTCATTTCCATAAAATAGAAATTTCTATGCTTATCAACTAAAAATTCTACTGTACCAGCTCCTTCGTATTTAATGTACTCAGCAGCTTTAACACCAGCAACTCCCATTCTCTCACGTAATTCATCAGTCATATACGGAGATGGTGTTTCTTCCGTTAATTTTTGATGACGACGTTGTACAGAACAATCTCTTTCAGACAAGTGACAAGCTTTTCCTGTAGAATCTCCGATAATTTGAATTTCTATATGTCTTGGCTCTTCAATAAGCTTTTCCATATACATATCATCATTACCGAAGGCCGCCTTAGATTCTTGACGCGCAGAATCCCATGCATCTTTTAAATCTTCAGCTTTCCAAACAGCACGCATACCTTTACCACCACCACCGGCAGAAGCTTTAAGCATTACAGGATATCCTGTTTCTTCAGCTGTTGTTACACAGTCTTCAAAAGATTCAATAACACCCTCACTTCCTGGAACGCATGGTACTCCAGCTTCAATCATGGTAGTTTTAGCATTTGCTTTATCTCCCATTCTATCAATCATATCACCAGAAGCACCGATAAATTTAATATCATGCTCATCACAAATTCTTGAAAACTTAGCGTTTTCTGACAAGAATCCGTATCCTGGATGTATTGCATCAGCATTAGTAATTTCTGCTGCTGCAATTATATTTGACATTTTTAAATAAGACTCACTACTAGGAGCAGGACCAATACAAACAGCTTCATCAGCAAACTTCACATGTAAGCTTTCTGCATCTGCTGTAGAATATACCGCTACAGTTTTGATTCCCATTTCCTTACATGTTCTAATAATACGTAAGGCAATCTCACCTCTATTGGCGATTAGTATTTTTTTAAACATAACTTTATAAAAATTATGAATTCTGAATTTTGAATTCTAATTAATTATGACGGATCTACTAAAAATAATGGCTGATCAAATTCAACTGGTGAAGCATCATCAACTAATATTTTAACGATTTTACCTGAAACTTCAGATTCAATTTCGTTAAATAACTTCATTGCTTCAATGATACATAACACATCACCTTCAGCTATAGTTTGTCCAACTTCAACAAACATAGGCTTGTCTGGAGACGGCTTTCTGTACATAGTTCCGATAATTGGAGACTTTACTGTAATGTATTTTGAATCATCATCCGATGAAGCAGCAACTGGAGCAGGAGCAACAGGAGCAGGAGCAGCAGCAACAGGAGCAGCTCCAATTGGCATTTGCTGAACAATAGTTGTTCCTTCTTCTCCTCCGGTTTTAATGGTGATTTTTATATCTTCCATTTCTAGCTTTACTTCGCTAGCACCAGATTTTGCTACGAACTTTATTAAGTTTTGAATTTCTTTTAAATCCATAATAAATTTAGTTTATTTAGTTTTTATTTTCAGTATTGTATGCCCATTTTAGATAGATAGATCCCCACGTGAATCCTCCTCCAAAAGCAGCAAAAACAATATTATCTCCTTTTTTTAATTTACTTTCAAAATCACTCAACAGCAATGGTAATGTTGCTGAAGTTGTGTTTCCGTATCGTTGAATATTCATCAATACTTTATCATCAGAAACACCCATTCTATTAGAGGTAGCGTCGATTATACGTTTATTTGCTTGATGCGCCACCAACCAATCTACATCGTCATGACTTAAGTCATTTCGCTTCATGATTGTCTCACTTACATCAGCCATATTAGACACTGCATTTTTAAATACAGTCTTCCCGTCTTGCACAACAAAATGTTGATTATTTTTTACTGTTTCTTCTGAAGGAGGTAAAATAGACCCCCCAGATGGTATGTTCAATGCCGCTCTACCAGCACCATCACCTCTTAAGTACTCATCTACAACACCTAAACCTTCAGTATTAGGCTCAAACAATACTGCACCTGCACCATCACCAAAAATAATAGAAGTTGTTCTATCCGTATAATCAATTATTGAAGACATTTTATCTGCTCCAATCACTAATATTTTATTATATTTTCCAGATTCTATAAATGCTGAGGCAGTAGACATACCATATAAAAACCCTGAACATGCAGCATTTAAATCATATGCAAATGCGTTTACAGCCCCTATTTCTGAAGCCACATAAACTGCCGTTGCTGCCACAGGCATATCAGGTGTTACGCTTGCCACAATAACAAGATCAATTTCTTTAGGATCTAATTTCGATTTCGCGATTAAATCTTCTGCTGCTTTTATAGCAAGGTAAGATGTCCCTGCTCCTTCTTTCTTAAGAATTCTTCTTTCTTTTATACCCGTTCTAGAAGTAATCCATTCATCATTTGTATCAACCATTGTTGCCAATATGTCGTTGGTTAATACATAGTCTGGAACATAAGCTCCGACTGCTGTTATTGCTGCAGTTATTTTATTCATTATATTTTTTTTGTTTAAAAAAGGAGCAAAAACTACTGTTTTCTCCTTGTTTTGTTCAAAAAGTAGTGCAAAATAACCTCTTTTTAAGAGATATGAAAGTTTATACGCTATTATTTAATTTTATTCTTTAGACTGCTAAATTCCTAAATACTTATACTAGTGCTAATACTAAGATTAGGTTTTAAAATCAATAATTATAATCTTTAAGCGATGAAATAAAACAAAAAACTCCCACTTTCGTGAGAGTTAATCTAATAGATTAAACTATAAATATGCTTAGTCTTCTACTTCTTCTTCTACAGAATTGTCAATTAAAACTTGACCTCTGTGATACAATTTTCCTTCAAACCAGTGAGCTCTATGGTATAAATGAGCCTCACCTGTTGTTGGACAAGTAGCTATTTGAGGTACAGTTGCCTTATAGTGAGTTCTTCTTTTATCTCTTCTAGTTTTGGAGATTTTTCTCTTAGGATGTGCCATTTTATTCTTATTTGTCTGTTAATAGATTCTTTAATTTATTCCAACGAGGATCCACATCATCTGAGTCTTCCTCGGTATTCTCTTTTAAGGTATACTTTTCGATACTGGAGAGTATTTCTACATCTAAAGTACCATCTTCAATTCCTGGATGACTTAATTTCAACGGTTTTGCTAACACAATCATTTCATAAATGTATTGTTTCACATCAACTTCATATTCACCATGTGGCAAAATTAAAATCTCTTCGTTTTCATTATTAAATTCCTCACCAAATCGTACAATCAGCTTTAAACTAACCTCAATTGCCTGATCAAATGGCTCGTTTGTTAAATCGCAATTCACATTAATAGTTCCCTGAGTATCAAACTCAAGCTCCATCATCGTGGCTGTTTTATTTAACAACAATGATGTTTTTATTGCTACATCATTAAATTCGTCATATTCAAAAAAATCAAAGAACGATTTGTTAATCGTAAACTCAAAATTATGTTTCCCTTCCTTTAATCCAACGAACTGGATCTTAAACTCCTTCATACACAATTATTGAAAAAATTATTTTGAGTGCGCAAATATAGAACAATTTATTTTTACATCTACACTAGATATCAACATTTTTTTGTTTATATCTTTTTCCCCCTAGTTAATACATCTCTAGTCAACTCCGAATATTCTGCTCTATTTTTAATAATTTTTATTGCCGTAAATAACGCCTCTTTAAAAGAACTCTCATCAGCTTCGCCTTTTCCAGCAATTTCATAAGCAGTTCCATGATCTGGAGATGTCCTTACTTCAGATAAGCCCGCAGTGTAGTTTACCCCATTTCCAAAGGTAAGCGTTTTGAAAGGAATTAGTCCTTGATCATGATAAGAGGCAACAATTGCATCGAATTTTTTATAATTATTAGATCCGAAAAAACTATCTGCCGCATAGGGCCCAAAAACCATTACTTTGTTATTGAATAACGATTCAATTGCTGGCTTTAACACTTCATCATCTTCTTTTCCTATCACACCATTATCACCAGAGTGTGGGTTGATTCCTAAAACAGCAATTTTCGGTTTATTAATCCTAAAATCTTTTTTCAACGATTCGTTAATCGTCGTAATTTTTTCTTTAATTAGTTTAGGAGTTATTTCATTAGCAACATCCTTTACAGCAACGTGATCCGTAAGCAACCCTACCTTTAACTCATCCGAAACCATAAACATCAGCGCATTTCCATCCAACTCCTGAGCTAAATAATCTGTATGACCTGGGAATGAAAAGTCTTCCGATTGTATGTTTGCTTTATTTATTGGCGCTGTTAAAAGACCGTCAATTTTTTTCTCTTTTAATGCAGTAGTTGCCGCTTTTAATGATTGTATTGCTAATTCTCCAGCTTTTTTGTTTTCTTTCCCAAATTCAAAATCAAAGACCTCTTCCCAAACATTTATAATATTCAGTTTCTTATCTACTAATTTATCCAAACTCTCCACACGCTGAGTTTGAGTGGCTAGATTAAGGTGTTTTTTTAAATATTGAATTGACTTTTGTGAAGCAAAAACTACAGGCGTACAAAAATCAAACATCCTAGGATCAGCAAATGTTTTTAAAATAATTTCTGCTCCAATACCATTTAAATCGCCTACAGAAATTCCTATGCTAATTTTTTTATCTATACTCATATGATGAACCTATATTAATCTCTTATAAAACAAGTGCTTTTTAGCGCGAATACATCAGCTAAAAAGTAAATTTATCGTAATTTTGAAAACACAAAAGTAACCAATTATTTTATTAAAAATGTTTACAGGTATAATTGAATCCCTTGGAGAAGTCGTTAATATTAAAAATGAAGGTACAAATGTACACTTTACCATAAAAAGCGATTTCACTCAGGAATTAAAAATAGATCAAAGTGTAGCTCACAATGGGGTATGTTTAACAGTCGTTTCTTTAAATAACGATAAGTATGTTGTTACAGCTATTCAAGAAACACTTCAAAAAACAAATTTAATCTCCTTAACACTTCATGATATTGTTAATCTAGAAAGAGGAATGAAACTTGGCGACAGACTTGATGGACATCTAGTTCAGGGTCACGTAGATCAAACCGGAAAATGTATTGCTATAAAAGAAGAGAATGGAAGTTGGGTTTTTACTTTTCAATACGACGAAACACTCGGAAACATAACCATTGAAAAAGGCTCTATAACTGTAAACGGAACAAGCCTAACGGTAATAAATTCGAAAACAAATAGTTTTAGCGTAGCAATAATACCGTACACTTACGAGAATACAATTTTTAAGCACATCAAAATTGATGACTTAATTAATTTAGAATTTGATGTAATAGGGAAATATGTAGCGAGGCTAAATGATAGAAAGTAATTATTTTTTCTTAAAAGATTTTTTTACTCCATAAAACAATCCTGCAACTAACAATGCAAGTACACCTCCATCAATAGGTAATCCTGGTGGTGGAGTTGGTGGTGGCGGGTCTGCTGCGAATACTGTTGGTATCACAAATAAAAGTGCCAGAAAAAACCAAACTGTTTTATTATTATTTTTCATATGCTGTAAAAATATAAAAAAAAATGTATTGTCCAAAAAAAACAGGGACAAACCACAAAGTTTATATTAATTTAAATCTAGTTATTAACAAATTTATAAAGTTTCACTTTACTCTTTTGTGTGAGCAAATATAGAAAAAAATATAACAACTAAAATTATGTTGAATGTTTTTTTAATTTAAGAAACTATTTAACAATTATATAGCTTTGTGTGATTTTCATGTAAAATACGAGAAGTACTAAACTACACATTAAAACAAGCTGTTCATAAATTAATTTTTTACGATCTAAAAACACCATTGTTAACAAGTCTTCATACAGAAAGTCCTTAAGCGATAGAATTTTCGAATTAAATTCTTTAACTTGTTAAATTCTGACCCTACCCCCTAAACAAAAAGAAATCTTTTTTCATTTCTTCAATAGCATCTTCACTATGATCCGTAATATAGTTGATTGCGTTTTCAGCAAATGTATTCCCTTTTTTAGTCAAGGATACAATATCATTTTCAATAACAATCATATTGTTTTTTAACGCCAAATCCAAAACCGATTTAGCTTGAGACTTTTGCCAATTGATATGTTCTCCTAAGTGATTTACATGACGCTCATTCTTTTCTGCATGATTTTTTAGATGTAGTAAAAATGTTAGCAATAACACTTCAATTTTCTGACGACTTTGCTTATATCCTACTGAAACCATCCCAGTTCCTGGCGCAAATAAAAACACAATTAAAAAAACAACACCTAAAACACTTGCTATAGACCCAGCTATTGAAGCATCCAGACTGTGAGCTAACCAGTAACCAGATATTGCCGAAAAAACTCCAAAACCTACAGAAAGCAGTATCATTGCTTTCAAATCTTTTGTTAATAAATATGCTGTTGCAGCTGGGGCTATTGTTAATGCGACTACCAGAATAGCTCCTACTGCATCAAATGCACCTACTGTAGTTACAGATGCAACAGTCATTAAACCATAATGCAATACTACTGGCGAAAAACCTAAAGCTGAGGCAAGCCCTACATCAAAAGTACTTACTTTTAATTCTTTAAAAAATGCTACCAACAAACTTAATGTTACCAATAAAATTGTTCCTATTACCCAAAGTGATTTCGGCCCCACATCGGCACCAAACAACTCCAATCTATCAAAAGGAGCAAAAGCTAATTCTCCCAATAATACCGCATCAATATCTAAATGAACATCATTAGCATTTTGAGCAATTAATATCACACCAATACTAAATAATGCCGGAAATATTAATCCTATAGCAGTATCTTCTTTTACTAAGCCTGTTTTCTGTATAAACTCAACAAGAAAAACAGTTAATATCCCCGTAAACGCAGCAAATATAATTAACAAAGGTGATGATAAATCATGTGTAATAAAAAAACCAACAACAACACCTGGCAGTATTGCATGGCTGATTGCATCACTAATTAATGCCATTTTTCGAAGTACTAAAAACACTCCTGGTATAGCACAAGCAATAGCCACTAAACTCGCAATCAACTGTATTTCAATTTGCGCGCTAGTCATTTATTTCTATATGTTGATTATATAAATTTTTAGCTTTTTCAAAACCTTTTTTTGTTAATGACCAATTTGTCCCCATAACTATAATTAGATTTTCATCCTCTAACTTATGAAGAGATTTTTTAGTATATCCTTGAAAATTGTTTAGTATTTTAATTGCGTGCGGATGCTCAATATCCTCATGTGACTTGACAATGTCGTACATAAAAGATAAGGTTTTATGTAGCTTCAAATCATTTCTATTTTGCCTAAACCTAATCTCTTTAAACAACAATCCTCTTCCTGGTGAAAAAACAAAGGACACCAAAACAAATACCGATGCCACTAAAACGATTACCGGACCGGTAGATAAATTAGGATAACTTGCACTAATTCCTGTCCCTACCACCCCCGATAAGGCACCAAATGTAGCAGCCAACCCTACCATAATAGCCAAACTATTTGTCCATTGTCTTGCTGCTGCTGCTGGAGCGAGTAACATCGCACTCATTAACACTACCCCAACTGTCTGTAATCCTAAAATAATTGCTGCAACAATAAATGACGTGATTAAAGTATCCAAAAACTTTATATTAAACCCTAAAGTTTTTGTGTAATCAGCATCAAACAATAACAATTTAAATTCTTTCCAAAACAACAATAACACTACCAAACACACCCCTGTTACTAATGACATAAACCAAACATCTTTCTCTAGTAACGTGGCCGCTTGACCGAACAAATACTTATCCAATCCAGCTTGATTGGCATTTGGTTGTTTTTGAATAAAGGTCAATAACAACATTCCTACCCCAAAAAAAAGAGATAAGATTAAACCCAAGGCAGTATCTGATTTTAAATGTGTTTTTGTAATAATTGATTTAATCCAAAACGCCCCTATCAAACCACTTATTAAAGCCCCTAACAACAAGATATTACTTTCTTTAGCTCCAGATATTAAAAAAGCTATAGCAATTCCAGGTAGGGCAGCATGTGATATCGCATCTCCTAAAAGACTTTGTTTTCTCAACACTGCAAAACTACCCAACATACCACATACCGCTCCTAAAACAGCAGTACCAATAGTAATTGTTCTTAACGTATAATCGTTAAATAAAAGTTCTATGTATGTAGTAAAGTCGATAGTTTATAGTTTTATTCTTGAACACTAACTTGATAGTTTATACCGTAAGTCTTTGCTAAATTCTCGTTGTTAAAAATATCTTTTACCGGACCTGTAGCAATTTTCTTTACATTCAAGAAAGTTACCCAATCGAAATATTCTGGAACTGTTTGCAAATCATGATGCACTACAATTACTGTTTTTCCAGCCTTACGTAACAATTTTAAAATATTAATGATTGCTTTCTCAGTTGTTGCATCCACTCCTTGGAAAGGCTCATCCATAAAATATATTTCTGCATTTTGAACCAATGCTCTCGCTAGAAATATTCGTTGTTGTTGCCCTCCAGAAAGCTGGCTAATTTGCCTGCTCTTATAGGGTAACATTCCTACTTTTTCTAAAGCCTCTAAAGCTGCTTTCTTTTCTGTTTTCCCTGGGCGCTTAATCCAACCTAAACTACCATAAGTCCCCATTAGCACAACATCAATCGCCGTTGTTGGAAAATCCCAATCCACACTTCCTTTTTGTGGCACATAAGCTACCAATTTACGTTGCTTTTTATATGGTTTCCCGAAAACACTAACCGATCCTGCAATAGGTTTAATGATTCCCAATATGGCTTTTATAAGCGTACTTTTTCCCGCTCCATTCGGACCAACTATTGCCATTAACACTCCTTTTGGAATAGTTAAATCAATATCCCAAAGTACTGGCTTGTAATTATACGCAACAGTTAAATCGTCTATTGCAACGGCAATTTCCTCTTTCATAGCTTTCATATAAACATTAATTATTCATACGGATTTTCTGTTGTTGAAGCTCCTTTTTTAAAGCCATTCGTTTTATTGAATAGATTTTGGTTTGTTTATCTAAAAAATCAATTAGAACAACTCCCTTATTGATTAGTTCTTTTAAGCTATAGTCTTCTGCTTTATTAACTTCTTGTATCTTTTTAACAAGTAATGCAAGTAACTCTGCTAATACATAAATATTTTCTTGACCTGCCTCCTTTACTTTATTTAGTAAATCCGACTCATTAATTTTAATTATATCATCAATAGACAAATCCAGCTGGCTTATCAGGTCTTGATTTATATGTTTCATACCCACATCAAAATTACCCGTTTGTAATCCAAATGCTTTTTGTGTTACCCCTATCAACACCTGAAGTATACCTTCAATTTGTCTTATAAAATAATCACGTTGCTCCATACTTTGATTTATTTTAAAGCATTAACAATTGTTTTCATGTTATACTCATACATTCCAATAAATGTTCCTTCTAAAGCATCTGGGTTTCCTAAAGCATCTGAAAACAAAGTTCCTCCAATGGCTACTTCATGATTTTTTGATTGTACTGCAGCTTGCAATGCCTCAACTGTACGAACCGGCACTGAACTTTCAATAAAAATTGCCTTAACATCATGAGTGATAATAAATTCAGAAATTCGCTGTACATCTTGCACCCCAGCCTCTGTAGCTGTTGACAACCCTTGTAAGCTTACTACTTTAAAATGATATGTTTTTCCAAAATAAGCAAACGCATCATGAGCAGTTACCAGAATTCGTTTTTCTTCTGGCAAAACTTCTAACTGTAAGGTATTGTTTTTTTCTAATTGATTAAGTTTATCAATGTACAACTTGGCGTTATCCTCATATGTACTTTTATTTTTTGGATCTAATTTTGATAATTCACCAGCAGCATATTGTGTTGCTTTTTTCCATTTTGGAATAGAAAACCAAAAATGAGGATCGTAACTAGAAGCAAAATCCGCTGATGAAATTAATTCTTCCTTAGCAATTGCATCAGAAACAGAAATGGTCTTTTTTCCTTGATGACGCATTTTTTCAAAAACATCTTCTAATTTACCTTCTAAATGCAATCCGCTATAAAAAATAACATCAGCATTAAAGAATTTCGTCACATCACCCTCGCTAGCTTTATACAGATGCGGATCAACTCCTGCTCCCATTAAACCTTCTAATTCAACTAAATCTCCTGCCAATTCTTTTACTAAATCAGTTACCTGAGAAGTTGTACATACTACTTTTAGTTTTTCATTTCCTGATTTTTCTTTTACTTCCTTTTTACAAGAGAAAGTTATCAATGCGATTAAAATAACTACGTAATGTTTCATGTGCTTGCTTTTATTGTTTTTTATCAGTCACATGTAACCTTTGATTTTTAAAATAATCATTGCCATGTATGCTTATCAATTATTTTAAAAATGTCGGTTTCATGCTATATTTTTAATGTAAATATTATTTGCTATTTGTTGCGATATGGTAAACTCGTTTTCATCTATTTTTATTCGCATAGAGTTATCAAAATTTTCTTTTTCCAACACCATTATTTCTTTTCCTAATGCTATTTTTTGTTTATCTAAATATCGCAAAAAGTCAGACGAAGTATCTTTCACTCCAACACAAACTGCTTTTTTGTTTACCTCCAATGTAGCCAATAAGGATTTCTCGAAAAAATTGATATTCCCATCTTTATCAGGAATTGGATCTCCATGGGGATCTCGTTCTGGATAACCTAAAAAAGCATCAATTTCATTTATCAATTTCTTTGAATGTATGTGCTCCAACTGTTCAGCTACATCATGTACTTCATCCCAATTAAAATTGAATTTTTCCACTAATAGCACTTCCCATAATCGATGCTTACGGATTACATTTGCAGCAATTTTCTCGCCACTTTCTGTAAGTGTAACTCCTTGGTACTTTTTATAAAAAACCAATTCTTTATCAGCCAATCTCTTAACCATATCCGTAACTGAAGAAGCTTTCGTTTCTAACTGTTGCGAAATAGCATTTGTACTTATTCCCTTATCCGTTTTTACACTTAAATGAAATATAGCTTTTAAATAGTTTTCTTCTGATTTAGAAAGCATTGATTTGTTTTTTTAGACAAATATACGACATATATTTAGATAGATTTTAATCTATTTTTAGGTTAGTCTAAAAATTAGATTAGATTTGCAAAAATATATTCTTAATAAAATGAAAATACAACTCACAATATTGTTACTTTTTTGTTTAAGCTTAATCAGTTTTGCTCAACATGACAACAACTTAACTCACACGATAAATGGTACTGTTACAAGTGATGGAAAACCAGTAGCTTTTGCAACTATCTCTATTAAAGGAACTTCAAACGGAACAGTTTGTGACGATAGCGGAAAATTCAGTTTAACCCCTAAGCATGGTGAATTCACAATTACCGCACAAGCTGTGGGATATAAATCTGTTGATAAAAACATTCTTTTAGACAATAGCATTACGATCAACTTTGATCTAACAGAAGATATTTCTAGCCTGGATCAAGTAGTTGTTACCGGAACTAGAACTTACAAAAAGAGAACGAATTCTGCAGTAATTGTTAATGTTATTAATAGCAAAACATTAGAAAATGTACAAGCATGTACTTTATCCGAAGGGTTAAAATTTCAAACTGGGCTTCGTGTTGAAACTAATTGCCAAACATGTAATTATACTCAATTACGAATGAATGGATTAACAGGCGGATACTCGCAAATACTAATCAATGGTCGCCCGATATTTAGTCCGTTAACCGGACTGTATGGTATGGAACAAATACCAACAAACATGATTGACAGAATTGAAGTTGTTCGTGGTGGTGGATCTGCACTTTATGGATCAAGCGCTATTGGAGGTACTGTAAATGTAATTACTAAACTCCCTAGAAAAAACAATTATGAAATCGGGTTTACACATCAGAACTTTAAAGATACACCAGAGAACATCTTAGCAGGTAATGCAACTGCTATCAGTAAAGACAAAAATACTGGAGCCACATTCTTTATAAACAACCGTCAACGTAGTGCTTATGATGCTAACGGGGATAATTTTTCAGAATTACCACAACTAAAAAACTTATCGTTTGGTACTAACATGTTCTTTTTACCAACTGAGAATCAAAAATTAGAAGTGAGTTTAAGCAAACTAAATGAATATCGTTATGGAGGAGAAATGGTTGAAGGAGCTGCTCACTTTGCCTTACAATCAGAAGAACGTACTCACGATGTATTTATGGGTAATGTAGATTATCAAATTAATTTCAATGAAGACAAGAGCTCTTTCATTGTTTATGGCGCTACGCAACACACAGAACGTGTGCATTATACAGGAATAGCACCTGATGAAGGAGGTGATATTAATCCTGAAACAGGTTTAACCGACTATGAAAATCACTTAGTTGACCCACCATACGGAACCTCAGTAAACTTAACCATGCAAGGTGGTATGCAATTAAACCATAAGCTAGAAGAATTTATTGGCGGCAATAACGTACTTACTTTCGGAGCTGAATACATACATGATGACGTTTTTGACAACATTCCAGCTTATAATAGTTATACTGTTGATCAAATCACTGAAAATTACGCGGGTTTCTTTCAAAGTGACTGGGAAATTAACCCGAAAGTAAACTTTCTATCAGGAATACGATTAGACAAACATAATTTAGTAGACAAAGTAATTGCTAGTCCAAGAGTTTCTTTGCTATACAAACCTTTTGGAAAAGCACAATTCAGAGCTACTTGGGGAACTGGTTTCAGAGCACCTCAAGCTTTTGATACCGATTTACATATTGCCTTTGCAGGTGGAGGAGTTTCAAGAATTTCTTTAGCTGAAAATTTAAAAGAAGAACGTTCAAACAGCTATAGCGCTTCTTTCAACTACGACAAAGGAAACGAACATTTTATTGCAGGGTTTACCTTAGAAGGGTTTTACACACATTTAAAAGATGCTTTCACACAAGTTCACATTGGTAATGATCAATTTGGTGAGCGATTTGAAAAACAAAATGGCGATGGAGCTACCGTTAAAGGTATTACTTTAGAAGCAAGAGCCAATTTTGACAAAGTAGTTCAAATAGAAGCAGGGTTTACCTTACAATCAAGCTTCTTTAATACAGCTGTAGATAACTTTGATAATTTAGCTCCTAAAAAAGAGTTTTTAAGAACTCCGAATGATTACGGGTATGCAACCTTTAGCTACACACCAACAAAAAGATTCAACACTTCATTAAACTTGGTATACACGGGAAAAATGGAACTAATGCATATTGTTCCTGACTCTTCAGACCCCAATGAAGCTATTGGAGTTTACAGTAAATCTTCTCCATTTACGGAATTAGGATTTAAATCTAGCTATACGTTTAACCTAAAAAAAACAGGAGCTGACATGCAAGTGTTTGGAGGGGTGAAAAATATTTTTGACGAATACCAAACGGATTTCGATTCTGGTAAAAATCGTGACAGTAACTACGTATACGGACCTGGACTTCCAAGAACATTTTTCGTAGGTTTAAAAATAGGTGCTGGTTTATAAATACTAATTTAATAAAACAACTTTTCTAAAACCGACTGACCAAAATCAGTCGGTTTTTTTTGTGTAGTTTTGCAAGCTTAAAAACCATTCCATAAAATGAAAAAAGACATTGAAATTCCTAAATCAGAAGGCGTATATATTGCTATTGTATTAGAGTATAATACTGAATTTGAGTTTGATGACTGGAACGCTTATCTTATCAATGATTTAGATACTGATTTAGAAATGGTTTTTGTAGTAACTGAAGGTTATGATACGGAACGACGCACCTCTAAAATGAGGCATGCAATGCCAGTTATTCCTAAAAAATCATACGCGAAAATAGAGCTGATGATGGAAGATGTTTTTGCGTTAAATAATAAATTTAGTGTTAGTTATTTTGCTGAAAGTAAATTGTATGACAAAAAATACATATTTGGTAAAAACACAATCAATAAAAATGCCCTTAGAGATATCCCACACATGGAAGTAAAAGGCGTATTGATGAAGTAACTACTTTTTCTATTCTAACTAAACAATCATATCGTGCAACTATGATTTATATCTAATTGCTTACATATTCCTAATCATTGGAATTTCCGTGTACATTTCTAAAACTTCATCAACAGAAGGTTTTTTTAATAGGAGAGATAGAAATGGGCTGGCGATTTTGTTTTCAAAATTTGCAGAAGCCTTTGGAATAAGCACTCCTTTCCATGTCTATTGGCTCAGTGGTTGGATATTAATTATTTGCAGAAGGCGCAAAATTATTGCATTTTATGACTTAGCTTATGTGGAGGATTATCCGTTTTTGGAATAACTGATAGATACCAACTTTATTATTCAGCTAAAGATGAATGGTTACTGCAAATACTGTTGTTTTTTCAAGTCCTAAAGTACTGTTTTCAGCACCAATTGCTAGCTTAATTGAAGCACCACCATAATTACAGATAAGAGCATCATGTATTATCATAAAAAAGTTCCAGCTTCACATAAAATTGTCCTGAGGAATAGAGTCAACTAATAACTAATCCAATTTATCAGTCAATTTCTTAAATATTTTCTTTGGATTTTTTCCTTCGTAAAGTATAGCATGTATGGCATCAATTATAGGAGTTCTAGCAACTTTTTTACTTGATATATTTAAAGCATGAGCGCTTTTAGTAGCATAGTACCCTTCAGCAACCATACTCATTTCCATTTGTGCAGATTTTACTGTATATCCTTTACCAATCATATTTCCAAACATTCTGTTTCTACTAAAAACAGAATATCCTGTTACTAATAAATCTCCTAAATAAGCAGAATCATTAATGTTACGTTTCATTTTATGACGCTTCTTAATAAAACGCTTCATTTCACGAATACCATTACTCATTAACACACTCTGGAAATTATCTCCATAACCCAATCCGTGAGCAATACCTGCAGCAATTGCATAAATATTCTTAAGCATAGCGGCATATTCCGTACCAATAATATCATCAGAAATTTTACACTTGATATACCAACTTGACAATGCGTTTGCAACTATGGCCGCATTTGCTTCACTAGAACTTGCTATAGTTAAATACGATAATCGCTCTAAAGCAACCTCTTCAGCATGACAAGGTCCTGTAATTACACCAATGTTTTCAAAAGGAATATTGTATTGCTTATGAAAATGCTCACCAACAATTAAACTACTTTCAGGAACAATCCCTTTAATAGCAGAGAATATGATTTTATCAGTTAATGAAACCGTTAAATTCTGTAATTCGTTATGTAAAAAAGCAGAAGGAATTGCAAAAATAACTACATCAGCTCTATCAATAACCTCATTAATATTTGAGCTTAATTGTAACTTTTTGATATCAAACTCTACCGAACTTAAATAATTAGGATTATGATGTTCCCTAAGTAAGTGCTCAATAGCCGATTCATTACGCATATACCAACCAATTTCTGAACTGTTTTCACACAACATTTTCACAATTGCTGTTGCCCAACTTCCTCCACCGATAACTGCGTATTTTTTTTGACTCATATGCTTTAATTCTTTTCCTAAACGATTTACAAAAATACGAAAAAAATAAGCATTCAAAATCAAATTTGAATTTGCTATTGAAAACGTAATATACTTTTGGCATAAAAGTTGATTCTTCTTAATTATAAAAATAATATGTATGAAAAATTTAAAACTACTTTTCAGTTTATTTACAATCAGTTTGCTCTTAACTTCATGTCATGTAGATGTCATTGAACCACAGCCATATCACCACACTCAAGCATCTATTAACCAAACCTTAAGTAATCACGAATTATGGTATGTAGATATTAATGAAACTACAGGTAGCGGAGAAGTTCCTTTTTTACAAAAAGCCTTTACTGTTTCCTTTAAAAACGGAACATTATATGCCAACAACAACCTTGTAGGCATAGGAAATACCGGTAACGGATTTGGTATAGATGTAGGATATTATAATGCTTTTGATAATATCGTGGAAGTTAGTCATGATATAAACGGGTACTGGACATTAGAACTATATCAGCTATCCCCAAACAAAATAGAATTATATCATAGCCCTACAAACACCTCGTATTACTTATATGGATATAACAGAAATACTTTTGATTATGATTTAGTGTTTTATGACAACATCCATTATTTTTTACAAGAATATGAATCTTGGGAAAAAATAGCAACCATAGGTGGGTCAGCTACTGAATTTGATGCAGAAAATTTCATGCAATTTTTAGCAGGGGGAAACAATAGTGAATTCCGTAGTTCACAAGACATTAACGGTACACCAATTAGTAATTTATATTGGGATTATACTGGACTTTATGATGTTGCTAATTTTACCGATACTCATTACGTGAAAGCTTTAACACTTGATTACGACTATTTTGCTAATGAATATTTTGAGTTAAGTATTATTACTGACGGAGAAATAGAATTGTACCACCCAACCTCAGGAACTGCATATCGTTTTGTTGGAAGACATTTTATACAATACTTAAAAACTGCTGAAGGAAAAGTAGCAGACAAAAAAAGAACCAAAACTGTTTTAAAAGATTTTCATAAAGAATCTAGCAAAAGAGTGATTAAAAAATAGATGATTAGTTTTTAGTTTAGTTTTAAAAAAGTCACGTACAGCCAAGTACGTGGCTTTTTTTATGTTTTAATCGATAAAACCATATCATTACATGTTTTTTAGGTTTAAAAAACTATCTTGTTTGCTCATTTATTTTTGCATCAATTTAACATGAATAGCTCAAAAAACAACTAACTTCTTATAACAACCAATAAACAGAATTAAATCTCACCGTTACAAATAATACAAACAAAATCTAAATGAAAAAATTTCTTGCTTTTTTTACTGTCCTTTCTTTTATAACAATGAATGCCCAATTTGAAAAAGGAACTATTTATTTAAAGGACGGAAATACCCAAGAAGGATTAATTAAGATTAGAACCTTAGGTGGAATAAAATATAAAAAAAAATAAGGATTCAGAAATAAAATTTTACGGTTATAACGACTTAAGCGGTTATGATACTAAAGAGAAGGGTATACAAAAATTTCGATATAAAAAAGTTGGAAATAATTTTCCTCAAAGCATGAAAATAGTACGATTGGGGAAAATTAATTTATATAGCATAAAGATTGTTAAAAGAGAAATAGTAACTGGAATAAGAACCCATTATCGTTTCATCTATTTTATCGAAAAAAACAATGTTATTAGAAGAGTTGGAAACAAATTAAGCAAAAAGGATTTGCAACTTTTTAAAGACTGCCCAAGTTTATTCAAAAAAATAAAGAAAAAGGAATTTAAAAAAAGTAATGTTTATCAAATTGTTAACTTTTATGATATGAATTGTAGCTGAAATTAAAAACAATTCTATTTGTAACACCGTGTATAATTAATTGCTTTGGTTTGTGACACTCGGAAAATCCTGCAGATTCCCCTATGGTTCAACTCCCTTTTGCTAAATTAGTTGCGTAACAATTGCAACAAATCGTTAAACAAACTATTGCTAACTTTTATAAAAATTCATTTCATCAATAAACTGCCATACTTTAGTATCTAGTAAAGGCTTGATGTTTTTTTGAGCTGCTATACTTTTACGAATCATGGTAGAAGATATTTCCATAATTGGCGCAGCTACTCTTGTTATTTTTGGGTGATTTTTAAATTGGTGTTCTATGGTTCCTTCTGAAATTCTAGGATACACATACAAATTGTAATTAGCTAAAATAGCTTCATAATTTTTCCATTTATGAAAGCCCTTTAAATTGTCTTCTCCCATCAGTAATGAAAATTTATGTTGTGGAAACTTATCTTCTAAATGTGCTAAAGTATAAACAGTATAATTTGGTTCTGATAAACCAAATTCAATATCAGAAGGTTGTAGCTTATCATAGTTTTCTGTAGCCAAATACACCATCTCTAATCGATGATGATTAGCTAATAAACTACTTTTCTTCTTAAACGGACTTAACGGCGTCACCACCATCCAAACTTGATCTAAGTCAGAGTTTTCAACCATGTGATTCGCAATAGCCAAATGACCAACATGAATTGGGTTAAATGTTCCGAAGTATAATCCTATTCGCATGTGTTTACTGCTGTGAAATTACCAATTAAACTCTCCGCTTCTTCCTTTGCTACTTCTAATACATCATTGTATAAGATAACATCAAACTCTTTAGCTGAACTCAACTCTTTAGTCGATTTCGCTAAACGCATCAATATTTTATCTTCCGATTCTGTTTGTCTATCTCGCAAACGTCTTTCCAACTCCTCTAATGAAGGCGGCTGTACAAAAACAGCTAAAGTACTCTCTGGAAACTGGTTTTTTATCGCAAGACCTCCAACAACATCAATATCAAAAATAACATGCTTTCCTTTAGCCCAAATTCTTTCTACTTCAGACCTTAACGTGCCATAAAAATTATCTTTATATACTTCTTCCCATTCCAAGAACTCGTCCTGTTCAATTTTATTCTTAAATTCATCAAGCGACAAAAAATAGTAATCTTTTCCATCAACCTCTTCACCTCTTTTATGACGTGAAGCTGCAGAAATAGAAAACTCTAAGTTTAACCTATCTACATTTAATAAATGCCTAACTATAGTCGTTTTTCCTGAACCAGAAGGAGCTGAAAAAACAATAAGCTTTCCTTTATTCATTACAGTACATTTAACAGTTGTTCTTTAATTTTCTCTAGTTCATCTTTCATCTGAACTACTAATTTTTGCATAGGCGCATAATTAGATTTTGACCCGATAGTATTTATTTCTCTACCCATTTCCTGAGCAATGAATCCTAATTTTTTACCATTAGAATCTTCTGAATTTATAGACGCTATAAAATAATCCAAATGATTACTCAAACGTACTTTCTCCTCAGTAATATCATACTTTTCAATATAATACACCAATTCTTGCTCGAAACGGTTTTCATCAACCTTTTCTTTTAAATCAGCAATTCCTTTTTGTAAACGTTCTTTTACTCCAGCAATACGTTCAGGATCTACAGCAATGACTTCTTCTAATAAAGTTCTAATATTCTCGTTACGTTGTAAAAACTCTGTTTCTAAAACCTTTCCTTCATCATTTCTATAAGTAACAATATTTGCGATAGCTTCTTTGATATTCACCTCAATAGTTTCCCACTCATTCTCATCTATCTCCTCACGTTCAGCTCTTGCTGTATCTGGTAAACGCATTGCCATTTCCAAACATTTTGCAGCAGAAGTATCTGGTGCAATTAGCTGTAATTGTTTCATGTACTCTCTTACAACTGCTTCGTTTATTTTCGTAGATGTTTCTTCACCAGTAACCTCAACAAATAACGATACATCTACTTTTCCTCTAATAATAGATTTTGCTATCAATCTTCTTAACGGCAATTCCTTTTCTTTATAATAAGAAGGCATTCTGACATTCATATCAAGGCTTTTACTATTCAATGATTTTAATTCAATAGTAATTTTTTTGGTTGGAAGTTGCAGTACGCTTTTCCCATAACCAGTCATAGATTGTATCATAGTTGTCTGAAAAATTTGCACAAAGGTACGTAAATTTACAGCGCTATTTATCCTAATTATATGGCAGAATATCAGTTCCTAAAAAATTACTTATCTTTAAAATTGAATGTGTTATTTTATCTAAAAACATATTACAATTAAACCCTTAAGGGTAAACTAATCTTTTAAAAATCATTTATGGAAAACATTAACTGGCTCGCATTAGTAGTAGCCTCACTTTCAACATTGGTAGTTGGTTTTGTATGGTATCACCCAAAAGTATTTGGGACAATTTGGATGAAAGAAATTGGCATGACTGAAGAAAAAGCTAAAAACAGTAATATGGCACTGACTTTTGGTCTTTCAGTAGTCCTTGCCTTTTTGGTTTCGTTTTTCCTTATTACAATTCTATTTATGGGAGGACCTCCAGAAATGCCACATGGTTCTGCTGAATTCATGACCTTTAAACACGGCGCTGCTCACGGTACAATGCTAGGATTGCTTGTAGTATTGCCAGTAATTGTTACCAATGGTTTATTTGAACAGCGTTCCTTTAAATACATGATGGTTGTTACTGGATACTGGATAGTATCATTCGCCATAATGGGTGGAATTATTAATGGGTGGACATAATATCACGCTACAAAACATAAAAAAAGGCTTTACAATTGTAAAGCCTTTTTTTATGTTTTTATTTCTCCTTTTTAAATGGAAACCGTTGTTCAAAAACTGCAGGTTTTATTTTTCTTATAAATGGTTTGAATAAAAAATTAGCTACCGATTTTTTATGACGTACATAACAGGTTAACTCTTCTGGAACAGCTCCTAAAGTACTTTTTATTTCCCCTGCAGTTCTACCAAAATTGATATAACCCAATTTTCTTTCAATCCCCATTTTAACATAGTCATAGAGCATTCTAGAATATATTGCGTACTTTTTATTCAAGTCGTAATCTATTCCAACATAATGCGCATCTAATGAGTTTTGGCTAACCACACCACTCATAAATCCTACCAAGGTATCTTCTAAAAAATACCCTCTTAATATAAAGTTTTCTTTCAACACTTCTTTCAAAGAAACATATGTCGCAATGTTTAATGTTTCAGGATTAAAACTTGACTTATCCTTTACATTATAATACAACCTTGTCAACTCTTTTTTGTAATATTTTACATCTTCTGATGTAAAATCTTTCGCAACTAAATCACCACTTGTCTTATATGCTTTCTTGGCTTTAACTCTGAATTTAGATTTAAACGAACTTAGATAATCGTCAAATTCATTCCATTCAGGATTTAGAGTTAATACCATATTCGGATCCACTTGAACAGGAGAATAATTGTGCTTTTTTAAATTATTGGCAATTGGCAATGATTTGGTTATAAAATCTTTTAACAAAATAATATCTACCCATTTCTCTAAGTATCTATTAGCGTTTATAATTACCTGAATACCTTTAATCAATTGCTCTAAAACGAGTTTTTTATCCTCATTAGGTTTAATGTAAATACCATGCTCACCACTCAGAAAAGCGCTACCACAAATCATGATTTTCACATAATTTCTTTTAATTAAATTCCCTAAATAAAAACTAGCTCTTTGAATAAATGCATTGGCATTAGAGGTGAAATCTGCCGCAACAAAATCAAACTCTAATACTTGAATTGTAGCTATCGATATTGGTACATTTCCATTATAAACTACTAGATAAAAAAACTGTATTCTATGTGCATTATGTACCTCAAAAGCCTTTAAATAAGGTTTGGTAAAATACACATTATTTGCTTCTGATAAGCTTTCCCAAACTAGCTCTGGAATCTCATCGATATAGTTAAAAATTCTAGTAGAATATTTCATTAAATAGCCTTTACCGATTTGTTTGGTTTACTCACTAAATATACACCAATAAAAATTAATATCGCCGCTATTATTTTTGTGGTATTTAAAGAGTCACTCCCCATTATTATTGCGAATATCCCTGCAATTACTGGCTGCAAATATAAAAATGTACTTACTGTTGATGCCTTCAACACACGTAACGCCATTGGATTTAATATGTATGTACCAAAAGTAGTAGCCACAATTATAAAAATAACAGAGAAGCTAATATAGGGATTAAATGTTGTCCATTCTACAGCCTTTAATTCATCAAACCCAAAAGGTAACACCATAAACACCCCAATTAAAAACAACCATTTAATAAAGGTATACGGATGGTATTTATCCGTTAATTGTTTTATAATAATAATATATATACTATAGGATACTGCATTGATAAACACCAAAAAGTTACCCAATAAAATATTATCTCCTATCATTGCCGATTTACCATATAAGGTTAATACGAGCGCTCCTGACAACCCTAAAATAACTCCAATTATTTTTAAAGACGTAACTTTTTCTTTTAATATAATTGCAGACATAAGTAGCACCAATATAGGTACTACTACCATTATTACCGATGCATGAATAGGGGTGGTATAGGATAGCCCTTTAAAAAAGGTTAGCATATTTAATGCGACACCAAAAAATGCGGCAACTATGAAAATTAAAAAATCTTTTGGTGATATTTTTTCTTTAGGAGCCAAGAAGCTAAATATCCAAAACAAGGCAGTGGCTCCTAATAAACGTAATAATATAAAACCGTAAGGTTTTATATATCCTCCATCTATTACATCATTTGCGAATGTAAATGTTACTCCGTAAAACACCTGCACTAAAAACGCAGCGATAAATGCAAAGCTCTTTTTACTAAACATGGATAAAATCTTTTGCTAAAGCAATTGTTTTCTTTGAATTACCAATAAATATAGTACCGTTGTATAACAGTACTGGACGTTTTAAAAACGTGTAGTGTTCTAAGATGTATTTTTTATAATCCGCTTCCGTTAAATTTACATTTTTCAATTCTTTCTCCTTATATAACCTTGCTCGTTTGCTAAACAAAGCTTCATAATTTCCTGACAACTGATGCATTTCTTCCAACTGAGAAATAGTAATTGAATCTATTTTTATGTCTTGTAAAGTTACATCTGAAGGCAAATTCCATTCGGATATAATTCTTTTACAAGTGTCACAGGTTGATAGGTAATATAATTTTTTCATTTTGAGTAATTATAACGGCCTGCAAAAATAAAAGTATTTTAATTTTAAAACAGGGTTTAATTCAATAAATATTGCTTTTGTATTATATAAAATATAGTTATTAATTTAATACAAAAAACAACACACTGTAATCAGAAACACCAGTTAACCCATTTATTAAAATTGAAAATACTCATGATTTAAAGTAAGCTATCGGGATTATATATCCTAAATAAAAAGCAAAGCCCTCACTGTTTTATAACTCCTGAATGCTCTTGCTTTTATCCATTAAATTCCCTCTGCATTTGAGAAAGTAATAAGGCTTTACTTTTTTCTCAAATTAATATATACTGGAAAATGATCACTGTAACCACCTAAATAACGCCTTCCGCTAAAAGTTCTGAAGGGAAGACCTTTTTTTCGTCCTTTCCATTCCGTTAGAAAAGGCTCGTCAAAAATATCTGCATTTTGAAAACTATGTTTTCCTTTTTCCATCTTAAAGAAATTGTGAGAAAAAATAATTTGATCAAATAAATGCCATTGTGAATAATAACTCAAACTACCTTGGGTAATATTCATCAGCTTCTCAAAAGGATTGTATAAATTAGAAGTAACAAGGTTATCTTTTACACTCACATCCACAGGGTTATCATTAAAATCCCCCATTATAATCACTTTTGACAGATCGTTTATATCAGCTTGTCGTTCAATAAAACTAGTTACTTGTTTTGCTGCTTGCACTCGCTTATGACTCGTTAAATCAGCACCATCTCTACGTGATGGCCAATGGCATACAAACACATGTACTTGCTCACCATTCAACATTCCTTTTACATATAAAGCATCACGGGTATAATCTTTCACACCATTAGTTTCATAAATCGCTATAGGTATGGACTCGGAATGTTCTAATGTAAAATAATCTTCATTTATCAATAAAGCGACATCAATTCCCCTCTCATCTGGAGAATCATAATGCACAAAATTATAATTAGCGCTTTTCAAATGTTCGCTTTCAACTAAATCTTGAATTACACTTGCATTTTCAACTTCAGCAATTCCGACCAATACAGGTGGTTTTCCTGTTTTATCTTTAGCAATACTTGATATTGCTTTTCCCATTTTATATACCTTTTTACGATACTTTTTTTCTGTCCAAAACTTTTTCCCCAACGGCAAGAAATCACGATCTATTGTATTCGGATCTTTTTTAGTATCAAATAAATTCTCAAGATTATAAAATGCTACGGTATATATTGAATTCATTTATGCGCTAAATTAATTTGAATGCTCTAAATTAGTAAATTAGAATCTTATACGTAGCTTTGCGCTATCGAAATTGAATTATGATAGAAAAGAAACAAATTGAGCACGAAAATGTAGTGCTTATCGGTATCATTACTAGACTTCAAAACGAAGAGAAATCTAAAGAGTACTTAGATGAGTTGGAGTTTTTAACATATACTGCTGGAGGTGAAGTAAAAAAACGCTTCACACAACGAGTGGACATGCCTAATTCCAAAACTTTTATTGGTTCTGGGAAATTAGAAGATGTTCGTCAATACATTCAACAAAACAATATTGGTACCGCTATTTTTGATGATGAATTAACACCTTCACAACAAAAAAACATAGAAAAAGTTTTAGAATGTAAAATACTAGATAGAACATTATTGATTCTTGATATTTTCGCACAACGTGCACAAACATCATATGCTAGAACTCAAGTAGAATTGGCTCAATATCAATATTTCTTGCCGCGTTTAACCGGATTATGGACTCACTTGGAAAGACAACGAGGTGGGATTGGAATGCGTGGACCTGGGGAGACTGAAATTGAAACTGATAGACGTATTGTCCGTGATAAAATTTCTTTACTAAGAAAAAAAATGGAAGCTATTGACAAACAAATGGCTACTCAAAGAAGTAATAGAGGTGAATTAATTCGTGTTGCTTTGGTTGGTTATACCAATGTAGGTAAATCAACCTTAATGAATGTAATAGCCAAGTCAGAGGTTTTCGCAGAAGATAAACTCTTTGCTACTTTAGACACTACCGTACGAAAAGTAGTTATTAAAAACCTGCCTTTCCTATTAAGTGATACCGTTGGGTTTATTCGCAAGCTACCTACTCAGTTAGTAGATTCATTTAAAAGCACACTTGATGAAGTTAGAGAGGCTGACATCCTTTTACATGTAGTAGATATTTCTCACCCAACTTTTGAAGATCAAATAGCTTCTGTTAATAAAATTTTAGGAGAGATTAAGAGTTCTGACAAACCAACTTTTATGGTATTTAATAAAATTGATAGTTACCAACATGAAACTATTGATGAAGATGATATTGTTACCGAACGTACCAAAGCACATTATACTTTAGACGACTGGAAAGAAACTTGGATGAATGATATTGGCGATAATGCCTTATTTATTTCAGCTACAGAAAAAGAAAACATAGAAGACTTTAAAAAACGTGTATATAGTGAAGTAAGACGTATACACATTACTCGTTTTCCGTATAACAAATTCCTATATCCTGATTATGATGAAAACTTTGCATAAGTTTCTATAATTAGGATTTAACACATAAAAAAGGCCCGCTATATAGTGGGCCTTTTTTATATTATATAATTAACGAGTCTTAGAATGTATAGTTAAATCCTAAACCAAAAGTTTCACGAATTTGGAAACCCATTGGGTTCGTATTATCATCGTATATTGCTTGAAATGTTAAGTTCGCAGAAATATACTTGTTTACTTGCATTGCTAAGTTCATAGTATAATCAATATCTACATTTTGAGGATCTTCTAAGTAGTTTGAGTATAATGCTAAAATATTTTCTACTGAAATATTTTTCATTAAATCTACTTTATAATACCCTCTTACAGCCGCTCCTAACTCAAAACGCTCAGTATCTCCAGCTTCAGTTCCATAAGCACCAGCAAATTCTTTATGTACTATAATTAATTTACCTGCAGCTGGCGAAATGTTTACATGTAAGTTATCTGATTTTTTCCATAATAATCCAGGACCTGCTTGGAAATATACTGGAGAAAAGAAATGTGAAGTTGATCCTATTGCGTTTCCATTTGCATCATATACAAAACCTCTATCCATTTGTGTTTTCATGTTGAAATATACTGAGTAATACCAATTGTTAGATGCTTTTTTACCCGCTAATGAGTTAAACTCTAAACGATCGTTATTCTTTTTAAAATTATCGTCGCCTTCATTTTTATTAATTCCATAATCAATGATAAGTTTATTATCCCAGATTAAATCCCCTTTGGTTAAATTGAAATCGTAGTTTACTAAAATATTAGCCGCTATATTAGCAATACCTCCACCAGTCCATTCATTATTGAATGCTGATTGACTAAAAGTAACTAATACATTACCTCCTCTTTTCCATCCATCAGTGATAGAGTCTTTAGCTGCTTCTTCTTGAGCTAAAATGCTTCCTGTTGTTAACGCAAGCGCTAATGCGAATACTATTTTTTTCATAATTGTTAGTTTAAAATTTTTGAAGGGCAAATATATACATTGTTCGATAAATACCAATACTTACAAATCGCTAATAAACAGCGTATTAGCAATTATTTTCTTCTATACAATGGAACTGACGAACAAGCTTCACCGTACATTACTGATTTAGCAATCGAAATTAACTTACTAGTAATATTCAAGTAAGCACTCTGCGGTACTGGTTTATTTGAGCAACCTTTTATAATCACAAATTTATCCTGATAAGGTAATAAATCAAGGTTTGCTAAGATTTCATCATAAAGAGATGTTTCCAAAGTTTCCAAATCACCAATTACAATTTTTTCAGAAAACGGGCTTATCTTAACAACAAATAGCATAAAAGCCCATGCTGGAACTATTGCATCAGTACTACAATGAACAGCTATATAACTGCTTTTATATTGTTCCCAGTCATGATTGTCCAAACTAGCACGGAATTCTTTTTCACGCAAAATAAATCCTTGATCTAACCATTGGGAAATATCCACTTGAATACGATTCCCAGCTACATAATAATCCTCTAGATCAAACGTAATTAAATTCGTGTTTTCTGCTACTTTATTTTTTATTTCTCCTGACATAATACCTTTAAAAAACAATTCCTGCAAAAAGCAGGAATTAGTATACATTTATATTTTACCTAATCGATTTCTTCTGTAAAAACACATAAGATATGAATTAACTGACTCTCGTTTTTCGTTCGAACTAAGCCTAAGGAATTAAACCCACTGGTGGGATTAAAGCATCCCTAACTCTAGTTTTGCTTCATCACTCATTAAATCTTTGGTCCATGCTGGTTCAAAAGTAATTTCAACTTCACAGTCATTCACCTCTTTTAATGATTTTATTTTATCTTCTACTTCTTTTGGTAGTGTTTCTGCTACGGGACAGTTAGGAGTAGTTAAGGTCATAATTACTTTTACATCATAATCTTCATTTACCATCACGTCGTAGATTAATCCCAATTCGTAAACATCAACTGGAATCTCAGGATCATAAACTGTTTTAATTACTTTAACAATTTTTTCCCCTAAATCACTTGCATCTATTTGTTGTTCTTCTGACATTTTAATTTAATTGTGTTTGGAATGCTACTGCATACAGTTTAATTTGTTTGATCATACTTACTAACCCATTTGCTCGTGTTGGAGACAAATGTTCTTTCAATCCGATTTCATCTATAAAATTTGTATCTGCTGATAAAATTTCACTTGGTGATTGATTTGTAAATGTGCGAATTAAAATAGAAACAATTCCTTTCGTAATTATCGCATCACTATCAGCAGTATAAACAATTTTGTTATCTTCTAACTCAGCATGTAACCATACTTTTGATTGACACCCTTTAATAAGGTTTTCGTCTTTCTTATATTGACTATCTATCATGGGTAATGATTTCCCTAACTCAATCATATACTCATAACGCTCCATCCAATCATCAAACATCGAAAACTCATCAACAAGCTCACTCTGTATTTCATTTATAGTCATAAAGTTTTATTTTTCAGCTGACAAAGATAAAACTTTGTTTACTAAAACTTCTAACGCTTTAGGAGGAATTCCACCATCAAAAGTTTGAGATGTATACTTTTCTCCTTTTTTAAAAATAGAAATTGTTGCGTTTGAGGCCCCGTCATAAAAACGCTTTTTAGTTGGCGCTTCATAAGTTCCAATTTTATCAACTGAAACATCAGAAATTATTTTCTTTAAGTCAGTAATATCGGTATCAAGTACAGCTATCTTTTCAGGTTTTCCTTGGTGCACTTTAACAACTGTCACATGTGTTTCATATACAGTTAATGTATAATGATACCCTCTAGTATGAGCATCATATATCGCTATAGGCTCAGTTTGAACATCATCTTTTACTACTTTAGTTCCTTTTACTGTCACTTCTTTTGCTGTTATGTTTTCTGAAGAGCTAGATTTTTTAGTAGCTCCACATGAATTAAGTGTTAATGTGCTTAAAATAATCAATATTAATTTCATGTCTAGTTGGTTTTTAATCCCCCGAGGTTTGCCTCGTGCGAAAAATGTTATTATTAATTCACATCTCTTGTGCTTGTACCGAGAATATCAATTTTATTCACTATAATGATACAAAAAAGAAGCCAAACTACTACAACAACATCATTTTTGCTTTTTTAACGGCGTTTACCAATGCATCAACATCATCCTTCGTATTATAAAACATAAAAGATGCACGTATAGTACCAGGAATATTAAAAAACTGCATGATTGGTTGTGTACAATGATGTCCTGTTCGAACAGCCACTCCTAATTTATCCACAATAGTTCCGATATCATACGGATGACATCCCTCTATATTAAATGATATTACTGAAACTTTCTCTTCGGCAGTTCCAACAAATTTTAGTCCCTCTATTTTTCCTAACTCTTGGTTAGCATAGGCTAGCAATTCATCCTCTTGCTTTTGGATAACTTCAAAACCAATTTCATTCATATAATCTAAGGCTACTCCAAAAACAATTCCTCCAGCAATATTTGGGGTTCCTGCTTCAAATTTATGTGGTAAACAAGCGTATATCGTTTCTTCAAAAGTAACTTCCTTAATCATTTCCCCCCCACCTTGATAAGGAGGCATTATATTAAGCCACTCTTCTTTACCGTATAACATTCCTACACCGGTAGGTCCACACATTTTATGCGCTGAACAGACATAAAAATCACAATTTAAGGCTTGAACATCAGGTTTTATATGTGGTGTTGCTTGAGCGCCATCAATTAAAACTACGGCTTCATATTCATGTGCTTTATCAATGATATATTTTATAGGATTAATTGTTCCTAATGCATTTGACACATGGTTTACGGCTACTAATTTTGTTTTATTAGATAGTAATGCGTCATAGCCATCCATTAGTAATTCCCCTTTTTCATTCATAGGAATTACTTTTAAAACTGCTCCAGTTCGTTCACATAACATTTGCCATGGAACAATATTGGAATGATGCTCTAAATGAGAAATGATTATCTCATCTCCTTTATTTAATAAACTTGTAAACCCATTTGCTACTAGATTAATCCCATCTGTAGTTCCTTTGGTAAACAATATTTCAAAATCATGCTTTGCATTAAAATGTGTTTGTAATTTCTTACGAGCCCCTTCATAAGCATCCGTTGCTTTTTGACTTAGTGTGTGTACTCCACGATGTATATTTGCATTAATCTCTGAATAATATTTAGTTATTGCATCAATCACAACTTGCGGTTTCTGTGAAGAGGCACCGTTATCCAAATACACCAATGGTTTTCCGTTAACTTCTTCGCCAAGAATTGGGAAATCTTTTTTTACGCTTTTTATATCTTTTTCCAATACCATTAAATAACTTATTTCTAGCGACAAAGTTATTGATTATTTAAATCAAAAAAGCCTTAATAAGAATAAATCTTAATAAGGCTTTTCGATTATAGTATTACTTTTTTAGTTTAACATACTTTCCCTTACTCCACCGGCTCCAAATAATGCTCTCATTCTGACTTTTTGACCCTCAGAAAACATGAACATACAAGCATCATCTGTATAATCCATATAGTTCATTGTCATATCATTAGATTTACAATTTACTGTAGGATATGATGGACAACCATAATTTGGACCATCAGAAGAAGGCGTGTCAGACACAAAATCATCTTGTCTACATCTTCCGTCACCCCAAATATGTCGTAAGTTTAAATAATGTCCTACCTCATGTGTTGCTGTTCTACCCTTATCAAAAGGAGCTGAAACATATCCTTGGCTTCCGAAATATTGTGGCGAAATTACGACCCCATCAGTACTTGCTCCCCCTCCTGGAAATTGTGCATATCCTAAAATACCTCCACCGATATTACACACCCATATATTCAAGTGTGTTTCTGGAGTAATTACATCTACTCCTCCGTTAGAGGCATGTTTCATGGCGTTATTGGTACCCCATGAAGTTGTTGAAGAACTCTTTCTTGTTACCCCTGCCAATACAAATTCAACCTCACTATCAGCTGCTAGTCCAGCAAATTCAGAAGGAACTTGATTAGCATCTGAGTTTGATTTTCTAAAATCATCGTTCAATACTGCAATTTGCGAGCTTATTTGAGAACTGCTTATGTTTTGTTGTGAAGTGTTATAAATAACGTGTACATATACAGGAATCGTTATTGTTCCTAAATTATCTGGATCTGGATCTGGATCTCCTCCGCCTCCATTTCCGTTTCCATTACCGTTTCCGGCCCCATCAGGTTTTTTAAAATTTCTAGTATGTGTTTCAATATTTTGCATTCTTTGAAGCATCCCAGGGTTTTCTTGTAGTTGTCGAGCAAGTACATTCATGGAATGACATTGCCTACCCGTGGTATTTTCTGCAATTCTATCTAATTCGCCAGGATCCACACCCAAATCTACTCGTTGTTGTTCCTCTTGAGGAATTTGACTTTCTAAATTATCTGTATCACAAGACCAGAATAAAAACGTAGCAACGAAAGTTGCAATCAACACTCTTTTCATAAAATTTAAATTTAGTTACTACTATTAAGTTCCCATATTCTCATTTTTGTTACCCATTATTTCAATATTTTTTATTTTTTATGTTAAAAACTCGACTAAACATCACTTTAAGACGATAAAAAACCATGTTTTAACAAAAAAAGCCTCAATTGATTTTACACAATTGAGGCTTTTTAGTATTCTTTTTAATTTATCTATAAATCAAATCCTAAATTAACATTTAGCTTTTGTGCAATTAATTTATTGATTCTGTTTTTTACTTCTGGAATACGAACACTTTCTAATACTGTATTTGAAAAAGCATACATTAATAAGGCTTTTGCTTCCTTTTTAGGGATTCCTCTTTGTTGCATATAAAATAACGCTTTATCATCCAACTGCCCTACTGTACAACCATGAGAGCACTTAACATCATCTGCAAAAATCTCTAACTGCGGTTTTGCGTTTACTGTTACTTTATCACTTATCAAAACATTATTGTTTTGCTGGTATGCATTTGTTTTTTGAGCTTCTTTATCAACGATTACTTTACCATTAAACACACCTGTTGATCTATCGTTATAAATTCCTTTATAATCTTGATGACTTTCACAATTAGGTGCAATATGATGTACTAATGTATGATGATCAACATGTTGCTTATCTTCTAAAATAGTAATCCCTTTCAAGATAGAATCTACATGTTCTCCATTTTGATAAAAATTTAAGTTATTTCGAACTATTTTCCCTCCAAAAGAAAAAGTATGCACAGAACATACCGTATCGCTTTCTTGAGCAACGAATGTATTATCAACTAATGATGCATTATTCTTATCATTCTGAATTTTATAATAATCAACATTTGAGCGTTTTTCGGCAAATATTTCTGTAACAGTATTTGTCAATATTGCATTTTCAGATAAACTCTGATGGCGTTCTATAATTTGTACATGAGAATTTTCCCCGACTACAATTAAATTACGTGGTTGTAATAATGTTGCAGAATCAGCACCCGTTGCAAAATTTATAATTTGAATTGGTTTATCAACTTCAACATTTTTTGGAATATAAATATATGCTCCTTCATTTGCAAAAGCGGTGTTTAAAGCCGTCAAGTTATCTTGTTTCGCTACTTTATTAAAGTAGTTTTCAATAACTGGTTTATGCTTCGATTTTGTAAATGCTGACGACAGCAAACAAACATCTATGACATCATGTGTCGTATCAGATAAAAATGAGCTGTATTTTCCATCAATAAAAACAACTTTATAAGAATCTATATCGTGGATGAAATACTTTTTAACCTCAGCAAATTCTATTGCTTGTTCCTTATTAGGGAAAATACTGTAATCTTCTTTTAATATTGAATTCAAAGAAGTGTATTTCCAAGCTTCTAACTTCTTTGTTGGAAATCCTAAAGCTTCAAAATCTTTTAATGCTTGAGTTCTAATTTCATGAATATCAG
>Ga0209291_1000022_pt1 | contig 168975 bp, 172 predicted proteins | sample GOMGulsemesocosm_FD_184633 | JGI IMG/M metagenome (GOLD analysis project Ga0209291, IMG submission 184633) | Methane-oxidizing microbial communities from mesocosms in the Gulf of Mexico - GOM9B Gulf of Mexico (SPAdes) (version 2) | ecosystem: Environmental > Aquatic > Marine > Cold seeps... | reverse complement strand
TATTAATCAAATCCAAATCAACAATTGCTACATAACGCTTAATTAATCCTGCTTTTTCAATTTTCTTGATGCGTTCATGAACCGGTGCAATGGACAGGTTTAACTTCGCCGCAAGGTTTTTTATAGGCTGTTTACAATCTTCCTGAAGCATATTGATTAGCTTCATATCTGTTTCATCAAGTTTCATTTCAGTAAAATATTTGGTTAAACATCAATCAAAACAATAATAACCATATTTTTTTCTTTATAAAAAACAAAAACCATAAAATTTTCTTAGTTTAATGTTAATGATCGAAAAATAACACCACTACCCTACCTTTGCGCTGTACTTTTATTAAAGCATTAATGAACGATGAAGACTGAAATTTTAAACCGATTAACAAACGAATTAAATCGTTTAGAGTTAAACAACAAATCTTATTTAGGATACCCATTGGCTAATGATTTTTCATTTAAAGCTTTGGCACCATTTTTAGACCTACAAATTAATAATGTAGGTGATCCATATACTCCCTCTTCACTTGGACTAGACACAAAGGAAATAGAAATTGAAGTCATAGACTTTTTTGCAAATTTATTACGTGCAAAAAAAAATTCTGTATGGGGTTATGTGACTAATGGAGGTAGTGAGGGGAATTTATATGGCTTGTATTTAGCAAGAGAAGCATTCCCTAATGGTATGGTTTACTATTCTGAAGCTACTCACTATAGCGTAAAGAAAAACTTACATTTACTTAATATCCCTAATATTGTAATCAGATCTTCAGAAAATGGTGAAATTGATTATGAGGATTTAGAAAGATCTATTGTACTTAGGAGACACAAACCAGCCATCTTCTTTTTAAATATTGGTACCACCATGAAAGAAGCTATTGATCAGTTGGATAAAATTAAACTAATCATTAAAAAACTAGCAATAAAGGATTATTATATTCATTGTGACGCTGCTTTATTAGGTGTGGTAGCTCCTTTTTTAAGCCCTAGACCTGCTTTTGATTTTAAGGAGGGGATTGATAGTATTTCAATTTCAGGACACAAATTTATTGGTTCTCCAATTCCTTGTGGGATTGTATTATGTAAAAATGAACATAAGGATAGGATTGGAAGCTCTGTTTCATATGTTGATACTAAAGACACTACTATTACTGGCTCTCGAAACGGTCTAACTCCATTAATTTTATGGTATGCCTTAAAGAAAATGGGGGTTAACGGCTTAAAAAACCGTGTGAATTCATGTGTTGCATTAGCTAAATATACTGAAGAAAAACTTCAAGAAATCGGTATTAACGCATGGAGAAACACCAATGCTTTGACCGTAGTTTTGGACACTCCTAGCCCTTGGATTTGTAAAAAATACCAACTGGCTGTAGAAAATGACATTACACATATAATTTGTATGCCTGGGATTACTCAAGTACAAATTGATGAATTTATAGAAGATATTAAAACTGACCTAAGTGAATATTCAGTTGAAAAAGAGACTAATGATGAATACGAAGCATTTTTAACAGCCAATTTCTAAGAAAAAAGATTAATTTTAAGACTAGTATCCTAGACTTATGGAATGAATCCCATAAGTCTAGAATTAGTACAAAAATAGCATATCAATTATGTATAAAATTATACTTCAAATAAATTGTAGTGATCAAAAAGGAATCATTGCATCAGTAACGAGTTTTATTCATGAACATCAAGGAAACATTGTTTATATAGATCAGCATGTAGATCAAGAGCAAAACGAGTTTTTCATGCGTCTAGAAAGTGATTTCCAACTTAATTCTCCATCATTACAATCACTTAAGAAACAATTTCAAGATAATATTGCTGTTACATTTAACATGAATTGGGGAATCCACACCCTAAATGAAAAGCCAAAAATGTCGTTATTTGTTTCCAAATATGATCATTGTTTGTATGACATTTTAGGGAGATACAATTCAGGAGAATTACATGTAAAAATACCATTTATAATAAGCAATCATTTAGATTTAAAACCTATTGCAGATAGTTTTAATATAGATTATTATCACATTCCCATAACAAAAGAAAACAAAAGTGAAGCTGAAGACCTTCAACTAGAACTATTAACCAAACACAACATTGATTTTATAGTATTAGCACGTTATATGCAAATAGTATCGTCTAAGCTTATTTCTAAATTTCAAAATAATATTATAAACATTCATCATTCTTTTTTACCTGCATTTGCTGGCGCAAAGCCTTATCATTCGGCTTTTAAAAGAGGAGTGAAAATTATTGGCGCAACAAGTCATTATGTTACTGAAGATTTAGATGAAGGACCAATTATTGAGCAAGATATCACTCGAGTATCTCACATACACACCATTAATGACTTGATTTTAAAAGGTCGTGATTTAGAGAAAATTGTACTTTCAAGAGCCATCAAACTACATTTAGAGAGAAAAACGATGGTGTACAATAACAAGACAATTATATTTTCTTGATGGTATAAAATCGTCTGTAGCAACCTATCAGTATTGAAACCATTCGTTTCAAGTGCCGCATGACACTCCTATAGACTAGACATTTCTAATTTTGAAAAACACGAGGCTTTTTTTTTCAATAATTAATAGCCGAGTAATTAAAAAACTGATATCCATCTAAATAGTCAATCCATTTTGAAATTAGTACCTTTGCACTCTTTTAAAAATCAGATTAGCAGGTTGATATAATGGCAAAAAATCAAGAATACATAGATGTACAAGGCGCTAGAGCTCATAACCTTAAAAACATCGATATCAAAATTCCTCGTGAGCAACTGGTAGTGATTACTGGTTTGTCTGGTTCTGGAAAATCGTCCTTAGCTTTTGATACCATTTATGCTGAAGGTCAACGAAGGTACATTGAAACGTTTTCTGCCTATGCGCGTCAGTTTTTAGGTGGCTTAGAACGTCCTGATGTTGATAAAATTGATGGACTTTCTCCTGTTATTGCTATTGAACAAAAAACAACTAGTAAAAGTCCTCGATCTACAGTAGGAACTATTACCGAAATATATGATTTCTTGCGTTTATTATATGCGCGTGCTTCTGATGCTCACAGTTATGTAACTGGTAAAAAAATGGTCAGTTATTCTGATGAGCAAATTAAAGAACTTATCCTTACAGATTATCTAGATAAGAAAATAATCGTATTGTCTCCTGTTGTAAAATCAAGAAAAGGACATTATAGAGAATTGTTTGAAAATATTGGCAAACAAGGATTTACCAGAGTGAGAGTTGATGGAGAAATTCTTGATATCACCAAAGGAATGAAATTAGACCGATATAAAAATCATGACATTGAAATTGTCATTGATCGCCTTAAAATTTCTGATGATGTAGACAATGATAAACGTTTAACCGAAACTATCAATACTGCCATGTACCATGGTGAAAATGTATTGATGACTATAGAACATAATACAACAGAAACACGATATTTTTCAAGAGATTTGATGTGCCCTGAGTCAGGAATATCATACCCAAATCCAGAACCAAATTCATTTTCGTTTAACTCCCCAAAAGGAGCTTGTAGCAATTGTAATGGGATTGGTAAATTATATGAAGTCGCAGTAGATAAAATAATTCCAGATGATAAAAAATCAATTGCTAATGGAGGGATTGCACCAGTAGGAGAAGAAAAAAGCTCTTGGATGTTCAAGCAATTAGAAACTATTGCAGAACGTTATGAGTTTAAACTAACAGATGCTATTAAAAAAATCCCTAAAGAAGCTTTAGAAATTATTCTTCATGGTGGAAATGAACAGTTTGAAGTAAAGTCTAAAAATTTAGGAGTTACTAGAAATTATAAAATTGACTTTGAGGGTATTGTTGCTTTTATAAATTCTCAGTATAACGATAGTAGTTCTACATCTCTTAAGAGGTGGGCTAAGGAATATATGAATCATAACGACTGTTCCGTTTGTAATGGAAGTCGTTTGAAGAAAGAATCATTGCATTTTAAAGTTAATGAGAAAAATATTTCTGAATTGGCAAAAATGGATATTATTGATTTAACATCATGGATATCTGATTTAGACAGTTATTTATCGAAAAAACAACAACAAATAGCTTCCGAGGTTATTAAAGAAATTAGTACTCGTTTACAGTTTCTATTAGATGTAGGTTTGGATTATTTGGCATTAGACAGAAGTTCAAAAACACTTTCTGGTGGTGAAGCACAGCGTATCCGTTTAGCTACACAAATTGGATCGCAATTGGTTGGTGTATTATATATTTTGGATGAACCAAGTATCGGATTACACCAACGTGATAATGAAAAACTAATCAATTCCTTAACACAATTAAGAGATATTGGTAATTCAGTATTGGTTGTTGAACATGACAAAGACATGATTGAACAAGCTGATTATGTTATTGATATTGGTCCTTTTGCTGGAAAAAACGGAGGAGAAATAATTTCTCAAGGAACACCAAAAGAATTGTTAAGCGGAAGTACATTAACCGCTGAATACCTCAACGGTAAAAAAGAAATCGAGGTCCCTAAAAAGCGACGAAAAGGAAATGGTGAAAAACTAAGCCTAACAGGAGCTACAGGGAACAACTTAAAAAATGTATCGATTGACATTCCTCTAGGAAAATTAGTCTGTGTTACAGGAGTTTCAGGAAGTGGAAAATCTACTTTAATAAATGAAACACTATACCCAATTTTAAATGCTCATTTTTTCAATGCTGTAAAAAAACCAATGCCTTATAAAAAAATTAAAGGCTTGGAGCATATTGATAAGGTTATAGATATAAATCAGAGCCCCATAGGAAGGACCCCACGATCTAACCCAGCTACCTACACAGGTACATTTAGTGAAATACGTAGTTTATTTACTAAAACTAGTGAAGCAGCTATTCGTGGTTACAAACCTGGGCGTTTTAGTTTTAATGTAAAAGGTGGGCGTTGTGAAACTTGTCAAGGTGGAGGCTTACGTGTGATAGAAATGAATTTTTTACCAGATGTATATGTTGAATGTGAAACATGTCAAGGGAAACGATTTAATAGAGAAACATTAGAAATTCGATACAAAGGAAAAACAATTTCTGATGTGTTGAATATGACCATCAATGAAAGTGTTGATTTCTTTGAAAACATTCCAAAAATATACCGAAAACTAAAAACTATTAAAGATGTTGGATTAGGGTATATTACCTTAGGACAACAAAGTACAACACTATCAGGTGGTGAGGCACAACGTGTAAAACTAGCTACTGAATTATCAAAAAGAGATACAGGAAAAACCTTCTATATATTAGATGAACCAACAACAGGTCTTCATTTTGAAGATATTAGAGTATTAATGAACGTTATTAATAAACTCGTAGACAAAGGAAATTCTGTTTTAATTATTGAACATAATTTGGATGTCGTTAAACTTGCCGATTATATTATTGATGTTGGACCAGAAGGAGGAAAAAATGGTGGGGAAATATTAGCAAAAGGGACTCCTGAAGAAATTATTAAAATTAAAAATAGTCATACTGCTAAATACTTAAAAAAAGAGCTGAAATAGTTTTTTACACTACAAAACTTACATAATTGATAAAAAAGAGGCCTTTTGGTAGGTTTGAAAAAAAATAATTAGTAATATATACTTCATATGGGAGACACACAATTAAATAGAACTTGGAACGAAATAAAGACCAATGATTCTTGGGCTATTTTTAAAATAATGAGTGAATTCGTTAATGGATTCGAAAAAATGAGTAAAATTGGTCCTTCTGTTTCAATATTTGGTTCTGCAAGAACCAAGCCTGGAGAGAAGTATTACGATTTAGCAGTTTCTGTTGCTAATAAAATTGTAGAACATGGATATGGTGTAATTACTGGAGGTGGACCCGGTATTATGGAAGCTGGTAACAAAGGTGCTCACTTAGGAGGAGGAACTTCTGTTGGATTAAATATCGAATTGCCTTTTGAACAAAATGATAACCCGTATATAGATGTTGATAAATCTATTGACCATGATTATTTCTTTGTAAGAAAAGTAATGTTTGTAAAGTACTCACAAGGATTTGTTGTAATGCCTGGAGGTTTTGGAACATTAGATGAACTTTTTGAAGCAATCACTTTAATACAAACTAAAAAAATAGAAAAATTCCCTATTATTTTAGTCGGGACAGAATATTGGACTGGATTAATGGATTGGGTAAAAGCTACTATGGTAACTGAATATAAAACGGTAAGCCCTGAAGATTTAAACCTAATTGATATTGTTGATACCGAAGATGAAGTTATCGATATTTTAGATAATTTCTACAGAAAGTATGCACTAAGCCCGAATTTCTAAAACTATTATCTTTTCAATAATAAACCTATTTTTTTTTATTGATCAAAGAATTCATATTTCCTAACCAACAATAATAATTGTCGGTTAGGATTTTTCTTTTAACGCACTTCAATTACACTTCCTCTAAAAAATAGCATTTCAATAATTGCTATGAAAAATATTTCGTATATTATTGCAACTTGAAATATTTTTGACCCCTTAAGAAGTTTAATATATTATTAACTATATCCCCCAAAGATCATGTTAAAAAAAATTAGTTACTTTTTAGTACTGTTTTCCTGCTTATCGTTTTCACAAACTATTACTGTTAACGATACCAGTTATTCTGCAACAGATTTAACAAATTTGTTATTAAACGGGTCCTGTATTGATCCAACAAACATATCATATTCATCTCCACAATCGGTTGCGCAATTTGATGGTAATGGTTCAACTTTTCCATTAACAGAGGGAATTATTTTACGCACAGGTGTAGCAAAACTTACAGAAGGACCGTATACAGACACCAATTTAAGTAGTCAAGTAAATTCTAGTAGTGATCCTACATTAGAAGCAATTAGTGCTAGTACTGGGCAAAATGACCCAATTACGGACACCGCTTTTTTACAATTTGATTTCGTTCCTATTTCAAGTGATTTTAGTTTCGACTTTATATTCGCTTCAAATGAATATGGGCAATGGCAATGTGGTTTTAGTGATGTTTTCGCATTTTTATTAACCGACTTAGGTTCAGGCACAACCACCAATTTAGCCATAGTACCTGGCACATCTGATCCCATAACGGTAATTACCATTCGTGATAATGCATACAATGGAGGCTGTACTTCTGAAAACGCTAATTTATTTGACACCTATAATGTTACTAATCCAGCTTCTTCAACATTAAATATGCGTGGATATACAACAGTATTAAATGCGTCCTCCACACTAACGCCTGGAAATTCATACAGAATACGCTTGGTTATAGGTGATTATAAAAACCCAAATTTTGATTCGGCAGTATTTATTGATACAGGCTCATTTACCACTGAAATAGATTTAGGAGATGACGCCACCATTTGTGATGGAAATGAAATAAGCATCACCACTGGTCTTGATGACAGTGAATTTACGCATTCTTGGACATTAGACGGTAACCCAATCCCAGGTGAAACAACTAATACCCTAGTAGTTACTCAAGCAGGAACCTACGGCGTAATTGCAATTAAAAACGGTACCGCATGTCAAATTCCAGGTACCATTACAATTTCTGACTTATCTATTGCTACTCCTTCAGACTTGTCAATGTGTGATAATGGCTCCGCTACATATGATTATGATTTAAGTTTTAATGATGAAGCATACCTTGGTTTAGACCCTGCCATATACAATGTAATTTATTTTGCTTCACAAGCAGATATCCCAAGCACCCCAATAAGTGTTAACGATGTTACTAGTTACACTAGTGCAGGTAATAATGAAACTATCTATATTAAAATATTAAATATCATTACAGGTCTTTATTGTAATGCAGAGCTAAACTTTGATTTAATAGTTAGTGCTGCTGCTGTAGCTACACAACCTAATGACATTGATATTTGCGAAAGCCAAAATACAACTACGGTTAATTTAACGGCACAGGACATTCAAATTTTAAATGGCTTAAATGCTGCTGATTTTACTATTACCTATTATGCCTCACAAAATGATTTAAACAATCAAAATTCTTTAGGGGGAAGTATTAACATTCCTACTGGTATTTCCAATCAGGAAATATGGGTATTAATCGTCAGTAATGCTGATCCTAATTGTTTTGACACCACCACTTTTAATATCACTGTAAATCCGCTTCCTATAGTTTCTATATTAGATGATGTAGTAGAATGTAGTGAATATACACTTCCTCCTATTGATGATTTGGATGGTGATGGAATCCCTGATGGCGTTTACTACGATGGACCAAACGGCACAGGTAATATGTTGAATGCTGGTGACATCATTGATGAAGGAGGTACTTATTATATTTATAACGGACCAGATGCAAATGGATGCTATAATGAATCTAGCTTTCTAATTACGCTTATTGATGAGCATAGTGTTGACTTGCATCATTGTGATGTTTTTTCCGTACCAGTACTGTTGCCTGGAGATTTTTATACGGAAACAAATGGACCTAACGGAACCGGAACTTTAATTGATCCAGCTACTGTTTTTACCTCTGCTGACCTTCCACTTACTGTACATTATTATGCCGAAACTACTGATCCTGTTACTATGGTTACCTCAGTATGTAGAAACGAATCCTTTGACATTACTATATATGACTTACCTTTAGTTGACATCCCAGACAATGCACCAATAGTAACTTGTTTAAGTTATACACTACCTGCTATTGACGATTTGGACGGTGATGGGATTGTTGACGGAGCGTATTTTGATAATTCTGGAAATCCTTTGAATGTTGGTGATCTAATTACCATTTCAGGGACATATTTTGTAAATAATTTGGAAGTTCATGATTTTATTAACCCTGACTTAACACCAGGCTCAATAACTTGTACCTATAGTGAGTCGTTTGAAATAACTATTATTAATACTCCAGGGGACGAAACAGCTTGTGGAAGTTATACATTACCAACCTTAGAAGCTGGAGACTATTTTTTAGAACCAGACGGGCAAGGAGTTACTATTCCTCAGGGATCTGTAATCATTGATGATGGGCAAGGTGGATTATTAGTTCAAGGGACTTCAATAACATTTCCTACAAATGTTAATGATATATACGTTTTTGCTGCAGATACTGAAAACGTACCCAATTGTACGTCTAACATGTTTTTTGAATTAACTATAAACCCAATACCTCCTGTAGATCAACCTACAGACGTATTAGCTTGCGTAACTGATGGATATACCTTACCAGCTTTAACAAATGGAAACTACTTTGATAGTCCAGGAGGCACAGGAAACTCCTATGCTGCTAATGATGTTATTAGTACTATAGGAACAACAACCTTATACATCTATAATTTTGTTAATGGGTGTCCTAATGAATGGATATTTGATATTGTTATTAGAGACATTCCGGCTGTAGATAATTTTACAGATGTGTATGAATGTTCTCCATATGAATTACCTGCATTAACTGATGGTAATTACTACTCAGGACCTAATGGAACTGGAACAATGTATCAAGTAGGAGAATTCATTGGACAAAACATAGCTGCTGGTACTATAGCCAACGAGAGTATTCCAATGTATATCTATAATGAATGGAGTGACTTAGCTGGATGTGACGCTGAAACCACATTTACAGTTTATATATTAGGAATCAATCTTGGCACATTTAATAACATTACGGAATGTGACTCGTATACACTACCCCCATTAACTGCTGGTTCATATTATACAGCGTCAGGGGGAGATCCTGCTGATTTAATTACAAACTTCACTTATAACACTCCAGGTACTTATACCGTTTATGTCTATGCCGAAAACGGAATACGTGACCCTGACGATTGTACTGCTGAAGAATCATTTACCATAACCATTTCTGAAACTCCAGTACTACCAGCTTTTTCGAATGAGGTTATTTGTGGTGAATTTCAGCTTCCTGTTTTAGATGATAGTACTTATGATGTAAATTATTACTCACAACCAGGTGGAAATGCTGCAGATATAATAGACGCAAATACTCCAAGAGCTATTCCAGTTGGAGCAAGTACCCCCTATACAGAAACCATTTATGTATATGCAACAGCTACTGACAATACAATTTGTTTTGACGAGGAGTCTTTCACACTAACAATTCATCCATTATTAAATTTTACTATTGATCCCGCTATAATATGTGTTCATCCAGAAACTGGTATTGCTGATCCTTCAGACTATGTTTTATTAGAGTCAGGACTAGACCCAAGTGAATTTACAGTAAACTGGTATGGCGAAAACAATAATTGGCTATTTACAGGTCCCGATTATCTTGCAGAAGAGGCAGGGGCTTATACTGTTGAACCAATTATGATAGCTGCTGAAAATCCTCCAAATTGTAATTACGCACCTATTACTGTTCTTGTAACAGAATCTAGTTCAGTTCTTCTTGCAGATAACCCATATACGATCACAGAAGATTTTGAAGACAATGTTATAATTACTGTAAATGTAATTGGTGGTTATGGAGTATACCAATATCAGTTAGATGATGGTTCATTTCAAGACAGCAATCAGTTTTTTAACGTTTCTTCAGGCGATCATACCATAACAGTTATTGATGTTCATTGTGAACCTGTTCATTTCGATGTAACAGTAATAAAGTACCCTAAATTCTTTACCCCAAATGGCGATGGTATTAACGACACATGGAATATTAGAGATTTATCAGATCAACCAGATGCCGTAATTAATATTTTTAATCGATTTGGGAAATTTATTATCCAAATAGCTCCAGCTGGAAACGGATGGGACGGAACTTATAATAACAGTCAATTACCATCAACCGACTATTGGTTTGTTATTTCTTATAAAGGAAGAAATAATGAAAATAAAGAGTATAAAGCTCATTTTTCATTAAAAAGATAATATATTTAATACAATATCTATTTTTAAATAACCATTGGATCCATATCTGATGGTTATTTATTATATTACATATACTAACCTATATTAAATACCTTTTATCAATTGAAATATATAGTATTCCTTTTTATAACCTTTCTTTTTTGCATTAGTCATTCTACTCATGCGCAAAACAACATTTCCATTACAGCACAATTTCATCCTGAACAAAACAAGGTTCAAGTCAAACAAGAAATCACTTTAAAAAACACCTCTAATAAATCATTAGATAGTATTTATTTATACGATTGGAATAATGCTTACTCATCAAGAGATACTGAATTAGCAAAACGATTTGCTGAAGAATACAGTACCAAATTACATTTTTCTAAAGATGAAGAAAAAGGGTTTACTAACATTCAAAAGATTAGTAATAACACCAAGGAACTTAATTATAATAGAATAAAGCACGACATCATTGCAGTTGCTCTAGAACAAACATTACAACCTAATGACAGTACTACTATCTATTTAAACTACACGTTACAACTTCCTTCGGATAGATTTACTCGATTTGGTATAGATTCAAAAAACAATATCAAATTAAAGGAATGGTTTATCATACCTGCAAAACTTACTGATAAGTGGATTTATTATAGTAATAAAGATTTGGATGATTTATACTTCCCTAATAGCAATATTAATCTTAACATAACTACTCCGAATGACTATACTACCACTAGTGATTTTAATGAAGTGAGTAGTGTAAAAAAAGATAGTACTACTACCCTACAATTCTCTGGAAAGAATAGAATCAATTCTGAAATTCACATAACCAAGAATTCTAATTTTACAGAAATAGCAACTGATAAAGTTACTTTTGTATCCAATATTGATGATGAAGGAATTAGCTCAGGACTCAAAGCGGTTATTCATGACAAAGTTGCCTATTTCTTACATGATAAATTGGGTGATTATCCTCATGAAAAAATACTATTATCAAATACATCCTATAAAAGAAATCCAGTTTATGGATTAAATCAATTGCCTGACTTTATCCGTCCATTTCCAGATGGTTTTCAATATGAAGTGAAAATTTTAAAAGCCACAATAGCTAAATATGTCAAGAATACTTTTAATACCAACCCAAGAAATGATTTTTGGTTAAATGATGCTATTGAAAATTACTTAATGGTTAAATACATTGAAGAAAATTACCCTAACATGAAAACACTAGGGTCTTTATCTAAAATATGGGGACTTCGTTCATTTCAACTTGCTAAAAAGAAGTTTAACGATCAGTATTATTACTTTAGTTTATATACGGCTAGAAAAAATTTAGATCAAAAATTAAGCAGTCCAAAAGATTCGCTTTTAAAATATAATGTCAATATTTCTAATAAAAACAAAGCAGGTGTAGGCTTGCTATATTTAAATGATTATTTGGAGAAAGACATTGTTAGTACTTCCGTAAAGGAGTTTTATGTTCAGAACAATTTAAAAACAATTGAATCTAAAAGCTTTATTGATCTTATTCAGTCAAAGACTTCAAAAGACATCAGCTGGTTTATGAAGGACTATATCAATTCAAATCAAAAAATTAATTACACAATTACCGATGCAATGGAAGTTAATAATGAGCTCGTTATTAGCCTAAAAAACAAAGAAAAAACAAAAGCTCCTATTTCAATTTATCAAATTATAGATGGTAAAATAATCAGTAAACATTACGTTGATGGTTTTGAAACAGAAAAAACTATTCGCATACCCAACAATAAACCGGATAGAGTTATATTAAATTATGAAGGAATTGTTCCAGAATTTAACTTGCGTGATAATACAAAAACAATTAAACCTCATTTATTCAACAAACCTTTAAAACTTTCATTTTTAAAAGATGCTGAAGCCCCAAATCACAACCAATTATTTTATGTCCCTGAGCTTGGGTATAATTTATATGATGGTTTTTCTCCTGGGCTTACTTTCAATAACAAAACATTACTTAAAAAAGCATTCATTTATAAAATAAAACCCATATACGGATTAAAAAGTAAATCACTAGTAGGTAGCGTTTCATCAAGTTATACTATATACTATAAAAATAAAAGCTTATTTAGTGTTACCTATGGTATTTCATATAATCAATATCACTACGAAGAAAACTTAATGTACCAAAAGTTTAATCCGTATATCAAAATTAATTTTAGGAATAAAAAAGACTTAAGAGATAATTCTAACAAGTACATCATTGGAAGAAGCGTTACTGTACAACGTGAAAAGGATCTCAATACTATAGAAGACATCCCTAATTATAACGTCTTTAATCTTAAAGCAGGGATGTCAGATGCAAATTTACTTATTTTTAAATCCTTGGATACAGATATCCAATTCGCCAAGGATTTCGGGAAAATTTCGGCTAATTATGAATACCGAAAAATATTTTCAAACAACCATCAATTAAACTTCAGAGTTTTTGCTGGGGGGTTTCTATACAATAAAACAAATACTGATTATTTCAGCTTTTCTTTAGACAGACCACAAGATTATCTTTTTGATTATAACTATTATGGTAGATCTGAAAGCACAGGGATTTACAGTCAACAAATTATTATTGCTGAAGGTGGGTTTAAATCTAAATTAAATAATTCATTAGCAAATGAATGGATGACTACAGCAAATGTTAATACCAATATATGGAAATATATGTTTGCTTACGGTGATGCAGGATTCGTTGGAAATAGCGGGAAAGTAAATTTTGTTTACGATTCTGGAGTACACTTGAACTTAGTACCTGATTATTTTGAATTGTATTTTCCAGTATACTCCAACTTGGGTTGGGAAATTGGACAACCACAATACGCGGATAAAATCAGATTTAAAGTTACCCTTACCCCTAAAGTTTTAATTAGTTTGTTTACCCGAAAATGGCTATAAACTAATTAAGTAATTGATAATTCAAAAACTTAAAAACACCGCTTTTTTAACAAATCAATAAAGAAAGTCGATTTTAACTAATAATTGTTCAATAAATTCACACAAATCGCACTTGCGTAAAATTTAAGTTTTTTGTACTTTTGCAATTCAAGAAAATCTATATATATCTATGAGCAACACTAATAAAACTACTAAAGACATCACTTTTGAAGATTTTAAAACTGAAGTACTTAATGATTATACCATTGCGGTAACAAGTCGTGAGTGTAGTTTATTAGGTCGTCGTGAAGTATTAACCGGAAAAGCAAAATTTGGAATATTTGGTGATGGTAAAGAGGTGCCGCAGTTAGCAATGGCTAAAGCATTTAAAAATGGTGACTTCCGTTCAGGTTATTATCGTGATCAAACATTTATGATGGCTATTGGAGCTTTAAATATCCAACAATTTTTTGCTGGGCTTTATGGTCATACTGATATTACAGAAGAACCAATGTCAGCAGGAAGACAAATGGGTGGACATTTCGCTACTCATAGTTTAAATGAAGATGGGTCGTGGAAAAACTTAACACAACAAAAAAACTCTAGTGCTGATATCTCTCCTACTGCTGGTCAAATGCCACGTTTATTAGGATTGGCTCAAGCATCGAAAATATATAGAGAAGTAAAAGGTATAAATGCTGAAAAATTCTCAGTAAATGGAGATGAGATTGCTTGGGGAACTATTGGTAATGCTAGTACTAGTGAAGGATTGTTTTTTGAAACAATCAATGCTGCTGGAGTATTACAAGTACCAATGGTAATGAATGTCTGGGATGATGAATATGGAATTTCAGTTCATGCTAGACACCAAACAACAAAAGAAAATATATCTGAAGTTTTAAAAGGATTTCAAAGAGAAGAAGGAACAAACGGTTACGAAATATTTAGAGTAAAAGGTTGGGATTACCCTAACTTAGTTGATGTATACCAAAGAGCTGCAGCAGTTGCCCGTAAGGAGCATTGTCCAGTGTTAATTCACGTAAATGAATTAACACAACCACAAGGTCACTCTACATCTGGCTCACACGAACGTTACAAATCTAAAGAAAGATTAGCTTGGGAAGTTGAATTTGATTGCATGTCAAAAATGCGTCAATGGATGATTGAAAACAACATCTTTACTGATGAAGAAGCTAAAGCCATTGAAAAAGATATCCAAAAGCAAGTTCGTAAAGGAAAACAAGCTGCTTGGACCGCTTTTGTAAAGCCTCAAAAAGAAGAACAAACTGAAGCTGTTGAAGTATTAAAAGCTGCTGCAGTAAATTCAAGCAACAAAGCATTTATTGAAAAACTTGCTAACGAATTAGAAATAATAAAAGAACCTATTCGTAAAGAAATATTAATTGCTACTAGAAAAGCTTTACGTTACTTAACAACTGAAAGCTCTGAAGGTAAAACTGCTTTAATTAACTGGATAGCTGATTATAAAGCTAAAATTCAACCAAAATATAGTGCCAACTTATATTCTGAAAGTAATTTAAGAGCTGACAACATAAATGCTGAAGCTCCTAAATATAATGATGATGCAGAAATGGTAGATGCACGTTTAATCATGCGTGATAACTTTGATGCTATTTTCACCAAATATCCTGAGTCATTAATCTTTGGAGAAGATGCTGGTCATATTGGTGATGTAAACCAAGGACTGGAAGGAATGCAAGAAAAATATGGGGAGTTAAGAGTTTCAGATACTGGAATTCGTGAGGCAACTATATTAGGTCAAGGAATTGGAATGGCAATGAGAGGTTTACGCCCTATTGCAGAAATTCAGTATTTAGATTATATTTTATACTCTTTACAAATCATGTCTGATGATTTGGCAACATTACAATACAGGACAAACGGAAAACAAAAAGCTCCAGTAATCATACGTACTAGAGGGCATCGTTTAGAAGGGATTTGGCATTCAGGTTCACAAATGGGTGGATTAATTCACTTATTAAGAGGTATACATTTATTGGTACCAAGAAACATGACTAAAGCCGCAGGATTCTATAATACCTTATTAGAAGGTGATGAACCTGCAGTAGTTGTTGAATGTTTAAACGGGTACCGTTTAAAAGAAAAAATGCCTGCTAACCTAGGAGAATTTAAAACCCCTATTGGAGTTGTTGAAACAGTAAAAGAAGGAGCTGACATTACTTTAGTTTCTTACGGTTCTACGCTTAGAATTGTTGAAGAAACAGCTAAAGAATTAGCACAAGTTGGTATTGATGCAGAAATTATCGATATTCAATCGTTATTACCTTTTGACATCAATCATGATATTGTAAAATCTGTTCAAAAAACAAACAGGTTGTTAGTTATTGATGAAGATGTTCCTGGTGGAGCTTCTGCATATATTTTACAAGAAATTGTAGAAAAACAAAATGCATACAAGTTTTTAGATAGTAAGCCACAAACATTAACAGCTAAGGAACATAGACCTGCTTATGGAACTGACGGAGATTACTTCTCTAAGCCTTCTGCTGAAGATATTTTCGAAAAAATATATGATATGATGAATGAATCAAATCCTAACAAGTACCCTTCTTTATTCTAAAGAATACACTTTATAATATTAAAAAGCTCCAATGAATTAAATTCATTGGAGCTTTTTTCATATCTCTTAAAATACACAAATCTTATAGCAATTCTAAGAAAAGTGCTCTTTTAAATCTTGTAAGAGTGCATGATATATTGGGTTACAAAAATCGGCTACACCACTCTCTTTAGCCGAATCCCATTTGGAAGTCCACAACACAAAAGAAGTGTTATTTTCTGAAACAGGAAACACAGTAACCTCTCCAATGTATCCGACAACATTTTCTTTAGAAACTACTGCTGGTCCATCATCAATACTGTAAGTAAATTTTCTAGCAACATCATCTACAGTTTGTAGCGTTTCATGAAAAGCTTCATTTAAAATTCGCTTTGAGCCAATTTCATTTGAAGACACATTTCCAACTGCCTCTACTTTAGTTACTACATTTTTACTCCACGATAAATCATGAAAATTTTTTAAAACGTCCCAAACTTTATCTGCATCACTATTAATTACAATTGAATTATAACACCCCATATCTCAAACTTTTAATTGGTTACTTGCGTGAATAACTTAGATAATTCTAAGTTCTATATTTAACAACGTAAGCTTTGATCTAGAATTTTGAGGAGATACACTAAGTTAACTGATTTTCATGAATAAATCAACTAACCACACACATCTATCTTATTACAATCTTTATTTACTGTCTATATAAACAAAACATCTTAAGTTTATTTAATTGCATTCTCAAAAGCAGTTTTCCCTCCTACGATTGGCAGTGTTATTTTTGTCCCTTTTAAATCAACTGTTAACTCAGTTCCTGGGGCTGGCCAAACTGTAAACTCTTTATCACTTGAAAAAATCATCAATCCAATTTGTTGCCCTTTAGGAATTATTTGATCATCAGGCATTAAATTAAATGACATTTCGTAAAACTTTCCTGGAGTCAAAGGCGTACCTCTTGTTAATGAATTATGATTTTGCGGATCTGCCCAACCTCGGGTTATAATATTATCCGTGATTTTTGCTTCATTATCTTCATTCCAAGGTAATGACACTAACCAAACGGATAAATTAGCCGCTGGCTTACTACTTGCAAATTTTATCGTAATTGTAATTTCACCAGAAATATGAATATCCTTAGTTAACTCAGGGCTTATGTATAATAATCGGTGATTTGACATCTCACTTTTTACTAAATCAGCTCCAGAAAAAGAGTAATCATCAACTAAAGTTTCTGTTCCTTTTTTATTAGATTTCTCTGTACTTAACAAACCTTTTCCTGGCGCTCCTGAATTAAGGTAAAGTTTCACGGGAGCCGCTTCTGGGTTTGGATACTCAGCATATGGTGTTGGATTATTTTGTTTATCGTTTTCCCTAACAATCCATGAACGAGCATCCTGCTCTACTCCATTTTCTACTCCATGTAAATAACGCGTAAACCATCTGTTCATCATTTTTATTGGTGGTGGACCACCATGACCATTTTGATGGTAATATATTTGTGTAGGCAACCCCATTTCTTTTGCTCTCTTGTATATTCTATAACTATGTTCAGGCATTACATTCCAATCATTAAAACCATGCGACATCAATAAGGCTGCTTTCATTGGCTTCATATCATTTAAATAATCACGTCCTGCCCAAAAATCATTATAATCTCCGGTAGCTCTATCCATTCCTTGCTTCATTTCTATATCCCTTACCGTTGCATTATTATACGGTCGCTTAGTTTCATCACCACTATGAATAAAGTCATATAAAACATCCACATCTTCTCCTAAATATCCTCCAGGAGATCTTACCAATCCATTAGATCTGTAATAATGATAATATGAAGTATTAGGTGCTATAGGAATAATTGCTTCTAGTCCCTTTACACCTGTAGTTGCAGCAGCAAGTGGAATTGTACCATTATAAGAAGTTCCTGTCATCCCTACTTTTCCTGTTGACCAAAATGCAGTAACTAGTTCATTACTATCAGATGCCTTATATCCTTTTATTCTACCACACAACCAATCAATAACAGCTTTTGGAGCTAGGGATTCGTTATCCCCTCCAACAGTTGGCGATCCTTGTGACAATCCTGTTCCTGGTGATGATGAATGCACTACGATATATCCTCTAGGCACCCATTTTTTAATATGAGAATTTGAAATAATCGGACGTTTCCCCGTGCGTTTTACTTCCGGATGTACTCTTTCCTTTTCTTTCTCTCCTATTTCATGCTTAATATCCCAAAACAATCCTTTTACATCTCTTGCTACTCCAGCAAAATAAGGGCTTGAAACATAAATTATCGGTAATTTTAATCCTTCTGTTTCTGTTTGCTCAGGACGAGTAACCGCAACATGCATTCTGTCTAATTTTCCATCCCCATCAGTATCGAATTCTGTTTCAACCCATAAGTCATGGCGGATCCACTTATTTGCATCAGTAAAGGCTTGTACAATTTGCGCTTCTCCGTTTTCAAAGAGGGGAAGTGCTTTAGTAATATCTTCTTGTTTTTGAGCATTCACATTGGTAATGAATGCAACTAAAATTAGTAAGCAAATTTTAGGATTGAATACAATTTTCATAATTAAAAAAATTTTAATACGTTATATAATTACTTGTTCACTTATATAAACAAGTAATTTTCAATTATTTGGCAAAAAACATGCTTGTTCATTAACTAACAAAAATACGTTTTTCATTAAAAACATAGCGTTAAAAATATCCTAATATATTACCCAAATACAATACTTAATCCACTTATAAAATAAACAAGTAGAAAAACAAATAAAAGCAAAAAAGGTAGCAATTTTAAATTGCTATCTTTAATATATTTAATTCTGCAACCCTATTTCAGGACGTTACAAGTATAAGTTTTACCTAGAAAGTAATTGCTTTACCATCATAACATGCTTGTAAAATAGCTTTAATCTCTTCAAACTTAAGTTTTCTAGGATTGAAAAGTGTACAAGGATCTTTCATTTCATTTTTAGCAAGCATATCTAATTTTACTTCCCTTCTTTTTTGTTAATTCTGTATTCTTTTATTTAACTGGTATATTTTTATTTAATAAACTCCAAAACATCATCGCTAATATACTTCCTAGAATAGGTGCTAATATATAAATCCAAAGTGAAGTTAATTTCCCTAACAATATTGCTGGTGCTAAACTTCTTGCTGGATTAAAAGAACCTCCTGAAATTGGACCCGAGAATAGAATGATTCCAGTAACTACAATCCCAATAACTATACCCGCCAAATTTGAATGCTCCTTTTTTGATGTAACACCTAAGATTGTTAGCATTAAAAAAAAAGTTAAAATAAGTTCTAATGCAAAAGACTGCATTATAGCTCCTGTTGGTAAGGTCTCTCCTAAAGTTTCTGTCTCAGGAAACAAAAACAACAACAATCCACTTGCTATAAACGCACCTAATACTTGGGCTATAATATACCCAAACATTTCATTTTTTGATATTAGTTTTCCAACGGCTAAAGCTATAGTTATGGCAGGATTTATATGTGCGCCAGAAATAGTTCCAAAACAATAAATCATTGCAGTAATAATTATTCCAAAAGTTGCAGAAATACCCAATAAGCCCAAGCTACCATCACTAATTGAATTTACAATTACTGCTCCTGTTCCACAAAATACTAATGCGAAGGTTCCAATACATTCAGCTATATATTTTTTCATTTATCCCTTTTAGTTTTACCATAAAAAAAAAGGGGTAACCTATAGGCTACCCCTTATTAAATTTAAATGTATTATTTAGATAGCATTAGCACCTGCTTCAGCTACATCATGATCGTTTTCTACACTACTACCACTTACCCCAATAGCACCAATAATTTCTCCTGCAGCATTTTTAATAGGAACACCTCCAGGAAAAGTTATCAATCCATTATTAGAATGTTCAATATTAAACAAAGGGCCTCCAGGTTGTGATAACTCACCGATTATTCCTGTATTCATATCAAAATAACGAGCTGTTTTAGCTTTTTTGATTGAAATATCTAATGAACCTAGCCATGCTCCGTCCATACGTCCGAAAGCTACTAAATTTGAACCAGCGTCAACAATTGCAATGTTCATTTTTGTATCAATTGCTGTAGCTTTATCTTTTGCTACTGCAACAATTTTTTCTGCTTGTGATAATGTAATATTCATATCAGTTTTGTTTTAAAGATTAATTACGATGCAAATATATAACGAAAATCTACTTTCCTATTTACTGATTTAGTCCTAAAACTTATGAAAAAAGTCCATTCTTATATAACCTTGAAAAGGTCACTTATAAAACCTCTTTAGGATTAACTCCAAATTTATTTTTAAAAGCAACGCTAAAATTTGAAAGGTTATTATAACCATATTCCATATAAATATCAGAAGGCTTTAATTTCCCATGTTTCAATATCTCTTTTGCCCTTATAAGTCTTTTATCCTGTAACCATTTTCCTGGACTTAGATTATACTCATTTCTAAAATGACGTTTAAAGGTAGATAAACTCATATTGCATAAAAATGCAATATCCTCTAACTTCAAATTAGAATACATATTGCTTTCAATTATACTTTTAAAAGATGATGTTTCTTTAGAAATTAATGACTGTAAGTATTGTTCAAATTTATCCCCATATTTACTAATCAAGTAAAGCATTATTTCCTCAAACTTTACAGAAAGTAAATTTTCCATAAAAATTGTAGGCGATGAACTTATAGTTGATAATGATTTTAAATATGTGGCTATAAAAGCATCATTTTCAATAACAAAATAAGGTATTTCTATATTATTTGAATTACTACTAATTTTCTGTTTTTTTTAAAAATGCTGTAAGTATATCTTCAGAAAAAAAGAGCAATTTACAGTAATAAATATCTTCATTATCTAGTAATTCTGTCCAAAGGCAATTTCCTTTTTTAATAAGTAATGATTGTTCCTTGTTAACTGAAACAGCATTATCTGCAAAGTGCACTTGCTTTTTACCTACTTGCAAAAAACTGAACATATTCATACTTAAGTTCACTTTACTCTTCACTACATCATTCTTCATCTTAAAATCGTAAATGAATAATTCTGGATCTTGCTCATTAGTCTTTAAATAGACTTCTGGAATATTTTCTATCGGCATGATATTTATTTCATTTTTCTAGTAAAATAATATGATATTCTTTTACCGCTCTTTAAACGAAGTTAGCAGATTTTCTTTAAAAAAACAAAGTACTACATGTTAAAGAAACAGAGCATGAACATCATATATTTTCCGTATATTTAGTTACATATAACCAACCAATTATGCTTACAAAAAAAGATAAAACTGAATACAGAAGTTTATTATTCCGTCATTTGGATGGTATCGCAACTGCCACAACAGCTTTTTCATTACATAAAAAAGGAGTTCTTGATTACTTACTTCAACAAAAAAAAATATCATTAACAGCCTTAGCTAAACAATTTAATGCCAACGTAGGGTATATAAATGTTGGCCTGCGCGTGCTATGTTCACAAGGATGGCTTACACAGCATATAAACTCAAGTGATGGGACTATCATTTATGAAATAAATGAAAAAAGTAAAATTGCCTTTGCCTTAGCTCCTTTATATGAAGATGCCATAAACCTGTTACAGTACAGTGTTCTTTTTCCTGAAGAACGTATTGGTGCCGATGCTTTTATTGCTTTAGAGCGTATCTTTAAAAAAATAGAAAACAATTACAACATCAGTAATTTTAATGAAGTTGAAAATCAAGTATTAAAACATATTGAAGGAGTTGTAATTGCCCCTATTATAGTTTTACTTGGGGTTAACGGGATGTTTCACAAATACTTCATGGAAGCCTCTTTCAGAGCTCAAGAATACCATAAGGATCCAGAAAGTTTTAAAAAAATTCTTAACTTTTTTGTTCATTTACAATGGTTTACTAAAAAAAAGGACACCTATCAGTTTACTGATAAAGGATTATTTTTTGCCAAACGAGCTTCTGCATATGGAGTTACGGTATCCTACCTGCCAACTTTTATGCAAATAGATGAGTTATTATTTGGAGATCCACTAGTACTAAACAGTTTGCCTGATGAACCTGAAAAACACGTGCATAGGGAAATGAACGTTTGGGGAAGTGGTGGTGCTCACAGTACATACTTTAAGGTTATAGATGAAATAATCATCAACATATTCAATAAGCCTATTGATGAACAACCAAAAGGTATTTTAGATATGGGTTGTGGTAATGGCGCCTTTATACAGCATATTTTTGAAGTTATTGAACACCAAACTTTACGAGGAAAACTATTGGATGATCATCCATTATTACTAGTAGGAGCCGATTTTAACAAAGCAGCTCTTAAAGTTACACGGGCTAATTTGATTAAAGCAGATATTTGGGCGAAAGTTATTTGGGGTGATATTGGAAGACCAGATTTATTAGCAAATGACTTAAAAGAAAACTACACTATTGATTTAAGAGACCTATTGAATGTCAGAACATTTTTAGATCATAACAGAATTTGGGAGATGCCCTTAAACACTACAGGTAGAATAAGCACTTCATCAGGAGCCTATGCGCATAAAGGAAAACATATTTCTAATAGCTTGGTTGAAGATTCTTTGTTAGAACATTTATTAAAATGGAAACCGTATACTGAAAAGTTCGGATTACTAGTTATTGAATTACATACCGTACCTCCTGAATTAGTTGCAAAAAACATTGGAAAAACAGCTGCCACAGCTTATGATGCTACACATGGTTACTCTGATCAGTTTATATTAGAAATAGATGTTTTTAATAAAATTGCTTCCGAAGCAGGATTGCATCCTGACCCCAATTATTTTACTAAATTCCCTAATAACGACTTGGCAACAGTTAGTGTAAACCTATTAAAAGGTATTCATAACTCTTAGCTTTTCAAGAGAATTACCCCCATTTACACTTACACAGTAAATGGGGGATTTATATTTTTTTTTAATAAAAACTACAGAAGCTATTAAACCTTTTCATTATGAGTGAGTCAAAAAGGAAACTTTAAACCCACCCATATGAAAAAGCTAATCGTATTATGCACATTCACTATATTGTTATTTATTTCTTGTAATGATGATAATTCAGATCAAATAATAACTACAACACCTGTTACATTTAATTTCTCTGCTTATTTAAACATTGACTTCAATAATTTATCAAATTATGCATTTCAAACCACACCTGTATACATCACTAAAGATAATACTGTAGCTAACCCTATCACTAATGAAGGTGCTACACTTGGAAGGATTCTTTTTTACGATAAAAATTTATCTTCGGACAATACGGTATCATGTAGCACATGTCATCAACAAGTAAATGCCTTTAGTGATACTGATGTTGCAAGTTCTGGAGTAAACGGATTAACAGGTAGGCATTCTATGAGATTGATTAATACTCGTTTTGCGAACGAAGCAAAGTTTTTCTGGGACGAACGAGCTAATTCACTAGAGGAGCAAACCACTAGGCCTATTCAGGATCATAATGAAATGGGATTCAGTGGTGCTGATGGTGATGGAAATTTTGATAATTTAATCACTAAACTTAACGATGTTGAATATTACCCTCAATTATTCGAATTTGCATTTGGCGATCAAGTCATTACTGAACAACGCATGCAAAATGCTCTAGCTCAGTTTATAAGAAGTATTCAATCCTTTGATTCAAAATATGACACTGGAAGAGTTGCTGTCGCGGATGACCAAACTCCTTTTTCAAACTTTACAGCTGAAGAAAACACTGGTAAACAACTATTTTTAGCTCCTCCAACTTTCGATGGCTCTGGAGTTAGAACTGCAGGAGGAGTTGGTTGTGCTGGTTGCCATACAGCTCCTGAGTTTGATATAGATCCAAATACTTTAAATAATGGGTTTATTGGAATACTTAATGCTTCAGGCACAGATGAAACAGTTACCAGAGCGCCCTCATTAAGAGATATTTTTAAAACAGACGGAACTTTAAACGGAGGATTAATGCACACCAGTATTTCGAACATCAATTCAGTTATTGAACATTACAACCAAATGTCTCCAGGTTCAGACAATGCACAATTAGATCCAAGATTAAAACCAGGCGGAAACTTGCAAAATTTAAATATGACTGCAAATGAAATAATGAGTTTGACTAGTTTTCTGAAAACCCTATCTGGAAGTGATGTGTATACCAATGAAAAATGGTCCGATCCTTTCGTTGATTAATACCATTCCCAATACTCTATTAAAGGAACTATTTGTTTACATATTTTTTTGAAAAAGTTGAGGGAGATACCCCACATTTATTTTTAAAAAGTCTTGAAAAATATGAGGTGTCATCATAGCCTAATTCGAAAGCAATTTCTTGTACTGTTAACTCACCATGAGTTAACAGTCGTTTTGCTTCTAACAGAATACGTTGATGAATTAAATCAGTTGTTGTTTTACCAACGGTATTAACAACAACTTTATTTAAGTGTTTAGTACTTACATTTAGTTCATTCGCATAATCACTAGCTTTTTTCATAGTTAAAAAGTGTTGATCAATCAACTGCTCTAATTTTCTAAACCAAGTAACTCCTTTTTCAATTTTATGAATATCATTTTGCTCATTTTTAATATATAAACGTGTAGTTTCGATATATAATAAATCAACTGTGAGTGCTAGTTTTTGGTGCCACATAAATTCATTCGAGGTAAATTCTTCAAGAATCAATTTAAAAAAACCAATAAAAAGATCTATTTCTTTTTCTTTTAACTTTAACAACGGCAAATTATATGAAGTGTAAAAAAAAGGATAATCATCAATATTCTTATTCGGAAATGATAAGTTATAAAACTCCTTTGAATGAAAAAAAATATAACCTTTTGCCTTTTCCGAGAACTCCCAATGATGAGTTTGCCCTGGATTCATTAAAAAAAGCGCTCCTCTTTTAATGGGGTAGGAATTAAAATCAACTTCATGCACTCCTGCTCCATCAGTAAATAATACAATTAAATAAAAATCATGCTTGTGTGGTTTTGTTATTGATGCGTGATGTTTTTCCAAATGCGAGGAAAAATCATTTGCATAAAAATCACCTTCATTTACTTTGAATTCAAATTGTTTTATATTCAGTATTGGTAAAAAACTCATATACCAAAGCTATATAAAAAGCGTGATTTATCCTAACATAAACGTGTTTCAATCAATCATAGAAGTCATATATTACTGACCTTTGTAAAAAAAAAACATGTTGCTAAAGTCTCTCATTAAATACAAATGTCCAAATTGTAAGAAAGGAAATATTTTTAATAGTAAAAGTATTTTAAGTTTCGGAAAAATGAATTCAAGTTGCCCTGAGTGTTCATTGAAATATCATGTTGAACCTGGATTTTTTTATGGAGCAATGTATGTCAGCTATATACTAACTGTAGCTGAAGGCATAATCACCTATTTAATAGGCCAACTTTTTTTTGAAAAAGCATTTGACTTGAGGATTATTCCATATATTATTGGGGTAATAATAATATTATCTACCACTAACTTTAAACTATCAAGAGTATTGTGGATACACCTATTTTTAAGTCCTAAAAAAAGCAATAGTATACCTGACAACACTTCTATTTAAGTATATAAAATGAATTCAAACTTTTATTCCACTGTAAAATTTAGTAACTTTAATTGAATAAGTTACATCAATTGTAAGACATAAATGACAATTACTGAATTCACTATACGGCTTTTATCAGCTGTTTTTGCGGGAATGCTCATTGGATTTGAACGTCAATGGAATAATAAATCAGCTGGAATCAGAACCAATACCTTGGTTGCAATAGGAGCTGCACTTTATGTGCTACTATCTATTAACATTAATACGGAAAGCGAAGGTACTACACGAATTATTGGTCAAGTTGTGACAGGTATAGGATTCTTAGGGGCTGGAATCATTTTTAAAGAAGGATTAAATGTTCGTGGACTTACTACTGCTGCTACTGTTTGGTGTAGTGCAGCCATTGGATGCCTTTCTGCTGCGGGTTATTATATAGAAGCTCTTATAGGGACTATTATAATACTACTTGTCAATTTAGTATTAAAACCTATACACCAATGGTTATTTAACAGAACTAAGCGCTAATTCATCATTTTAAACAACAGCTCTTTTAATAAATCACTTTGTGGTAAATTACTAGCACCAACTCCTTTACTTTTTAAATCCGCTTCACGTAACAATCCAACTACCTGACTTACTTTTCGCATGGGATAATTTTTCCCCGCTGCTTGATATTCCTTAACAAAAAACGGATTTATTTTTAATGCTTTTGCAACACTAAACTGCGACTTATCACCCAAAGCATGATATTGTAATAACTGAGAAAAGAAATTAAACAATAATGAAACCGTCACTACAGTTGGATTATCTTTTGGGTTTTGAGCAAAATATTTAATAATCCTATTGGCTTTTAATATATCTCGTTCACCTACTGCTTTTCGCAGTTCAAAATTATTATAATCTTTACTTATTCCAATATTGTCTTCAATATGCTTTGGTGAAATCTCCGCTCCTTCTGGAAGTACTAATTGTAACTTTTCTAGTTCATTATTTATTTTACCTAAATCAGTACCTAAAAACTCGACTAACATCTGTGCAGCTTTTTGGCTAATTGTATATTTTTTACTGGCTAAAACTCTGCGTATCCAATCAGGAACTTGATTGTCATATAATTTTTTACTTTCAAATAAAACACCAGCTTTATCTATTGTTTTATATAACTTTTTACGCTTATCTAATTTCTTGTATTTATAACAAATCACCAATACTGTTGTAGGTTGCGGGTTTGCAGCATAGGCTTCCAGCTTATCAATTGTTCTGCTCAAATCTTGAGCTTCCTTGACTAATACCACTTGCTTTTCAGCCATCATAGGGTAGCGTTTTGCATTGGATACAATATCTTCTATTGTAACATCTCTACCGTACAACACCATTTGATTGAACCCTTTTTCTTCTTCGGCTAATACATTTTTTTCAATGTATGATGAAATCGCATCTATATAATATGGCTCGTCCCCCATTAAAAAATAAATAGGCTTGGTGTTTCCATTTTTTATGTCAGCTACAATTTGTTTTACTTTATCCATAAATTATTTGAAAAATACTTCGTCAAGCTCAGTATGACATTCTAAAAGATTCTTATTTTTGAAGGGTGCAACAGCTAAATTTCCCTACATATCCCTTTCGCATCAAAAATAGCGAAAATAAACTCAGCATTTTTGATGATATCAGGAAAAAATTTATTGTATTAACTCCTGAAGAATGGGTGCGTCAACATTGCGTTCTGTATTTAATGACCGAAAAAAAATATCCAAAATCATTAATAAATGTAGAAAAAGAGTTGCTTATTAATGGACGAAAAAAAAGATATGACATTGTTGTTTTTAATACTGATGGAAGCATTCATATTTTAATAGAATGTAAAGCTCCTAAAATAAACATTACGCAAAAAACTTTTGATCAAATAGCACAATACAACCTAAAACTAAATGCCGATTTATTAATGGTTACTAATGGGTTAAACCATTATTATTGTCAAATGGATTATGACAATGAACGCTATCAATTTCTGAAAGACATTCCGGAGTATTCCAATTAAAAACTCCTTTAACAATTACATTTTATATTTTGCATGATCACGTGGGATTAATAAAAATTTATGTAGTTAATTACCTCGTATATCATATCTTTAACTTTTTAAATTTACACACCAAAATATGACTTCATTATTGATCAATTGGAATCCTAGTGACACTCTAATTAACCTAGGACCCATCCCTATAAAATATTATAGCTTGATGTTTGTAGTTGCTTTTTTAGGCGGTTTACAAATCATGAAGAAAATATTTAAAAATGAAGCCGTATCTGAAGATAAACTGGATACTTTATTTATTTACGGAGTCATCTCCATTTTAGTTGGTGCTCGTTTAGGTCATGTCTTTTTTTACGACTGGCATTATTATCAAAATCATTTATTAGAAATTATCTTACCTTTTAAATTCAATCCTTTTAAATATACAGGTATTGCAGGTTTAGCAAGTCATGGTGCTGCCATTGGTGTTATTATTGCCATGTATTTTTACCATAAGAAATATCCAGATATCAAACTATCATGGATATTAGACCGAGTGGTAATACCCGTTGCCTTTGGAGCTATTTTTGTTCGTATAGGAAATTTAATGAATTCGGAAATTATAGGAAAAGAAACTTTTTCTAATTATGGTTTCAAATTTATACAACAACATTACAGATCATATGAAGCAATGCAATTGACAGGAGCTAAAACAGCTTCTAAAGCCTATGATGCTATTGTTAATAACCCAAAATTTGTACATTTATTAGACGCGATTCCTTTACGTCACCCAGCTCAATTATATGAATCTGTTTGTTATATTTTTGTGTTTGCTATTTTAATGTATACCTATTGGAAAACTGATAAAAAACAAAAACCTTTTTACATTTTTGGTTTATTTTTAGTGCTACTATGGTCAGTAAGATTCGTAGTTGAATTTTATAAAAAATCACAAGGAGGTTTTGAAGATTCACTAGGAGATTTATTATCTACTGGACAATGGCTGAGTATACCATTTATTATTATTGGATTATACTTTATGTTTCGCTCAACAAAAAAAACAGCTTAATGGTCAAGTATTTTTATAGCCTCACAATCCTATTTTTTCTCTTTTCTACATTACAATCGTGTAAAAAAGAGGTGAAAAAGGTGGCTACACCTCCTAAAATTGAATTTAAATACGAAGGGGACCTACAAATCATCGATAGTATTGGAACTCTAAAAAAAGGTTTCCAAATAGAAATAGCTGATAATGATTTTGAGCAACAAACCGGTTTAATGTATCGTAAACAAATGGATACTGATAAAGGGATGTTATTTATTTTTGAAGAAATTAAAGTACGTAGTTTCTATATGAAGAATACTTACATTGCTTTAGATATTATCTATATAGATACCGACAATACTATTATAAACATCGCAAAGAATACAGAGCCTTTAAATGAAACTTCTTTATTTTCTGATGCCCCTACAAAATATGTATTAGAAATTAACGCTGGCTTAAGCGAAAAATGGGGTGTAAAAAAAGGAGATAAAATCTCCTTTTCTGAATTATAAAATTATTAAGAATAGAGATTTTTTGCTCTATTCAAATCTACCAATTTTTCATTTGGCAAATGAAGAAAATATTTTAATTGCCATAACTGTGTTTTTATTGCTTGTTTACTCTTAACCTTAACCCAAGGAGGATAAACACGAATTGCACGTTTACCTTCTTTTAAATCAGTTGAAAACACCCCTTGATTAACTAACTCCGCTTTAGGAAAAATAAATTGCCCAAAATAGTTATCATCTTTCACATTTACAACAACAAAATCAATAACATCAAAACAGTGATAAGGTTTAATTGACCCATTATCAATTCGTTTCCACAGCACTACAAACTGACCGATTTTCTTTGGGGTTATTTTAGCTGATCTACTAATTACTCTTTTTTCATTAAGTAAATAATTACATGCAAAATACTCTTGAGACTCCTTATTTAAAATGTAATTGGATAATTCTAATGAACAACAATCATATACAGTTTCTTTAATTATTTCAGTGTAATTCATTTTTTAAGGATAATTTTAAAATGTTTGCACATGGGGGTAAACAAAAAAAAGTCCGAAGCTAGCTTCGGACTTTTTATATTTTAAACAGAATTAAAATTATGCTTCCACAACTTCTCCTTCAGTTTCCTCTTCTTCTTTTTTATCTCTCTTTAATTCTTTGTTACCAACAGTATCAAACATAACTGGAGTCGCAATGAATAAAGATGAATACGTACCTACAATTACACCAATGATTAATGCAAAGATAAATCCTTTTATAGAATCACTTCCTAATAAGAAGATCGTAACTAATACGATTAACGTAGTAATAGAAGTATTTAACGTTCTACTTAATGTACTGTTTAATGCTTGATTAACAGTTTTACCATATGCCCAGTCTTCATTATTGTTAAAGTATTCTCTAATTCTATCAAATACAACAACCGTATCATTTAATGAATACCCAATTACAGTTAAGATTGCCGCAATAAATGCTTGATCAATCTCCATATTAAATGGCATTACATTACGTAATAATGAGAAGATTCCTAATACGATAATAACATCATGGAATACCGCTGCAACAGCACCTAAACTAAATTGCCACCATTTGAAACGCATTAAGATGTATAAGAATACTACTAATAACGACCCTAATACAGCCAATAGAGAATTCTTTTTAATATCATCAGCAATTGTTGGCCCTACTTTCATAGTTTGAACAATACCCTGACCATTTTCACCTTTTTTAAATTGCTCTAAAGTCATTCCTGCAGGCAACATCTCTTTTAATTGCGTATATAAATGCTCCTTAATTTCTGCATCAACAGCCAATCCTTTTTCAGCAATTTTAAACCTCGTACTAATTTTTAACTGATCATCACCTCCGTAAGTCTTCACCTCAGCACTTCCGAAAACTTTAGTTAATTTAGTTGAAACATCAGCAGTATTTACCGCTTTATCAAATTTAACTTGGAATGTTCTACCTCCAACAAAGTCAATACCTTCATTTAAACCACCTGTAAACAATGAACCTAAACTAGCTATAACTAATACTGCAGAAATAATGTAAGTCAACTTTCTTTTTCCTAAGAAATTGATTGCCATGTTTTTCATTACATTTTTAGTAACACCTGTAGAGAATGGTAGTATACCACCTTTGCTAGCACTCCAATCTACTAATAATCTTGTAATAAAGATTGCTGTAAATAATGATGTTGCAATACCAATGATTAAAGTAGTTGCGAAACCTTGAATTGGTCCCGTACCAAACATAAATAATATAATTGCAGTTAATAAGGTAGTAACGTTAGCATCTAAAATAGATGATAATGCATTACTAAACCCATCCTTAATTGCTTCAGCTTGAGATTTACCTAAAGCCAATTCTTCTTTAATACGCTCAAAGATAAGTACATTGGCATCAACCGACATACCTATTGTTAATACGATACCTGCAATACCAGGAAGTGTTAATACAGCTCCTAACCCAGCAAGAATACCAAATATCAATAAGATGTTTAAACCTAATGCAATGTTTGCATATAAACCAGCTTTACCATAATAGAATACCATCCAAACAAAAACCATTATTAAGGCAATCATAAATGACATTTTTCCACTATCGATAGCGTCTTGACCTAAAGATGGTCCAACTTCAGCAGATTGAATAATATCAGCAGAGGCAGGTAATTTACCAGCTCTTAATACATTTGCTAAATCTTTCGCTTCATTTAATGTAAAGCTTCCAGAAATTTCAGTTTGACCTCCAGAAATTGCTTGACTTGCTCCTGGAGCAGAATACACTACATTATCCAACACAATAGCAATTGCATTCCCTTGTTTAGCTACATTTCCAGTAAGTTCTTCCCATTGTTTAGAACCCAATGAATTCATTGAAAGTCCTACAGAAGCATCACCTACTTGTGTATATTGTTGTCTTGCATCAGTAAGTACATCTCCTAACATTGCTGGAGCTCCTTCTCTATCAGATTTTAATGCATATAATGGAACGTATTTATTAACATCATCTTCAGCAATACCAAAACCAGCTTTATCTCTAGCAGTAAATAAGATTCCCCATCTGTATTTTGCATTTTTGATAACTCCTGTTCTTAAGTTCTTAGTTGAATTTAAATATGTATTTATTTTTGCAGTATCACCAACTTTAGCAACTCCTAATTGTCTAACATTTTGTCCTTGGAATCCGTAAGGATTTAATGACATTGCCTCAAATAAAGGATTAGGCTCGTTTGCTTTTTTAATAGAATCATTTTCAGCTCCTAATAAATCATCCGCATTAGCCTCTTCTTCTTTTGAATCAGTAGTGATATCTTTAGCAACTAGCTCTTCCTTTAGCTTCGTATTTACAGCAATTAAATACTGAACAGCTTCGTTAAAAGTATGTGTTTCATAAAATTCTAATTGAGCCGTACCAGATAATAATTTCTTAACACGCTCAACATCCTTAGCTCCAGGTAATTCTACTAAAATACGAGCAGACTGACCTAAACGCTGAATGTTTGGTTGTGTAACACCAAATTTATCAATACGTTTTCTGATTACTTCAAAAGCAGACTCGATAGACTCATCTAACTTTTTCTCCAGAATTGACTGAACTTCTTTGTTTGTCATTGTAGCACTTACAGTACCATCTAATGATTTATTTGCAAAAATATCAGTAGCCGCTAAAAGTGTTGGAGTTCCTCCGTTTGCATTTACTTCATCAAAAGCAATAAAAAATGACTGTAAATAAGTGTCATCAGAGTTTGTTTGTAAGACATCAGCCTTAGTTAACGCTTGGTTGAATACTGGGTTTTTTGAATTATTCGATAAACCTCTTAAGATATCTTTAGTAGATATTTGAAGTATTACGTTTACACCACCTTTTAAATCAAGTCCTTCATTTAAAACTCTCTTTTTAGCATAATCATAAGTAATTCCAGCTATTACTGATTCTCCTCCGACAGAGTCAAGATATTTCTTCTCTAATTCATCAGCATTAGCTACTTCACCTACAAATGCAGCCGCTTCTTTCTCCACCTTACTTGCTATAGACGTAAATGATAGCTGGTAAATACTTACCGCTACAAATAAGAAAGCAAACAATTTAACTATTCCTTTGTTTTGCATTATAATTTATTATTAGTTATCAATTTCTATTTTCAAACGAGCAAATATAATTTTTCTGTAGCGAAATAACAATATATTTAAGTAGTTTTTAAAAGTTTTATTGTTGCTGTCCGAAAGTTTTTTTGAAACTTAATTTATTTATCAATTTGAGTCTATCAAAACCTATAAAAGACTAGTATTCATAAGACTTCAATAAGCTCAGTTTGACTAACAATTTTTATTGTCATAAATTAAGTTTTTCAGACCTAATTACAAGAAACCCATTATAACGTAAGTGTTTTTAAATTTAACCCTTAAAAAAAATAAACTTTCAGGCTGTATTGAAAATTCATAAACATAAAAAACCAGCATAAATATGCTGGTTTTTTAATATCAATTGATTAAGGTGATTTTTACATCCCTAATTGTTCTGTTTTTTCATATCCTTCTAAAGGAGTCATGTCAAATTTAGCTTCAGCAACTTCTTCGTTTTTAATTTCAGTTACTTCTGACTTTATAATGATTTCCGCTCCCATTTGATTCATTTTCATCTCCATAAACATTGGAAACCCTTTCACTTTACTTCCTAATCCAGCAACTTGTTGCGATTTAGCAGGAACTTTATCTGATGTATACAAAGCCATTTTTACTTCAACTCCTTGCTTTACCATAGTTACATCATACTTTTTGCATTCGTAACCTAAAAAAGTTTTTGTTTCAGCACTTTCAACTACAGTTACATCCTTTAATTTTTCTTCAGACGGAGTCATGTCTTTTACGCTGTATTTCTTTCCTGACATAGGATTATCCATCATTACTAACATTTTATCCGCAGCACCATCCATTACAACAATTGAACTACCAGCCATTGGGTTAGACATTTCAGAACGAGACTTATCATTTTTAAACCATGTCGTAGTAATCATTTGCCCCATCATGGCCAACTGCATATTTACTTGCTCATCAGAACTTGATAATGTTTGCGTAGTGGTAATAACTCCCTCTTTAACTGTTTTTTGTGCAAACCCAATTGTGCTTATCGCTAGCGCTACTAATACTATTATTTTCTTCATGGTTATCGTTTATTATTTATAAATACTGTAAGATTAGACTAAGCTAATTCAATTTTGTTACACTCTTTCCTTTTTTTTTACATAAACACCTTAAAAACAAACAAATTAAAATATGTTTAAATGACTCTGATATTCTTTTTATCAGCAAATAAATAATTTGAAAATTATGGATCTTAGTCAAAAGTTAAAACCTTTATAAAAATGTCATTTCGAAACGAAGCGCAACGGAGTGAGAAATCGAATATTTTTATAGCTTATTATCTGACATGCTGTAGTTTATCTGCTCGTGTGATTTCTCCTAAGGTCTAAATGACTAAAAAATTAACGTTAAAGTCCCTATGAGAACAAACAACAAAGGCCACCTAAATTAGGTGGCCTTGTTACTTTATTAATTCCGAAAATATTAGTTTGCAGGAACTTCTAACAATTGATTTGTTTTCTTAACTCCTTCAGCAGATTCAGCTAATTTAGCTTTTTCTGCATCTGATAAACTAATTTCAACAATTTTTTCTATTCCATTAGCACCTAATACACATGGTACACCAATAGATAAATCATTTAAACCAAATTCACCTTCTAATAAAGCTGAACAAGGGAAAATCTTTTTAGTATCACAAGCAATTGCTTGTACCATTGCTGAGACAGCTGCTCCTGGTGCATACCATGCTGAAGTACCTAACAATCCCGTTAATGTAGCTCCACCAACTTTAGTATCTTGAACAACTTGTTCCATTCTTTCTGCAGATAAGAATTCAGAAACTTTTACTGAGTTTCTTGCTGCTTTATAAATTAATGGCACCATTCCTTTATCAGAATGCCCACCAATCACCATACCATCAACATCAGAAATAGGTGCTCCTAAAGCTTCTGCTAATCTATATTTGAAACGTGCAGAATCTAGTGCTCCACCCATTCCGATAATTCTATTTTTAGGTAATCCAGTAGTTTTATGTACTAAATAAGTCATTGTATCCATTGGATTAGATACTACAATAACAATTGTATCTGGAGAATGCTCAATTAAACTAGCAGAAACCATTTTAACAATACCAGCATTAATTCCGATTAATTCCTCACGAGTCATTCCTGGTTTACGAGGAATTCCTGAAGTAATTACACATACATCACTTCCTGCAGTTTTTGAATAATCTCCTGTAGTTCCTACAATTTTTGTATCAAAACCATTTAAAGAAGCAGTTTGCATTAAATCCATTGCTTTACCTTCAGCAAAACCTTCTTTAATATCTAAAATCACTACTTCTGATGCGAAATCTTTAATTGCGATATACTCTGCACAACTTGCACCTACTGCTCCTGCTCCTACTACTGTTACTTTCATTTTTTATGTATTATATAATTATTAATTGTGTTCTCTATACTTAAATTTTATAATGTAACGCTAAATTACAATTGGCAAATTTACCTATTGACACCATTGAAGAAATATAAAATTTCTTGAAATGATAATTAACACCTACATCACCTTTTAACCCTAACTTATCATCCTCATCTAAAGTTGTTAATGCATTATTAAACAAATCTAAAAACAAACCTTGATCTCCTCCTAGTTTATACTTAAAATCACTTCTTGTCACCCCTAAAGACCCAGAAAACTCAAATTTCTTATACTCTTTAGAAGCTATGAATTGAAACAACCACGAATCCGCATCTACAATAATTGAATTAATTACAGCTAAAGGCACAATTCCTGGTTGAGGGTTAGTTGCTTCTAATTTAAACTCATCAAAATACAAATCTAAATCAAATTTTGAATAAGATAACAACACTGCAACCTCAATAATATTTGAGTTATTTTCTTCTCTTAAATACTGAGTTAGATTATGCTTAATAGCTCCTCCTAAAATTTGATAATCCGACACATCAATCTTTACTTTAGGAGAATAACGAAAAGACACATCTGTTTCTTTCCACAAACCTACAGAAGCTTGTACATATGGATGCGCTAAAAACGACTCATCAACCCCTTCGAAAGCTTGCATTTCATAATCTTGACCAGTAATTTTAAAATCAAAAAAGGTGTTAGTATCTCCGCCTAATGCTGTTGGCACAGATGCTGACTGTGCACCTCCTCTAATTTCCAACTTTTGAAAATCACTATTAGCTACAGTAAAATTCTTCTGCTTATTAGGAATAGGTAATACATTTGCATGTATTGAAAAGTCAACTTTAAACTTCCCTACACTTTTTGCAGAACTATACCACGCTGTTGAAGACTGATACACGGATGCATCAGCTGCTGGAGTAACAAAGCCTTTAGATAATACAACAACATCAGACAAAACAGCTGACGCATCTTGATTGAAACTCTGTGAAAAACCCAATGACACACTCAAAAGCGCAACATTTATAGCTATCTTATTTAAATTCCTTTTATGCATCAATATTTGCGTAAGCTGCATTTTTTTCAATAAATTCTCTACGTGGTGGTACTTCATCTCCCATTAACATAGAGAAAACTCTATCAGCCTCTGCATCACTATCAATAACTACTTTACGTAAAGTTCTATATTCTGGATCCATTGTAGTTTCCCACAACTGAACTGCGTTCATCTCTCCAAGACCCTTATAACGTTGAATCTTAGCTCCATCACCATACTTTGCCATTAATACATCACGCTGATCATCATTCCAAGCATATTCTCCTTTTGCTCCTTTTTTAACCATATATAAAGGTGGCGCTGCAATAAAAACATGCCCTCCCTCTATTAATGCTTTCATGTACCTATAAAAGAAAGTTAAAATTAATGTTGCAATATGACTACCATCGACATCGGCATCACACATAATTACAATTTTATGGTAACGTAATTTCGATAAATTTAATGCTTTACTATCTTCTTCTGTTCCAATTGTTACTCCCAATGCAGTAAACATGTTTCTGATCTCTTCATTCTCAAAAACCTTATGTTGCATTGCTTTCTCAACATTCAAAATCTTACCTCTTAACGGTAAAATTGCTTGAAATTTACGATCACGACCTTGTTTCGCCGTTCCACCTGCCGAATCTCCCTCTACAAGGAATACTTCACATTTTGCAGGATCTTGCTCAGAACAATCTGATAGTTTACCAGGTAAACCACCAATACTCATTACAGTTTTACGCTGTACCATTTCGCGTGCTTTTGTAGCAGCATGACGTGCTTGTGCAGCAAGAATTACCTTTTGAACAATTATTTTTGCTTCATCAGGATTTTCTTCTAAATAATCAGTCAACATCTCAGAAACCGCTTGACTTACCGCTGCAGATACTTCTCTGTTTCCTAATTTCGTTTTTGTTTGCCCTTCAAATTGAGGCTCAGCAACTTTTACCGAAATAATAGCTGTTAATCCTTCACGGAAATCATCACCTGCTATATCAAATTTTAATTTTGATAACATTCCAGATGCTTCTGCGTACTTTTTTAAGGTATGTGTTAACCCTCTTCTGAACCCAGATAAATGAGTACCTCCTTCATGTGTATTGATATTATTTACATACGAATGTAAATTTTCAGAATACGAAGTATTATATACCATTGCCACTTCAACAGGGATACCGTTTTTCTCCCCCTCCATTGAAATAACATTTGCAGTTAATTGCTCTCTTGTAGCATCTAGGTACCTGATAAATTCTGGCAACCCTTCAGTAGAAAGAAATGTTTCCGTAATATCATTACCTTCTTCATCTTGATGACGTTTATCCGTAAGTGATATTTTTAAGCCTTGATTTAAATACGACAACTCACGTAAACGTGCTGCTAAAGTATCATAATTATATACCGTTGTATCTTTAAAAATAGTGTCATCTGGCGTAAAAGTAACCATTGTACCATTTTTATCTGATTCACCAATTGGCTTTACAGGATACATTGCTTTACCTTTTTGGTATTCTTGCTCCCAAACTTTCCCCTCTTTATAAACCGTAGCTCTTAAATGATTAGAAAGTGCGTTAACACAAGATACACCTACACCGTGTAATCCTCCAGATACTTTGTAAGAATCTTTATCAAACTTTCCTCCGGCACCAATTTTAGTCATTACTACCTCTAAAGCAGAAACTCCTTCTTTTTTATGAATTCCAACAGGAATACCACGACCGTTATCTAAAACAGAAACAGAATTATTTTCATTTATCCATACATCAATAGTATCACAATGACCAGCCATTGCCTCATCAATAGAGTTATCTATAACTTCATATACTAAATGATGTAATCCTCGTACTCCTACATCTCCAATATACATCGAAGGACGCATACGTACATGCTCCATCCCCTCCAGTGCCTGAATACTATCTGCTGAATAATCGTGTTTTTTATTTTCTTCGCTCATAAATAATTGCTGTTATTCCTTCATTTTTTATGAAGACAGACAAATATAACGAATTGAAACGAAATAGAACAACTTCTAATCAACAGAGAAGTCATAGTTATTAACATTACTAAATTTATAAGAAAGTCGCTTAAAAAGCCTTAAACCAGTCTTAATATTAATTTAAGGCGTTAAAAACATACTCTTTTAAAAATGCAGGAATACAAACAGCTTAAAACAGCTTATTCAATAGGATTTTATTTATTTCTCTCTTTTTCGCCTATCCATTTAGATAGATATTTGGTGCTTTTAAGGGTATGATGCATTAACATTGCTCCAATGAAATTTAAAGACCGATGTTGATGTAGAGATTTTGATAATGATTTAACCTTCGTAATAAAGTTTTCCTGATACCGAATATCACTGTAGATTGTATTTATAATTTTAACACCGTTTTTCTGAGATACTCCCCATAATCTTTCGTTTTCATGCAACTCAATTGCTTTAAATGCAATTTCTTCTGGTGCATCAACAATACTCCCATTCCAAGTCAAACCTTCATACATTCCCTCAGCACCAATGGAAGTAGTTACACTTGGCAAACCATTTTGCATCGCGTCCGTAAACTTCCCTTTTATCCCTGCACCAAAACGAATTGGAGCGAGGCAAACTCGAAATTCTTGCATTACACGCTTTACATCGTCTACCCAACCCTTAATCAGGAAACCTTGAGCTATATTATTTAATTGCGTAACTTTCTCAGAAGGATAAGAGCCATACACATGCAACTCAGCCTTAGGTAATTCTTTTCTAATCATCGGCCATATGACTTGCTTTAAATACAGTACCATATTCCAATTCGGCTCGTGCCTAAAATTACCAATACACATAAAATGTTGCCTATCTTCAAAATTGGGTAGTACTGAAATTTCAGCATCAGTGATCTTATCAAGTAAAAATGGTAAGTAACATAATAACGATTCATCAACCTTAAAAACCTCTTGCAACAACTGCATTTCGTACGTAGAAATAATTAGCGCCAAATCACATCTAAAAATACTTGCTAACTCCCTTTTTGCTATTTCGGAACTCAATAACATATCAGTTGTATATGCTACTCCCTTCTTAAACGCTTCTTGACGGGTTTTTCGCAAACTATGTAAGTCTTCTGTATCTAAAACACGAATCGCATTAGGACATTTTTCTGCTACTCGCCAACCAAATTGTTCTTCAATCATAAATCGATCAAATAGCACCAAGTTTGGCTGTAACTGTTTTACATATCCATCAAAACTATCATGATTTAACTGAATCTGCTGAGTTTTCACCTCAAACTCATTCAAATCAACCATGTGATTTGTTTCAGTAGCAGTAGTAGCAAAATGAACTTCCCAGTTTTGTTTTTGAAACAATTCAATTAATTGCATTATCCTACTTCCAGCTGCCGATGAATTTGGCTCTGGCCATACAAAACCAATAATTAATATTTTAGTTGGTGTATTCAATTCTAAAATGAATTTGAGAAGTAATTATCGTGATACAATTCAAAAATAATATTCTCCGGAAAACCTTCATCAATACGAGTTGGGTGTAATTTAAATTTATTTTTAATCAATAACAGCTTAGAGCTTTCATTTTCTATCTGCGTAAAAGCTTCAATTCTTGAAAATTCTAACTTTTGAAAACCATAAGAAACTACCGCTTTTAACGCTTCAGACATAATACCTTTTTTCTGAAATTCAGGGTTCAGGTCATATCCCACTTCTGCCACTGAATTCTCTTCAGTAAAATTCCACAAGCAAATCGTTCCTATCAATCGTGTTTTTCCTTTTAAAGTTATTGCCCAATACATTATTTTATTCTGAGCAATATCTTCATTTCTATCTTCAATGAATTTTTCAGACTGACTAACATCAGTTTGCAAATCTCTAGCTATATATTTTCCCACTTCAGAACTAGAACGAAGCATAAACTGATCCTCAGCATCTGAAGATTTTAATTGCCTCAACACCAATCTTTCAGTTTCTAACTCTGTAAATGGAGTTAAATTTAATATATTCATCGTTAGCTTATTTTAAATTTTCAATTGCAGCTTCCGCACATCGTTCTCCATCCATGGCTGCTGATACAATTCCTCCAGCATAACCACCTCCTTCTCCACAAGGATACAACCCCTCAACTTCAGGATGTGCTAAATTTTCTTTTCTAGGAATATTCACAGGTGATGAAGTACGAGATTCCACTCCAATAACATTAGCCTGTTCTGTATAAAACCCATTCATTTTCCTTCCGAATGCAGCAAATCCTTTTCTTAATCTCCCTCCTATTTGTTTTGGAAGTAATGAATGTAATGGTACCGAATTTAATCCTGGCTGATAAGATGTGGAATTCAAATCATTAGACAATTTTCCTTCAACAAAATCTGTTAATCTTTGTGCTGGTGCCACTTGACTTTTTCCTCCTGCATTAAAAGCTAGCTTCTCTAAATCTTTCTGAAACTCTAGCCCTTTTAACACACCAAACTGATTGTATTTTGGAATATCTTTTTCTACATTAATTTCTACTACAATTCCTGAATTAGCAAATTCATTATTCCTTTTTGATGGTGACATACCGTTAACAACCACTTCTCCATTAGCTGTAGCCGCTGGAACTATAAATCCACCAGGACACATACAAAAAGAATACACCCCTCGTTCTCGTACTTGATGCACTAAACTGTATGCAGCTGCAGGTAACAATTCATTTCGTTCATCTTTACAATGATACTGAATAGAATCTATAATTTGTTGCGGATGCTCTACACGAACTCCCATTGCAAATGATTTTTCTTTTAAAGCTATTTTTTTATCATGCAATAAATAATAAATATCTCTTGCAGAATGACCCGTTGCCAAAATTACAGCATTCACTTGCATTTCATCTCCATTAGATAAATGCAACGTTTTAATTTTACCATTAGCAACTTCAAAATCTACTACACGTGTATTAAAATGAACTTCTCCTCCATACTTTAAAATAGTCTCACGGATATTTGTAACAACTTTTGGTAATTTATTAGTTCCTATATGCGGATGTGCATCAACCAAAATTTGCTCTGTAGCACCATGATACACTAAGTTTTCGAAAACACGTCGCACATCACCTCTTTTTAAACTTCTGGTATATAATTTACCATCAGAATAAGTACCAGCACCACCTTCACCAAAACAATAATTAGAATCTTCATTTACAAAATGATCTTGATTGATCGCCTTTAAATCTCTTCTCCTATCTTTTACATTTTTTCCACGCTCTAAAACAATAGGTTTATACCCCAATTCTATACAACGTAAAGCAGCATACATTCCCGCAGGACCAAACCCTACTATATGAATTTCTTTAGCATTAGACACATCTCTGTAATCAAATTTATAATCAGAAGTTTCTGGCGGTTGTTCATGAACATAAACTGCTACTTTGTAATTGAAAATTATCAACGCTTTTCTTGCATCTATAGATTTTCGAAGTATTTTAACAGATGTGATGTCTTTTCTATCAATACCTAAAGCAATTGCTGCTTTAAGCACTAAAATCCCCTCTTTCTTTTCTTCCTTAATTGATACTCGTAACTGAAGCTCTTTTACCATAACACAAAACTACTTAAATTTAAAAGAATATACTATTTCGATTTACTCCAAAAAAAAGGTCTTCCTTACGGAAGACCTTTTACTATTAATTTGTGGTGTATTAAAATTTAACTCTTAATAAAAATTCTGAACCACCGCTTGTTTGATCATTGATATCTGATGTTGCAAAATCATAAGCAAATCCTAAATCGATCATTTCAGATATCTCAAAAGAAGCCATTGCTGATACTGAATCATTCAATCGATAAGCCCCTCCAATTTCAAACTTCTTATATAGACGAACTGACGCATTAAAGTCTAAACCAAATGGCGCTCCATCAATATACCTTGTCATTAACGAAGGAATTAATTGAACATTTTCATTTAAATCATAAAAATACCCTCCTCCAAACATTACTAAACTTGCATCGGTAGCACTTTGAGCTTCTCCAGCAATATTTTCATAACGATCAGCTTTCAATATTCTTGGCGCTGATAAACTTACAAAGTACTTGTCTGCCTTATAATACGCTCCAATTCCAAAGTTCACATTAAACTTACTTACTTTTCCTTGATTTATATCATCCTGAGTTTGTAGTCGTGTGAAATCTACATCAAAAAAACTTCCTCCAGCTTTTAATCCTAAAAATAAATCTTTCTTTTCTCCAAAGTTTAATTTATAAGAAAAGTTAGCAAAAACATTAGTTTCTTTTTGAATAAAAACTCTATCAGAAACAATTTCAAGTCCAATTCCAACTTTATCATTAAAACTTCCTTGAGCAGCTAGTGACTGTGTTTGTGGACTACCATCTATACCATCAAGTTGGTCTTTGTAACTGATTACATTTATCTCTGTTTTTTCAGTACTTCCCACGTAAGCAGGATTTATCAAAGCCATATTTTGTCTCCAAAATGTAAATTCTGGCGTTTGTTGCGCTACTGCGGATACAGAAAACAACAATGCAAAAGCAGCTCCTATTTTATATACTCTTTTCATGTGTATTTTTTAAATGTTATTTAAAACTCACTAAGAAATATTTCTTAGTGAGTATCAATTTTTATAATGATTGCTTAGTAGTTAATGTATAACCAACCTGTAGTTGTTTTAGCAACACCTTCAGAAGTTACATACTCTACAACATAGTAATAAGATCCTGCAGGTAATAATCCGCTTCCACCTTCGGTAGATTCAGCTCCCCATGTATCATTTACGTAATTTGTAGCATCAAATACTTTAACGCCCCAACGGTTAAATACCTTTACAGCATTACTGTCTTGATATTCTAAGTTTTCTATCACCCAGTTATCATTTTGATTATCTCCGTTAGGAGTAATCGTATCAGCTGGAGTAATTGACTCACAAATATCACCTATATTATCATTATTTGCATCTAATTGATCTGGGTTAGGAGTATTAACACAGTTATCATCATTATCCAACACACCGTCATTGTCAATATCTTGACAAACATCTCCAATTCCGTTTTCATCCCAATCCGCTTGATTTGCATTAGCAGAATCTACACAGTTATCACAAACATCACCAACAGTATCTCCATCAATATCAGCTTGATCTGAATTAGATGTATTTACACAGTTATCACAAACATCTCCTACTCCATCTCCATCTACATCTGATTGATCTGCATTTGGTGTGTCTACACAATTATCTACGTCATCTAATATACCATCTCCATCTGCATCATACACTTGACAAGCATCTCCAACACCATCATTTTCAACATCTTCTTGACCTGGGTTAGCTGTATCTGGACAGTTGTCACAAACATCTCCTACTCCATCTCCGTCAACATCTTCTTGACCAGCATTAGCATTGTCTACACAATTATCACATACATCCCCTACTAAATCTCCATCAGCATCTGCTTGATCTGTGTTTGGTGTTTCTACACAATTATCAACATCATCAAAAATAGTATCTAAATCAGTATCATCACAAACATCTCCAATACCATTATTATTCCAATCTGCTTGGTCTGGGTTTGGTGTATTAACACAGTTATCAATTGCATCAACTACTCCATCAGAATCTGCATCAGGCATTGGCGTTCCACAAATTTCTAAAGACCAATTGTCTAACGTACCAGTATCTCCGTCAAATAAATCAACAACTTTTAATGTCCAGTCTCCTAAAGAAGCTTCTCCATTAATTATCGATAAATCCTCCTCTGGAATAAACGATCCTGTGAACGGTGTTGCTGTACTCCCCACGATAGGTGTAGCAGCATCTTGATCAAAAACAGTATTAACAAAACCAGGAGCTCCTCCAGGACCTTCATTACTTACCAATAATACTTCTGTACCATTAGGACTTATAATAGAAACTGCTATATCTCTATCCCAAGTATGTGTAATATTTATTGTAACATTTACATCTGATACAATAACACCTGAAGTAACATTTATTACAGAAAGAACATCAACATTAGTTTGATCAATATTCATAACTGTATTATTGGTTTCTGTATTACAATCAATATTCGCAGTTGTAAAGCTCCATTCAGCAGAAACACTATTTGTTCCACATACTGCATTATGAGAAGTTACTACCCAATAGTATGTAGTTAATGTATTTAACATTGTAGCAAAATGTGTAGGCGTAGTTAACCCTGTAGCAGATTCAACTAAACCAGTCATCCCCGCACCACTATAAATAGCAACATCATAAGTTGTAACATTTGCATCTGCTGTCCATGTTAAAACACTACCAACACCTGTTGCTGCATCTGCCGGCGTCAATAACGTTGCTGGCGCAACTGTAGCGTCATATACTGTTAAGTCTAAATCAAAATCTGTAACATCACCTGCACTATCTGCAGACATAGTTACTGTATAAGTCCCAGGAGTAGCTCCAGAAACTGTTACTGTTATTCCTGTAGTATCAGTAGTTACTGATGACTGAGATAAAGTTACTGTTCCAACTGCAGGCAAAATACTAGCAGCTAAATTAACTGTACCAGCAAAAGGTGCTACAGCATCATAATCAAATGTATAAACTGCATCATTAGGCGCACAAACTTCTTCTTCATTACTAGTGAAAACAACACTATAGTCAACAGAACCTGTTGTAGAGCTTGATAAGTTTGATAATCCATCTGCATTATCCAATACAGTTAAAATTCTTAAAACTTGATCTGCTGTAAAAGTATCCATACATGCATCATCAGAGTAATCCATATAATTTTCAACCATATCTGTACCAGCGTCTGCTGGACAAGAGTCATTTCCTGTAGCGCATCCAAAATTAGAACCACTTGCATTTGGCGTATCTGCACAAAAATCATCCACAGTACAATCTCCATCACCCCAAATGTGGCGTAAACCTATCCAGTGTCCTAATTCATGAGTTAGTGTTCTTCCTGTATTATAAGGTGCTGCTGTACCTGGGCTAGCTACAGAACCGATTGTTCCTGTACCACATACAACTCCACTGTTAATAGTAGGGCCACCATTAGTTGCTAAACCTGGTAATGTTGAATTAGAAGGAAATTGAGCATAACCCAAAAGACCACCTGTTAAACCTCCAACCCAAACATTCGCATATTGATTGTAATCCCATCCAGTAGATTTAATTTCTAAACCACCACCACCAACATCATAATCGCCTGCTGGGAAAGGTCCCGCACCAAATGCTGTAACACGGTTTATACCCGGCTCTGCTAATGGAACTCCTGAAGGATCAACCATTGCGGGTATAAAATTAATATCTGCACTAGCTGCTACTCCATAAGAACTACCTGATAGATTATTAAAATCTAAATTTAATTGATCTATTTGTTCTTGAACTTGAGATGCCGCAATGTTTGTTGGCATTGTACCATCTGTAATTATGTGAAAAATAATAGGCACATTAACTACAGCCATATATGAAGCACTACTAGATAATTGTTCTATTTCTGCTTTCTTGGCTTGCATTAATGGTGCTAACCAATTTTCAAACTCATCTTGAGTTTGCATATCTGGATATTTTGCCTTTCGAATGGCATCCATTTCAACAGATGAACACCTAACAAATCCTGTTTCTTGTAAGGATTTCTGTGCATTTTCACTATTTGTTAAGTTCCAAGTATCTTGCTTTTTTTGAGCAAAAACGGAACAAGTACCAGCTAGCACCATTAGGGCTAACACACTTTTTCGTAAGTTATGTATCATACTTTTAAATTAAATAATTATAATTTAGGTTAATAAAGTGCTAAATGTAATAAAAAAGATTAACCCAACCATGTTCTAAACTCTTTTACTCGTTCTCTACTTACTATAAGTTCATGCTCATGGTGTTTATTTAATTGAATTCTCAACCTTGAATTCGTATATGACACTATATCTTTTACAGCATTAATATTTATAAAGAATTTTCGACTAATTCTGAAAAAATTTTTGGGTTCCAACTGTTCTTCTAACTCCTCTAACGTTGCATCAAGTAAGTAACTTCTCCCATCTACTTTAGAAAGATACGTTGCTTTATTTTCACTATAAAAGCACTCAATATCTTCTACAGCTATCATTTTTAAATGCTGTCCTATTTTTATGGTAAATCGGGTTTTATATTTTTTTTCTGTTTCTCGGGCAAGTAGTCTTTTTACATCAGCAAAAGAAATCATTGCGTTTCCTTCTTGTGGTTTAAACGATTTATACTTTTCAATAGCAATAATTAAATCATCTTCATCTATTGGCTTTAAAAGATAATCGATACTATTCAATTTAAAAGCCTCTAACGCATACTGATCATATGCAGTTGTAAATATTACTGCACTTTTAATTTCTATTTCTTCAAAAATCTCAAAAGACACTCCATCAGATAACTGTATGTCTAAAAAAATTAAATCAGGATGTTCATTAGTCTGAAACCATTGCTTCGCTTCAGCTACGGAATGCAACATGGTGCTTACTTCCATCTGTTGTTTTTCTAACATCCTTTTCAACCTTCTTGCTGCAGGCTTTTCGTCTTCAATAATTAATACTTTCATTCCCTTAAATTTAATATGAACAAATTATTGCCATTTGTTATCTTTCTGCTTCTCTTTTTCCATAAACTCTTGTATTTTTCTGCTCTCCCATTTTTCTCCAAACAAAAGATGTTTTCCAAAAACTCCAAATGCATGAAAAAAGATTCCAATCCCCCAAAACATCCATAAAGCAAATGTCCCAAAATCAAAAAACGCCTCAGAGAAACTTTCTCCGCTATTCATATTGCTTACAATTTTACTACAACTTATAAACATGTTTACAATAAAGTAAGATGCAAAATGCCAGTAAAACCCCTTTATTTTCTCAACTCGTTTCTTTGCTCTATCATAACGATCATTATACATATACTTATCCATAACTACTCCCATTTATGATTATTTTGTTCTTCCTCTTTTAAAAATTGATTCATCTTTTGTTCTTCCCAATTAGAACCAAAAAACAGGTCTTTTCCAAAAACTGATACTCCATGGACTAACAATCCAATTCCCCAACCAATAGCTGTTGAAAAAGAACCTAAATTCCAAAATTCAGTAACATTAGCATAACCTGTATAAATCATTGACAGCAACATTATATTTACTACCACATATACAAATGCATGTGTATAAAAACCTTTAATTTTTTCTACTTTTTTCTTTGCTCTATTGTAACGATTTTCCTCACTATATTTTTCCATAACGCTTATTTTTCAAGTTGGATTACTCCCAACGATTTAAATTTGTTTCTTCTTCTTTCATAAACTCCTCTAGCTTTCTATTTTCCCAAGATTTCCCGAAATACTTATCTTTCCCATAAACTTCATAGGCTTGAAAAGCTAAACCTACCCCCCAACCTAACATTGGATAAAAAAACCATTTATGTTGATGCCAGCTCGTTTTAAAATTAACAAACATTAGAAAAGGAATAACAATTATATAGGCAAACAAACTCCAATAAAACCCTTTTAAATTCTCCAAACGCTTTCTTGCATTTTCATAATTAGTATGTGATGATGTTGTTTTCATAATTGATGCTTTTTTAGTTAATAAAGGTAACTCTACTTTAAATTCGCTTTTTGATTGATTGATTGAAATTGTTCTAGTTGATAGAATTTGATATCGCTCAGTAATATTTTTTAACCCTATACCGCTCGATTTATTTAATGTTTTCTTTTCCTGAAAATTATTTGTGACAATTAAATTATTTTCAGATTCTACTATACTAATATGTAATGGCTGTTGTTCACTTACAATATTATGTTTTATACAGTTTTCCAATAAAATTTGTAATGATAGTGGAACTATTTTTGCTTCTGGGTTATGTGCTTTCTCAGGGATTGTACAATCTACTGCATTTTCGAACCTCATTTTCAGCAAGAGCATGTATGTTTTTGCAAAAGCCAATTCCTCCTCTAAGTATACTAAATCCTTATCTTTTTGCTCTAATACATACCTATACACTTTTGACAAAGAAGTAGTAAACTTTTGAGCCTTATCTGGGTCTTCTTCTATTAATGACACTAATACATTAAGGCTATTAAACAAAAAATGGGGATCTAACTGACTCTTTAAACTTTCATATTTAGCATTTGCTGTACCCGCTATAATCTTCTGTTGCTTAATTTTTTTTTCTTGCAAAACTTTAAAAGAATAAAACGATATAAAAAACAAAGACACTACTACTGTTATCACAAAAGGAACTACATAATTTCGAGGTGATTCATTATTTAAAAAAGCAGTAAAAGTTTTTCCTTCAACTATTACATCTTCTACAATTCTCAAAAAAAACACCGCACATAATGTTACTATTACTGAACTTACAAACCCCAGTAATAAACGACTAATGCTATAGATTTCTTTACCGTATCTTTTATCAAAAAACAAATACACACTTAAGTTAACACCATACAATACTGTTGCGTATAACATATACCATAAAAATTGTATCCCTAAATTTAAACCAACCATAAAAGGGCTTCCCAATAAAACAGAAATCACTTTCATAACAACGAAAATTATTACTCCAGATAGCAATGCGTATTTAATGTGTTTTACCAAATCATTCATAGTTTGTGTTTATCGTTATACAAAGATCATTTTTTTATATCCTTAAAAAAAAGTTTGTTTTCTGAACTGTCAAATTACAATACTGAATTGTAATTTGACAATTAAAATTAAAAGACTTGTAACAAACTCATGTTTTTTAAGACTTACCTTAAAGAACAACTCAATTAGTGGAAAAAGAACTTGAACATAAATTTGTTACTCAACTAGAGAAGCACCAAAACATTATACATAAAGTATGTAGGTTATACACTAATAATCAAGATGCTCATAATGATTTGTTTCAAGAGGTTACCATACAATTATGGAGAGCATTCCCAAAATTTAGAGGAGAAGCAAAGTTTAGTACATGGATGTATCGTATTGCTTTAAATACCGCTATAACACTTTATAGGAAATCAAAACGCAAAATAAAAACTAATGACATTGCTGATTTTCATTTTAAAATTAAGGCCGATGAGTATGATGATACCGAAGAAGAGCAACTAAAATTAATGTATGCTGCCATAAAGCAACTATCAGATATTGAAAAAGCATTAATTTTTTTATACCTCGAGGACAAAAATTATAGAGAAATTTCCGAGACGATGGGTATTAGCGAGGTGAATGCACGTGTGAAAATGAATAGAGCGAAAGGAAAACTTAAAAAAATATTAAACCCATAATTATGGAAGAATTAGATATACTCAAAAAAAACTGGAATAAAGAAACTCATCCTAAAGTTACAACTGATGCTATATATAAGATGATTTTAAAAAAATCTTCTTCAGCAGTAAAATGGATTTTTATTATTTGTTTAATAGAATTAAGTATTGGTTTAATTTCTGGGGTGTTTTTTTCATCAGAAAGTTACGAAGGAGTAAACCTCCCTTTTTGGGTAGAACCCGCCATTACCTATTCCAGTATCCTAATAGCTCTTATATATTCTTATAAATTTTATAGAAACTATAAAACTATAAATACTACAAGTAGTATAAAAAGCTTATTAACTAATATTATTAAAACACGTAGAACGGTTAAACAATACGTACTCATAAATTTAAGTTTAATGGCCATTTTAGTCGTTGTTGTTTTAAGCTATACATTAACAGCTCCTATTGGAGTAAGTAATGAAATTGCTTTTCAAATTATCAGCACCAAAGACTATTTCATTCTTGGTCTAATAATTCTTTTTGTAACTTCAATAATTATTGGGATTTGCTTATTAGTTTACTTTTTGTTATACGGGTTATTAATGCGTAAACTAAATAAAAACTATAAAGAATTAAAACAATTGGATTTATAACCGATTTTAACCAAAAAAAAGAGGCTTACATATTAATATGTAAGCCTCTTTTTTTTTTGATTAATTAGAATACTTAAATCAATACTCCCACTCTCTCAACTTATTAAGATCTTCCATCTCCTTTAAATTCTTTAGAGGAATTACTTTTGAAAAAGAGTCATGCTGTTCTATTGCATATTCTATTTGTGTAACAATATCATCAACAGAGTCATTTTCATAATCAATTTCTAAGGGTTCTTTTATAATAAAAGATTGTAAAATCCCTTTTTTCTTTAGACGCAAACCTTTTTTATCAAACGATCTTCTAAAACCGTCTATCACAATTGGAATAACAACTGGTTTGTGTTGCTTGATAATATGAGCAGTACCTCTTCTAATAGGCTTAAAAGGAGTTGTAGTTCCTTGAGGAAAAGTAATCAACCAACCATCATCAAGCGCTTTACCAATATTATTAATGTCACTCATTTTAACTTGTCTATTGACATCTTGACCTTTGCTCCTCCATGTTCTATCAACACTAACTGCTCCTACATAAGCTAATATTTTTGGTAATAAGCCAGATTTCATTGTTTCCTTAGCAGCGACATAATATATATTTAATTTAGGTTGCCATAAGTAGCCAACATTTTTAATAGAATCTACTCTACCACTCAAACTTGCATTAAACACATGAAACATTGCCGTAACATCAGCAAAGTAAGTTTGATGGTTAGACACAAAAAGTACATTTCTATCTGGTAAATTTTTTATGATTTCCGAACCTTCAATTTGTAATTCGTTAAACCCTCTAAAACGTCTATGAGAAAGAACACCTACTATACGTATTAGCATTTTCTTAATAAACAATATATGTCCGAAAGGATTTCTTTTATATAACCCCATTAATTTTTAAATTTTAGCATTACAAATGTATCTAATTTAATATTCATCTGATAAAATTAAATCTTTAATTTCACTTAGCATCATTGCCGTTGCTCCCCAAATAACTTCATCATCAAATTTAAAAATAGGTACTTCAATTTCTTTGGCATAAGAAGTGTTAATTATTTTTGAGGACACAAAATCATCTGACAAAATTTCTTGAAGAGGAATTTCAATTAATCGCTCAACTTCCCTTTCTTCCAAGACATATATTGGTCGTTCCTTTACTACTCCCAAAAAAGGTTTTACCAAAAAATTACTTGGAGGAATATATACATCTGTCAACTCTCTTAATACTGTGATTTTTTTGGAATGTATCCCAATTTCTTCAAATGTTTCCCTTAAAGCAGTAGCTTTTAAACAAACATCATCAGTCTCAATTTTTCCGCCAGGAAAACCTATTTGATTTGAATGCACCCCTTCATACGTTTTCCTTAACATAAAAACCATTTTCATTTCTCCATTTACATCAGGAAACAACAATGATAACACAGCAGCTTTTTTAGGATTACGTTCCGAAAGATTAATTGACTTCCCTAACTTTTTCCGAATTGATGGAGCCAATTTAAATTGTGAATCGATACCTGGTAAAGATGAATTTTCTATTTTTGGAATTAATTCCTCAAAGTCTTTTAAAGTCATGATTAAAATAAAGAATCTAATTTTAGTTTTTATCGTGGTACTAATGAGTTGCCAAGATAAACAAACTCAACAAAAAAAAGATACAAAAACAATAATAGAAACTAAAAAAGAACAAATTGAATTACAAGACTCTGCTCCTTTAATTACTCAAAAAACGGTGATTTCATTTTTAACAGAATATGGAAAAAAGCATCAACAGACCAATGTTTTAATCGAGACTCGTTTAGGAAACATCCATATTCAATTATTTAAAAACACTCCATTACATAAAGCTAATTTTTTATTCTTAATTCAACAAGGCTATTTTGATACTAGTTGTTTTCATAGAGTAGTTTCTGATTTTATCATTCAAGCCGGTCAATCTGACAAAAAAAGTACTAGAGAACTGCGAAAAAAAATAGGAAACTACAAAATACCTCCTGAATTTACTAACCACAAACATCATAAAGGAGCTATCTCATCAGCAAGAAGATGGAATCAAAACCCTAAGAAACTATCAGACGCTTATGAGTTTTTTATTGTTCATAAAGAAAAAGGATTACATCATTTGAATAATGAACATACCGTTTTCGGAAAAGTAACTAAGGGGCTTGATGTTATCGACAAAATAGCAAATGAAGCCATTGATAAAGGAGAGTGGCCTATTCATGATGTTTACTTAAAAGTAAGCATCTACTAGTTTTATTTTTCTAAAAAACATCATATTTAGTGATGAAAAATACCCAGCTACAGGTATTTTTTAACATATGTTTATTCTATATCTTTATACCCTTCGTAAAGTAATTCTTTATGAAGATAAGTAAGTTTTTTTGGGGTAAAAATCTCTGCTAGCAATAGCAGAGATTTTTTTTTTACAATTCACCTATAAAAAACTACAGTTCAGTAATTTCTTTTTTCTCACAACTCATTCTTTCTAGATATTTGTATCATAATCAATAAAAACAAATATTATGAAAACACTAGTTTTAGGAATACTTTTAGCAATTTGTAACTACATCACTCATGCGCAAGAACCAAAAGGAGTTGATGTTACCATAACTATTAATAATATTAAAAATGACAATGGTTTTATTTTACTTGGATTACACAATCAAGAAACATTTATGGTTAGAGAAAAACCTGCTTTGAAAAAAATAAAAGAGGAAATAAATAATGGGGAAATTAAAGTAGTTTTTAAAAATATCCCAGAAGGTCAATATGCAATTATGGTTGTTCATGATGAAAATGCCAACAACAGGATGGATTTTGAATTAAACGGAATGCCAAAAGAAGATTATGGTACTTCAAATAATGAAATGAGTTTTGGACCACCAAGGTTTGATGATGCCAAATTCAAGGTTACTGATGAAAATTTAGATTTAGAAATAAGGCTTTAGAAATTGTACTCAAAAAAAAAGCGGCTACCATTTTATGAATGTAAAATGGTAGCCGCTTTTTTTGATACTTAAAAAGTATTACATTTTTTGAGTATAATAATTATAATCTTTCATGATTTTATCTAAAAAAATAACATCATTTTTCTCCTTATTTTCTATACCTGTCACCTCTTCTATTTTCGTACGTAACTTAATTAAAACTTTATAGTCTTTATTTTTTTTGGCAGTAACAAAGGTCTCTTTTATAATACGTGCATCGTTATCTGATAATTTAATTACCCAATGATAGGTTGGCTTATAATCTTCTTTTAAATCTTCAATAATTGTATGCGATATATTGGTGCTATTTTTCAAACTCACTACTGCTGTTCCAGCAATCATATCACCAAAACGTTGTTTATTTTTACTAGCTATTATGGTTATAAAACCTGCTATTGGACTTAAAAACAAAAGTATTGATAGTATAACATCAAAAAAACCTCCTCCAATCAACTCGGAAAATCCTGTTAATAAAATAAACATGATTATAAATCCATATATATCCACTAATCTAAAAAACCAACGGATGATAAAATCAGAATTTGAAGCTTGAAATCCATCAATTTTTATGACTTTTAACTTCATTAGTTTTTTCCCTAATGTTTGACCATTCATAAGCATTTCAGAAAGCAGTGTATATATTACAACCGGAAAGAAAAATATAATACTAATAGCTGTTTTAGACCAATGATCGTCATATATTTCAGATAGGCTATCGACATCAAAAAAATAAAAAACCAACCATGTATATGCAATAATAAGTATCAAGTCTAACAGAAAAGCAACTATACGAAAACCTACACTTGCCAAATCGAAGTTTAGGGTAACATTTTGTGTGGTATTTATTTGAAGCATCTTGAGTAATTTAGTACATTCGCTCAACGTATGAGAGAGGTTGCTTTTATTAAACAAAATAAAGAAAAATGGTTGACATTTGAACAATCCTTTTCAAATAAAACCCCCCAACACAATCCTGATGAGCTCGCTAATTTATATATTCAGCTAATGAATGATTTATCTTATGCACAAACGTATTACCCAAAGAGCAAACTAGTACTCTATTTAAATCATTTAGCTTCCACTAGTTATTTACATATTTACACTACTAAACGAACTACTAGAAATGTTTTATTAAAATTCTTTACTCTCGATGTCCCGTTAGTAGCATATCAATACCGAAAACAACTGTATTATGCTATTGTTTTTTTCATACTTTTTATGAGTATTGGTGTATTCTCATTAGCTAATGACGAAGATTTTGCGAGACAAATTTTAGGAAATAATTATATAGATCAAACATTAGAAAACATCAAAAATGGAGATGCTGTTGCAGTGTACAAAGGCGGTAGTACTTGGGGGTCATTCATTGGTATAACATTTAATAATTTAAAAGTAGGTGCGCTGTTATTTCTATCTGGAATCACTGGAGGACTTGGTACTGGTTATATTATGATGGAAAACTCTATTATGGTTGGGGTTTTTCAGTATTTCTTTCATCAAGAAAATGCATTTTGGGAAAGTGTACGTGGTATATGGATTCATGGTTCTTTTGAAATTTTCGCTATGATTATTGAATGTGGAGCTGGTTTTATTATAGCATCAAGTATTTTTTTTCCTAAAACACTTTCTAGAAAAAACTCTTTTAAAATTGGAGTTCGTGATGCTTTTAAAATTTTTTTAAGCACTATTCCATTTACTATCATAGCAGGTTTTTTAGAAGGCTATGTTACTCGGTTATCTAATGTAATGCCACATGTTCTTAGCTACGGAATAATAATAGCATCATTAGGATTTATTATATATTACTATTTAATTTATCCTCATAAAATTTATAACAATATATACCGTAAAAAAACAAGCTTATGAATTTATATAAAACTAGAGATTTTAGCGTCTTTTTTAGTGACACCATTGAGTTTTTCAAAAAACATGGGGCTCACTTTTTAAAAAATTATATACTCATAAACGGAGTACTCCTACTAATTTCAATACTTGCATTCATACCCGTCCTTAATTTATTTATCGACTTTAATTCTTTTGAAATTAGAGGAGATGGAAATATTCAAAATCTATTTTTGGATAGTTTAAACTCTGGTATATTTTGGGGCTATGTGAGCCTTCTATTATTTGTAGGTTTTTTCACCAACTCAGTAAGCTATTCTTTTACTCCCATTTATTTAAAATTATATCAAGAAAAAAATGGAGCTGATTTTAACTCTTCAGATATAATAAACTCCTTAAAAGCACATTTCCCTAAAACAATAAAGTATGTAATAGGTATAACAATATTGTCAATACCATTATCTATATTTTTTTTGGTTGCAACAATACTTGTTGCCTGTACTATTGTAGGAGTACTTATTCCGATAGCCGTATTTATGATGCTTATTATGTTTACCATGTTTGAGTATTATCACAAACCTGAAAATCGATTCTTTAGTTCATTCTCATATGCTTGGGAACTCATAAAAATAAAATTCTGGCATAGTGCTGGTTGTGTTGCCTTATTAATGTTGATTGTAGGAATAATACAGCAAATTTTTTCTACTGTTTTTGAATTAATTTTAAACATAAACTCTGGAGAATTACTTATTCAAAGCAATCTTGAATTTACAAGCACTATGATAGCTTCCATAATAATTAGTATGATTTTTTCAATAATTGTTAGTTTTATCACAAATAGTATAATGATGTTAAATCAAGGGATTATTTTCTATTCTTTAAAAGGAGAGAAAAATGGAATTCAAACTCATAGTAGTATTGACGAAATAGGTACAGGTGAATAGTTTTCGCATACATAGCAACTTTTTTTCATCAAAAAGGCTTCAAGTTCTTTTGATAATAATTGTACTTATACCTTTTTCAAAGTATGGAGCAATTCGAGTTCAAAAAAAAGATGATATCATTACACAACGTAAGTTTAAAGATAATTTAAGTAACACTTATCAAGGTGAAGACTATACTTATATAGAAGAAGCCCCTAAAGTTCAAGAATCAAATTCTTCAGCTCCTGACTTGTCTTGGTTAGGAGGTCTAGGGTTCTTATTAAAAGTAGTTCCAATAATCATAATACTAATAGCCGTGTTTTTAATTGCACGAGCACTTATTAATAATGAAGGCTCCTGGATTGTAGGCAAATCAACTAACAAAGCAATTGAAAAATTAGAGTTAGTTGATGAAGAAATTATACAAAACAGTAATTTAGAAGAGCTTTTAAACACTGCTATACATCAAAAAAATTATCGATTAGCAATTAGGTATCAGTATTTAATTACCTTAAAAAAATTATCAGAGAATCATTTTATTAGCCTCGATAAAGACAAAACTAACTCTGATTATTTATTAGAAATACAAACTCCACAACACCAAAAGGAATTCTCTTACTTGGCATATATTTATGACTATGTATGGTATGGTCAGTTTAGTATAACAGCTTCTGATTTTACTGACTTGCAACAATCTTTTATCCATTATAATAAAACTATATAATGAACAATTCTTTAAAAATAGCTTTAGGTTTGTTTATTGTTACAATAGTGGGGGCAATAATAATTAGTTTTATGGGAACACAGTCTACGGATTGGAGAGAAACCTATAATTACAAGCACAAAAAACCATTTGGGACCTATATTATACATCAAGAGTTTAAAAACTTATTCCCAAAACAGAAAATAACTACTATTACAAAAAACACCTACGATTATTTCGATACTGCATATGATTACGATAATAACACTTATGATTTAAAAGGAAATTATATGTATATCAACGATAACATGCATACAATTGACAACGAAACTTCCGAAGAATTATTAGGCTTTGTTGCAGAAGGAAACACTGCTTTTATTGCAGCTACAGAATTTGATAAAGTGTTAATGGATTCTTTACATTTTGGTTATTCCTACCAAAACATTAAGGTTTACCTTCAAAACCCTTCACATATAAATGCTGAAATTAGCCTTAATAATGAAAAAGTCAACAACGAAGCTTATCAATACAGTAAAAATATTTCAACTACATATATTGAATATTCCGATGACAAGAATACAACTGTTTTAGGTCATCAAAAAATAAACGATACCATCCGCCCTAATTTTATAAAAGTAAATTATAAGAATGGACAGTTTTTCTTGCATACTCAACCTATTGTTTTTACAAATTATCACCTTTTAAACGGAAACCAAAAGTATATAGCTAAGGTATTTTCTTATTTAGACGAAGCCCCTCTACATTGGGACACCCATTATTCATATAGAAGAGGAAATGGTGATAATGATAAGAGTTCATTGAGTTATTTTTTATCTCACAAAGCATTAAAATGGGCTTTCATATTAGCGTTAATGAGCCTTCTATTCTTTATTTTATTTAATACAAAAAGAAAACAACGTATCATACCTATTATAAAACCGTTACAAAACACTACAATTGATTTTACACAAACTATTGGTAATTTATATTTTCAGCAAAACAATCATACTGATATCATTCAACGAAAAATAATCTTTTTTTTAGAGAAAATTAGAAATGATTATTTTATCGACACTCAAAGTTTAAATGATGATTTTATTGATAAATTAACCTTGAAGTCAGGAAAAAAATATGGCGAGGTAAAACTCGTTATCAACACCATTTTAAAACTAAACAGTAAATATACTTGCACAGAGGATGATTTGTTACGTTTAAATCAATTAATCGAAAAAGTTTTTTAACGCCGAATAAACATTAACATACTAGTACTTTTTTGTAGTACTTAAACATAAAAAAGATGGAAGAGCAAAACACAACAACACCAACTGAAAACTTTCAGTTTGAAAACCGATTGGATTTAAGTAAACTTCAAGAAAGTGTTTTAAAAATAAAAGAACAGCTAGGTACTATTATAGTTGGTCAAAAAGGAATGATTGACTTATTAATCGCTTCCTTATTAGCCAATGGACATTCTTTAATTGAAGGGGTTCCTGGTGTTGCAAAAACCATCACAGCTAAATTACTAGCAAAAACCATGAATATTGATTTCAGTAGGATTCAATTCACCCCGGATTTAATGCCTTCTGATATTTTAGGAACTTCAATTTTTGATATGAAAAAATCAGAATTTGAATTTAAAAAAGGACCTATTTTTTCTAATATGATTTTAATTGATGAAATCAACAGAGCTCCTGCAAAAACTCAAGCAGCACTTTTTGAGGTCATGGAAGAACACCAAGTAACCATTGACGGAAAAACGTACCCAATGGACGCTCCTTTTTTAGTATTAGCTACACAAAATCCAATTGAACAAGAAGGAACTTATCGTTTACCAGAAGCGCAACTTGATCGATTTTTATTTAAAATTACTGTTGAATACCCAACAGCAGAAGAAGAGCAAGAAATTATTTTAAGGGAACATCTACTAGAAAATAAAAAGAAAACAGCTCAAATTGACACCGTAATATCCGGCGAAGAAATTATTGCTTTTAGAGCTTTAGTTACTCAAATAAAAATTGAAAAAAACCTTTTAAAATACATTGCTAATATTGTTATCAATACTAGAAACAATGCCTTTTTATATTTAGGTGCTTCTCCAAGGGCAAGTATTGCGATACTTAACGCTTCAAAAGCATTTGCTGCAATGAGCGGAAGGGATTTTGTAACACCTGAAGATATTAAAAAAGCTTGTGTACCTGTATTACAACATAGAATTTTGGTTACCCCTGAACGAGAGATGGAAGGTGTAAATAGCGAACAAATCATTCAACAGATTATTGAAACTGTAGAAATTCCTAGGTAAATAATAGTAAACAGTCGCACTTTTTAGTAAAATAAACAACTATAATAAACTCAATCATGGGTAAACAATAAACACTGTGAAAAAATTATATAAAAACATCTATCTAAATAATTTAATTTTCTATGTACTCACAGGTATTATTGGATTATTTATTATTTCACACTTTTTTGAGCAATGGTTTTCTATTGCCAAACTATTATTGATATCACTTGTTGCTTTTATTTTAATTGATATATTAATTCTATTTATTACTAAAAAAACTGTTGGTGCCATTCGTAAAACTCCAGATAAACTATCTAATGGAGATAAAAATGAAATTTCAATACACATAAACAACCACTACCCTTTCGCAATACAAACACGTATTATTGATGAACTACCTTTCCAGTTTCAAGACAGAACTTTTACCCTTGATCAAAAAATAGCAGCACAAATTGATCAAGAAATAAAATATACTGTTAGACCTACAGAACGTGGTAAATATCATTTTGGCAATATAAATATATATGTCTGCTCTCCTTTACACTTAATTTCAAGACGTTTTATAGTAGGTAAGCCTCAATTTATAAAAACCTACCCTTCTTTTATTCAACTTAAAAAATATAACCTGATAGCTTTTTCAAATAGATTATCAGCTTACGGACTTAAAAAAATTCGTCGAATTGGACATACCTTAGAATTTGAGCAAATAAAAGAATACGTACAAGGTGATGACCTAAGAACTATTAATTGGAAAGCAAGTGCTAAGAAAAATCAATTAATGGTGAATCAATATCAGGATGAAAAGTCACAACCAGTTTATAGTGTTATTGATAAAGGTAGGGTGATGAAAATGCCTTTTAACGGATTATCCTTATTAGACTACGCCATTAATGCTACTTTAGTTTTAAGTAGTGTAATATTAAAAAAACAAGATAAGGCTGGTATGTTTACTTTTTCTAAAAAAGTTGAAAACATTATTGTTTCAGAGCGTAGAACTAACCAAATGAATTTAATTTTAGAGGCTCTTTACAATGTCAAAACAGATTTTTACGAATCGGATTACAGTCGTTTATATGCTGATATTAAACGTACCATTACACATAGGAGTTTGATAATGCTCTATACCAACTTTGAAACCTTGGAGGGTTTAAAAAGACAACTTCCCTATTTAAGAGTTATTGCCAAAAATCATATGCTCGTTGTCGTATTCTTTAAAAATACCGAGCTAGATAAAATTGTTAGTCAAAAAGCGGAAACCATTCAAGAGGTTTATGACAAGGTAGTTGCTGAAAAATTTATTTTTGAAAAAAAACAAATTGTTAACGAGTTAAAAAAATATGGTATCAATACTATACTTACTGCTCCAGAAAATTTATCTGTTGACACCATCAACAAATACCTTGAAATAAAATCTAGAGGGTTACATTAACCCTCTTTCTATTTTAAATACTACTACTCTCCTAACCAAGATTGCATCATCCATATTGTTTTTTCTTGCTCTGCAATAAAATCACTCATTAGTGAATTTGTTCCTTCGTCGCTAGCATCTCCTGATAATTCTAGAAGTTGTCGTTCCAATTGTAATAATGAAGCTAAGGAATCAATTATCAACTGAACAGCTAATTCATCTTTAGTAATGTTTTTTCCTACAGCCACTTTACTTTTCTGTTTATAATCTTCAAAAGTATGTAATGGTACTTCACCTAAGGTTAATATTCGTTCTGCTATATCATCCACTTTTATCGTTGCATCAGTATACAACTCTTCAAATTTAACATGCAATTCAAAAAACTGTTTCCCTTTGATATTCCAATGAATCCCTCTCAAATTCTGATAATAGGTCTGAAAGCTTGCTAATAATTCATTTAAACCCTCAGAAATTTCACCTGTATACTCTTCTCCTAATCCTAAAATTGTTGTTATCATTATATCTCTTTTAATTTTTATCAAAAGTAATATCTATTAAAACAAAAATAACTATAGTTTTAATTGATAGTTTTTATATCTTTATAATCAGAATTTATTAACTATGACTATAACACAATTAAACTACGTATTAGCTGTTGCAGAGCATCAAAATTTCACTAAAGCTGCTGAACATTCATATGTTACTCAACCGACATTGAGTATGCAGATTCAAAAATTAGAAGATGAATTATCGGTTAAAATTTTTGACAGAAGTAAAAAACCAATTGAATTAACTGAAGTTGGAAAAAAAATAGTAGCTCAAGCAAAGAATATTGTAAACGAATCTGATAGAATAACTGATATTATTGATCAGGAAAAAGGATTTGTCGGTGGAGAATATAGAGTTGGTATCATCCCTACTATAATGCCTACATTATTACCTATGTTTTTAAAAACATTCATTGAAAAATACCCGAAAGTTCAACTAAAAATAAAAGAGCTTACAACCTCAGAAATAATAAAACAATTGAAGGATGGGCAATTAGATGCCGCATTAGCAGCCACACCCTTAGATGATGAAAATTTGATTGAGCGACCTTTATACTATGAACCTTTTGTAGGTTATATTCCTAAAAACCACCGATTATCTGATAGAAAAAATATTGAGGTTTCTGATTTGTCATTAGATGATATTTTATTACTTGAAGATGGACATTGTTTTAGAGATGGTATTATTAATTTATGTAGTGCTTCAAAAAACAACAACTCAAAAAGATTTCAATTAGAAAGTGGAAGTTTTGAAACATTAACAAAACTTGCTAATGAAGGTCTAGGAATGACGCTATTGCCTTATTTACACTCTAAACAATTATTACATACAGACGAAGAAAACTTAAAACATTTTAATGATCCTAAACCTGCAAGAGAAGTAAGTATACTTTACCATAAAAATGAATTAAAAATTCAAATAACCAATGCTCTAAAAGAGACAATTGATTCCGTTATTAGAGGCGCCATTGCGTTTCATAATGTTAATATTATCAGTCCTAAAAAAAATCCTATCTTGTAAACATAAATATTATGCCATTATTAAAACAAACCTTATGGATTTGTCTCTTTAGCTTATCTGTTATATCTTGCTCGTCAGATAGAGACGATACTTCAGTAAGTGCACCGTCAGATTTTTATTATCCTGGAGAAACACCTATCCCTTTTTACACTCATGGAAGTGTTGTACCAAACATTAATTGGGGAAATGAAACAGGGACCTATGCTTTAGATGCTAATTACACAGGAGTAAGTCTTGATGAAATAACTGGAGAGTTATCGTGGAATGAAGACTTGCCTTTAGGGAGTAACATTGTAATGGTTACCGCTACTAATTCAGCAGGATTTGCGACCACCACTCCTAATTTACTACATCAATTTAGTGGACAGTTTAATGGCGCGTATAATAACGATTCCAACCCAAGTACTCCAACTACGATTAATATGGACATTACGTTTAATATGGACGGGACTATGAGTATTACTGATGATAGTACTACTACATATGGTACATGGGAGTTTAATCCTGCAGGAAAATTAATATGTACTTATGGAGCTTTAGAATTAGAACTGGATTTAACGTACTCCTTAACCACTATTCCATATTTAGAAGGGTTTAAACGTAACCTAGGTAATCCAGCCAATTTAGGGTTTATTCGTATTGACTATCAACAGTAAACGACTACTTAATTCAAGATGAATCTCTTAAAAAAAACTAATATAAATAAAAAAAGCAACCAAAATGGTTGCTTTTTTTATTTCTCTAAATAGATTAAACATTGATTCAATTCTGGTTTCTGTAATGTCAGATTTCCAATCCAAATTCTTAATTCATCAATTTCATAAGGCAATAACCTTTCAATTGCTTTCTGGACTTCTTTACAGAATAGATTAGCATCAAAACTAACTCGTTCAAGTATCGTTTTAGTGTAATCAAACATTGCTCTTGCCATGTATAATAAGTTTTTAAGTTGCTCTAAGTAACAATATTTTCACCTAATAATATCATAATAAATGTTAAAGTTTTAAAATCATTGATAAGTTATATGAGTTATTAACAACTAATTACACAAATAAAACCAATCATAATTACGAATATCGCAATATCGTAATCACTTGATTTTCATGTATTCATTGCCCTTTTATAATTTTATTAATTACAAAATTTATCATAAATTAAAACCTATTATCGCCGTCTAACAAATTACCCAACCCACCTAAAACACTTCCTTCTCCCTTAGTATTTCCTGTTCTAGGTATTGCAGCAATTACTCTTGAAGCCAACCTACTAAATGGCAGCGATTGTATATAAACAGTCCCTGGACCTTGAAGTGTGGCGAAAAACAACCCTTCTCCCCCAAAAACAGTGTTTTTAATTCCACCAACAAATTCAATATCATAATTTACTGTTTGTGAAAAACCTACTAAACATCCAGTATCTACTTTTAAAATGTCACCAGCTGAAAGCTCTTTTCTACAAACTGTTCCACCTGCATGCACAAATGCCATACCATCACCTTCTAATTTCTGCATGATGAACCCTTCACCTCCGAAGAAGCCTCTACCGAGTTTCTTTGAAAATTCAATACCTATTGATACTCCTTTTGCAGCACATAAAAAAGCATCTTTTTGACAGATGAACTTCTCTCCCTTTTCTGCTAAATTAATTGGTATGATTGATCCTGGATAAGGAGATGCAAAACTAACTTTACGTTTTTGTTGTGAATGATTTGTAAAAACGGTCATAAACAAACTCTCACCTGTCAATAGACGTTTACCAGCTGAAAATAATTTTCCTAACACGCCTTCACTTTGATTTGAACCATCTCCAAAAATGGTGCTCATTTCTAAACCATTTTCCATCATCATAAAAGAACCTGATTCTGCAACAACGCCTTCTTGAGGATCTAACTCAATTTCTACGTATTGCATTTCTTCTCCGTGAATTTCGTAATCTATTTCGTGTGCTATCATTGATATGCTTTTAATTGATTCAATATATAGGTAGTAAGAATTCCTATTTTGTTACAGCACTATTTTAATTATTTCTTTTTCTTCAACTTCAATGTCCATTCAAAATTAAAAGAAGAAACTTGAACTCCTTCTTCATTAGAACCTATAACATTCATCACAATTACTTGTCCTTCTTCAGATTCAATTGCTTTAGCTATTACCGTATCCAGCATAGCTCCATCTTTACAAATAAAAGTAATACGACCTTTTGCTTTTTTAGTAAACTGAGCATTATTACTAGCAACTAACATAGATATGTTTTTACCAGACTCCTGAATTTTTTGCATTACTAATGCACCAGTAGCTAATTCCGCAGCCATACCTTGTACAGCCCAAAACATTGATCCAAAAGGATTTTGATTAATCCACTTAAATTTTACACTTGTTGTACTTTCTATAGTGCTTAACTTTTTCAACCGTACACCACATAAATACGCAGAAGGTAACTTTGTAAGTAGGAATAAGTTAATTTTTTTTGGAGTTAACTTCATATTTATAAATTATTAATATTTTGAACATTATGATTAAATCTACCGTTAAAAAACTAACAAAACACTGATATACAACACGTTTACCCTTCATTAGTTCTTATCTAATTATTCAAAGATACATCGATTTATTTTATATTAATATGTTAATGTTGTGTTAAATTTTAGTACTTTGTTTTGCATAGTACCTTCTTTTATCCATATATTTGCATAGAACAATACTATATCATCAATCATTATGCTAACAAAAAATCACAAAAATATTGCAAGTTTTATCCACATAGGAGTCTTTGCTAAGTATATATTTCCTTTAGGGAATTTTATAGCTCCATTGTTAATATGGAATTTAAACAAAGATCGTTCAGATTTTATTAATGAAAATGGAAAACAGGTACTTAATTTTCAAATCAGTATGTTACTATACTTCATCACTATGGTACTTATTTGCATCCCAGTAGCTTTAAATTTCGGATTCGGAATAGAACAACTGGAAGAAGTTAAAGGCAATATCACTCCATATGACTTGACAAGTTTTTCTGGTAGTATCATTACTTTTTTTGTTATTGGAATACTTTGTATTTCACTGTTAGTAATTGAATTGTATGCTACCATTATGGGAGCTATTAAAGCGAGTGAAGGGACATTGTACAAATACCCATTATCAATACAATTTATAAAATAATCATCATCATCAATCAAAAAATGAACAATTTACACAACCTTAAAAGATTAAATCTATGAAATTAGAAAACACAAAAGCTCAAATGCGAAAAGGTGTGTTGGAATATTGCATCTTATCTGTATTAGATGAACATGATGCCTATGTTGCAGAAATCTTAGGCACATTAAAAGACGCCAAAATGCTTGTAGTGGAAGGGACTATTTACCCCCTACTTACAAGGTTAAAAAACGCAGGTTTACTTAACTATCGATGGGAAGAATCTACTTCTGGACCACCAAGAAAGTATTATACCTTAACTGAAAATGGTAAAACATTTTTAAAAGAATTAACAAAAACTTGGGAAAACTTACACCAAGCTGTAACAATTGTAACTAGCAAAAAAAACACTAACGATGAATAAAACAGTAAATATAAATTTAGGCGGTATGATTTTTCATATTGATGAAAATGCATATCTAAAGCTGCAAAATTATTTAAATGCAGTTAGACGTTCTTTTGCAGGTGCTTCTGGAGAAGATGAAATAGTATCAGATATAGAAAGTAGAATTGCTGAATTATTTTCTGAAAAATTACAACACGATAAACAAGTGGTTAGTAATAAAGAAATTGAGGAAGTTATTGAAGTAATGGGACAGCCAGAAGACTATATGGTTGACGAAGATATTTTCGAAGACGAATCAGGCTCTACAAGAACTTCATCTACAACAAAAAGAAAATTCTATAGAGATACTGATAATAAATACATTGGTGGTGTATCTGCAGGTTTAGGACACTATTTTGGGGTAGATCCATTATGGATTAGACTAATGTGGGTTGCCTTATTTTTTACTCTTGGTACAGGTGTTTTATTTTATATCCTATTATGGATATTAATTCCTGAAGCTGTAACAACATCAGAGAAAATAGCCATGAAAGGTGAGGCAATTAACATCACAAATATTGAAAAAAAGATCAAAGAGGGTTTTGATACGGCTTCCGAATCAGTAAAAAGCGTTGACTACCAAAAATTCGGAAGCAAAGCACAAAGCGGAATCTCATCATTTTTTGATGCCATTGGAAGCATTATTATGTCACTTTTTAAAGTATTTGGAAAGTTCATAGGTATCATATTAATCCTAGTGGGGACAATAACTGTAATAGGTTTGTTTATAGGAATGTTTACCATGAGTTCTTTTGAGTTTTTTAACCTTCCATTTATTACCGAATGGGATTTGTATGATCATGCACCAGTTTGGCCAGTTTGGATTATTTCAATTTTAACATTTTTTGCAGTAGGGATTCCATTCTTTTTTATTGCGTATTTAGGATTGAAAATTTTGGTTACAAACTTAAAGGCTATCGGGAATATTGCTAAATTCAGTCTATTAGGTGTTTGGTTACTAGCTATTATAATTTTAAGTGTATTCGGGTTAAAAACGGCAATTAAAACAAAAGAACAAGACCATGTTTTTATAAAGGAAGAACTTGCTATTACAGCACAAGACACTTTAAAACTAACTATGAATACTAATGAGTTATACTCATCACGTATGAGAAGAAGTGACGATGTAAAATTTGTATACGATGAAAATGACACACAATATATTTTTTCACAAGATGTACGAGTAATAGTTAAATCTACAAAAGATTCTATTGGAAGTATCAGAATTCGTAGGGAAGCAAACGGTGAAACACATGATCAAGCAAGAGACAGAGCAAAAGATATTGAATACCAATATACTTTTGAAAACAACACCTTAGCATTAAATAATTACTTTTTAATAAGCCCCGAGCAGAAATACAACAACCAAGAAGTTGATGTAACCGTCTATCTTCCAGAAGGAACTGTTTTATATGCTGATGAAAACACCTATTACTATCATAGAAATCATGACCAATATGGTGATATTCTTGAAAATGGAGATGAAGAGCACTATTTAAAAGTAATAAATGATGCTACTGAGTGTTTAGATTGTCCTGAAGCTGAAGCTTCTCTTAACGATGACAAACACGGAAATGTAATTATTAATGAAAATGGTATTAACATTACTATTAATGAAGATGGAGAAAAGGGAAAAATAATTATTGATGAAAATGGTATTGACATTGACGTAAAAGAAGATGGAGGAAAAAGTGTTGAAATGATCATTGATGAGAATGGTATTAGAATCAACAAAGAGAGTAAAGAGGACAATGAATAGTTCAACTTTCCTTAATTATAGTTTTAATTCCCTAACGCTTACATCCAACGAAATTAGATAAAAACATGCCTCTTGGCTCGCCAGGAGGTTATCAACTTTAGTTTAACTAAAAAATTAATAAAAATGACAACAATCGTAAAATTTCTAGTAGCATTGTTTTTAAGCACTTTATTAACAAGCTGTAATTTTGGTTTTAATATCTCTGGTGTAAAAGGGGATGGAAATGTAGTGACTCAAGAGCGTTTTTCTAACAAAGAATTTACAAAAATAAAAGCGTCAGAGGATTTAGATGTCTATTTAACAAAAAGCACTTTAACAGCAGTAAAAGTACAGGCTGATGAAAATATACAAGAACTTATTATCACTGAAGTAAAAGATGGTGTATTACATATCCATACTTCAGAAAATATTGGTAAGGCTAGTGCAAAAAAAATATTAGTAAACTTTACTTATTTAGATGAAGTAATTAGCTCCAGTGGAGCAGAAATACATAGTACAAACTTTATTATCACTGATAATATTGTTGTAAAAGCAAGTAGTGGGAGTGATCAAACATTAGCTATTAGAGCAACTACTATTGAATGTACAACCTCAAGTGGTGCAGCAATTGAAGTGAAAGGCAGTGCGGAATTAATCACAGCAAAAGCTTCAAGTGGAAGCGCTATTGATGCTGATAAACTCTTGGCTGATAACTGTAACACCAATGCTTCTAGTGGGGCCGATATTAATGTAAACTGTAGAAATACACTTACAGCAAAAGCTTCGAGTGGAGCCAATATATCCTATGCTGGAAACCCTGCTTCCGTTAATAAATCAAAAAGCTCGGCTGCTAGTATTTCAAAACAGTAATACAAACTCATAATCACAATTGTAAGTCGCTATTTTTTAGCGACTTTTTTATGTTTTTAATTCTGACGGCCAAATAACAACATATTTATTTTTATATTGTCAACATAAAGTATTTTAGTCATATAAAAAATGGCAGCATTTTTGCCTTACTCTATATGCTGAACAATAAAAAATACACGCAATGAAGTTAAAAATCGTATTATTTACATTACTAATAGCAACATTTGGTTTTGCCCAAAAAAAAGAAAAAATAAAAGGAAATAAATTCGTTAAGGTAAAGCAACATCAAATTGAAAACTTTAGCGGTTTAACCTTAAATGAAAATTTTGAAGTGTTTTTATTAAAAGGGGCAACGCCACAAATTGAAATTGAAACTGATGAAAACTTACATGAAGTAATTCTTTTTTCAGTAAGCGACAATGGAGTTTTAAGCTTCAAAACGTCACATCAAATTACTTCAAAAAAGAAATTGAATATCAGAATTACGGTTACCAATAATTTGAATACTATTATTTTAAATGACAAGGCAATTGTAAATTCCTTAATAGATTTAGACTTGGACAACCTTACCATAACTTCTAAAGGAAATTCAAAGGCTTACTTAACATTAAAAACAAATGAGTTTAATTTAACCGCTGAAAAACATAGTAAAATTGAATTAAACTTAAATACTATCAAAAGTGTTATAAAACTTAGCGAATCTACTGACCTAGAAGCTTTGATTAATGCTCAAGAATTAAAAATTGATCTATATCAAAAAGCGAATGCGAAAATAGAAGGTGAAGTTGCTGTATTGAATTTAAGAGCTGATAATGCTTCTAATTTTGAAGGACAAAAATTAACAGCTGTAAACTGTACCCTTATTGCAGAAGGAAGCGCTGACTGTGATATAGAAGTTAAAGATAGCTTAACCATTGAAGCGGCAGGCTCTGCTAAAGTAAACATTTATAATACTCCGAAAATAGCACTTGTACGATTTGAAGACTCTGCTGAATTATATAAAAAACAATAACGATTATCATATAATACTAAAAAAGCCAAACGATATCGTTTGGCTTTTTTAGTATTATAAAGTTATGAACTTACACTTCCAATGATGCTAAGTAACGTTCAGCATCTAATGCTGCCATACATCCAGTTCCTGCAGCTGTAATAGCTTGTCTGTACACATGATCTGCTGCATCTCCTGACACAAAAACTCCAGGAACATTTGTTCTTGAACTTCCTTTTTCATTAATAATATACCCTGTTTCATCCAAAGTAATATAGTCCTTAAAAATATCGGTGTTTGGTTTGTGTCCTATGGCTACGAAAAATCCTGTTGCAGCAATATCTTGCTCTTCTCCAGTATCTCTATTTTTCACCTTAGCACCAGTAACACCATAATCATCACCTAAAACCTCAACAGTTTCCGTTCTTAACATAATGTCAATGTTTTCAGTTTTCCTTACTCTTTCAGCCATAATTTTAGAAGCTCTAAAGTCATTACGAACAAGCATGGTTACTTTCTTACATATTTTAGATAAGTAATGTGCCTCTTCACAAGAAGAATCCCCTGCTCCAACAATAATTACTTCTTGATTTTTATAAAAGAACCCATCACAAACAGCACAAGCAGATACTCCCCCACCCATTTTTAAATATTTTTGTTCTGATGGCAATCCTAAATATTTTGCTGCTGCTCCAGTAGAAATAATTACCGTTTCACAGTGAATCTCTTTTTCATCATTAATCCAAACTTTATGAATCGGTCCTGAAAAATCAACTTTAGTAATCCAACCTGATCTTACATCAGTTTCAAAACGTTCCGCTTGGTTACGTAATTCAATCATCATTGCCGGACCAGTAACTCCCTCAGGGTACCCAGGGAAATTTTCTACTTCGTTTGTCGTTGTTAATTGTCCTCCAGGTTGTGACCCTTCATACATTATAGGCTTCATGTTTGCTCTTGCCGCATAAATTGCTGCAGTATATCCTGCAGGGCCAGAACCTATAATTAGGCATTTTACTTTTTCTATTGCTTCAGACATATCTTTAAATTAATTTATGGATTGGGGTTAATACCGAAACAAAAATAAAACTTTATATGAGAATTAGTCGCCATTTACATATCAATATTTATTATAACTATATAAAGTCATTTGATGATGTAAAAATCACAGCATTATTCAAAAGAGATTCATTAAAAAGAAGTTTTTATTTTCATTAATTATTACCTATCTTTAATATATACTTTTTTTCAAAAAAAGTGCTTTCCCAAAACTTCATTGATCATTAATTAAAAACAAGACAATGATTTTTTATAACAACTACAAATACTGGTGTTTACTATTTCTTATTATTCTATTAAATAATGAAAACACCTATTCTCAGCAAGCGCTTTTAAAAAATATTCAGTTATCAGAAAAAGATACCGTTAGGTTGAAAATAGGGGGAGCAATCCGTTTAAACTATGCTTGGCAGGATTACAATGATCAAAGAAAAGATAAAATTGGTGATTTCGGATTTGAGCTGTTCAGACTAGATGTTAATATAGATTACAACGATATTTTCTTATCAGCCGAACAACGATGGTATGAAGAATTCTACTGTATTCATCACGCATATTTTGGATATCATATAAATAAACATACCGATGTTCAAATAGGGGTTAATCAGGTTCCTTTTGGTATTGCTCCTTATGCTGCACATAGTTTTTGGTTTAATACAACATATTACCTTGGCTTTGAAGATGATTATGATGCTGGAATAAAAATTATCTATAATACTAGTCTTTGGAATATTCAGGCGGCTTTCTATAAAAATTCAGAATATGCTAATTCAACTAACTATAATCGGTATTCATTTGATTTAGTGACCGATGACATTCAAGCTAATGAAGAAATTAATCAGCTTAACCTTAGAGGGTTTTATAAATGGAACATAAAGAACTCATTAAAAATGAATATTGGAAGTTCTTTAGAATTTGGAGAACTCTATAATCAAATTACCACACGTAAAGGAACTAGACATGCTTATAGTTTACATAATGATGTTGTATATAAAAAACATTGGAGTATACACTTGCAGTGGATTAACTACAATTTTAGTCCAAAAAACCCTATTGGTATAACTACTAAAAGGGTTCAATTTGGAGCCTTTCAATTTCCTTTTATGGTCAGTGCCAAAGCAAATATCTACACTTTTAACATAGCTAAAGAAATTTTCATCAAGAACAAATATATTGACGCTATTAAATTCTATAGCAATTTTAGTGTGGTAAGCCCTAAAAAAGAATACGGTAGTGATTCAAAACAATTGGTACTAGGAACTAGAATAAAGAAACGAAGTTTATACAGTCATTTTGATTTTATAGCTGGCCAAAACATGTGGTTTTCAGGAGGACCAGGAATTGGACTTCAACATCAAAACGATGAAGACTGGCATTCAAGAATTAATGTGAACCTGGGGTATTATTTTAATTGATTACCCACATTTCTTTACACCAAACGGTGATGGAATTAATGATACATGGGCAATTATTCAGATTTACATTTTTTACCGATTTGGTAAATTATTAAAGCAATTAGATCCTTATGGAGAAGGATGGGATGGAACGTATAATGGTAGTCAAATGCCAGCTTCCGATTACTGGTTTAAGATAATATATATTGAAGGAAATGACCGCGCTCAAAAGGAGTTTAAGGCACACTTCTCTTTGAAGAGGTAGAGATTAAATATGATTTAAGTAAAGAGATGGTATTACTACAAGTGATAATAGGAGTCGTTATTATAAGCTTAATAACAATCTATAGAATAGATAAATAATAAAAAAATAGATACTATGGCCATGACCTGTCAAAAAGAATAAATACAATAATTTATTAACGAAAGTATTTGTTAAAAATTTACCGAATTAAAGTAATAGGATACATTTAGAAAGGTTTAGCTAATGTTTAAAAAATGATTAAATCATCCCTAAATAACTTTTAATTTTTCAATTCTTCCCCTTTTGCATTTAGCCTTTTCTCAAGATAATACAAACCATTTAAATTGAGTTCGTAGTATATTTCGGCTTCTCCGGATTCATTTTCAGTTAGCACTTTATTCTTGTCATAAGTCCTATCAACTTTTATAAGGCCCGAAATTGCTCTAGGGTACTCATATATAGCAATTCCTTTTTCATTTTCAATTAAATGATTATTTACATCAAAAAAAGACTCTTTAAAATCTTCATCCATTTCTCCCCACTCAATTACTCTTTTATGGTAGAACTTTGGACCTTTTACAGGATTCCTTTCAGCATCATAATATGCTGCCGAAAGTAAATAACCGTTATGTTTTAACTCTTTTATTTGTGAAGCAAACCCTTGCTTATTATTAATAACAGTATCATCAATTCCTATATAACTATACCCTATTTCATTTTGAAAATGATCATAGTTATGTTTGATACCACTTACCCCTGAAGAGTTTAGTATTCTTTTATTTTCTAAATCAAAATATTTTTCAAAAACAACATTTCCAAATACATTATATGTACTGTTAATGCAACATATATTATCGATTAATTTATTATCAATACCATATTTTTTCACTAATGTATCATTACTCTGCTTATTAGGGTAAAACTTAGTTTTAAATACACCTTCATAACTAATAGGTTCATTATTTATATCATAATAGCTCCGTTCAGTTAAATGATTCTCTTTATTATATTCATAAAAATTAAATGTAGCATTAAGATTGGCATTTGCTAATTCATCGTCTTCATTATAATAGGTAGTTTTTATTTTATTATTGTTTGTATCATACTCCCATCGAACTATAGCAACATCATTTTGAAAAGCTTTAAGATTCCCTAATGAATCTAGCGTAATATCCTCTATTTGATTCCCTTTTTCGTCATATGTGTATTTGTATTGTACAACGCCATTATCTGTAGTAGCATAATTTTTATTTTTATTTAAATACACATCTTTAACTGTTTCCTTTTTCAAATTTTTATACTTCTTAACTATTGCTACACCGGTAGCATCATTAAACAGGTTGTTATAAGCATCAAGATTGTATTTTATCATTAATGAATCATTAGGGTACTCTATTTTTGTAGCTCCCCATTTATCATCATAAAACTTCAATGTATGTTCCATGTAATATTTTGCATCATAAACTACCCTGCTTAAACTATCATACTTTGTTACCCATTGAAAATAATCTTCATTCCCTAAAACAGGTTTTTCGTCTTTATTATATCTTTTGTTTGTGTCGTATTACCATAAATGTCGTAACAATAGTCATAAATACACACCCCTTTATTATCATTGTTTTTGACATCATACTCATCTAAATTCACGACCCTCTTTATCAAGGAGATTTCACCATATGTATACTTTAAATTATATGAACCAATATGTAGTGGATGTTTTCTGTATTTATCGAATTTTTTACTAGAAATTAGCATGTGATGTTTATCGTATTTATAGTTATAAACCGATAAACTATCTTTATCATTCATCAGCTTATGGTTTTCGTCATAAGATTCATAAGCAATCACCCTTCCTTCTTTGTCAATAATTTTTTTTAACATTGAATACTTTATTTTTTATTGCTACACCTTCCTTATTAAAATAGCTGCGATATATTATTGTATCATTTATAAACCTTGAACGGGTTTCAAAAACATCTATTGAATTATTAACTCGCTCACCTGCAACATTAAAATAACTGCTTACTCTTATATTTTCATCATTTTCTATACTCTTATAAACACAATAGGCTCTGTCCGTATTATATGTATTATCAGGATTGTAATAATGAATTTCAATATCACCCCACCAACTTTTATTGATTTTTGTAATAGCTGACTTGTATTCACCTCCATTAGTAAGTTTACCGTTTTTATAGAAATTAATAACAATATCATTATCCCAAGATTTTAATACTTCATAGGCTTCTCCATACTTTATTTCCTCCTTAGTCATAGGATATGAAGTCATCAATTGATCATCTGTAGTATGGTAAATCTCTCTATAAAAATCAGTATCACTTTCATTAAAGTTATAATAATGGTTTAAATCAGGCTCTGTAAAATATGCTGTTTCTCTTAGAAACTCGTCAATTTTCAACTCCCAATATCGCTGTTCGTGGTTTTTGACATTATGATCAGATATGCTATCATACAAAATCTGCATACTATCACGTTTTGATTCGTACTTAATATATAAACTTTGTATGTCATCAATTGTTAATTCCTCACTACCAATTTCTATAATAGCTTTCCTTAATAAACGCGTATAATATTCTGTAATATTAAAATGATATTGTTCATGAATTAATATCTGAGAATCTAATAACGAATCATTTAATTTATCTGATATAGTTGGACTCATATATGCGAATACCCCTGAGCTATTTTTTGTTATTTCTCTTGGACAAAATATTTCTGAGTAAATAGATGCTGCAAACCCATCTGACTTAGACTTTACTTCTCTGAAATTAGTCCAGTCAAGTTTTTTTTCTGACCAAATAATATATTCATTATTATGATTAAATGGCAGTATCTCTTCTTCCGATACAAAACTAAAAATACTAATCAAGACAAATACACCAACAAAATATTTCCTATTAAAATTAGTCCATCTATTTGCGAATTTTAATAGAGAAAAGACAGGAATAGCTATTATAAACACCCCTATTATTGTACCTAACGTAGTAGCAATATTATCAAATTTAATACTATTAATTACTGATCGTAACGCATAATTCAAAAGCCTATAAACAAGAAAAAATCCTATTATATAAAACAAATACCCCAAAACTTTTTTCATGATTTTTACTGTCAATAATTTTTGATAATATATTACTATACTGAATGTACAATTTATACTCCCTACTCCCCTTACTTAATTATCAATGATACAAAATGGAACTTCACTTTTCAAATATCATTATTACAAAAGCCACTATCTATGACGCCATTTTTGCAATACTCGGTTAATATCAGACTTTAAATCAGAGCGTATTTCTTTTTTTCGTTTTCCTTTTCCGAATTGATCATCGTAATTTGTTTCGATATGTCTGATATGTGCTTCCACAGCTAAATCGATCATTTTACCATCAAATTCTTTGGCATTTGCTGTACGCCCTACCCTTCCACTGTATTTTTCACAAGCATGTGCTGCTATTTCATGTTCTCTGTTACTAGGACAATTGGGGTATCGTTGACGAATAGCTTCCCCAAAAACAATTATATAAGCTTTGTCTTGAATCACTCGTATAGCTGCCGCCTTTTTATTTTTTAAAGCACGAGATTCCTTGTCCGACTCACATTCCAAACGTGCCTTTTCTATCGCTATATCTTCAACCAACTGACCTTTAAGTCCGTACCGTTTCCTACGTTGATTCCAAAACAATACAACCCCACATAAAGTAGAATGTTTTTTTGATCGCCTAGTCATGGCTGCGCACCAGGAGGCAACATGATATATCCTACAAATGGAGAACAACCAAAGCAAGTACCTTTATGTTTTTCACTTTCAGCTACAAAGGCTTTTCCTAAAGGAATAGAATTACCGCATAATTTACATTTTAATTTCTCTTTTTTAGTGAGAAAAACGTTTTGAGAAACTGTAGCCACTGTACCATTATTTTTAAAGATACGAAGGTACTTATTTTGGCAAAAATAACAGTTGTTCTCACACAGTCTGTTTCAAGGTTCTTCTTATTTCTATGTTTTTTTTTAACAGGAAGCCATCTTTGGACAGGAGATTACTATAGTTTAACTACTAATGATGAGATTACCACGACTTTTTATCAAAAGTCTCGTAATGACGTTTAGTTACTATATTTCAGAGAACAAAAGGCATATTAGACGAACTCGTTATTACCTATTCAGGTATACATAAACTTAAACCTGAATTTATTTACTACACTAAACATAATTCATAAAAGTAAATTTAGTATGTTTTTCTACCTTAGCATTATATAAAAGAAATATGCACCATTGTGTTTATACTTTCATTGTAAAACATTATGATAGATTTATCTCATACTAAGAATCAAATTCACTGTGTCACGAATTTTCAAGAGCTTATTTCCACGCCTTTTCATGAAGCAATTAATGCGATTTGTTGGACTCGTAAACTAGTAGGTGATTTTTCTGAGATTGTTGAAAAAACAACATTACATGGAAATATAACGGTACTTGAACCAGAAGAGCTTCGTGAACTTCAGTTGAGTGAACAGGGTAATCTAGCTCGTGAAATTCTTTTAAATGATTTGAAGGTACTGAAAGCTCATGGTGCATCTCCAATTCTTAATGTGATTAAAAACTATGAGAGAGATGATGCCTACCCATTTTTTCCAACTGATGTTTATTCTTGGCATGTAGATCGTTCTCCTATACCAACCGACACCTTTTTATGCACTTACCACGGCGCGTCGAGTGAAATATTACCAAATTCACAAGGCATACAAAAAGTGCTTGTTTCCGAAATACGTGATGAACTCAAAAAACTATATGGTGGAGCAGATGAAGGTTTTGAATCATTTTTAAGTGAGTACTTCTTTGACCTTCACTATCAAGAAAAACCTAAGGCACGCCCAATTAACTTAGGACTCGGGCACTTATGGAGGTTGGCTGTTGATCATCCTGAAAGTCAAGTTCTTCCTTGTCTTCACCGTGCACCAAAGGAAAAATCTGGACAACACCGTTTGTTGCTGATCTGTTAAATACAAATCAATTAAGTATCACAGCGTTTCAAGTATTCTCTAATACAACAAGTGCTTCTTAGAACTATTCTCCCAACCTGCTTGGGAATTATACTTTACAAAGTATACTTTTAAATCGGCTTGAGATTCATACCCTACAAAATAGATTTTCTTATCTGCCTGTGATGCGTAGTCTACAAAATGCCAGCGTCCTTTATTTCCATCAGCATTTGACGCGTATTTTTCTTTAAACACCAATACATCAGCCTGAGATTGATAATCTACTACAAAAACTTTTATATCAGCTTGTGATGCATACTCTACACTATATACTTTCTGTGCATTGACTTGAAATACACTCAATAGTAATATACTACCCACTATTATTTTTAACTGAATATTATTCATCCTTAGTTTATTTATTAAGCGATTAAAAACAGTTTACCACATGCACGTGCATCAGACAGTGCTTGGTGGTGTTCCAATTGGATATTATTCTTTTGACAGCACGCATTTAAGTTTGCTGGTTTATATCCTTTCGCCTTATATATTTTCATTGTACATACCCATTTTTCTGAAATATTCAACTCTGAATAATCAATGTTGTAATCTCTCATTGTTTTCGTCAATACGTTTCGATCAAAACTTTCATTATGAGCAACAAGCGTTTTACCGTGAATACGCTTCTTTATTTCAGGATATATCTCCTTAAAACTCGGAACGTTTTGCGTGTGTCTTTGTGTAATACCGTGAACTTGAATATTGTGCCAATTATACTCATTATTTGGAGGTTTAATTAAAGCGTGGTATTCGTCAATAATTTCTCCATTTTCAAAAGTTACAATTCCAACAGAACAAATATGATGTCTTGTGGCTGTTTCAAAATCTATTGCTGTAAATAATGTTTTCATGGTTTATTCTATATATCTGATTGGTTTTTATTTCAAAAGTAAGTTTAATCCGATAGTTTTCTGTTCTGGTTTATGTTTATTCAATATTTAAGTTTTTAAAATAAAGAAAATCCATTTACTCAAATCTAAAGGATTAATTGTTGTTATCTACATTTTGACACTGTAAATGCAATATCACTTACGGTATTAGTCTTGTTAAATTCATTTGGATATCTATTTACAAGAAAGCATACTAAGAATACAGTATTTGCAATAAAAGCTACTTCTTTATTATTTTTTTAATATTACGAACAACGATATCCAGAATTATAAAATACGATTATATTTATGCTATGTTTAAAAAAGAAACGGCTTACTCCATTTTAGATCTTGTTATTATATCAGAAGGAAACTCATTGCGACAAACTTTTGATGACGCTTTGTCTCTTGCTCAAATAGCAGACAAACTTGGTTATAATCGTTATTGGTTTGCGGAGCACCATAATTCAGTGGCAATTGGAAGTAGCGCGACTTCTATTTTAATAGGTAAAATTGCAGAAGGTACGAAGCGAATTAGGGTTGGATCAGGAGGTATCATGTTACCGAACCATTCCCCATTAATTATTGCAGAGCAATTTGGAACCTTAGGAACCTTGTATGAAAATAGAATTGATTTGGGATTAGGTAGAGCACCAGGTACAGATCAAGCGACAGCAAGTGCAATTCGTTCTGATTTTTATGAGGCGGTCATGTCGTTTCCAAATGAAATTCAAAAAATTCAAAACTATTTTTCTGTTGATAATGCTACCGAAAAAGTACGTGCAAATGTAGCAGAGGGTGTAGCTGTACCGCTTTACATATTAGGTTCCAGTACTGATAGTGCTCATTTAGCTGCCGAAAAAGGACTACCGTATGCCTTTGCAAGTCATTTCTCTACTGCTCAGTTAATGAAGGCTTTGGAGATATATCGTCAGGAGTTTACGCCATCAAACGCTTTAAATAAACCATATGTAATTGCGGGTATAAGTGTTATTGTAGCTGATACGGATGCAGAAGCAGCATATTTATCTACGTCATACTATGACCGCGTTATTGGTATTCTTACAGGTAATCGGGGCCAAATGACACCTCCAACTGAAATGACTAATCAGCTGAGAGCAATTATTCAGCAACCAGCTGTGCAACAAATGACTAAATACGCATTTATTGGGAGCAAAGAAACAGTTAAAAAACAGGTAAAAGCTTTTATGGATAAGACTCAAGTAGAAGAATTGATTGCTATTACCAATATTTATTCTGCAAAAGAACGTCTAAAATCCTATAAATTATTTGCTGAAATTATGAACGAATTGAACAAGTAGAGTATACAACGTTTAGCTCGTATGTTTGTTTTTATTTTGTCGTTTTAAAAAGCCAAATTATTGTTTTTGTAGCCACGTCCTAATTTCTTTCCGTAAAGAAACTTCAGGTTTTGGTAACGGAATTGTTTGTCCAAACTGTTTACTTCTATTAAATTTTAAAAATGTAATTTTATGTTTTTTCCAAACTTCAGGATACAATTCTAAGAATTTATTAAAAAAACTTCGTTCATTAATTTTTCCTTCTAGTTTAGAAAGTACTTCTTTAAATTTTTGTTCTTGTTCTATAATCATTTTGTTGTTATTCGGTAATAAATAAAAACATTTGTAGTTTCTGATTTTATTGTGTTGATTCTGTTATTGTCCTGAAACAGGTTTTATGATTTCAAATTTATGCTTATTTATATCTTCCTTATAGATTCAGTAATACATTTATTCTTTTTCAAAAATAATATTTCTTTCCGTATTATTCTTATACATGTTCTTAGGAATAATCTCTCTGTTCGCAGTTGAACAATAGTTTTTACTATTTGGGTTTAGAACATATTCGAGCTGATACTCAATCATTTTTTCAAACGGAATAAGGAAGTTCTTCGTCTCGCATTGTTCTAAGTCACCTTCCTTAAGTAAGTTTAAAACAGTATATACTGACTCAATAGTGCTAAGGCAAAGAGATTCTGGCTGCTGCTTGATAATAAATTTTGATTTGATTTTATTATCAAAACTCACTCTTTTTAGTTTTTGCAAGTTCTTACTTAGTTTAAGCATTTTGCGGGCGCAGGGCCATGTGCCATCGAGAATGAAGATGTGTGGATTATTACCCATAACAGCATTTATTTCTGAACTTTTTCTTATCGAGAAGTTGAAATTATCTTTTCCCGGATAAAGTAAGAAAGAACAACTTTTTTCATTGGCCAGTATTTCATTTACACGTTTATTATTAGTAAAATCGACACCAACTATAATTTCTGAATTTTCAAGTTGAAGACTAGTAATATGTCCCGTTCCACTTTTTTCTTTTCTGTACTCCTTCGGGTGCATAAGAATAATAAAACGAGTCTTAGTCTGGAAAGGACTAATATGTTTACAAATACATGTGCTTGAAGGCCTCATGCATTTGTAACATTTGATTCGTGGTTCTTTTATTTCTACTTGCAAGGTGAATATCTTTTTTTTTCTAGTTGGTTACAACGTTTAGCTATGAATAGTGCGGGGCAGAAAATCCGCGGATTTTCGTGTCGACACAAGCCATAAGCTTTTCGGTTTTGTTTTTAATTTTGTTGTTTTAAAAAGCCAAATTAAAAGATTTGGCGGTAAATGTAAATATACACAAGCTTTCAATTTTTAGCACCAAAACCCGTATTATTTATAGGTGTTGTTGTAGAGCGTTTTTTAATTCATTAATTTACTAATAGTCATAACACCATAAATCATAACCATAGAAGCTCTGCCTGTCTGAACAAAAACAGGTATTATTTCATCGTTGTCAAAATAAAGAAATCCTTTAGTATATTCTTGCTTTGAATAACCTTTGAAATCTCCGAAGTCCCACTTTTTAATCCCTTTCAGGTTGTTTGTTTTTAACCCAATCCCTTCCATAGAAAAGATTCGTTTAGTTGATAGAATAGTCCAAATTTTATCGGTTATAATTGTTAAGCAAATTATGCTTTCGTCATTTTCTAAATCAATGTATTCATTCAATTCCTTGGGTAATATAAGTTCCCCGTCATCATTAACTTTAGTGTATTTAAAATCAAAAGGAGGGATGGTACTACGTTTTATCGCAGCTAAACAAAGATTTTTAATTGATTCATCTGTCTTTTCCATTTGTTATTTCTCAAATATTACATTTAATTTTCCAACTACAATATCAGGTATATTAGCAGAGCTTAATTTATAGTCAATTTTAAAACTATTTAAATTAGATTCATTGTTAAAAGTGATTAATAGTTTTTCTAACTTTTCTGAATACCCATGTTTTAAATTATCTCTATGAAAATCAACATTATAACTATTAGTTTTCTTTATAGAGGGTGAGTTTAAATTTGAGGTAACATTATGACTTCCGATTTTACTGTAAAGTGGTGGTAAAATTTGATAATTAGTTGTTTCAAAGTCAAAAGCATGCTTTGGTCTATATGGTGGTTTTGGTAGTTTTGGACATTCTTCTTTTTCTGAGTTCTCTATTAATTCAAACCCATCAGGAAAATGAAGGTGTAAATCGATGTCATCTGCTGGGGTATTCCCAGTATTTTTGATTAAGAATTCAATTTCAAAGGAAAGTGATTCTCTTTTTTCATGCTCAAAAATGTTCTCTAAACATTTCTCGTACTCAGAATAATAATCATCCAAATTATAATTATAATCTCTTATTTGACTAAGTCTAAGTGACGATACAAGTAATTTGTTGTTACTTAATTCAGAATTTTTTAAATGAGGGTGTTCAGATTTTATTTGACTTAATTTGTTTGCTTTAAAAGTATTAAAATCAGAATAGCCTTTTGATTTAAGCTTTAACTTGATAAACTCCTTTTCATTATTAAAAATCACCTCTAACTTTGGAACTCTAGTTTTCAGAATTTGATTCTCTTTTTCAAGTTTTTTTATTTTTCTTTCTTCTTCGGATACTTGATTTGGAAGAAGGTACTTCTCATTCAATTTAGTGATTTGATTCCAAATATCTTAGCCCTAAGTCGTGGACCAATGTCATTTGTGCAAATTAGGATATCATCAGCTTTTACATTTTGAGAGAACTTAATCATACTTGCAATTAGTCTATGATCTTTTTCATCAAAATTCAAGTCGTTTTGTTCATAAATGTCTCGACTTGGTTTTGTTAATAATATTTCAAATTCAGTATTGATTGAAATTGTTTTTTCATCATTTTCAGAAAGTGTCTCAAATCTATTTAGAATTTTTCTTGCCCGACTACCTATTTTATTTGTGCCTATTTTTTTCTCATCTAGCTCATCAATAACAACAGGGGGTATAATTAACTTGCACTCTTTTGAGGAAGATTCTTTTAGCCAATCTATTTTTTCAAAATCCTCAAAATGAAGGAAAATGTTTGTATCGATGAAAATATACTTCATTATTTTTCTTCTTATGCTCTACAACACGTTTGTATGTTGTACTAGTGGAACATACCTGATTTATATTTTATCTAATGAATTGCTATTTCATTCTATATCTCTTATTAATTGCATCACTACTCCTAAGCACATTAAGCTATCTTCTTCTTTAATCTCTATGTTATTGAAGTCTTTATTATCAGTAATTAGCATTTCTTTATTTTTATCGAATCTTTTGACTGTAAACTCTGTATTGTTTAATGATATGATTCCTATTTTATTATCATCAAGGTTAACATCGGTTCGCACTACTAGTATGTCACCAACATGTAACGTAGGATACATTGAATCTCCTTTTACACGGACTATATAAATACTATTAGGTTTGGATAAATACTTTTCATCTAAACTTAATTTCTGCGACACTCTTAAAAATCAAAAGTGTTAACCGAATAGCTAACGTTTTATATCAAATACTATCAATTCTTATGATAGCCCTAAAACTACAAAACCTTGTTAATCATAGGATTAACAAGGTTTTGATATGCATTGAGTTTAATTTCGTCGGGGTGGCAGGATTCGAACCTGCGACCTCCTCGTCCCAAACGAGGCGCGATGACCGGGCTACGCTACACCCCGAAATTAACGACTGCAAATGTACTACTAATTTATTCATATAACAAACTCTTATTTGTGTTTTTTTTAATCTTGACTTTACTGAAAATATAACCTATTTTTGTGACAAAAAATTACACATGCTTATCATAGGGATTACAGGCGGAACTGGTAGTGGAAAAACCACAGTTGTAAAGCAGATATTAACTGAGCTATCCGAGAAAGAAATTTCAGTAATATCACAGGACTCATATTACAAGGATACCTCTAACTTAACTTATGAAGAACGTACTCAAATTAATTTTGATCATCCAAAGTCAATAGATTTTGATTTACTCATAGAGCAATTAACTACATTAAAACAAGGTAAAACAATTCAACAACCTGTATATTCCTTTGTAGAGCACAACAGGGTAAACAAAACTATTGCTACCAGTCCAAAAAAGGTGATTATAGTTGAAGGTATTTTAATCTTTAATAATCCTGTTTTAAGAGATTTGTTTGATATAAAAATATATGTACATGCTGATTCTGACGAGCGATTAATCCGAAGAATAAAGAGAGACATCACCGAAAGAGGAAGGGATTTAACTGAAGTACTTGATCGATATCAAGATACTTTAAAACCCATGCACCAGCAGTTTATTGAAAGCACTAAGGAGTACGCAGATATCATCATTCCTAATAACAAATTTAACACTGTTGGAATAAATATTGTAAAAACAATCATAAACGAAAAATTGTCCTAAAGAAATTGTATTTTTAAGCTTTCAAATTAGCGTATGTTTTTAAAAAATGTGAAACAACATAAATATTTCAAATACATACTCAATCCATACATTGCAGTATTATTTGCTTTTTTGGTTTGGATGCTGTTTTTTGATGATAATTCGTTCCTATTTCATCAAGAATTAAATACAATTATCAGCGAAAAGGAAGCGGAGATTGAATTATACCAATCTGAGATAAAAGAAGATAAAAAAAATATCCGAAAACTAAAAAACGAAGATAATCTTGAAAACTTTGCTCGCGAAGAATACTACATGAAAAAAGAAAATGAAGAGATTTATATTATAGAATACGATAACAAACCTATTAAAACCGATACCAATGAGTAAATTCTTGTTTAAAGAATTTGAAGACGTTTCTTCAACTGCTTGGAAGCAAAAAATTCAAGTAGACTTAAAAGGTGCAGACTATAACGAAACACTGCTATGGAAAAGTAATGAAGGTATTACTGTAAAACCTTTTTATCATAAAGATGCTAGTATTGCTGATATAGATATACCAAAAAACAGCTGGAAAGTCGCTCAATTAATCGAAGTTTCAACTACAATAGACAGCAATATAAAAGCTATCGATGCTATTAGTAAAGGAGTTGAATCCTTACTATTCGAAATTAATAGCGAGATCAACATCAATGAGCTGTTACTGAATATTGATATTAACAGCATTGAAATCCAATTTAAATTTAATTTGCTGAGCCCTCAAATGTCTGAGGAATTAATTCAATTGAATTTGCCTCATTGCTTTTTAAACATTGATATTATAGGGAACTTAGCAAAAACAGGAAACTGGTACACTTCTTTAAAAGACGATTTTCAATTCATAAAAGCATTAGTAACTAAATATCCGCATAAAAACATTTTAAGTATTGACACTACAGTGTATCAAAATGCTGGTGCGTCTATTACACAACAGCTTGCTTATGCAATAGCACATGCTAATGAATACTTCAATAACTTTAAAGACGGAGTTCTACCCCAAATTCAGTTTATAACAGCTACAAGTGGAAATTACTTTTTTGAAATTGCTAAAATTAGAGCGCTAAAATTATTGTTTCAAACAATTACTGAAGCATATAATGTTAATGATACTTGTTCTATTTTATCCTACCCATCAAGCAGAAACAAAACTATATACGATTACAATGTAAACCTCTTGCGCACAACAACTGAATGCATGAGTGTTATCCTTGGAGGAACAAATACCGTTTGTAACTTACCATATGATTATATATATCATGACACAAACGAATTCGGAGATCGTATTGCAAGAAACCAGCTATTGGTATTAAAGCATGAAAGTGCTTTTGATAGTGTAGAAAACCCTTCAGATGGTTCCTATTATATTGAAACACTTACTCAACAATTGGCAGAAAAGGCTTTAGATATTTTTAAACTCATTGAAACTGGTGGAGGTTTTTTAAAGCAATTAAAAGAAGGTACAATCCAACGAAAAATAAAAGAAAATGCCGCTAAGGAACAAGAGCAATTTGACAATGATACATTGGTTTTATTAGGGACAAATAAACACCCTAATGAAAAGGATAAAATGAAACACGATTTAGAAAAGCACCCTTTTGCAGAAAAAATTGCTAGAAAAACATTAATAGCTCCAATAACCCCAAGAAGATTATCGGAAAAGTCCGATAAAGCAAGATTAGAACAAGAATAAAGCAGATATAAATTTTAAGATGGACCAGCAACATTCATTGACTTTTGCCTGAAAAGACATTATCATTCTATGATGCTCCTAGCAATCAATAAAACTAATTAATAACAAACAAATGAAAAAAATAATTTTAGCCGCAGTAATAAGTGTATCAATACTAAGCTGTAAAAAAGAAGCAACAATTGAATATAAACATGCTGACAAACCTGCAGTCATATCTTGTGAAGGGATTGATTCTAAAATATTTAGTGAAGCATACTACGCTTTTGAAAACGCAATCCTAATTCATGCTAAAAATACAAACAGAAGACCTAATTTTAACATCACAGCAGAAGTTGCTTTAAAAAACTTTATTGCCCGATCTAGGGGGAATATTAGAATTACTGACTATGCTACTGAAGAAAGTTTTGCCGTTTTTAATATTTTAAAAACTATGGATATTTGGAATGGTCCTCAATTAAAAAACAGTGCTAAAATCACTGAATGTATAGGGAACACCATTTCCAACAAAACCATTAAAGGATCTTTCAATACATTGCGTTCTGTAGAAAGTTTAGCTCCAAAATTAATGGTTTCAGCTATAACTGACAACAGATCCATTAGAGGTCAGTATAAAGATAAAGCATTAATGACTTATGTAGCATTAGATTTATATTTCGCTAAATTTTATAATACTGATTTTTCAGCTGTTACATTTTTAACAGAACAGGCAAAACCAGCTACAACTACTAAACCTGTAACTGCTCCTACGCAACCGAAAATTGGTAAAGCCTTAAATCTTGATGTAAAAAAGAAAAAAACCGAACAACACGGTCCTCATGACGGACACAATCACTAAGATGAAAAGAAAAGATTTCCAACATATTAGCCTTTCTACTACGAGTTTAAAAAATACGAACTCTAAAAATGTAGACACTTTAAATACTGCAGAAGACATTAGTATCAAATCTTCTTATTCAAAAGAAGATATAGCAGATTTAAAGCACTTAAATTTTGTAGCAGGAATTGCTCCAAACCTTCGTGGCCCATACTCTACCATGTATGTTCGAAGACCTTGGACAATTCGTCAATATGCAGGGTTTTCTACTGCAGAAGAATCAAATGCATTTTACAGACGTAATCTTGCTGCTGGTCAAAAAGGACTGTCTGTCGCTTTTGATTTAGCAACTCACCGAGGCTATGATTCTGATCATGAACGTGTTGTTGGTGACGTTGGAAAAGCAGGTGTTGCTATAGATTCTGTTGAAGACATGAAGGTGTTATTTGATCAAATACCATTGGATAAAATGTCAGTTTCTATGACCATGAATGGTGCCGTATTACCAATTATGGCATTTTATATTGTCGCAGCAGAGGAGCAAGGAGCAGCTAAAAACTTGTTAGCAGGAACCATACAAAACGATATTTTAAAAGAGTTTATGGTTAGGAACACATACATATACCCTCCTACACCATCAATGAAAATTATATCCGATATTTTTGAATACACCACGGCTAATATGCCTAAATTTAATTCAATAAGTATCTCTGGCTATCATATGCAAGAAGCTGGGGCTACTTGTGATATTGAATTGGCGTACACATTAGCCGATGGATTGGAATATATCCGAAAAGGTATTGAAGCAGGAATGGACATTGATGCATTTGCGCCTCGCTTATCATTTTTCTGGGCTATAGGAATGAACCATTTTATGGAAATTGCTAAAATGCGTGCGGCACGTATGCTTTGGGCTAAATTAGTAAAACAATTTAATCCAAAGAGCGAAAAGTCATTAGCACTTCGTACACATTGCCAAACATCTGGATGGAGTTTAACAGAACAAGACCCTTTTAATAATGTTGCCCGAACTTGTATTGAAGCTACGGCTGCTGCTTTTGGAGGAACACAAAGTTTACACACCAATGCGTTGGATGAAGCAATAGCATTACCAACGGACTTTTCTGCAAGAATAGCACGTAACACACAAATATACCTACAAGAAGAAACACAAATTACCAAAACTGTTGACCCATGGGCTGGTAGTTATTATGTTGAAAACTTAACTAATGATATTGCTGAAAAAGCATGGACCCTAATCCAAGAAGTTGAAGAATTAGGAGGAATGACAAAAGCTATTGAAGCTGGAATTCCTAAAATGCGTATCGAAGAAGCTGCCGCAAGGAAACAAGCGCGTATAGATTCCGAACAAGATATTATTATTGGAGTAAATAAATATCGATTAGAAAAAGAAGATCCACTTCATATCTTAGAAGTTGACAATACCGTTGTTCGAAAATCACAAATTGAACGTTTAGATAAAATAAAAACCGAAAGGAATACCGAACGAGTACAAAAATGTTTGAATAATCTAGCTCTCGCTGCAAAAACTGGTAAAGAAAATCTTTTAGCCTTAGCCGTTGAAGCCGCAAGAGAAAGAGCTACTTTAGGAGAAATATCCGATGCTCTAGAAACTGAATTCGGAAGACATAAAGCAGACATAAAATCATTTACTGGAGTGTATAGCAAAGAAATAAAAAATGACGAATCTTTCGAAAAAGCAAAGCAACTTGCCAACGATTTTTCGGGATTAGACGGTCGCAGACCACGTATTATGATTGCTAAAATGGGGCAAGACGGACATGATCGTGGCGCCAAAGTAGTTGCTACAGGATATGCTGACATTGGTTTTGATGTAGATATCGGACCATTGTTTCAAACACCAAAAGAAGCTGCTAAACAAGCTGTAGAAAATGACGTACACATACTTGGTGTATCTTCATTAGCAGCGGGACACAAAACATTAGTACCAGCTGTAATTGAGGAATTAAAAAAATATGGACGAGAAGATATTATGGTAATTGTTGGTGGAGTAATCCCCCATCAAGACTATCAATACTTATTTGACTCTGGTGCCATTGCCGTTTTCGGACCAGGAACGAAAATTAGCGAAGCCGCAATTGAAATACTTAGTATTTTAATTAAGAGTTTCGAGTAATTACCTTTTTCAACTAAAAATAAAAAAGAGATTAACCTTGATAGTTAATCTCTTTTTTTTATTCAATTTTTATTACTCATAAAGACTCTATTCTCTGATCCTGATAGTCATCGGAATACTTTAAGGCATCATCCGAAAGCCCTTTGTTCTTGCTTTTAAAAAATCATGAGCTACTGGAATAAGTACGGCATTACGTAAAAAAAACAGGACATACATTGATATTAAAGCCAACTAAAACAAATCCTTTTAAATAAAAAAAGGAAGCAATATAAAATCACTACCTTTTCTTTCGTACAATTCAAAAACTAAAAGCTACTTTTTAAAGTTCTCTATTCCTGTTTTTAACCAAGTATTATATTCTTCTACATCCGAAGTATACCCTACTGGTTCAATCAAATTATTTTCTTGAGTATCAACTAACACATAATATGGTTGAGCATTTGCTTTATACTTTACAGCTTGAAAGTCACTCCATTTATTACCAATTGTCTCAATTTCTTTACCGGTAGTTTCAGAAACATATTGTTCATCTTTTGGTAAATCTCTTTTATCATCAACGTATAATGAAATCAATACCACATCATTATTTAACTTATTAAATATTTCTGGTTCTGACCATACTCGCTCTTCCATTTTACGACAATTCACACAGGCATGCCCGGTAAAATCAATCAAAATAGGTTTTCCTATTTTTTTTGCATAGGCCAATCCTGTATCATAATCATGGAATGCAACAATATCATGAGGTCCCAAATGTGCTCCTTCTGGCAATTCAGCATGTGCCGCTCCTCCAGAACCTAATTTTGTAAACCCTACTCCATACGGTGATTCACTATAATGCATTGGAGGTGGAAATCCACTAATCAGTTTTAACGGCGCTCCCCATAAACCAGGTATTAGATATATAGTAAATGTTAATGTAAGTAACCCTAGTACTAATCTTCCAACAGATATGTGTTTTAAAGGCGAATCATGTGGCAATTGTATCTTTCCAAATAAATAAAATGATAATGCTCCAAACACTGCTATCCAAATAGCAATAAAAACCTCTCTTTCTAAGTAATGCCCTTGTACTACTAAATCGGCATTTGATAAGAATTTAAATGCCAAAGCTAATTCCAAGAATCCTAAAACCACCTTTACTGTGTTTAACCAACCACCTGACTTTGGAAGTGAATTCAACCACCCAGGAAACATTGCAAATAATGTAAAAGGTAACGCTAAGGCTAATGAAAATCCAAACATTCCTACAAATGGCGCAATACCACCTTTAGACGCCGCCTCAACAAGTAATGTTCCAACAATAGGACCTGTACATGAAAAAGAAACAATAGCTAAAGCTAATGCCATAAAAAAGATACCAATCATTCCCCCTCTATCAGCTTGTCTATCAACTTTATTTGCCCATGAATTTGGTAACATGATTTCAAATGCACCTAAAAAAGAAAAAGCAAACACTATTAATAAAATAAAGAATATAATATTAAACCAAACATTTGTTGACAAAGCATTTAACGCATCTGCGCCAAAAACCCAAGTAACTACCGCTCCAAGGAATACATAAATAAGAATAATAAATACTCCGTATGTTATTGCATTACGAACACCAGCTGCTTTACTTTTACTTTGTTTGGTAAAGAAACTCACCGTCATTGGTATCATTGGAAATACACAAGGCGTAAGTAAGGCCGCAAAACCTGACAAAAATGCTAAGAAAAATATAGTAAGTAAACCTCTTGACTCTTCCTTATCAGAGCCTCCCTTATCTACTTCAATTGTGTCAATACTTTTTGCATCAGTTAATACAAGATCACCATTCTCGTATGAAAAATTAAACTTCACAATTTCAGGTGGTAAACATTGTCCATCATTACAAGCTACATATTCAAGCTTCGAAACAACTAAAGCTTTTTTCTCATTAAACTTTATTTTTTGCTTAAAAATAGCTTTTTTCTCAAAATACTTCATTTCAGCTTCAAACACTTCTTCATAAGCAGTATGCCCTTTACCTTCCCTAGTCTTTCCTACTAACTCGTAACTATTTTTTTTATTTAAAAAAGTTATCGTAGTTGCAACGGGTATGTCCTTTAATTCTTTTAAAGAATAAACATGCCATCCTTTATCAATCTTAGCTTTATAAAATATGTCAAATTCATTATCAGAAATTCTCTTTATTTTAGCGCTCCATTTTACAGGCTCAAAAATTTGACTACTATCATCTACTTTTTGAGTTGCATTATTTTTTACTTCTTGAGCCGATAAAACAGTATATAAATCTTTACCCGAATCTACTTGAGTAGCTGTAGCTAAATTAAAATTCAACTTTTTTGACTCAAACAAACACTTTTCATCATCACATGATTGATATGACACTTCTCCTTCTATTGACGTTAAAGTAGCATCTAACAACTTAATACGCTGTACTAATGTTGCTTTATGATCAAAATAAGTCATATCCATTTCAAAGACTTTATCAAACTTTGTAATGGTTTTGCTTTCAGCAGCTTTTTCAGCAACTAATTCAAAGGTTTTTCCTAATTGAGCTTCATCATAAAAAAACTCGGTAGGCAAAGCTCCTCCTTCAGGCAAATGCTGAGAATACAAATGCCAATGATCTTGTATCGTTGAGTTGTAAATTAAATTATACTCTGTTTCGGAAATTTTCTCAACAGCTCCTGTCCATTTTACAGGTTCTACTATTTGTGCTTGAGCAATACTCAAACTAAATAATAATACGAATAAACTAAATATTTTTTTCATTGTAGGTTAATATAGATTTGTAATTAATTAAGGGTTATTTTTAATGTTTTTTTGGTTTGTTTCGTAACGCTAAACCTAGCATCTGCTCGTTTACCTACTATCCAAATAATAGCATCATTAGCATTACAAAGCAACCAACTATTTTCTTTTTCTGTTAAAGACAATTTTTCGTCTTTAAAATATTTACTAATTTTTTTCTTTCCTTTCATTCCAAACGGAAAAAAAGAATCACCTTCTTTTTTCTTACGTAAATGCAATGGATACATTAAAGTATCAACATCAACATAAATTGAATTTTTTAACGAATAATTTGTTTCTCCAACAAGCTCAAAACGCAATCCAATTGGTAACTCAATTTGAGTAATATCTTCGTTAATTTCAACTATAGAATTTTGTAAATGTAAGGCGTTTTCCTCTAATAATAAAAAATCTCTATCTTTTATCAATCTATGGGTTTTAGAACTTACGTATTTTCCTGACTGAGCATCAAGCAACTCCTCTATATTCAACCATTCCGTAAAACGAAACTCCTTTAGTATATAGTACAAATAGGCTTTGTATTCTTTATGAGACTTTAGCTTTTTTATATCAATTTTCACCAAATCACCAGCATAAACACACACTTCATTTTTCACTTGTTCAAAGTGATTTTCAAGCACTTTCTTTTCTGATTTTAAATAAGACAAATGCGTGTTAAAAGTTTCCAACAAACTCGGATTTAAAGCCTCTAAAACGGGAATTACATTATGACGGATTTTATTTCTGAAATATTTTGTAGACTGATTACTTTCATCTTCCCTCCATGCAATATTATTGGTAATGGTAAAATGCTCAATTTCATCTCTTGTAAATGGCAATAATGGCCGAACAATTCTTCCATTAATTTCCGGGATACCTACTAAGCCATTTAAAGATGAACCACGAGTTAAATTTATCAATACCGTTTCTATGTTGTCATTGGTATGATGTGCAGTTAACACGTAGTCATATTGCTCAGTAGCCATTAATTCATCAAACCAACTGTAACGCAATTCCCTTGCAGCCATTTGAGTTGATAGTTTATGTGTTTCCGCATATGCAGCAGTATCAAAAGCTATATAATGACATTGAACCCCTAACTGTTCCGCTAAACGTGAAACAAAAGCGGCGTCTTTATCAGAATCTTCAAAACGCAACTTAAAATTACAATGTGCTAAAGCGAAATTGACTTGAAGCTTATGGAGCAAATGTGCCAAAATCACACTATCTATTCCCCCAGAAATAGCCACTAATAATTTACTCTCATTTAAAAATGGTAGATTTTTGTCAATGTGTTTCTTGAATTTTTCTAACATTTGATGTTGTTTAAAATTAAGTCAGCAATGCCTCACGCATTGCTTTAGCTTTTATTAAGCATTCTTGATATTCTGCTTCTGCTGTTGACTTTACAGTAATAGCACCCCCAACAGAGTAAGAAACATACTCATTTGTTTCATTGTACAGAATACTTCGAATAATAACATTAAAATCGAAATCATTATTTGGGGTAAAATAACCAACGGACCCTGAATACAATCCGCGTTTAGTATCTTCTAATTTTTCAATAATTTTCATTGCAGAAACTTTTGGAGCTCCTGTCATACTTCCCATTGGATATGATGTTCTTAATACCTCAACAGGACTTTTTGTATGCGGAACCTCTGCGGTAACCGTACTTATCATTTGATGTACTTGATCAAATGAATACACTTTACACAGCTCTGGAACTCTTACGCTTCCCTTTGTCGCTGTTTTTGATAAATCATTACGCACCAAATCAACAATCATGATATTTTCTGAACGCTCTTTTTCATCATGAGCCAAATCATGTTTTAGTCGTTCATCTTCTACTTTATCATCAGAACGTTTTGCTGTCCCCTTAATTGGTTGTGAAACTATAGTAGTGTCCCTTTTTCGTATATACCGCTCAGGTGACGCAGAAAGTAAATACTTATCGTTTAACCTTAAAAAGGTCGCAAAGGGAGGATTAGAAATTGAGTTTAATCTTTTATATACTTTTAAAGGATTTATTTTAGTTTCTTCCGCATAAAACTCTTGGCAAAAATTCATTTCATAAATATCACCTCTACTAATGTGGTTGTGTATTTTTTGAAATCTTTCAAAATAACTATCCTTAGTCATTCTAAGTTTTATTTTGATTGGAGAGATCTCTTCCTCAAATACTACTTCATCATTTTTAATTACTTCAATTTCCGCATAATCTTCTTCCAGCTCATCATCTACAAAATGTAAATACTGAATTTCTAAAACATCCTTTTTTAATAAGAATACTTTTTTTGGTTGAAAGAAAAACAATTCTGGAAAACCCAACCCATCGTAATTACTCGATTTCAAATTTTCAGTATCGCACTTTAAATCATACGTCAAATACCCAAACAACCAATCATTTGTAAGTGACTGGTATTCTTTTAGTTTATCAAAGGCATCAGTAGCATCGGTTTGCAACATTGTAAATGCATCCACTGCTAAAACAGCATCGTAACTAGAATATGCTTGATGATAACCATTAGAATCTAACCAAACAACCTCCCTAAACTGTTGGCTCCATTGCAACAATTTTTCTTTTATGCAATGCCCTTTAGGGAGTGCTATTTTTTTTATCTTCCTCAATACTTCGTTTACTTAAAAATCTCCACCTATTAAAGATGAGTATATGTTTTTAAAACAAAAATAGCTTCCGATATTAAACGAAAACTATTTTTTTATTATTTTATCTTGTTTTGAATCAACATCAACATTCTAATTAGCAACATCACTAATGAACTTGATTCGATACAATCGCAACTCTTCATCATCATAATCTCCTTCAAACTCTTCAATTGCATCTGTTATCTTATCGGTTTCAGCTTCCATAAAATACTCATGAATCTCTTCTTGCTGATCCTCATCTAAATGATCATCAATCCAGTAATTTAAATTCAATTTAGTTCCAGAATACACTATTTGCTCCATTTCTTTAATGAACTCAGTCATCGTCATTCCTTTAGCAGCCGCAATATCAATCAAAGGTAGTTTTCTATCAACATTTTGTATGATGTACAGTTTTAATGCAGAGTTAACTCCCGTACTTTTTACCACCAAATCATCCGGACGCATAATATCATTATCATCTACATATTGCGCTATTAATTTCACGAATTCCTTTCCGTACTTTTTAGCTTTTCCTTCCCCAACGCCATGAACGCTTTTCAACTCTTCAATGCTAATTGGATATTTTAACGCCATATCTTCTAATGAAGGGTCTTGAAAAACAATAAAAGGTGGCACACCTAACTTATGAGCAACCGTTTTACGTAAGCTTTTCAATACTTTCATCAACTGCATATCTGCAGCAACATCACTTCCTTTTGAAGCAACCATTACTCCATCGGTACCTTCATCAACATACATATGATCTTCTGTCATCATAAAACTTTCTGATGTATCAATAAATTGATTCCCTTTTTCAGTTAAACGTATAACCCCATATGTTTCAATATCTTTTTTAATGAATTTAGCTACTATTGCTTGACGTATCAAGGCCATCCAATATACTCCTTCTTTCCCTTTACCATTACCAAAAAAAGGTTTGGTATCGGTTTTATGCGAAGATATTAGCGCGTTTCTATTACCTAGTAAGGTGCTTACTAAATCCTTAGATTTATATTTCTCTTTTGTAAAACTTACAATCTCCAATAATATTTTTAATTCATCTTGAGCTTCATGCTGCTTTTTTGGATTACGCATATTATCATCCATATCCGCTCCTTCTCCATTTACTCCATCAAATTCTTCTCCGAAATAATGAAGTATAAATTTACGCCTAGACATTGACGTTTCTGAAAACGCAACCATTTCTTGTAATAAAGCATGTCCAATTTCTTGTTCGGCTACAGGCTTGTTAGCCATGAACTTCTCCAGTTTTTCTATATCCTTATAAGCATAAAACGCTAAGCAATGTCCTTCTCCTCCATCTCTACCAGCACGACCAGTTTCTTGATAATAACTTTCTATACTTTTTGGTATATCATGATGAATTACAAAACGAACATCTGGTTTATCTATTCCCATTCCAAAAGCAATTGTAGCAACAACAACATCTGTATCTTCCATCAAGAACATATCCTGATGCTTTGCTCTTGTTTTGGTATCCAAACCTGCGTGATACGGTACTGCCTTTACACCATTTACTTGAAGTACTTGAGCTAATTCCTCAACTCTTTTTCTACTCAAACAATACACAATACCACTTTTTCCTTCATTTTGTTTTACAAAACGAATGATATCAGCATCTACATTTTTAGTTTTTGGACGTACTTCATAATATAAATTAGGCCTGTTAAAAGTTGCCTTAAAAACTTCCGCTTTTGGCATACCTAAATTTTTAGTAATATCTTCTTGCACTTTTGGAGTAGCAGTAGCCGTAAGCGCTACTATTGAAATATTATCTCCTATTTTTTTTATAATACTTTTTAAATTTCTATACTCAGGTCTGAAATCATGTCCCCATTCAGAGATACAATGCGCTTCATCAACTGCCATAAAAGAAATTGGAACTGAACGTAAAAATTCAATATTCTCTTCTTTGGTAAGAGATTCAGGAGCGACATACAATAATTTTGTAATACCATTAGTCATGTCTTCCTTTACTTGCTTCACCTCGGCTTTAGTTAAAGAAGAATTCAATACATGAGCAATTCCATGTTCAGATGATATCCCACGTATGGCATCAACTTGATTTTTCATCAATGCAATTAACGGTGACACTACTATTGCAGTCCCCTCTCTCATTAATGCAGGCAATTGAAAACAAAGAGATTTTCCTCCCCCAGTTGCCATGATAACAAAAGTATCTTTTCCTTGAAGTACATTTTTAACAACACCTTCTTGCAAGCCTTTAAATTGCGAAAATCCAAAGTGCTTTTTTAATGAAGCGTGTAAGTCAACTTGATTAAATTCCATTTAAATATTTTATGTTTTATGCTCTATTTAACTTTTATTACTTAAATAAAACAACTTTCTTATCATACCTTATATGTATCTGATAAAAAAAAAGTAATTTCGTTTGAGGATATTAAAGATAGTATTTTATTTAAAACCTAAAGCAACTTTTTTATAAAAAAAACATGCTTTTTTACGGTTTTTATATACAACCTTAATCAGCAAAAAAGTAACCTACAATAGTTTTTGTTGATTTTTAAATTTTATTTAAATGAGTAATTTAGAAAAAATCATTCGAATAGCTAAAGAAACTATTACTATTGAGCAACAAGCCATAGCCAACTTGGTAAATCTTGTAGACAACGAATTTGCTGAAGCGGTAAATCACATTTATAACTCTAATGGGAGAGTAATTATTTCTGGTATTGGAAAAAGCGCCAATATTGCTACCAAAATTGTTGCTACAATGAACTCAACAGGCACACCTGCTATTTTCATGCATGCAGCTGATGCTATTCATGGCGACTTAGGTACAGTACAGAAAAACGACACCGTTATTTGTATTTCAAAAAGCGGAAATACCCCTGAAATTAAAGTTCTAGTTCCTTTAATAAAAAATGGAGGAAACAAGCTAATAGCGATTACTTCTAACAGAACTTCTTTTTTAGGTTCTGAAGCAGATTTTGTTTTACATGCTTATGCTGAAAAGGAAGCTTGCCCCAATAACTTAGCGCCAACAACCAGTACAACTACTCAGTTGGTTATGGGAGATGCTTTAGCAGTATCCTTATTAAAGTTAAAAGATTTCACTAGTAGCGATTTCGCTAAATACCACCCAGGTGGCGCTTTAGGAAAACGCTTATACTTAAGAGTGCGTGATTTAATTTCGAAACACGAAAAGCCTGCAGTAAAAGCAACAGCATCTATTAAGGATGTTATTATAGAAATATCCAATAAACGATTAGGTGTTACCGCAGTTATTGATAATGATAGTAAAATTATCGGGATCATCACTGACGGGGATTTAAGACGTATGTTGGCAGAAACAACTGATATTAACTCTCTTAAAGCAAGTGATATCATGTCTGCTTCACCAAAAACACTCTCTAGCAACGCAATGGCTGTTGAAGCAAAGGAACTCTTAGAAGAAAATAATATTTCTCAAGTACTTATTCAGGACGACAACAAATATCAAGGTGTAGTACATATACACGATTTAATTAAAGAAGGTATCATTTAAAATGGCAAACAAAAACCCAAATGAAATGTCGTTCCTTGATCATTTAGAAGAATTAAGAGGACACTTGATTAAAGCTACTTTAGCAATATTATCCTTTGCTACATTGGCTTTTCTATGTAAAAAAATAGTTTTCGAAACCATACTATTAGGCCCATCAAAAATAGGGTTCATCACATACAATGGACTTTGTAATTTATCGAAAGCTTTAGGAATGGACGAAAGTTTATGCATTACTGAAATGCCTTTTGAAATACAGAGCAGAACATTAGCAGGTCAATTTTCCGCACACATATGGGTCTCTATCACCTTTGGCTTTATCATAGCATTTCCATTCGTGATTTATCAATTCTGGAAATTTGTGAGCCCAGGCTTACGCAGTAACGAGCGTAATACATCAAGAGGTTTTATTTTCGCCGCTTCCTTTCTGTTTTTCACTGGAGTTTTATTTGGATACTACATTATTTGTCCGCTTTCCATCAATTTCCTAGGAAGCTATAGTGTTTCTGAACAGATTCATAATGATTTTGATTTAGACTCCTATATCAGTCTAGTACGTGCATCTACCCTAGCGTCCGGGCTAATTTTTGAACTACCAATCATCATCTATTTCCTAACAAAAGTAGGATTAGTTACCCCAGAGTTTTTAAGAAAAAACAGAAAAGTTGCTTTGGTAATTGTTTTAATTGTTTCTGCGGTAATCACACCTCCAGATATTGCAAGCCAGGTTATCGTTGCCATTCCAGTACTTATCCTTTACGAAGTTAGTATTGTAATATCCAAACGCGTTTTAAAAAATCAAGCAAAAAAAGCACTCGAAACACCATAAGTCATGAACGAAAAGATTAAAGAATTTGACGAGTATAGAGAAAGGATGAACAAACGCATCTTAAAAGATGACAATAAAATTCTTCATAGAATATTCAACTTGGACACTAAAGCGTTTCAAGAAGGCGCTTTAGATGTAAGAACAAAAGAATTATTAGGTTTAACAGCTTCTATGGTATTACGATGTGACGATTGTGTAAAATACCACTTGGAATCATGTCATAAAGCTGGATTAAACGGTAAAGAAGTTGCAGAAGCTCTTAGTATATCTACCTTAGTTGGCGGTACCATTGTAATCCCTCATTTACGTAGAGCTTATGAATTTTGGGACGCCTTACAAGATGACTAATTCGTTAAGGATTTATTAAAGCATCCTATATTACAAGTCAAACACTTACTTTTACAACATTATAATTGTACACTATGATTTTAAGAGCTGAAAACATTAAAAAATCCTACAAAAACAAACTTGCTGTTAAAGGGATTTCTGTTGAAGTAAAACAAGGTGAAATAGTTGGGCTACTAGGACCTAACGGAGCAGGTAAAACCACATCGTTCTACATGATTGTTGGACTAATAAAACCAACTGAGGGTAAAATATTTTTAGACCAAACTGAAATCACTAAATTCCCGATGTACAAACGTGCACAACACGGTATTGGGTATTTAGCACAAGAAGCTTCTGTATTTAGAAAACTTACTGTTCAAGAAAACATCATGAGTGTTTTAGAATTGACTGATCTTTCTAAAAAAGAGCAATTAGAACGTACCGAACAATTAATTGAAGAATTCAATCTACAAGAACGTAGAGATCGTAAAGGAGATTTACTTTCTGGTGGAGAACGAAGAAGAACTGAAATTGCTCGAGCATTAGCAACTAACCCAAGCTTCATTTTACTAGATGAACCTTTTGCTGGTGTTGATCCTGTTGCTGTAGAAGATATTCAGCGAATAATTGCTCAGCTAAAAGATAAAAACATTGGTATTTTAATTACCGACCATAACGTACAAGAAACATTAGCAATTACAGATAGGACTTATTTAATGTTTGAAGGAAACATCTTAAAACATGGTAAACCTGAAGAATTAGCTGAAGATGAAATGGTACGAAAAGTGTATTTAGGGCAAAACTTTGAGCTACGTAAAAAGAAGTTAGATTTTAAATAATTACTTCTATCTAAAAAAAAACTCCTACTTTTTAACCAATTGTAGGAGTTTTTCTTTATTACCATTATAGATATTCACATCTACAAACTCTTTAATTCCTCGCACACTTCCTTTATCCGTAAATTGCCAGAAATTCCAATCTTTATCTATATTTTCAACATAGAAATTATAATTAGCTACCCAACAAGTATATTCCGAAAAGTCCTTATATAAATGATCATTATAAAACGATTCTCCGGAATAAATTATTGGTTTCATTCCATAATGTTTTTCTACTTTATTCAGCCATTTTCGCAAACCAATTTTCAAATTTGCTATACTCTGAATTCTAGGGACATCTTCTATATCTAAAACCGGCGGCAAATCTCCTTTTTGAAGCTTTACCGTATTGATAAAATTATTAGCCTGAAGAATAGAGTTTTCATTTGGCCGATAATAATGATAAGCCCCACGAACAAATCCATTTTGTTTTGATTTTTCCCAGTTTGTTTTAAATTTCCTATCTACTTTTACACTACCGGCAGTAGCACGAACAAACACAAAGGAAATTGGAAAACTATCTTGAACCTTAGTTACTTTATCCCAATTTATTTTCCCTTGATAATGCGAAACATCTATTCCATAGGATTTATTTTTATGATGTTGCAATACATCAAATATTCGTAACTGCGTAGTAACAGACGATACTTTTATAGACTCATTATTTTCTATACGTTGGAATGCTAGATAATATAGTGCATAACGATAATGCCAAGCTCCGAACAGAAAAGCAATTAATATTATTGGCAATAGAATATGCTTTTTGAAAGAAAATTGTTTCTTGGGAGACTTTCTTCGCTTCACTGGTTTTCTTCGTTGCAATCCTTTCAACGCCTTTCTTCCAGAGGACATCTTATTTTTTCATATTGCTAATTACAGAAATCAACACATACAAAACAATAATTACAGGTATTGCTAAAAACTGTAAAAACACCAATAGCAAAACTGATAGTATTAAAAAGATATATTTAACAGCGTTTTCTTTAAATCCGAAGGTTTTCATTTTTAAAGAAAACAGTGGGATTTCCGCATTTAACATATAACAACTAAATATAGTTAACCCAATTAAAAACCATTTATTTAAAATCAACTCATCAATCCACACAACATCGTTTGTCATTAACACTAATGGCAAGCTCAAAATAAACAATGTGTTGGCAGGAGTTGGCAAGCCAATAAAAGAATCAGTCTGACGAATATCTATATTAAAATTAGCTAATCGATAACACGAAGCTAATATCACTAACAAACCAATTAAAGGAAGAAAACTTGTTGTACCATCATTCCATTCAGTCGTTGAAAAATCTAATGCATATGGAAATGATCCAGACGTTTTTTCAAATAACTTAAAAACAACTATTCCAGGCACTACACCACTTGTAACCATATCTGCTAATGAATCCAATTGCAAACCTAGTTCACTTTTCACATCGAGTATACGTGCTGCAAAACCATCAAAAAAGTCAAATACAATTCCTAACATTACAAAAACCGCAGCCATAAATAAATTATCTTCTACAGCAAATATGACTGCTACACTACCACAAAAAAGGTTTAACAGTGTTATTAAATTTGGAACATGTTTTTTCATTGGTCTACATTTTATTCTTTAAAGTAAAAATAACAAAGATTTTAAGCTTGTTTGTTATTCTAACATAAACATTATTAAATTATGTGATTTCTCCTATCGTCGAAATGACCACAGGAATCAAAACTCTTTCTTGTCTTCTCTTTCTTCCTTTGACAAAAAGGAGAAATATAAAAATAATATTCTTTTAGAAACAAGCTTTTATCATCCTATCATTTCCGGACATATCTTTTCTCAATTCTACGGTTTCAAAACCTAAGTCTTTAATCAACTTTACGGTTTCTTTTCCTAAATATTGATTAATCTCAAAATACAAGACACCATCTTTTTTCAAATGATTTAAAGCATATTCAGTTATTTTCTTGTAAAAAATTAGTGCGTCATCATCTTCAACAAACAAAGCTAAATGAGGCTCAAACTCTAACACATTCTTTTTTATCTCTTGCTTCTCCAAATTCCTAACATACGGAGGATTTGACACAATTACATCAAACATATATTTTGAATCATTTACTAATTTCGGATTCAAAATACTATCATTAATAAAATTGACAGCTACATCATTTTGCTTCGCATTTTCTTTAGCCACTTTTATAGCCTCTACAGAAATATCAACAGTAGTAACATTTGCTTTAGATAAATTCTTAGCTAAACTAATCGGAATGCACCCAGAACCAGTACCAATATCAAGAATAGACAGATTATTTCGTCCTTCCTCCTCGTAATGACTATAATCCTTAAATACCCAATCTACCAATTCTTCAGTTTCTGGACGCGGAATAAGTGTATTTTCAGTTACACTAAAAGCCAATCCGTAAAATTCTGTTTCTCCTATTATATATTGTATCGGCTGCTCTAATTTCAATTTCTGAATTGCTTCTTTGAGAAACACTATATCATCCGCAGAAATACTTTGATTAGGATTTAATAAAAAATCCATTTTATTAAATTTTATCTTATATTCTATCAATAAATAGAAAAATGAATCTATTTCTGATTTCTCATTAATAGAAGTCAATTCAGAAAGCAATTCTTTTTTTAAATCAGAAAGCGTCATATTACTTCAATTGTTTTTTAATTTTATTCAACTCATTGGCAAGCATAGACAGTTGATCTTCTAAATCATCTTTTAACTCAGGGATTCTTTTAAAGAATGAATATTTTATCTTCCAGATTTCCTTTATGTTTTTCTTCTCAAATTCTTTATCTTCTATGTTAGAATGATCAGCTCTAAGAACAACTTTTTCCTTCAATACATATATTCTACGTAAAATCAACTTTCCTGAAACAAGTACCAATACCAACGTTCCGTTTAAAAGTTCTTTGATTTTATTTATAGGATAATAATGCCCTACAACAATATCATTAGGATACAGTCCTTTATCATGAGTAGTCATTTCCAAATTTGTAATTGTAAACCCTCGTAATTCTAAGTTGTTTTTAACAGGTAATTGCAACTTCGGCATTTGATTCACAAAAGTAGCTTTATCACTATATAAAGTGTAGTCAACCATATTAGATTCGGTAATACACGGTATTTCTGTAAATTTCTCTCTAGTCAATTCATTTATATCCGTAGTAATACCTCCTTTAAATTTCAACAACTCATTTACAGTAAGCTCTCTTGTTAACAACTGATCTATATAAATACTAAAATAATTAGCAACCTTTATAATAGTTTCAATTTTAGGCTCACTCCTACCTTCCTCGTAAGCCCCTAAAGTAGCACGTTTCAACTCAAATAAGTCGGCAAAAGCTTGCTGACTTAAATTCTTTACTTTTCTTATTTTCTTTATATTCTTTCCGAAAAACGACATGTTTTGCTAATTTTATTTGCAATTTAATTAATTTAATGTATATTTACACTATAATTATTAGCTAATACTATTAAAACGAGCCAATTTAGTTTTTAAACCGCTAACAAATATAGCAAGATAGAATTTAAAAACTAATATAATTGGCATATTGTTAAACTAACTCATCAATTAATTATGTTACTATTGCTTATAAGTTTACTAAAACATATTACTAACTACATCGTTTATCTTGTAAACTTTTTGTAATATTAAACGTCGAAAAAATGAACTAACTTAAAACAAAAACTACCTATATGAAAAACCATTTTGACATCATTAAAAACTATTTAATCGAATTAAATTACAGCATTACTTACGAAAATAAGAATGACGGTATATTAATGGTTCAAAAAGAAAGTGATGGTATTAAAAACCTCATTTTAGGTGTTGCTGACCCTATATTAATAATGGAGCAATACATCTTTAAAATAAATAATGCCTCAGAAGGAATATTCAAACAATTATTACAAAAAAATAGAGATATCATTCACGGAGCATTTACACTTGACGAAACTGGAGAAAAAGTAATATTCAGGGATACCTTACAATTAGAAAACTTAGACCTTAATGAATTTGAAGGATCTATAAACTCTTTAAGCTTATTATTAAGTGAATACTCTGAACAGATTATAGAATTCTCGAAATACTAACCCGTTATTAGTTAATAATAGCACAAAACACCAATATTATGATTATAGCAACTACAGACATCATTCCAAATAAAGAAATCACTGAAATATTAGGAATAGCAAGAGGAAGTACCGTAAGAGCTAGAAATATTGGTAGAGATATTTTTGCTGGCTTAAAAAACATCGTTGGTGGTGAAATTGAAGAATACACTCAATTACAAGCAGAGTCAAGAGAACAAGCTATGCAACGAATGACCAAAGATGCACAACGATTAGGCGCTGATGCCATTATTAATGTACGCTTAACTACGTCAATGGTTATGCAAGGAGCTTCAGAAATTTTAGCTTACGGTACAGCAGTTAAATTGAAATAATATGGAAACAGCAGAAATAGTAATGTTCGGTTTACAAGCATTAATGTGGTTTGGAATTCTTTTCGCTATAATTTATTTAATTATTAGAAGAAATAGGGTTAAGAAAACAGAAGATTTTGAACAACGAGATAACTAACACAAATAGAGAACAATAAATTAAATTTACTAAAAAATAAAAACATCATGAACATATTTAAAAGATTATTTAGCATAGGAAAAGCAGAAGCACATTCAGCAATCGATAGAATGGAAGATCCTATCAAATTAACAGAACAAGGAATTAGAGACATGAAACAGGACTTAGATAAAAGTCTTGAAGCTTTAGCTCAGGTAAAAGCAATGGCTATCAGGGCTAATAATGATAAAGAAGAGTACGCTTTAAAAGCTGAAGATTACCAAAACAAGGCGATGTTAATTCTTAAAAAAGCTCAAAAAGGAGAGTTAAAAGCAGAAGATGCTGACCGTTTAGCAAAAGAAGCTTTAATTAAGAAAGACGAAAGCAGCAAAAATGCAGCAAGAACTAGCGCTGAATCAGAAAAATTCAATACTTCTGTAGCACAGTTAGAAAAAAATGTAAACAGCATAAAATCTAACATTAGCAAATGGGAAAATGAATTGAAAACTTTAAAAGCTAGAGTTAAAGTAAGTAATGCTACAAAAAACTTAAACAAGCAAATGGCCGAAATTGACAGTTCAAGTACTGTTAGTTTGTTAGAGCGTATGAAAGAAAAAGTAGAGCAAGATGAAGCTTTAGCTGAAGCATACGGTGATATTGCAAACGATTCAAAAAGTATTGATGACGAATTGAATGCTGCAATTGACACAACTGAAGTAAGTGCTGAAAGCGATTTAGAAAAACTAAAGAAGCAATTAGGTATGAGTGACGATTCTAAAGAATCTTAATTCTTATAAACTAATACGAATAAATTGAATTATCATCAAATTGAGCTTATTGTGAACAATTAAGAATGTTAAACTAACTTTCGATAAGCTCATATGATAATTAAGAAAACACAACATTCTATTTTAAAGAATAACATATGACATTAACTGACTTAGTATTTTCTTCCATCAATTTACCGCTTACTATTTTACTAATAGTTTTAGCCGCCTACAGAATCATCACCATGCTATTTGGTTTGGATTTAGATTTTGATATGGACTTTGATATTGATGTAGATGCTGACTTTGATGCAGATATGGATACAGACACTTCATTTGACGCTAGTGGATTAGATCTCGAAGAAGTTTCAAATATTGAGATAAAAAGAGATGCTATTGTTAAAGACAGGCGAAAAGACTTAAAATGGTGGCAAGTTATATTAATCTATTTCAATTTTGCTGAACTTCCATTTCTATTCACTTTTACTTCTTGGATATTCTTCTGGTGGAGTTTAACAGTTATTGGAACATACATGACGGGTAGCTACGACAATTCATTTGGCTTAGTTATTTTCTTAGGAGCTATAATACCAGCGCTTATCATAAACAAAATATTTACTACGCCTTTTAAATCTATATTTAAAAAATTAGAACGAAAAGGAGTTGACAATTTAGATATATTAGGTCGAAAAGGAACATTACTTTCTAACATAGCTAACGATAAACTAGGAAGTGTCAAACTAGTTGTAAATAGCGACCCTATTAACGTTTATGTGAAATCATTAAAAGGAGAAACTATCAAATCAGGACAACAAGTCTTGATTATAAAAGAATCCAAAGACAAAAAATACTATTACATACAATCATACTAAAAACTCAATACCTTCTGTACAAACACAAGAGGTATGAATTAATAACAATTATTTTTCACTCGAGGAAAACCTCGAAAAACTAACCCACTGGTGGGATTAAATTAACTAACTAAATAAAAACTATGAATTTAACAATTTCTCTATTAGCCTTAGCTGGCATAGTTCCAACAATCATTGGTGTTGTTGTTGGTGGAATATTTTCATTGATATTACTGTTCGTAATATACATTGCATTATTCTATAAAAAAATACCTCAAGGTGAAGCCCTAGTAAAAACAGGGTTTGGTGGGACTCAAGTTGCTTTTGACAAAGGAATGTACGTTATCCCGTTATTACACAAAGTAGAAATCATGGATATTTCGGTAAAGAAAATCGAAATTGAACGTTTAGAAAACGACGGTCTTATCTGTAAGGACAATATGCGTGCAGATATTAAAGTTGCCTTTTTCGTTCGTGTAAACAAATCAAAAGAAGCAATTATTGAAGTAGCTCAAACAATTGGTTGTGAAAGAGCTTCTCATATTTCTACTTTAAATGAATTATTTGAAGCAAAATTCTCTGAAGCATTAAAAACAGTAGGGAAGAAATTTGAATTCATTGAATTATATGAATCTAGAGCAGAATTCAGAGATGAAATCATTACTGAAATTGGTCGTGATTTGAACGGATATACATTAGAAGATTGTGCTATTGATTACTTAGAACAAACTGCAGTAAGTTTCTTAAAAGCAGACAATATTTTAGATGCTGAAGGGATTAAGAAAATTACTGAATTAACAGCAGCTCAAAATATAAAGTCTAACTTAATTATGCGTGATGAGCAAAAAACCATCCGTAAGCAAGATGTTGAAGCACGTGAAGCTATTTTAGAATTAGATAAGCAATTAGCTGAGAAAGAAGAGCAACAAAAACGTGAAATAGCCAATATTGTTTCTCGCGAAGAAGCGGAGATTTTAAAAGTTGGTGAGGAAGAACGTTTAAAATCTGAAGGAGCGAGAATTTCTACTGAAGAAAAGTTACAAATTGCAGAAGAAAACAAGCAACGTCAGGTAATTGTTGCTGCTAAAAACAAAGAACGTACGGATGCTGTTGAAGCAGAACGCGTATTAAAAGATCGTGATTTAGAAGCTACAGAACGTGAACGTGCTGTAACACTAGCCCAAATTGATAAAGAAAAAGCAGTAGAAATTGAAAAGAAAAATATCCAAGATGTTATTCGTGATCGTGTTACTTTAGAAAAAGGAGTAGTTGAAGAACAAGAAAACATGAAAGATATTGAAGCTTTCAAAGGTGCTGATCGTGAAAAACAAGTTGCCATTACGTTAGCTGAAAAAGCTGCAGAAGAGCAAATGATAAGACGTGTTAAATTAGCAGAGGCTGAAAAAGAAGCTGCTAAGCAAAAGGCTGAAGAAATTAACATTCATGCACAAGCACAAAAAGAAGCATCTGTTAAAGAATCGGAAGCGCGTAAAATTTTAGCAGAAGCAACTGCAAAAGAAGAAGCTACCATCGGTATGTCCGAAGCACAAGTGATGCATGCAAAAGCGGAAGCTGAAGAAAAGCAAGGTCTTGTTGAGGCTAATATTATCGAGAAAACTGCTATTGCTGAGGCAGCAGGTATTGAAGCAAAAGCTACAGCATTGAAAACTCAAGGAATTGCTGAAGCTGATGTTATCAAAGAAAAAGCGTTAGCCCAAGCAACTGGTGATAAAGAAATTGCATTTGCAGAAGCAGCTGGTATTGAAGAGAAAGCTGAAGCAATGAAGAAGTTAGACGGTGTTGGAAAAGATCACGAAGAGTTCAAACTGAAGCTAGATAAGCAATTACAAGTAGACTTAGCGGAAATCAGTATCCAAAAAGATATTGCAGATGCTCAAGCAGACGTAATTGGTCAAGCATTGAAATCATCTAACATTGATATCGTAGGTGGAGAAACAATGTTCTTCGATCAGATTATTGGTCAGATTACAAAATCTAAAGGAATTGACAGATTAGTAAACCATTCAGATAACCTTACTCAAGTTAAAGACGCTATTTTAGGTAGTGACGATGTACAAGGAAACTTATTAGGTAAAATAAAAGACTTTGCAACTCAGTACGGAATTGGTTCTGAGGATATCAAAAACTTAACTATTTCTAAATTGCTATTAGACCTACAGTCTAAAGCAAGCTCTACAGATGAGCAAAACAACTTTGGAAACCTATTTAACTTAGCGAAAGCTTTAGGATTAGGTGACAAGAAGTTGAATTAAAAACTATTTCGACAAGCTCTGCATGACGAAATAAAATGTCAGAATGAGCTTGTTGAAACTTTGTTTTCTAATAGAGTTGTACTACTGTGCTTCATTCTTATACATACCGATTATTAACTTTAATATTCAAAAAAACTATGGGAATACAAGCAATGATTAGTAGCTTAAAGAACAACAATAGAAGACAACTACGTACACCTTTTGATAAAGAAAGTATTTATTTATCAAGTAGTGATCAAATAAAAAAAACTGTTTTTAAAAAGGCTAGTAAAGAGCTTCTTTTAAAAATCAGAAATAAAACATTGAAAAACAGCCAAATTTACCAACAAAAAATGATTGGTTATACGTGTCTTTCAATTTTATTTATCTGTACAATTTTATATTTTTCTAATGATATCATCTCATTTATATTTTAATAGATGCAAGAACAAACTAACCTAAACAACAACCAACTAGAAGGCGGAACCTATGAGATTATTCAATCTCGTCTTCAAAAACATAAAACCGATTTAGTAGATCGTTTAAATAATTTAAACGACTCCAGAAAAGAGGTATTTGGTGCCGTTGAAACAAAACTAATTACTAACGATAGAATCAACACTGAAAACTCTTGTATAGCTCGTGATATTGTAGCTCTAGGAAATCAATGTCTTTTCGGATACAATGTACACTTTGGTTTACGTACTGAAATAAAATTAACTGATGTTTTTAGCATATATACGTATCAAGATCAGCGTTTTAAAGAACAACCGCTTACTTTAATAAACGATGACCTTTTTATAAGTGATTTTCAAAATCTATATAAATTCTATCGTAATACATTCTTTGCTAAGTTCAGTATTATTGGGAATTACCTATATATTGTTTTTCAGGTAAATGAAAACACTTCTGATATAAAAACCTTTAAATGGATCATTAAAGATCAATCTTTAACATACATTGACAATCGTAGTGACCACGAATATAAGTTCCCTACTCAGCATGAGTTCAATTGGCAAGAAACCAATTATGACATGCATCGAAATGGAGCTCATCCGCATGTTTCTATTTTAGACAAACTTTTTGTAGAAACTATCGGAGGTGATTTAACCATTAAGATTGAAGACAATACTGATGATGGTAAAGGAATTTTAAATGAACCTGTAGAACACAGAGATCAAACTCTTGAAGATGGTAAGTTCTTATTTGCAGATCTAGGAAACCTTACGGTATTAAGTATTAAACCATATCAGGAAACTGCACGCTACTTTGTATATAACCATAAAGTACAACAGGTTGAACGCATACAAAGTATTCAAGATACTGCTGTACTACTACCCGATAATCACGGAATAATTTTCCCTGATGGATATTACCTACAAACAGGTGAATTTAAAAAGTTTGAGAAGAGTATTGAGCAAGTGAAATTTCAGCAAAAAATTGCTTCACCAAATGGGGAAGATTACTTGTACGTATTTTATGAAGAAGGAAAAGGTGATTATGTATTAATGACCTACAACATCATAGAGCAACGAATAAACACCCCTATTATTTGTAATGGGTTTACGGTTCTCGAAAATGGAGAATTATGTTATTTTAAAGCTGAGGAAGATTCTACTAAACATCATGTAGTACAAATTTGGCAAACTCCTTTTTCTAAAACGGTGCAAATATCGAATGCACATAGTGATTCGTTACTATACAAAATCGGAAATAAAGATATCGTAAAGGCGATGGCAGAATGCCAGGAGCTAATTACGCTGTTAAATAAAGAAGATAATTACGATGGCTTGTATGATGATATCAGTAAGCAAGCTACAGATGTATTAGATTCTTATTACTGGATTAATGAAGCTGATACTGCTAGTTTAGATGTTCCGCTAACGGAATTAAAAACGACTGCTAATGCGGCAATAGATGAGTTTGAAAAAGTAGTTCAACTAAAAAAAGCCGCTACTAACGAAACTGCTGAGGTTGAACAAGGCATCTCAGATTTGTTTGATAAAATAAAACACAGTAGTTTTAAATCTATTGATGATTTTGTTGAAGTATTAACACGACTTAGAGGAGCTCAAGGAGCAACTATTAGCTTAAAGGATATTCGCTATACCAACACCTCTCGTATTGAAGAAATATCAGCGGATATCAGCGAACAAACAGAGCGTATCTCAAGAAGATGTGTTAGCTTTCTATTAGATAAAAAAGCACTACTACCCTACCATAACAGGTTAGCAGAAAAAGCTACTGCTTTAGAAAACATAAAAAAGGTAGTTGACGCAAAAGAGTTAGAAGGAGACATTAATCAAATTAGCACCGATTTAGAAATGCTGATTGATATTGTGAACAATCTTCAAATAGATGACACTTCTCACTCAACAGCTATCATTGATACCATTTCATTATTATTTGCTGAAATTAATCAGCTTAAAGCGGGTTTAAAAAGAAAAGCAAAGAGTTTAAATGAGTCGGAAAGCAAAGCCGATTTCATAGCACAATTAAAGCTGTTCGATCAAAGTATTATCAACTTTATTGATATTGCCAATACTGCTGAAAAATGTGATGAGTACTTAACGAAGCTTTCTGTTCAGTTAGAAGAATTAGAAGGTAAATTCGCTGATTTTGATGAGTATATTTCACAAATCATCGAAAAAAGAGAGGAAGTATATGCTGCTTTTGAAACTCGTAAAAACGCTATCGTAGAAGCTAAAAACAAAAAAGCTATTACGTTACAGAGTGCTGCAGAACGTATTTTAGGAAGCATCAGTAAAAAGGCAGCTACTTTTAGAAACACTGATGAAATAAACGGGTATTTTGCTTCCGATTTAATGGTGAGTAAAATCCAAAGCATCATCAAGCAATTAAAAGGAATTGATGAAATTGGTAAAGCTGAAACTTTAGAATCGAACTTAAAGTCTTCTAAAGAAGAAACTGTACGAAAGCTAAAAGATAAATTAGATTTATATGAGGATGGTGATAATGTTATCAAACTTGGTAAACATAAATTTGGAGTTAACAAACAACCGCTAGACCTCAACATTGTTGCCAAAAAAGATGCTTTATACTTCCACTTAACAGGAACTGATTTCTACGAAAAGATAGATAATGAGGTATTAAATACTTCACAACATATCTGGAATCAAGAATTAATTTCTGAGAATAAAGAAGTGTATCGTTCTGAATATTTAGCATATAAAATATACCAGTCCGAAGGCGTAAAGAAATTATCTCTTTTAAATGCTGACGATTTAGCTACTTTAGTTAAAAAACAGAGTAGTCAAAATTATGCTGAAGGATATGTAAAAGGAGTCCATGATGAAGATGCTATTACAATATTAACGACGCTAATTAAAACAGAAGAGAATTTAGACTTACTTAAATACACTCCTGACACTAGAGCTTTTGCTCAGTTTTTCTGGAATAGTTTAGAGATAACAGAAAAAGAAAACTTAAACAAGCAAATTAAAGCTTCTGGTAGTGTATTAGCTATTTTCCCAGATTCTGATCAGTATGAGTTTGTAATAGAAGAAATAACAACTTTAATTACTCCATTCCTACAAGAATGGAATAGTGACTGTAATGCAAATGCTATTGCTAATTACCTATTCAGAGAATTATATAGCGATGATGAATTTTGCATGAGTGCAAAAGCTATCGAATTGAAAGAAGAATTTCAAGGATACTTAAAAACTAATAACGGATTACAAACTTTTGAAAAAAGTATCGCTTCATTAACGAACCTTAAAGAAAAGGTTGCTTTGGTGAGTCAGTGGCTGCATTCATTTAATCAAGACGCTTCTTTTTATCATCAAGAAACTATTGTTTTATTATTACTGAATTCGGTTATACTTAAAAAAGTAAACCATATTAATGCAATTGAAAACATTGCGACCTTAAAAGGAAGTCATGGTGTTATTGAAGGGAATGATTATTCGTTTAACTACCATCATTTCGTTGATAAATTAGAGCAATATAACAACAAAGTTATTCAAGACTTTATTACCTATAAAACAGCTAAAAAGGAATTAACTGAAACACAAAAAGAAAGCTTAAAATTAGAAGAATTCAAGCCAAAAGTATTGTCTTCTTTTGTACGTAATAAACTGATAGATCAAGTGTATTTACCTTTGTTTGGAGATAACTTATCGAAACAATTAGGAACCGTTGGAGAAAACAAACGTACTGACCGTATGGGAATGTTATTATTGATCTCTCCTCCTGGTTATGGTAAAACTACTTTAATGGAATATATTTCTGAACGTTTAGGATTGATCTTTATGAAGATTAATGGCCCGGCAATTGGTCATGATATTACTTCGGTAGATCCTATGTCGGCAAATAACTCCGCTACAAGACAAGAGTTAGAAAAACTAAACTTAGCTTTTGAAATGGGGAATAATGTGATGTTGTATTTAGATGATATTCAGCACTGTAACCCAGAGTTTTTACAAAAGTTTATTTCCCTTGCAGATGGACAACGTAAGATAGAAGGAGTTTATAATGGAGTTACTAAAACCTACGATTTTAGAGATAAGAAATTCTGTGTTATTATGGCAGGTAACCCGTACACAGAAAGCGGAGATAAATTTAGAATTCCGGATATGTTAGCTAACCGTGCTGATATTTATAACTTAGGAGATGTAATTGGGGATTCTGCTGATTTATTCAAATTAAGTTTAATTGAAAACGCGTTAACTTCTAACGATTTATTACGTCAATTAAGTAGTAAAAACTTTGATGACATTTATACTATTATCAATCACATTGAACAAGGTGGTGAAGGTACATTAGACTTAAAAGGAAATCATACTAAACAAGAGGTGCAAGATTATATTTCGGTACTTGAAAAAGTATTAAGGGTTCGTAACGATGTCTTGAGTGTAAATGAGCAGTATATTAAATCTGCCGCTATGGAAGACGCATACAGAACTGAGCCTTCATTCAAGTTACAAGGATCATATCGTGATATGAATAAGCTGGTAGCGAAAGTAGTTCCGATTATGAATGACAAGGAATTAACTACACTCCTATTATCGCATTACGAAAGTGAATCGCAGACTTTAACGAGTGCTGCAGAAGCCAATTTATTAAAGTATAAAGAACTATCAAGTAACTTAACTGGCGATGAATTACAACGTTGGGAAACTATTAAAACTACTTTCCTAAAAAACAGCAAACTAAAAGGTTTTGGAAACCAAAATGAAATGGCTCAAGTATTGAATCAGCTAATGCAGTTTTCTGATAATTTAGAAGGAATTAAAGAAGTATTGGCTAAAGGATTTGATAAAGAGTAAGTATGATTCAAAAACTAGACGACATACAAACCAATATCCCCTTACTTAAAAATAAGGTTAATCATATATGTGAAGAATATAATATTACAAGTGAAGAGTTATTATTAGAAATGGTTAAATTTTTAAACTTAATTCATATAACTAATAAAAAATTAAGTCCCTCATTAATTGTAGATTTGGCTTGGCATGAATTTATTCTCTTTACAAAATATTACCAGGGATTTTGTATAACACATTTTAGCAGGTTTATACATCATACCCCTAGTGAAAATGAAGACCTTACAATCTATCAAAAAACAATAGAATGCTATATAAAACAATACGGTAAGCCACCAGAGCATATTTGGGGAACTCAAGCTCTTGAAGAATGGGAATCTAGCAAATGTGGTTCTTGCCATAATTAACAAAAAAACTAACTTATGTATTTAGAAGGAATTATAACTATTGACCCATCACAGCTCACACAAATAAAAAAAATAAAACCTACCAAGGCCTTTAAAAAGTTTTTACACCAACTTACACTTGGAGCAGTTTCTGATAAAGAAGAAAGAGAAACTTTTACGGCTGTAGCTATACTACAACAACTAAACGCTTCTTTCAGAAACTTAGGAATTAATAACATCATCAAAATATCTCATGATGACATTGATTTTTATCACGATAAGGAAGGAAAAGACAACGACTTAAAATTAGCGTTAGACAAATATGAGATAGAAGTTAATGACGCAATGTCTATTCATTTTAAGCAATTAAAATTAGTTTTAGAACATCATGATCAAAACTTCAAATACTTAATTGAAGTAAATATCAATAGAGATCATTTAGTTGGTGTTTACCCTATAGAAATTAAAATCGCTGGATTGTTTAATGATTTTAGATTTGGTGATATTAGCGAAAAAATTACCAAAACAGTCAATACACAAGAGGCTTTTAATAAATTCAAGGATCAGAAAACTACATTGTTTGACTATTTTTTAAATCAGTTAAAATTAGAATTGAAAAAACAAATTGCGGCTGATGATATTCAAACTTACATCAAAACAAAACATATTCTACCTAAACAAAAAGTAAAAACCAAGAAAGATATCCCTACCAATACAAATCGTGGAGGTGTTTATGGGGGTTATTATGGTATTGATGATTACTTTTTCTATAGTTTTTTATGGTCTGATGTTATGCATTCTCATAACACTATTATTACAGATACACATTATGAAACTGAAACTGGAGAAGATATTGGATATGCAGAAGAGTTAAATGCTTCTGACGATGTTTTTAATAGTGAGTCTGACACAAATTTTGAAGATTCAAATTGTTTTAGTGAAGACCCAGTATCTATAAATGAACCTATCTCTAGTGACACTGGAAGTTGGTTTGATTCGGACTCTTGGGGTGGTGATTCAGATTCTAGCTGGTCTGATTCAAGTTGTAGTTCTTGTTCTTCCTGCTCAAGCTGTTCATCTTGCGGAGGAGACTAATTAAAAACATACCTACTTATAACATTTTATAAAAAATCATGGGAATATTCGATATATTTAAAAGCAAAAAGGACGAAGGGAAACACTACGATCCTACAAACATAAAGGTAACTGATATAGAAAATGGCTACCTGCTAGATTACGACTTTGAAACTTGGACAGTAACTAAAATGTCTGAGTATGATTGGGGAAGTAATTTCTTTACGCGAGAATTTACAATTACATCTAAAGGCGAGACACGTTATTTACATGTAGAAGAGGATCACAAACTTATCATTACACTTTCTGAAGATTTAAAATTTCGTAAACTTGGTCCTGAAGTATTAGATTTCTTAGAACTTAATGGAAAGCCCCCTAAAAAAATCAACTATTTAGGCACTACTTATTTTCTAGATGAAGAATCTCCAGGGTTTTACCGTAATACCGAAAATGAAGATTGGGAAGAACTAATTTCTTTTGATTACTTAGATGATGAGGAAGAAAAATGTTTAACTATTGAACAATGGGGAGATGAAAAATTTGAAGCAAGTATTGGAACTATTATAAAATCTCGTGAAATTAGTAACATTTTACCTGCTTATACAGACTAACTTGAGTAATCAATTATCTTGCAACATAAATACCGCAAAAAATAATACAGAAATAATAAAACTAGATATCTCAATGAAACTACTTACACCTCTTTTTTATGCGTGTATTTGTCTGCTACTCTTCTCATGTGGTTCAGACAAACCAAAATTTGTAAAATCACCAGTCGATAATATTATTACTAAATATATCGATAAAAGCAATTACAGTGTCATTCTTGCCGATATGGATTACAAGGAAGATACCGATAGCTATTATCATAAATATCAAATTTTAATTGATGAAGGCGCTCCTACCCTATCTCAAATAGAATTAAATGACACTACAGCAGTTGCTACTGACATTAAAATTGAAAAAACGGATTGGCTAAAAGTATCTCCTATAACTTTTGACGAGTATAAAGGAGACTTGGGAATGACTATTTTAAGTAAGAAAAATGGTGTCTTAGATAAAAACTCCTCTCCTGCAGGAGTTGATAATTATGTTGGAAATCCACAATACGGACATTGGCAAACAAATAGTAGTGGAGGTTCTTTTTGGGGATTTTACGGTCGTTACCGTTTAATGTCTGATTTATTTTACGGTCCTAGATATGGAGGTTATGGATATGGCGGATATTCTAGATCACACTATAATGATTACAATCGTAATTACCGAAACAAGCAAAGTTATTACGGAGCAAATAAGGAACACGGTACTAAATCAACTAGAAACACTAATAGCTCTTGGTCAAAAAAATCAAGTACATTTAAAAGTAATGTAAATAGTAAAGTTACTAAAAGTGCTTCAACACTTCGCTCTAGAGGATATTCTTCTAGTAAAAGTTATAGCAAGTCTAATCGTACTAGCAGAAGTGGCTCAAGATATAGTAATAGTTCATCACGATCAAGAAGTGGTGGATTCGGTAAATAATAACTAAGTATTTAAAAATTACACAATGGAAATTATTCAAGAATATTTAGATAGTACATCAATCATACATTCATTAATATACATCATTACGAGTGTTGTATTATTCGGTATTGGTAAATTAATTTATAGTCTACTTCACCGAAGTATTAATATTAAAAACGAGCTTGTAGAAAAGGACAACTTTGCTTTCATTCTATCTTACGTAGGATATTTCACAGGAATCATAATTATTATTGGAGCTGCCATAAAAGGAGACTCTTATGGTCTAGGAAGCGATATCGCACAAATTAGCTTATATAGTATCTTAGGAATTCTATTATTACATCTTTCAATCCTAATAAGTAACAAACTAATATTACCAAAATTTGATATTAAGAAAGAAATTATTGTCGATAAAAATGCAGGAACTGGTATTATAGAAGCCTGTATTTATATTGCAAACGGATTAATATTATACGCCGCTTTAGTTGGAGAATCAAACAGTTTATCTGAAGGTATCACAACATTTGTAGTGTATTGGTTTATTGGTAACGTAGTATTAATTTTAGCTTCAAAAGTATTTTCACTTTGGATGAAATACGACATTCATAATGAAATTGAAAAAGATAATGTTGCCGCTGGAGTTAGTTTTTCTGGCGCTATTATAGCTATCAGTATCATTATCATGAATGCTTTAATTGATCCATTTATTGACTGGACTACTACATGTACTGATGTTGTAATTCACACTGTACTTGGTTGTATTTTATTACCTATTGTAAGATGGTTGGCTGACAAACTATTACTACCAGGACGTTCATTAACTGATGAAATTAGTAATCAAGAAACACCAAATGTAGGCGCTGGATTATTAGAAGCTTTTGCATATATCGGAGCAGCATTATTGATTGTATGGAGTTTGTAAAAAAGAATTCTTTTGTTTTAAAAGCAGCAATATTCGCAACTGGATTTGCTGGTATTGTAGCAGAATATGTGCTTTCTACATTAGCTACATATTTCATTGGAAATTCTATTTTTCAATGGACTATGATTGTTTCTCTTATGCTATTTTGCATGGGATTAGGAAGTAGATTGAGTAAGGGTATTACTAAAAACTTGATTCAGAATTTCTTATTATTAGAAATCACCTTATCACTGTTAGTAGCTTTCTCTTCTGTTTTAGTATATACTTTAGCCGCTTTTTCTACCTATTATGAAGTAGTCATCTATTTGTTGAGTATGCTTATCGGATTACTGATAGGTTTAGAAATACCATTAGTTGTTAGAATCAATACAGAATATGACGATTTAAAAACCAATATCTCTTCTATTTTAGAAAAGGATTATTACGGAAGTTTATTAGGAGGTGTCTTTTTTGCTTTTATCGGGTTGCCTATTTTAGGATTATCCTATACTCCATTTATCTTAGGGTTAATTAACTTCTTCGTTGCTGGAATTGTTTTATATCGATTTAAAGATAAGCTCACAAAGTCAAAACTACACAGGCTCTATTATATTTTAGGTATTGTATTAGTTGTATTAATAACTGGTATAAGTTTTACCAATCCGATAATTGCTTGGGGAGAACAAAAAAAATATAAAGACAAGGTTATTTATTCTGAGCAAACAAAGTATCAGAATATCGTTTTAACGGAATGGAAAGATGAACATTGGCTATATTTAAACGGAAACTTACAGTTTTGTTCTATTGACGAAACTATGTATCATGAGCCTTTGGTTCATCCGGTAATGCAGTTGTATAGCAAACCACAAAATATTTTGATCTTAGGTGGTGGAGATGGATGTGCTGTTAGGGAATTACTGAAATATCCATCCGTTACTTCAATTGATATGGTAGACTTGGATGGAAAAATGACTGACTTAGGAAAAGATCACCCAGTACTAATTGATATTAATAATGGTTCCATGAGTAGTTCAAAATTGAGCATTTATAATAAAGATGCTTACATACATTTGGAACAAGACAACAGTACTTTTTATGATATCATTATCATTGACTTACCTGATCCCAGAAGTGTGGAATTAGGACGCTTATATTCTCATGAGTTTTACAGTTTGTGTAATAGAAAACTGCGTCCGAACGGTATTTTAATTACCCAAGCAGGAAGTCCGTATTTTGCTACAAAAGCATTTAAATGCATTGAAAAAACAATGGCATCTGCAAAATTCACTACTATTCCAATGCATAATCAAGTATTATCAATGGGAGAATGGGGATGGATTATTGGTATGAAAAACAATGCTATTTCAAAACCAGAACTTAAAAAACGTTTAGAGAGCTTGACTTTTTCAAATATTCCTACAAAATGGATTAATACTGAAGCAATGAAATTGTTAACGTCCTTTGGAAAAGACAGTTATTTAAACAAAAACGAACAAGAAAGTATTGAAGTGAATAAAATACATAACCCTGTACTCTATCAATACTACTTAAAAGGAAATTGGGATTTATATTAATCGTATGACAACAGCATATAAACAAATAGAGGCTCGTATTTTCAACCATCAACTTTGGGTTGATATTACAGATCCTGAACAATTAAAAGAAAGCTATAAATCCTATTTGCAAAAAAGTGGTTTTACTATTCTTCAATTTAACGAGCATTATTTTGAACAGCAAGGATATACCTGCTTTTGGTTATTAGCAGAGAGTCATTTAGCAATTCATACATTTCCAGAAAACAACAAATCATATATTGAGCTAAGTAGTTGTAACGAAGAAAAAATGGAGTTATTTAAAAGCCTAACCAGTATATGATAAAGACAAAAAAGCTACTCCTATTTATCAGTGCTGTACTAATATACAATGTGCTCATTTATATATTGTATAGTGTAGAAGTTGGACATGAAGGCGCAAACATTCAAAATTTATCGGACACCTATTGGTATTCCTTAGTGACATTAACCACAGTTGGTTATGGTGATTTTTTTCCTGTTACTTTTTGGGGTCGTTTTACAGGAATGGCCTTTGTACTAGGAAGTTTAGGAATGTTAGGATATGTTCTTACAGAATTAAATTTAAAAATATCAGAATACATAAAAAAAAGAGAAATGGGGTACTTTGGAACAACTATGAAAAATCACTGTATAATTATAGGATGGAATGCCTTTTCAAAACAAGTTGCTGAACAGATTATTAAAGCTGGAGAAAATCTATCTGTTGTAGTAAATAATGAAGCTGATTTAAAAACAATTAAACAGCTATACACTGATAAAAATTGTTTCGTATTAGTTACAGAATTAAATGATTTTGACAACTTAGAAAAAGTAAACATCACCGAAGCCAAAAGGGTTTATATCAGCTTTGAAAACGATACAGATACTTTAGTATATACAATCAGTTTAAAGAAAAAATATGATCTTGTAAAATGTGTAGTAGCCATTGAAAACATTGAACTAAAAGCTTCTTTCAATTACTTGGGTGTGCAGTTTATCATTCCGAAAAAAGAAATAGTTTCTAAGTTTATTGCGAGTTATATTTTTGAACCTAATGTAGCTTTACTTACTGAAGACCTAATATCTACTTCTACGACAGAAGATAATCTTGATATATGCGAAACCGTTTTAAATACAAATCACGAACTTATTGGAACTCGTTATTTAGATAGTTATTTGAATTTAAAAAAAGATAAAGGAATTGTGCTTGTTGCCGTAAGTAGAGATTTTGAACTTATAAAAAACCCAGAGAACAATTTTGTTTTAAAAGAAAATGATGTGTTAATTTATATTGCCAATGGGATGAATAAACAGGCGATTATTGGTGTTTAATTATTATTAAATAACTGCTCATGAAAACCATTTCTCCAAATAACTATTTTAACTATTTTAAAGAATGCTACAAAATAGATAACAAGGAGTTTTCTGTAGAAAACATACTGAATGTAAAATATAAGTATAAATGGTTTTTAAATAGTAAAGAAGAATTTCTTAATGATTCACTTCCTATAATTCCATACATAAATAAAAACATTGAAAAGTTAGAGAAAGATTTAGTCCTTTATAATTTAGAAAAAGAACTTTATTATGGAGCTTTTTTAATTCTTGGAAAAACTACACCCAGCGGATTAAAAAAAGACAAAACTGTTTGTAGTCCGTTAATCTTATTTCCTGCTGAACTTAAAAAAATTGATGATGATTATTTTCTGAAGATTGATGAATCTAATTTCATTTTAAATCTGCAAGCACTTAATAAGCTATCCTATAACTCAGAAAAAGATAAAAAAATACTATTTGAAAAGTTAACTTCCGTTTTCAATGCTCCAATACATGATGCCTTCCAAATTAAACGTTTGCTAGATAAATATGTATTAAACTTGCATACTGAAGAACTTAATTTTTATCCTGAGGTTTGGAGTGAAACAAGAATAAAGAAACAACTAAAAGAAACAACTGAGTTAGAATCCTATAAAATTGTGCCTAGTGCAGGAACTATATTTTTAACAAAATCACTTTCAAGCGTAAAAGTTGTTACTGACTTGGAAAATATTGCTAAACAAAACAATTTTAATTATCCTTTAAAAGAACTTATAAATCAAACGAATCAAGGCTTTATAACAAATTCCAGTTATTTAGAGCATAGATTAAATAAAGATCAAACAGACGCCTTATCGAGTGCTCAAAAATACAGAAACTCTGTAATTATTGGCCCACCAGGGACTGGAAAATCCTATACTATTTCTTCAATCGCTATAGATGCTATCCTAAACAACAAATCAGTCTTAATTGTTTCTAAAACAAAACAATCCGTTGAGGTAATTAGACAAATGTTACTCGATGATTTTAACATTAAAGAGTACTTAGTTCACACCACTGGAAACAGGTATAAAATAAGTTTAAAAGCTTTAGTAAAAAGAAAATTAAGTAAGGTTACTAAACGATACAAGGAGTATCAATCTACCATCAAATTACTTGATTCGGAACTAACATATTCTGAAGAAAAATTCAATAAAATTGTTGAACAAGAATTGCAATTATCTGAATTAAACTTTAATGAGAACCCCACATTTAAAGAGAAACTACATAAATTATTTTTAAATAACTTTAATTCACTTAATGATTCAATTTGGTTTGAAATAGCAAAAATAAACGGTAGGAATTCTGCTATCCAAACCGAATTAAAAAAATATGTTTTATCAAAACTAAAAGAACATAACAGAAATAATGTTTCAAAATACAGGAAGGAACTCGGTGAATATTACGAAGGCTTAATTGCTACTAATTTTACGGAATCGCAGCAAATCATTGAAAAAATTGAGTTTAAGAAAATTTTAAAGATATTTCCACTATGGCTAGCACATCTTTCTGAATTAAATACTGTTTTACCCTTACAAAAGGAATTGTTTGATTTGGTAATTATAGACGAAGCAACTCAATGTGATATTGCAACTGCTTTGCCAGCAATATACCGTGCAAAGCAAGTACTAGTTGCTGGTGACCCGAATCAGTTAAAACACTATTCATTTGTTTCAAAAAGCGCTCAACAGGAACTCTTAGAGAAATTTAAACTCCCTAACACTCCATTATTTAATTACAGAGATAAAAGTGTTTTAGATTTATTTCTATCAAGGTTAACCAATCAGAATCAAGTTAACTTTTTAAGAGAACATTACAGGTCTACTCCTTCTTTAATTGAATTTAATAATCAAGAATTTTACGATAGTCAACTTGAAATTATAAAATCGACACCTGAATACACGCATACAAATCAAATTGAATTAGCGTTTATTGAAGGTACTAGAGATAGTAAAGGGATTAATACTATCGAGGCAAATCGAGTAGTTTCCAAAATAAAAGAACTCATCAAAACCTATCAAAATAACGGAGAATCTCCAAGCATAGGTATTATTGCTCCTTTTAGTAGCCAAGTAAAATATATCAATTCACTCATTAGTAAACAGATTGCCCTAGAGGATATTAAACAGTTTAAAATTGTTTGTGGTACTCCTTATACTTTTCAAGGATCGGAAAGAGAAATTATTATTATTTCATTTACGGTATGTAATAACACACATCATTCAGCTTATACACATTTAAATAAAGCTGAGGTGTTAAACGTTGGAACCACCAGAGCAAAGTCGTTTCAATACATTTATACGTCAGTGAATAAAAACGAATTAAACAAAGGATCTTTATTTTTCAACTATTTAAATTTCATTGAAAACTTTCAATATCACGAAAAAACGACTACTAATCAAAAAGATGATTTTCAAGATGGTATTGTACTTTTATTAGAAAAACTAAACATTGATAACATTAAGTTAAGTTATCCTTTAGCAGGAACAGTATTGGATATTTTTTTCGTTCATAACAAGCAAAAATACTTTATCGATTTAATTGGATATCCAGGAACACATTACAATGCATTTTCAATTGAACGCTATAAAACCTTTAGCAGAATTGGAATTAAAACTTTTCCTTTACACTATAGCTACTGGAATAAAAACAAATTAAAAGTGCAACATAAATTAAAGCGATTTGTAAAAAGCTAAAATAACTATGTCTGAAATTTTAAAAAACATAACCGCTGTAGAAACACTATTAATTTTAGAAGAAGGAGACACATCTTTTAATGACTTGTTCAAATGTGTTACACTTGATTTAATCCTCAAAAAGGTAATTTGTATCAAGCTAGAAATCATTGTTAGAGATTACAGGTATACTACTAATATTCATTACACAACGATTAACAAAGGGGAATTCTATAATGACTATCAGTTTAATCAATATGAAATTCACTTTAAGAAAATATTAGATAAATATGATGATGCTATTAAATTAAAGGATTTTAGAAATGAATTACACGATAAATTTGATTATGAATTTGATTGGATTGAAGAAATGATTAAAGTATCAAGTATTAAAAAATTATTTAAAGAAAATTACTTCTTAAAATACTTCGGAAACCTCCCTCTAAATGACTTAGGCGATAGTGAATTAAAAAATATAACAGAAACTCTAAATACAAATTACACTTATATTAATCCGTTAGATGTTTTTAACAAACTCACAAATTTAGGTTCTAATATATTCCACCTTAGAGATTTTAATACTGATGATTTCTTAAAAATAAACAACCTAGATTTCAAGTTACTTAATCTTGACAATAACAATTACCTACACCGTAAATTTAAGGATGATTCTAATTATTTTAATGAAGAGTTAATTGAACAATTCGATATTAAAAGATGGTTTTAACCTACAACTCTTTTATCATCCATTCTGTACAACTGTAATGACCTGTGTTTCCAAGTGGAGCATCTAAAACTTTAAAACCTGATTTTTTATATAGTTTTACAGCAGATTTCATATAAGGTAAGGTTTCTAAATAACATTTTTCATAACCTAAATCTTTAGCAATGTCTAAACATTTAACAATCATTTTAGCCCCCAAACCCTTTCCTCTCGCTTCAGGTAGAAAATACATTTTCTGCAATTCACAGATGTTATCTGTGGTGTTTTCTAATTGAGAAATGCCTGCTCCTCCTACTATATCTCCATCTATTTCTGCTACAAAATAGATAGCTTTATCACTCACGTATACTTCCGATAAAACATCAAGCGATTTATCTTCATATGCAGTTCCTACTTTTGGAGCTCCTAATTCCACCAATACTTCTCGTATTAAATTCCCTACCGTTGCGTTATCTCGAGCTTCTATTTCTCTTATTATTATTTCAGACATAAATATAAAAGGCTATTTTTGTGCCGTAAACTTAATCATTATGAAGCAAATCGCGATACTTTTATTTTTATTCACTGTAACAACCTCTTGTGTTTCAAAAAAAATTGAATATCAAAAAGTTGAAAATATAAAAATACTAAGCTTAAACTCAAAAGAAATTACCTTAAGTGCCGATGCTATTTTCAATAATCCAAATATTCTTGGAGGAAAAGTAATTCCTGAAAACATTATCGTTTATATAGATGAAAAAGAAATTACCGCAGTAAAATCAAAAGAGTTTAAAGTTCCAGCTGTTAAAGAATTTGCAGTACCATTAGAAGTAACGATTCCATTTAATAAAATACCTGGAAATGAAGGCGGAGGGCTTTTCGGTGCAGTTTTAAGTAGTTTCAATAAAACACACAAAGTGACCTTTAAAGGAAACTTAAACTATAAAGTAGTCGGTTTTAAGTCTACTTATAAAATTGATCATACTGAAGAGTTAAAACTAAGCTTATAAAACACGAGGCATACATACAACGCTGCATTCAACTAGCCAAAAACGGACTAGGAACTACTGGCTCTAATCCTATGGTTGGTTCAGTTATAGTTTACAATAATGTTATTATTGGTGAAGGATGGCATTATCAGGCGGGGCAACCTCATGCTGAAGTAAATGCTATTAATTCCGTTAAAGATAAATCGTTACTAAAAGAAGCTACTATTTATGTTTCTTTAGAACCATGTAGTCATTTTGGAAAAACACCTCCTTGTGCAAATTTAATTATAGAACACCAAATCCCTAATGTAGTTATTGGTTGCATAGACAGCTTTTCAAAAGTTTCTGGAAAAGGAATAGAGAAATTACAAAATAATGGCTGTAAAGTCATCGTAGGTGTTTTAGAAGAAGAATGTACGCTATTAAACAAACGATTTTTTACCTTTCACAACAAAAAAAGGCCGTATGTAATTTTAAAATGGGCAGAGAGTGATGATGGGTATATTAGCCCTCACCATAAAGGAGAGGACACTATTGGACCAGTTTGGATTACAAACACTTATTCCAGACAATTAGTTCATAAGCTACGTGCAGAAGAACAAGCTATTTTAGTAGGAACAAACACTGCTATTACGGACAACCCAAAATTAGATTGCAGGACTTGGAAAGGAAACAATCCAGTTAGAATAGTTTTGGATCGTACGTTAAGGATTCCAAACGACTATCACTTATTTGATGGAAACATCAAAACGATTGTCTTTTTTCAAGAAGATCAAAAAGAGAAAATTGCGACTAGAGCAACAGCTACCCTTTTATTTGAAGCTATTGATTTTTCAAACAATGTTCCTACACAAATTTGTGATGTACTCTATAAACATCAATTACAATCAGTTATTATAGAGGGCGGAAGTAAAATTTTACAGCATTTTATTGATACAAACCTATGGGATGAAGCTCGTGTTTTTAAAGGGAAAACAACTTTTTCAGAAGGTCTTAAAGCCCCTAAACTTAAAGGTATAGTTGCTGATTCTATAACTATAAAAGAAGACACCCTTGCTATTTACAATAATGAATCAATTTCATCAATGTAAGCATACGAACTATGAATTCAACAAAACATTTTTCCGGTCAAAGCAAGCCTCAAATAATTAAACCCACTGGTGGGATTAAAAATATAATTTTCGATTTCGGTGACATTTTTATCAACCTAGATAAAATTGGGGCAATGAGTAAAGCCTTAGAATTATTTGAAGTTAAGGAGTTTACTCCTCAAATGATTCAAGTTAACATGGATTATGAAAAAGGACTAATAACTACAGAAGCCTTTATAAAATTTTACACAACCGCCTATCCAAATATTTCTAAAACGAAAATAATCGAGTCTTGGAATTGCATGTTACTCGATTTCCCTTTACATCGCTTAGATTTTATCAAAAGAGTCAGCAAAAAATACCGTTGCTTTTTATTGAGTAACACCAATGAATTGCATATCGATTGGATAAAAAACGATTGGGGTATGGAATTATACAACGATTTTAAAAATTGTTTTGAGCAATTTTATTTATCTCATGAAATGAATATGCGTAAACCTGATGCTAACATATATGAATTTGTACTAAATGAAAACAACCTAATTGCATCAGAAACATTATTTATTGACGATACTGAAGAAAATACTGATACCTCTACTGCTTTAGGAATTCATTCTTGGAATTTAATTCCTGGAAAAGAAGAAATTATAGACTTATTCAATATTAAAACAGCTCTCTTTTAATATGCTATACCTATTATTAAGTGTACTTTTTTCAAGTGCAATATTTATCGTATTTAAACTATTTGACACGTATAAAATAAATACTCTACAAGCCATTGTATTTAATTACTTTACTGCATTTACAATCGGAATTCTGTCACATGAAAATGCAATTAACTTTATTGAATTACCAAGTAAACCTTGGTTTATTGGAGCTATAATACTTGCTTCATTATTTATTAGTGTTTTTAATATAATGGCGATTACTTCACAAAAAAACGGGGTAAGTGTTGCTGCTGTTGCAGGAAAAATGGCTGTTGTAATCCCTGTATTATTTGGAGTTTTTCTTTACAAGGAAAACCTAACTACTCAAAAAGTATTTGGAATCGTACTAGCCATATCCGCGGTGTACTTTATAACTTTAAAAAGCAAGTCAAATAACACTCAAAAAGCATCGCTTATATTCCCTATACTACTATTTTTGGGAGCAGGAATAATAGACACTACCATAAAGTATGTGCAAACAAACTATGTTCCGAGCAGCGATACAAATTTGTTTTCTGGTATTTTATTTGGTTTAGCTGCAATATTTGGAATACTAGTTTACTGTATAAAACCATCCCCAATTACTTTAAAAAATGGAGTTGCAGGTGTCATATTAGGAGTTATAAACTACTACTCTATTTACTATTTACTAAAAGCACTTGACATTAAAAACATACCTAGCGCTGTAGTTTTCTCTATTAACAATGTTACCATTGTTGCTTTATGCACATTACTAGGGCTATTCATTTTTAAAGAAAAACTGACTTCTAAAAACTGGATTGGTATTGGAATTGCAATTATTTCTATACTTTTGATTACTCAATAACACAAAACTATTTTGTCTGAACTAAAAGATACATACAAAACTATTGATACTCCTGCTAAAGGAGAATTGTTTAAAGATAGAGGAAGTAAATTCTATGGCTATACTTACCCAATAACATCAGAAGATGAAGTAAAACCAATAATTGAAAAACTTAAAAAAGAGCATCATACCGCAAGACATTGGTGTTACGCTTGGCAATTAGGGACTGATAAAATCAGATATAGAGCAAATGATGATGGTGAGCCAAGTAATTCTGCGGGGCCACCTATTTACGGACAAATACAAGCTTTTGGCGTCACTAATATACTCGTTGTTGTAGTTCGATATTTTGGAGGGACTAAATTAGGTGTTGGTGGTTTAATGAATGCAAATAAAACGGGGTCTAAATTAGCTTTAGAAGCATCAAACATTCTAGAAAAAACGATTGACCGTGTATTTAAAATTACTTTTCAATATAAAGACATGAATAAAGTAATGCGTGTTGTAAAAGAAAAACAATTAAACATTACACATCAAAAACTCGAACTAGATTGTCAATATACCATCCCAGTACGAAAAAAGAATGCAGAACAAATTTTTGAGCTATTCACAAATTTATTTGGTGTTGAAATAAAAGAAATCGAAGAATAACCTCTTTTAAAATCAGTGTTACATAAATCTAAAACCCTAATTTATTCAAAAGATGTTCAGGACAAAGTATTGGTCTTTTAGTTTTCATATTTATAAACACCAACGTAATCTCAGATGTCGAGATTAAAACTTTTTTTTCATTGTAAATTTCTTGATCAACAGTAATTTTTAAACCTGGTTTTTCACGCAACTGAGTTTTAATAGTAATCACTTCATCATAAACAGCAGGTTTCTTAAAATTAATATTCAAATTAATAACTGGAAGCATAACACCTTCATCTTCCATTTTTTTATAAGAAATATCTATAGAACGTAACCATTCTACTCTAGCCACTTCCAAGTACTGGGCATAGTTGCCATGGTAAACAACTCCCATTTGATCGGTTTCTCCGTAACGTACTCGTATTTCAGTTTCATGTGCTTTCATAAATGATTTGCTTTTTTACTATTCAAACATAGTTTCTGACGTTTAGTATGAGGAAAATATTTTAAATATTCAATACTAATGAATTTTTTTTTTCACTAATTTGTTCACATATTTGTCATCCCCAATAATACTTAACGAGAATAATATTCTCGGCAATAAAAAAAACAAATATAACCAATATATTCAATGAATAAAACTGCATTATCAGTTTGGGAAAATTGCTTGTCTTTTATAAAGGACAACATACAACCTCAAGCTTACAAAACATGGTTTGAACCGATCAAACCGACAAAACTCGCTGATAATGTGTTAAGTATTCAGGTACCCAGTAAATTCTTTTATGAATGGCTGGAAGAGCACTATGTGAAGTTGTTAAAGGTTGCACTGACAAAAGAATTAGGGGAGTCAGCAAAACTGGTGTACAACATTAAAATGGAAAACACTTATGGTAACAAACAGCCGTTTACAGAAAAAATACCTAGTACAAACAGGTCAGCTGTAAAACCGCAAAATGTTGATGTACCATTAAAAAACAAAAGCCCAGAATTAAAAAATCCATTCATTATTCCAGGAATAAGAAATGTGAAAATTGAATCTCAATTAAACCCGAGTTACAATTTTGAAAATTTCTTAGAAGGTGATTCAAATCGTTTATCGAGATCTGCAGGATTAGCAGTTGCTAATAAGCCAGGAGGAACCGCTTTTAATCCTTTATTAATTTTTGGAGGGGTTGGATTAGGAAAAACACATTTGGCTCACGCTATTGGTGTTGATGTAAAAGACAAATACCCTGAAAAAACAGTATTATATATTGCTGCTGAAAAATTCATTCAACAATATACTGATGCGGTTAGAAAAAACAATAGAAATGATTTTATCCACTTCTATCAAATCATTGATGTATTAATCATTGATGACGTACAGTTTTTATCTGGAAAAGCAGGAACACAAGATGTATTCTTCCATATTTTCAATCACTTACACCAAAACGGGAAACAGATTATTTTAACATCTGATAAAGCCCCTGTTGACATGCAAGATATTGAACAACGCTTATTATCGCGTTTTAAATGGGGATTATCTGCTGAGTTACAGAAACCTGACTTTGAAACACGTGTTGCAATATTGAAAAATAAACTATATCGTGATGGTGTAGAGATGGAAGACGATATTGTAGAATATGTAGCAAAGAATATTCAATCAAACGTTAGAGAATTAGAAGGAGCAATTGTTTCACTTATTGCGCAATCCTCCTTTAATAAAAAAGAAATTACAATTGACCTAGCACGTCAGATAGTTGAAAAGTTTGTTAAACATACTAAACGTGAAATATCAATTGACTACATTCAAAAAGTAGTTTCTGATTATTTCTCAATGGATGTTGGAACTTTACAATCAAAAACTAGAAAACGTCATATTGTTCAAGCAAGACAATTGGCTATGTTTTTTGCTAAGAGACTAACAAAAGCTTCTTTAGCAAGCATTGGTAGTCAAATTGGAAAACGTGATCACGCAACCGTTTTACACGCTTGTAAAACCGTAGACAATTTAGCTCATACAGACAAACAATTTAAAAAATACGTAGACGATTTACAGAAAAAATTAACACTGTAATCAACTTACAAAAAAATAAACCTTCGGGTAGTAAAAATCATCAACTGTTTTAGTTGGTGATTTTTTTTATGCTTAAATTGTGCTATTAGAAATTCTATGATACACACAAGAATATTAATGGTTTGCCTAGGGAACATTTGCCGATCACCTTTAGCAGAAGGAATTCTAAAAGCAAAAGTAAACTCAGATTTCATCTATATCGATTCCGCAGGAACATCTGCTTTTCACAAAGGAGAACTACCTGATAGTCGTTCAATAGAAATAGGACAGAAACACAATATTGACATTACAGACCAAAGAAGCAGGCTATTTATAGCTGCTGATTTTGATATATTTGACACTATTTATGTCATGGACAATTCTAACAAGAATAATGTTCTTGCACTAGCCAAGAATTCAGATGATAGAAATAAAGTAAAACTGATACTTAACGAGACAAACCCTAATCAAGATTTAGATGTACCTGACCCTTATTACGATAATGGCTTTGAGAATGTATACCAAATGCTAAACGAAGCATGTACACACATCGCTAACAACTTATAACACAAATAACAATGAAGCTTAACGGAAAACTATACTTAATACCTACAACACTTGGAGATACTGAACCTTTAGAAGTACTTCCTATTTCAGTGAAAAATGTATTAGAAATGACCAATGAATTTATTGTTGAAAATGAAAAAACAGCAAGAAGGTTCATAAAAAGAGTTTGTCCAAAGAAATCACAACCTGATTTAATTTTACACCCCTTAAATAAATTTACCGATCCAGCTGATATACCATCATTTTTAAACTCCTGTTTAGAAGGGAAAGTTGTGGGCTTATTGTCTGAAGCTGGATGTCCTGCAATAGCAGACCCCGGAGCTGATGTTGTTAAAATTGCTCATGACAAAAACATTCAAGTAAGACCATTAGTTGGGCCGTCATCCATTTTACTCGCCATGATGGGGTCAGGATTTAACGGTCAAAATTTCACCTTTAATGGCTATTTACCTATTGACAAAAGCGAACGAAAAGCAACTATTAAACGTTTAGAAAAACTTTCTCACGATTATAACCAATCACAAATATTTATTGAAACACCTTATAGAAATAATAAGATGCTAGAGGACTTAAGTACTGTACTACACCCTAACACTAAAATATGTGTAGCTTGTGACATTACATTACCTTCTGAATTGATTATTACCAAAACAGCTCAGTTCTGGAGCAAGAACCCTGTAGATTTACACAAGAAACCTACAATTTTTGTAATTCAGAAGTAAACAAAGCTTTGGAATTAAAAAAGGCGCACATTTACATGTGCGCCTTTTTTCCAACATTATACCCTCAAAAGGGTGAAATAATTTAATCTAATACTACTTTTGCTTTTTTATTCTCTTCTATAGAAGACGTATCAAAACCAGCAAATTTTTTCATGTAATAACGAACCGAACTCCCATAAGCATCAGAGAACACAGTTGCTCCATAACTTCTTAAGAACTTCTTTACATTTCCTGGACCACCTAAATGTGCCGCAGCTAAAATACCTGACTCGGTAACCTTAACTCCACCAATTACTCTACCAGTAAAACGTTTGATATCTCTTCGTAACACCCATTTGTTTCTTGACAAATTTGCTTCAAAAGCTTTTTCTTGAATGTTAGGATCCTTCATAAAAGTACCTGTATTGTATACTCCTATTAATTTTAGGGTACCTCTACCAAACTGGTATTTTCCCATATAACCGAAAGTATTAACTACTGAATACCTTCCTTGAGACTCTTTAAAACCAACAGCTTCTTTAAAGCCTATAAATGATTTTCCTAAAAACAAAGAAAACTCTTCAGCCTCCTCTTTTATCTCATTTTCATTTAAAACTGTATAATACAATCCTAAACTTTCTCTCACTTCGGAGTTAATTACATTTGATGCTTTTAACTCTTTCTTTGATGTAAATCCTGAAGCTGTAATAAAAATTGCTCCAGCGATAAACAAAATCTTCATAAATTTCTTTATCATATAATCGATTTCTTAAGACTTAATTTCTTCGTTCTTACACGAATTAATGAAATGCTTAAAATTTCAGTCGGCAAAGATATCATTATTTTTGGAACATCAAAGATAAACTTAATTTTTCTTAACGCAAAGAAAATCAGATACTTAATGTCGTTTAGCAACCCAGTTACGGTACGCAACTGCATTGTTATTGTGCTGAGCAAGGGTTTTAGCAAACTGATGATATCCCATTTTTTTAATGTTTGCTACGAAGTAATAGTATTGATGTTTTTCATAATTTAACACCGCATCAATAGCTGAAACATCAGGCATTGTTATTGGCCCCGGAGGAACTCCAGCATACATATATGTATTGTATTTTGAATTTATTTTTAAATGTTCAAACAAAACTCTCTTCAACTGAACACCTGTAGTTTTTTTAACTGCATATACTACAGTTGGGTCTGCCTGTAACAGCATTCTTTTTTTGATCCTATTCACATAAACCCCAGCAACTCTGGGTCTTTCATCAATTTTAACAGTTTCTTTTTGAACTATTGCTGCTAATGAAATTACTTGATTTTGAGTTAATCCTATTTTTTTCGCTTTCGCCACTCTACTTTCAGACCAAAATCGATTATACTCTTTTAACATTCTAGCTCTAAATTCCTTTGAGTCTGTATTCCAGAAAAATTCATAACTATTAGCCACATACATCCCTAGGGCTGTATTTTTATTAAATCTATTCTCATCTAAAAATTTTTTTTCAGCAAAAGCATTAAGTAATGAAACACTATCAGCTTCTATTTGAGTGGAAATTCTTCCAGCTAAACTTTCTAAAGATTCTTGATTATTGAAAGATACTCGAACAGGTATATTATTTACACGCAATGAATTAATGATATCATTATTATTCATTCCTTTTACTATTTCATACTTCCCTGGCTTTATATTTGCCGCATATTTCTTTTTATTAGCTACAGTGACAAATGTTTCTACATCTTTCAATAAAGGCGTTAAATCATCTACTACCTCACTAAAAGAAGCGTCAGAAGCAATAAACAAGGTTGCCTTTTCATTTTCAAACGCAGTGTTAGGAACAAATATGGCATTATATATATAATATGCAAAAATTGAACAACCTACTAAACCCAATAAGGCTATAATTACTAATAATTTTTTAATGTACATTTTTTATTAATTGAAATAAATATTCGCTTTTATAATGATTCCCTTCTAAAATCCAATCTTTTTTTACACCAGTTTTCACAAAACCTAGGCTTTCAAACAACTTGATACTTGCTATATTATCTTCTAAAACATTAGCGTAAATTTGATGCACGTATAAATTTTTAAACGTGTATTCAATAAGTAATTCTAATGCTTCACGGCCATATTTTTTCCCACGAGCATGATCTAGTACTAATACTCCCAATCCTACTTTATCATTTTTAGGATCAAAATCAAATAAATCAACAAAGCCCACTGCTTCATCATTATTTGTTACAATCACTAAGCGCAATTGCTTTACCTCATAAATATCTTTATGACAGTTCTCTAAGTACTGCTTTATTAAAAAACGTGAATACGGAGTTTGGGTTTGACTCACTTCCCAAATAGACTCATCGTTTTCAATTGCATATATCAACTCTAAATCCTCAGGCTCAAGCGCCCTTAAATAAATATGCTCTCCTTTTAATGTTAACATGATATTTCTCCTTTAAAAACTTGAACAGCTTTTCCTGTTAAAAAAACATTTGTGTAATTACCATTATCTATCTCAAAAGAAACTTGAAGCTCACCTCCCTCTACATTCAACTTAATATCGTTTGCATTCGTTTCTTTTAAATAATTCATTGCAATAGCTACAGCAGTTGCCCCTGTACCACAGGCTAAGGTTTCATCCTCCACCCCTCGCTCATACGTACGTAATCTAAAGGTTGCATCATCAACTTTCTTTACAAAGTTGATATTACTCCCTTCAGCCCCATACACCTCATTCCTAATGCCTCTCCCAATAGTCTTAATATCAAAATCAGAAATATGTTCTTCAAATTGAACATGATGAGGAGATCCGGTATCTAAAAATACGCTATTCCCTTTATCTTCAATAGCAGCTACATCTTGCATTTGGAGACTTACAACACCATCCTTAATTGTCGCTACATGTAATCCATCTATAGCTTCAAATGTGGTGTTATCATCAATAATATTTAAAAACTTTGCAAAAGCTACAATACATCTTCCTCCATTTCCACACATACTACCCTCGTTTCCATCGGCATTAAAATAAACCATTTTAAAATCTACGGTAGCACTATTTTCTAACAGAATTAATCCGTCAGCACCAACTCCAAAACGTCTATCACATAAGGAATTGATAAGAGTAGTATTTTCTTTTGAAATTACCCCTTCACGGTTATCCACCATTACAAAATCATTTCCGGTTCCTTGGTATTTATAAAATGTAAGCATTGAAAAATTTAATGTGTTACAAATGTAAGCATTCAAATGAAAAATTTAGCTAAAAATAAAAACCCATTATGATACATTATAAATGTATCATGTTAACGTTTTTAACACCACGTTAATAGATAGTTAAAATGAATAATCCATTTGAAAAATAAAGTAACTTTACTTTTACAACCTCCTAAATCAAATATATTATGAAAGAAATACTTAAAATAACTCTGTTCTCTGTTCTTGGTGGAATTTTAGCCATTAGTGGCTACAAATTAGCATCAGAAAAAAAAGTGAGTCAAGATACGAACCTTGTAACACCTACCACAGCATCTTCTACCCCTGTTAAGTATAACTCTAATACATTAGCTATAAACACTGATTTTACAGCTGCAGCAGAAAAAACGATACATGCAGTGGTACACGTTACCAATACTACAACATATATACAGCCAAGAAATATTTTCGATTACTACAACAAACAAGGTGAGCAAAGACAAAAAGGTTCTACTGGTTCTGGTGTTGTTATTTCTGAAGATGGATATATTGTTACCAACAACCATGTTATTGACAATGCTGATGAACTAACAGTAACCTTAAACAATCAAAAATCTTATAAAGCACGAGTGATTGGTTTTGATAAAAAAAGTGACATCGCTTTGCTTAAAATTGAAGCAAATGAAAAACTTCAATATATACCATTTGGAGATTCTAATGATATAAAAATTGGAGAATGGGTGCTAGCTGTTGGAAATCCTTACAACCTAACTTCTACCGTTACCGCAGGAATTATCAGTGCTAAATCAAGAGATTTAGATGGTGACAATAACATTCAATCTTTTTTACAGACAGATGCTGTAGTAAACCCTGGTAATTCAGGTGGGGCTTTAGTTAATACTCACGGAGAGTTAATAGGTATTAATACAGCAATATCTTCAAGAACTGGTTCATATATAGGATATTCATTTGCCGTACCATCAAACACCACTAAAAAAATTGTAGAAGATATTTTAGAATACGGTAATGTACAACAAGCTATCTTAGGAGTTAGCGGCCTAGGGTTAAACAATGGTGTTGCGAATAAATTAGACCTTAAAGACACTGAAGGGTATTACATTTCTGAAATAGAACCTAATTCTGGTGCAGAAAAAGCTGGGTTATTAGTAGGTGATATTATCAAGAACATCGATAACAACAAAATAGCAAAACCATCCGATTTAACCGGATACTTGAGTACCAAAAGACCAAATAACACCATTAATGTAACCGTATTAAGAGACGGAAACCAACAAACAATTGCTGTAAAATTATCTGACAAGAGTATTCTTACTCAAAAAGCTTTTGACTTGGAATTAAAAAACCTAACAGCTAATGAAATTGAAGACTTAGAAATTAAAAGTGGTGTAACAGTAGTTGAAAACAAAAATGCTTTTTTGGCGAAAAAATTAGGGATTACAAAAGGATGTATTATTATTAAAATCAATGAAAAAGAAATAGAGAGTATTGACGATTTAAACAACCTTAAAAGTCTGGATTTTAAAAACCTATATAATTTAGAAGTAATCTACAAAAACGGGGATTCAAAGAACTGGTGGTTACGTTAAAACAAATCTAACACAATATTAAAAGGCTATCTTGAAAATAAATTACCTTGTCATATTGAGCCTGTCGAAATATTTTTTATTTATTGATCATCAATAAAACTTCGACAAGCTTAGTTTGACAAACCCTAATTCATTAGACTTTTTAGACAACCTCTTTAGTATTATTATTCAATCTCTGTTTGATGATACATACTAGAAAATATACTCTTATAACAAATTAGAATAACTGATTTTTGTTTCTCTTCTGTAATTATACTATTTGCTTCCACAAGTTCCATTTCTATTTCCTTGCTCAATTCCTGAAACTCTCTATGATCTCTATTTTCTTCAATTAAATACTCAGAATACTTTGTGACATAATCGCTTATACCTACTTTACCACTCACTATACGCTGTAACACTTTATTAATAGAAAATAATATTTTCATAATCTCTAACTTAAATCACCTCTACTAAGTTAAGCATAAACGAAAACAAATAAAATAACCATTAGAGGGTATATTTAGTCATTAATTCTCGTTAACTAAAATCATGGATAAAAAATATTTAAATATTACTTTTTCTTCCTCATAAACTTCATTTTCTGAGGTTTCTGTTTCACTTACGAAAATTGCAACACCAAAAAAAACGCACATTTCAAACGTTTTTTTAGTTATAATTAGTAATTTTGCACTTTCAAAAACAAACAACACAGTAATGATTGCAAACGATACATACGAAAAGGAATTAGTTTTTCAAGCAGACAGAAGAAGAGCTTGTGTAGATTTTATTAAAGTAGTTAGTGATTTATGGTACGACAAATCTATTGAATTGGTTCTTTTCAGAAATCAATTAATAGACAAAAATGTTAGTGACATCTTAAACCTTCATGAATACGCAGAGAAATTTGTTCAAAAACCAATTTCTATTTTTGATTCTGTAGAAATCGCAAAAGCAATACAAAGCATTGATTTGCCACCTTCTAAATTAGACATAGGTAAATTAACATATGAATATCATTTAGAAGACGACAAATATAATGATGCTACTGCATTTGTATCGGACAAACTAAAAGACGCTAACAAATCAGAAGAATTACAACCAAAGGATGTAGTGTTATATGGTTTTGGTAGGATTGGTCGTTTATTAGCTAGAGAACTAATGACTAAAGCTGGTAAAGGACAACAAATGCGTTTAAGAGCAATTGTTACTAGAGGTAAAATTGACGAGGTTGTTTTAGAAAAAAGAGCTTCTCTTTTAAGGCAAGATTCTGTACATGGTGACTTTGCAGGAACTGTAACTACTGATTTAGCAAACCAAGCTTTAATCATTAACGGAACAACTGTTAAAATGATTAGCGCTAAAGCACCAGAAGATATTGACTATACTACTTACGGTATCAACAATGCTTTAATTATTGATAACACTGGAGCTTTTAGAGATAAAGAAGCGTTAAGTAGATTATTAGCCTCTAACGGAGCTGATAAAGTTTTATTAACTGCACCAGGTAAAGGAATTCCTAATATTGTTCACGGTGTAAATCACTTAGAAAACAATCCTGACGAAATAAACATTTTCTCTGCTGCATCTTGTACAACAAATGCTATTACTCCGGTTTTAAAAGCAATTGAAGATAGTTTAGGAATCGTTCACGGACATTTAGAAACTATTCACGCATATACAAACGATCAAAATTTAGTAGATAATTTCCATAGTAAATACCGTCGTGGTAGAGCAGCTGCTTTAAACATGGTAATTACTGAAACTGGAGCTGGACAAGCTGCCTCAAAAGCACTACCATCTTTAGAAGGAAAATTAACATCTAATGCAATTAGGGTTCCTGTTCCTAACGGATCATTAGCTATTTTAAACTTAGAGATTGAAAACACTACTTCCATTGAAGACGTTAATGCTATCATCAAAAAGTACGCTTTAGAAGGTGATTTAGTAGAACAAATAAAATACTCTTTAGACAACGAATTAGTATCTTCTGATATTGTCGGTTCTTCTGCTCCATCTATATATGATAGTAAAGCAACTATTGTTAGAAAAGACGGGAAAAACATTGTTTTATATGTATGGTATGATAATGAATATGGATATTCACACCAAGTTATTCGTTTAGCTAAACACATATCAAAAGTAAGAAGATTTAGCTACTACTAGTAGTATAAATCAACCAGTTCCTTAAAGCAATAAAGCTTGAGGCAAATAACAATTACAACCCCATTATGTGGGCGAAAATCCGTGTTTTAATACAACACGGATTTTTTATCAAAAAAAATACAGATATTATGAAGAGGTTTTACTTTTTTTTACTTGCACTTTTAATAAGTGTTTCCACTATTTCAGCACAAGAAGCTGAAAAAGAATTATCACTTACAAACAGTACTGTTAATGAAAAGTTTGACTACATCATTACCAAATCTAACAACTTTCAAGAATTCAAAGTTGTTAAAAGAACTTGGTTACACACTATAAAAAAACAAGTTTTAGACTCTGTAAACAAACAAAAAGAAGAGATTCAAGCGTTAGCTAGTATTATTGAAGATCAAAAATCTAACACCAAGAAATTGGAATCTAAGATAGAAGCTTTAAATAATGAAATCGCTACTGTAAATACCGACAAAGACAATATATCTTTCATCGGGAGCGACATGAAAAAAGGCGCTTTCAAAAATCTTTTCTGGGGAATAATTTCAGTGTTATCAATATTACTATTGTTCTTTATATATAAGTTTAAAAACAGTAATACGATTACTCAAGAAGCTAAAACTCAGCTTTCAGAAGTAGAAAAAGAATACGAAAGTCACAAAAAAACCGCCTTAGAGCGAGAACAAAAAGTGATGCGTAAACTACAAGATGAATTAAACAAAAACAGAAACTAATTCGTTTTTATGAGAATTGACATCATTACAGTTTTACCAGAATTAATGCAGAGTCCGTTTAACGACTCTATATTGAAACGCGCTCAAGAAAAAGGAATTGTAGAAGTACATTTTCATAATTTAAGAGACTACAGTACTAACAAACAAAAAAGTATTGACGACTACCAATTTGGTGGCGGAGCTGGTATGGTGATGATGATTGAGCCTATTGACCTTTGCATCTCTAAATTAAAGTCTGATCGTAATTATGATGAAGTAATTTACATGACTCCTGATGGAAAAACTTTAAATCAAGGTACCGCAAATGAACTTTCTTTAAAAGAAAATATCATTATTTTATGTGGTCACTATAAAGGAGTAGATCAACGTGTACGTGACTTGTTTATTACAAGAGAAATCTCAATAGGAGATTTTGTGCTTTCTGGAGGGGAATTAGCAGCAAACGTACTATGTGATGCTGTTATCAGACTTATCCCAGGAGTACTAAACAATGAAACATCTGCTTTAACCGATTCTTTTCAAGATGACTTATTAGCGCCTCCAGTATATACGAGACCTGCTGACTATAAAGGAGTAAAAGTACCGGATGTATTACTTTCAGGGAATTTCCCTAAAATAGAATCTTGGAGAGAAGACCAAGCGCATCAAAGAACAAAAGAAAGAAGACCTGATTTATTTGAAAAGTAAATCAAATCATAAAAAAACAGTGAGATTAATTGCTAATTACTAATTATTGGTTAATTTCGCAGTCAAATTTAGACTAACCTCTGGCGATAATCGTGTATGTTACTTTAAATCAATTATTTAAATAAAACACAATGGAAAGTTTAATTAAATTTGTACAAGACGAATTTGTAACAACAAAAGAATTCCCAGAATTCGGAGCAGGAGATACAATTACTGTTTACTACGAAATTAAAGAGGGTGCTAAAACAAGAACTCAGTTTTATAGAGGAGTTGTTATCCAAAAAAGAGGACACGGTTCAACTGAAACGTTTACTATTAGAAAAATGTCTGGTACTGTAGGAGTGGAAAGAATTTTCCCTGTTAACATGCCTGCATTACAAAAAATTGAAATCAACAAAAAAGGTACTGTTCGTAGAGCAAGAATCTTTTACTTTAGAGAGCTTACTGGTAAGAAAGCTAGAATTAAAGAAAAAAGAACTAGATCATAATTACCGATCTTATCTAAATAAAAAAAATCCTGTCTTTCGGCAGGATTTTTTTTTATACTATATTTTACGAGTTTACTAATTAAGCTACAAACTCTTTTAACACATCAATTACATAATCAATCTCTTCTTTAGTATTGTATTTAGAAAAAGAGAAACGCAATGATGGTTTCATCATATCATCTCCTTTAAGAATCTCTGTCAACACATGAGATCCTTTTGAACTACCACTCTGACATGCACTTCCTTTAGAACAAGCAATACCTTTTAAGTCTAACTGAAACAATACAATCAATGCCTTTTGAGCAGTTACTGGCAATAACATATTAACCAAGGTGTAGGTGCTTTTTTCCATGTCACCTGACAAACCATTAAACTTTATAGATGGAATAGCTTTAGTCACCTCTTCTATAAAATATTTTTTCAATCCTTTAACATAAGAACTATCCTTTTCAAGATTTTCATATACATCTTTAAAAGCAACATCTAACCCGACAATATTATGCGTTGATTCGGTTCCCGCTCTAAAACCACGCTCTTGACCTCCTCCAAAAATAAGTGAATTTAATCCTGTGTTTTTACGCATAAAGACAAAACCAACTCCTTTAGGCCCGTGAAATTTATGTGCACTTACCGCACAAAAATCAACCATCACCTTACTTAAATCAACATCATAATGCCCAATAGACTGAACAGTATCACTATGAAATAATGCATTATATTTCTGGCAAATCTCTGAGGTTTTTTCTATATCTAATATATTTCCAAGCTCATTATTTACATGCATTAAACTAACTAAGGTTTTACCTTTGTCCTGTTGCAATAACTCTTCTAAGCTACTCAGAATAACACTTCCGTTTTCGTCAGTTTTTACATAATCTACGATTGTTTCAAAACAACCTTGCAAAGCTTCAGCTGAATGGCCAATTGCATGATGTTCAATCTTACTAGTAATAATTCTTTTTACCTCAAGATCTCTTACAGCAGAATTTAAAACAAAATTATCCGCCTCAGTTCCTCCAGAAGTAAATATTATTTCTGAAGCAGAAACTTTAAGTTGCTTAGCTATGTTTTTCCTTGTTTGCTCAATTAACGACTTAGCACTTCTACCAAAACTATGAGTAGATGATGGATTACCATAATCATTTGCCAAACACGCTGTCATTGCTTTGACTACATTTTCACTTACACTTGTTGTAGCAGCACTATCAAAATATACTTTCTTCACTTAAATCTTATTTAATGTTCATAAAAAAGGGTTGGTAAATTTAATTCAAATTAAGCAAATACCAACAAATATTCGTTAATTTGTATTTTACTAAAATAATAAAGATTTTTATGACTAGAATATTTCTTTTAATCGCATGTGCAATCAGTCTTTTTTCATGTAATGATGGAGATGTTTTTGTAACCGAATTACACTTCCCAGAGACCCTTGAATATTGCGAAGGAAATACTGATTTAATTATATACACTATAAAAGATAATCCATACGAATCACTATCGATAAAATTACCTCTTACTGACAAAGACAATTTCACTTCAGTGACTGACCCAGCCCCAATCACAGAATTATCGAGCACCAATACTTTTAATTACAGGTCATATACTGGTGACCCTTCTAATATATTTTGCAACTCATTACCCCCAACTTCTCCAGCTATCACATCTAACTACACAGCAACAACTGGAAGAGTACAGTTCACAACTACCCTTATTGAGGATGATAATGACGGAATTCCCGCAAATTTAGAAGACGACAATACTGACGGAGACAACAACCACTTAACAAACCCTAGAGACACTGATAATGATGGTGTTCCAGACTATTTAGATTCCGATGATGATGGTGACAATGTACCCACCGCAAATGAAAACCCAGATCCGAATGGCGATGGTGATTTATCTGACGCACTAAATACAGATGGAACTGACCAACCAAATTATCTTGACCCAGATGATGATAACGACGGAACAATCACTCGTTATGAAGACACAAACGGCGACAATGATCCTACAACTGACATCAACGATCCTACTGTAGGACCAGATTACTTAAACGCTACCATCACAACATCAATTACCAATGATATATATAGAAACCATACTAAAACTCAAAGTTATACATGCGTAATTACTATTATTGACGCCATATTAATAAACAGTGCAACATCTGAAAGTTTAATATATGAAAATCGTGATATAGGCACTATAAATACTACCAATGCAAGTTTTAGTTATGAGGTACCATTCAATTAAAACAAAGCATTAGAAAAAATTATATCCCACACAAAACGCAATTTATCCCATAAATAACACCGTTAAAAGGAAAAGTAATAGATTGTTCACAAAAACACATAAATAAATACTATATTTAGATATCAAATATTTATTTTAGCATTATATTCAGATAGTTATGAAAAAAATTACACTAACACTAGCAGCTCTATTAGGAATCACTTCCTTTGTATCTGCACAAGATTTATATGTATCACCAAACAGTTATATGTTTGTACAAGATGAAGTTGTATTTGTAAATGATGACATTCGTTTAGAAGCTACTGATTCAAATATATACTTACGTGATGGCGCTCAATTAGTTCAAAACACAGATACTAAAAATTCAGACATCGGTGAACTATCTGTTTACCAAGAGCAAACAACTGGTGTTTATGAATATAACTACTGGTGTTCTCCAGTAGGAGTTGCCGATGCTGCAATGAATACTAATGTGAATTTTGACATAACCAATTTACACAAACCGACCAACCCTGCTTTAAGCTCAGATGTAACTACTGCTACTTACGGAACTACTACTGACTACCAAAGTTCAGCTACTGCAATAGCTAAATACTGGTTATGGCAAATGCAATCAGGAGGCGGATATGTTGACTGGAGCCATGTTACTGACACTGGTAATGTAGCTACTGGCTATGGTTTTACTATGAAAGGTAGCCCAACGGCAAACAACACTATGGATTTTAGAGGAAGACCAAACAACGGAACATTAACTATACCTTGCTCTTTTAGCGGGACTGACAGTGATGCTAATTCTGGCTTAGATGACCAAGTTGAAACCTTAACTGGAAACCCATACCCATCAGCAATGGACCTTAAAAGATTCTTAATGCACCCAACCAACAAGCCATTACTTGATAGTGGAATTTATTTTTGGGAACAAAAAGCTGTCGGATCTCACAATTTAGTAAGTTACGAAGGTGGGTACGCTGTATATAGCCCTGGAGCAATTGTTCCTGATGCCGACTACAATAACCCCTTACATGCAAACTGGAGTGACAATGGAACATATGCAAATGTTTCTTTTTCCGCCTATAACAATGCTGGAAACCAAATGGGGAATTCAGGAGGATCAAGTGCTGATTATTCTGGAAATAACGAAAGAAGATACGCAGCAATAGGACAAGGGTTTATGATAAGAAGTTTTGATAATGGAGGAGCTGCTGCAGGTGGTAATGCTACTATAGAAAACTCAATGAGATTATATTTCAAAGAAGACTCTACCACTGGTGGTAATGGTTCTGTTTTTGCAAAAACATCAAATTCTACAGAAACTGAAACACAAGCTAAAGCAATGTCTCATAATGGACTTAATTACCACGAGCTTGTAAATAATCCTAATATAATACCTGAAATAAGAATACATACACACATTAATGAAACCTATTACAGAGAAACAGTTTTAGCTTTTAGAAATAATACAGATTTATCTTATAATAAGTTTTGTGACGGAAGAAACCCTTTGGTATTAGACTCTGATACTTATTTTATTGCTGACGGTAAAAAATTAGTTATTAAATCAATAGCTTATGATATTGATACTAGACTACCATTTGGCTTAAACGCCGATAATGAAACAAACACGTACAGTGTAACAATTAATGCTTTAAATAACGTTTCTGACAATGTTGAAGTATTTGTGTATGACAAAGAAGAAGATACCTATACAGATATTAGAAATGGTGCTTTTGAAATTACACTAGCACAAGGAGAATATGACAACAGATTTGAAATTGTGTTCAAAGACGCTTCTCAAGAAGCTAATGAGGATTTATTAGTTGTTGAAACTGAAGTTATCAATTCTTTTGATGTATTCCAAAACAACACTAATAACCAACTAGTTATTAAAAACCCAAAATCTCATATTGTAAAGTCATTTACAATGTATGATGTAACTGGTAAATTAATTTACAACAAACACAATTTAGGTAACGAAACTGAATATACATTCCCTACAAACACATTAAGTACAGGAACATATATAACAAAAGTAACTACTGATCAAAATTTTGAAATCACTAAAAAAGTTATTGTAAACAACTAGTATTTCATATTTATATATAAAAAAAAACCAAAGCTTAAGCTTTGGTTTTTTTTTATATATAAATATTTCCCAATAACAACATAAATTCACTTCTGCTTTGTAAATTGCAAAACCAAATATACGTTTGCAAACTATGTCTTTTAAAAAGCTCAACATACCAATAAAAGAATCCTTAGAACGCTTAGGATTCACTACTCCTACTCCATTTCAAGCAAGTATACTCCCTAAAGTTAAAGGAGGAGCTGATGTTTTTGGAATAGCTCCAAAAGGTTCTGGAAAAACGACAGCAATGATCATCAATACAATGCAAAAACTGAAAAGTGAAGCGTTTGATGATTCACCAAGAGCATTAATATTTGTAAAAGACAAAAAAGCCGCACTAAATTTAGAAGCTGAATTTAAAACCTTTACAAGATACACCGACCTAAGAGTTTATACTGTTTATGACGAACAAGGTATTGATCATCAAAAAGACGACCTCTATTATGGTGTTGATATTGTTATTGCAACAACCAAACGACTAAGTAAACTATACCATATAAACGGGATTCACTTGGGTGAACTTAAACTATTAATTATTGATGATGCTGAATTTTTAGCAAAAAATAATTTACACGCTGATATTGTACGTTTATCTGAAAGTATCACTAAATGTCAGTATTTGATTTTTGCAGATAAATACCACCCTAGATTTGACCGTTTTAAAGATTCGTATATGTCAAATTCACAATTAATAGAATTATAAAAATATATGTTTGCTATATTAAAAAAAGAAATAAACTCCTTTTTCTCAACTTCTATTGGGTACTTAGTGATTGGGATTTTTTTAATCACTAACGGACTATTTATTTGGGTTTTTAAAGGAGAGTTTAACATCTTGGATTACGGCTTTGCAGATTTGTCTGGTTACTATTTTATTGCGCCATGGATATTTATTTTTCTCATTCCAGCAATTACCATGAAAAGTTTTTCTGAAGAAAAAAAACAAGGAACTTTAGAAATATTACTCACAACTCCAATTAGCAATTGGCAATTAGTACTTGGTAAATTCTTAGGCGCATTTACATTAATTATATTAGCCTTACTCCCTACTCTTCTATACATATACACAGTATACCAACTAGGAAACCCTATTGGAAATATTGATTTAGGTAGTGCTCTTGGAGCCTATATTGGACTACTTGGTATTGCAATTATTTATTGCGCAATAGGCATATTCACCTCATCCATTAGCAACAACCAAATTGTCGCTTTTATACTAGCTGTTTTTCTATGCTCCACATTATACTATGGTTTTGAAGGACTTTCAGAAATCACTGGAACATCAATTGAAAAAATTGGGATAAAATCACATTTTAATAATATTAGTAAAGGAATTATTGACACAAGAGACATTATGTATTTCTTTAGTATTTCAGCGCTATTTTTGTTTTTCACAAGTTTAACATTGACAAAGAAATAATGATCATATTCACTCCTGTATTAATCATTTCATGCATCGTTATTGTTGTATTATTATACCTGTTCATCAATACTATAGATGATTCAAAAAAATGGTTAAATATTATTCTAGCTGTATTAATTACACCTTTGATGTACTTTTACATCTGGTATCCTATTTCTACAATTTTCCTTCCATACCATCATCACAAACAATTTAATAGTACTGAATGGAATAAAAAACCAGGTTTGCGTTATGAAATGATTGACCAAATGATTAAAACTGATTTTTTAATTGGAAAATCAAAAGAAGATGTTGCAAAATTACTCGGAAAAGTACAATGGCTAAGCTGGAATGACACCAACAAAGACTTTGATCCAAATGTATGGAACTATGGATTAGGACTAATACCGGGAGCATTTGAAGATATTAAAGAGGATGTTGAAATTACTTTTAAGGACAACAAAGCAACTCTTATAAAGCTATCTCAAGCTGATTATACTTTTGAAATTAAAAAAGAGGAAACCAATAAAAAATTAGATTCTATTAACGCGATATTTAAAACCAAATAAATGGGATTTAAAAATATTATTACAAAGGTATTAATTGCGCTAGTTGTTATTATAGCAATAAACTACATCTCAAACACATTTTACTCAAGATTAGATATCACCAAAGACAATAGATACACCTTATCCGAAGCCTCAAAGAATACTATTAACACTACAGATGAACCAATATACATCGATGTATTTTTAACTGGAGAAATGCCCTCTGAATTTAAACGCTTAGAAGAAGAAACGAAACAATTACTAGAAGAGTTTTCTGAAGTCAACAACAATTTGATTATTTCTTATGTGAATCCTAAAAAAGAAAACCCCGATATTGATGTTCTTACTCGTGAAATGGAAAATTACGGAATGCCAGCCATACAAGTTGATGTAAAGGAAAATGGAAAAACATCACAAGAAGTACTATTCCCCTGGGCAGTAATCAATCACAATAAAAAAGTAGAAAAGGTTTCACTTATAAAAACCAGTGCTACAAATTCAATTGATAGAATTAATAATTCAGTTCAACATTTAGAATATGCTTTCGCAAACGCATTTAAAAATTTAACCACTAAAAAACCAAAGAAAATAGGGTACCTTCTTGGAAACAACGAACTAGAAAGCAAATATGCATTTGACTTCCTTAACACCCTAAAAAATAGCTATCACGTTATTCCGTTTGACCTAGACTCTATCAATATTACACCATTAAAAACGTTAAATAATTTAGAGAAATTAGATTTGATCATAGCAGCTAAACCTCAAAAAGCATTTTCTGACAAACAAAAATACGCATTAGACCAATACACTATAAACGGAGGTAAATCCTTATGGTTAATTGATGCTGTTCACGCTGAAATGGACAGTTTATCACAACGTGGTGAAACGTTAGCTCTAGGAAAAGATTTGAATTTAAACGACTTCTTTTTCCAATACGGCTGTAGAATCAACCCCGTATTAGTAAAAGACTTGTATTCATCTAACATTGTTTTAGTTGATAATAATAACCAACAAAATCAATATCCCTGGCTTTACAACCCAGTTGTTATCCCCAAGATAAAACACTCAATAGTCAATAATATCACTCCTGTTAGATTTGAATTTGCAAATACCATTGATTTGGTAAAGCAAGGTATTAATATAAAAAAAACACCTTTATTACAATCGTCTGAGTATTCTGCAACAATTGGAATGCCAAAAATTGTAAGTCTTAACGAAATCAATCAGTCAAAAAAACCAGACCTTAAACAATTCACCAAACAAAACTTAACTTTAGCCGCTCTTTTAGAAGGTAATTTTACATCTGCCTTTAAAAATAGGATAAAACCCTTTGAATATAGCAAGCATCAAGATGAAAATAAAACTTCGAAAATGATTGTTATTTCAGATGGTGATGTAATTAAAAACCAACTCCGAAAAGGAAAACCACTTCCGCTTGGATATGACAAAAAAACTGGGCAAACATTTGGTAATAAAGAGTTTCTACTAAATTCCGTAAATTATTTATTAGATGACACCGGCCTGATAAACGTTCGTAACAAAGAAGTGAAAATTCCATTTTTAGATGTAGAACGCATAGCCGATGAAAAATTAAAATGGCAACTGATTAACATTTTACTTCCGTTACTTCTACTTGGGGTTTTCGGAATATCATTCAACTATTTCAGAAAGCAGAAATACAGCTGAATTTGTTGAAAAACCACGAATCTTGTTAATAACATTCTTTCTTAATTCCAAGTAATTGGGATATATTTGTAATTCTTATAAAAAATAAAAACAGATGAAATTTATAGTTTCAAGTTCATATTTATTGAAACAACTTCAAATTCTTGGAGGGGTAATTAACAATAACAATACTTTACCAATACTAGACAACTTTTTGTTTGAGTTAAAACAAACAACTTTAGTTGTTTCTGCAAGTGACTTGGAAACTACAATGTCATCTACTTTAGAGGTAGAATCAGAATCTAACGGTAGTGTTGCTATTCCTGCAAGATTATTATTAGACACTTTAAAGACTTTTCCTGAGCAACCTCTAACCTTTATCATAGAAGATAATAACACTGTTGAAATTAGCTCTAACCACGGTAAATATGCATTAGCATATGCAAATGGAGAAGAATTCCCTAAAGCAGTATCCTTAGAAAACCCAAGTCAAACTTTATTTTCAGGTGATATTTTAGCTACAGCAATTAGTAAAACTATTTTCGCTGCAGGAAATGACGATTTAAGACCTGTAATGAGTGGAGTATTCTTTCAGTTTTCTACTGAAAGTCTAACTTTTGTAGCTACTGATGCTCATAAGCTAGTAAAGTACCAACGTACAGACATTACAGCTTCTGAAAACGCAGAATTTATTATGCCTAAAAAACCTTTAAATTTATTAAAGGGAATTTTAGGAGGAAATGACACTGAAGTAACAATGGAATACAATGAATCTAATGCTAGATTCACTTTTGACAACATTGATTTAATATGCAGATTAATTGACGGTAAATATCCTAACTACGAAGCTGTAATTCCAAAGGAAAATCCGAATCAACTAACTATTGCTAGAAATCAGTTTTTAAACTCTGTAAAACGAGTTTCTATATTCTCTAACAAAACAACTCATCAAATTAGATTAAAGATAGCTGGGGCGGAATTAAACATTTCTGCTGAAGATATTGATTACTCTAATAAAGCTGAAGAACGTTTAACTTGTGATTATCAAGGAGACGATTTACAAATAGGATTTAACTCTCGTTTTTTAACTGAGATGCTAAACAATTTAACTTCTGATGATGTTTCTTTAGAAATGTCATTACCAAACAGAGCAGGAATCTTAACTCCGATTGACGGGTTAGATGAAGGCGAACAAATTACCATGCTTGTAATGCCTGTTATGTTAAATAACTAAAAACCATTACCAACCAAAACTAAAAAAAACGCTAACAGTACTAGTTAGCGTTTTTTTATGCAATAATATTGAAATACTATTCAGAATCACCACCTACCAAGTAGATACCATCTTCTTTAATAGTAATTCGTTTTTCCTTATATAAAGAACCTATAGCCTTTTTAAAATTCTTTTTACTCATCTGTACCAGTTGCTTTATTACTTCTGGATTAGACTTATCATTCAATCCTAAAAAGCCATCATTCTCCTCTAATTCTTTTAGAATATATGCTGCATTCGGCTCAATGTTTCTAAATCCAATTTGTTGAAAAGAAACATCTATCTTATTTCCTGGTCTGATTTTCTTAATATATCCTGTCATAATATCTCCAACACGAATATCTTGAAAAACCTGATCATCATACACCAAACCTTTATGCATTTGGTTAATGATCACATTAACCCCAATATCAGTCATATGAGACACTATAATATCAACCTCATCAAACTCAGCCACCGTTAAGTTTTCATTTGACAAATACTTATTTATTTTACTTGTCCCTACAAGCCTATCTGTTTTATCATCTAAAAACATATAGATTAAATAACTCTTCCCTTCCTGCATAGGGCGAGCTTGCTCATTAAAGGGAACGAACAAATCTTTTTCAATACCTAAATCTAAAAAAGCACCATGTCTGGTTACTTGATTTACTTTTAACCAACCATATTCCTCTAGTTGAATATATGGCATTTCAGATGTAGCAATTAGACGTTCTTCATTATCTAAATAGACAAACACATCTAACATATCCCCTATTTCAAATGATTCAGGAATTTGTTTTCCTGGTAAAAGAACATCATTTCCTTCTTCATCTAACAAGAATAATCCTGGAGGTGTATCTCTATCTATTTCAAGTCTATTTACTCTACCTAATTCCATAACTGTAATTTATTGGGTACAAAAATACTGTTTTTTGAGTTTGTAATTCCTAATTAACTTGCTTTAAATTTAAAGCAAAAAAAAGCGCTCACTAAGTGAACGCTTTACTATATTCTATATAAAAGAAATTATTTATTATAAACAGCTTCTTTTTTAAAGTTCACTGCTAATAAATAATAAACAACAGCTCTGTATTTGTTTCTGTTTGATCTACCATATTTTTCCATTACAGCATCAATACCTTTGTCTAAAGCTGCTCCGTCAGATAATCCTAACTTTTTAATTAAGAAGTTATTTTTTACTGTAGCTAATTCTTTTTCATCAGTTCCAGAAACAGTTGAAGCATCTTTATTATAAATAGAAGGTCCACAACCTATTACTACTTTAGTTAATAAATCCATGTCTGGAGTTACTCCACATTTGTCTTTTAAATCAGCTGCATACTTTTGAATTAATTCGTCTCTTTTACTCATAATATTAGTTTGTTAATTAAATGTTCTTCTCAAATATAGGGAAATCTTCTTAAATAAAAAATTTTTTAAAACACCTATACACCCTTTAAATACTTGAAGTAATTCAACAGCAATACGTCGTTAATTTTTCGAGGAGTAAATACTTCCAATAATTTTGGCGAGTCACTATCAGCAAAAAATAAATCCAACTGGTTTTTTAGTGAATTTTCTTCAGAAACAGCCTTATATTTAAAACCATACATATTACACAGATACTCAGCAGTAAGACTATGTGACGTTTCAAAGTATGTTTCAAAATCCTTAGAATTTTTATCACCTGGTAATATTCTAAAAATTCCTCCACCACTATTATTAATAATGATAATTCTAAAATTATTTGGAATATTAGAATTCCATAATGCATTAGAATCATAAAAGAAACTCAAATCTCCTGTAATCAAAACGTTTTGTTTCTCTGAAACAGCAGCATGACCTATTGCTGTACTTGTAGAACCATCTATACCACTTGTTCCTCTATTACAATATTGAATTACATTTGGATTTACATCAAATAATTGGACGTAACGAATTGTTGAACTATTACTTAAATGCAATATTAAATCATCAGAAAGTGTACTTAAAATAGTTTCAAATGCTTTAAAATCAGAAAACGGAAGTTTTTTTAAATACTCATTATGCTTTTCCAACCTTGTATTTTTCACAGCTAACCATTTTTTTTGATAGTCACTGTCAATTGCATACTTTGTTGTGAAAAATTCCTTAAGAAAATAATTTTCTGAAATTTTAAAATGATGTTTCAAGCAGAAAAAAGTGTCAAATGAGCTCTCTTCGCCTAAATGATAATGGTTTTTAGGTTTATAGTTTCTTAAAAATACTTTGATCTTTTTTGAAACTATAAACCCCCCCATTGTTAATAGTATTTCTGGTTGTAACTCAAAAAGTTCCTTCTCATTTAAAGGAGCAATTAACTTATCAATTCCAGGGAAAAAATTCGAATGATGTGTGTTTGATGTCGATTCAGTAAACACTACCGTACCAGAATCATTTCCAAGAGATTCTAAAAATTCTTGTTCAATTTTGTTAGGAGGGCTCACTCCTATTAAAACCATTCTTTTTTGAACCGAATTCCATTCTTTTAAAAAAGAATTAAAGTTTTCTTCATCAAGTACTTCTGAAATGTTTTTCGGAGAAATCACACTTACTTCTTCAGAAAACATTTCTTGAGTTTCATATAATGGCTCAGCAAATGGAACGTTAATATGTACCGGACCATGTTGTATTATAGCTTTGTTTATAGCTATGTTAATTTGTTTTTGATTTTCATCATTTTCACTTATCTCAAGTTTTAAATTAGCAGCATATAAAATATGGTTTGCAAATACATTTTCCTGACGGATTGTTTGCCCGTCACCAACATCAATCAAATGTTTTGGTCTATCTGCAGAAATTACTACTAAAGGAATTTTACTATAATGTGCTTCAGCGATTGCTGGGTAATAATTCAATAACGCTGATCCGGAGGTACACACAACTGCAACTGGTTGTTGCAACTCTTGAGCTATTCCTAAAGCAAAAAAAGCTGCACATCGTTCATCAACAACACTGTAGGTTTTAATATCAGGATGGGATGCAAAACCTATTGTTAGAGGTGCATTTCTACTCCCTGGCGATATTACTACGTGTCCAATTCCTTTGGCAGCACACAATTGAATCACTTGTTGTGCTAATTGTATTTTTGGGTAATTCATTAAAGCTTTTTTATTTTATATGATGTCCTAAGAAGTACTATTAACAACCTACTATACTGCTTACTTTTCACTTTTAAAATCACAAAATATCAATGAAATTATTCATAGATATTATACTATTCAAATATAACAACTGTAAGCGGATATAGAATAAAATTATTGTAAAAACAAAAGGATATTTCGTCATGTGAAAATGCTGATTAAAACTATACATTCGCTTATAAAAATCACACTTATGAATATTACCTTAAATCAAGCTGAAAAAATTATTCTTGGTGCCAAAGAGAAAGCTACTATTTTAAATACCAAAATGAATATTTCTGTGGTAGATTCTGGAGCTAATTTAGTTACTTTTGCAGGAGGGATACCTATTCATAATTCAGAAGGAAATATTATTGGTGCCATTGGTGTTAGTGGAAGCTCCGTTACTAATGAAAAGGCTGTAGCAGAAGCGGAGATTATTGCAATAGAAAACCTATACAAAGTAGAAAATTAGCCCTTCAAAGACTGTTCAAACGGAATTATCTTTTAAAGGAAAATACTACGAAGATGATGATCATGGATCTGTGCCACTTATTACAGCGTATGATGCTTTTCGTTTCAATTTCTATAAATTGAAGATAGAAAACCAAGATTTCATGAACCCTGAAAGCAATTTATTAGATAAAACTGTAAATCTTTATAAAAGACTATCTAAGGGGTTTAATATGAAAATGAAACCTGATGAAGAGTATATAAACGACTTAGGATATAGATTCATAGGTATACAACAATTTAAAAAAGCAGAATATTTTTTGAAACTCAATGTAGCTAACTACCCCGAAAGTTGGAATGCATATGATAGTTATGGTAAAGTACTTCTAAAATTGAATTATAACAATAATATGTATAAAACATAGTTTTAAAAAGGGATGAAAACGAGGTACAAGAACCCCCATAAAACAATACGGGTTTTGGTATTTAATCCGACGGTTTGTGCATATTTAAACTTTCGTAAAATCTTTTAATTCGGCTTTTTTAAAACGACAAACTAAAAACAAAACAAAAAGCTTATGGCTTGTGTCGACACGAAAATCCGCGGATTTTCTGCTCCGTAAAATTCATAGCTAAACGCTATATTTAACACTCCTACTCTGCTAAATAAAATCTGACGGAAATACTAAAACAATTAAAAATATACGTTTGATAATCAATCTTATAAAAATTAATACAGGTGATTTTATAACAAAAACAATAGTCAAAGAGTATCCTCTGCCTTAACGTATTATGTTTTATTACATCATTAGTACACTTCATGCCCATAAAATTAGGTTTCATTCTAAAGCATATAATTAACATTAATTATTTAAGCATCTTTATAATGTCGTTTTAAAAAATCTCTATGATTAATGGTGATGTTTTTAAGATTACAAGGAGCATTCTGAAAATCCTTAAAGAGTAGGACTAATTAAACTTTAAAAACATGTCTAAAAATGCAACTAACTCAATCGAAAACATTTTAAGTGGAAAGGTAATTGCAACTACTAATGTGGGGATAACTCCTGCTGCAATGGCAATAACATCAGACTCTGAAAACCTGTATGTAACAAATAGTAATAACTATACTATAGCAGGCAGTGATACAGTGACGCTGATTGACTTAAAAACTCTTATGCCATTAAAAATCATAGAGCATGAATCATTTAATCAGCCCTATACCATTACCTTATCTAAAGATGAAAATAAGGCTTATGTAACCAATTCCAATAGCACTACAATTAGTATCATCAAAATTAAAACGAATGAAGTAATTGGAGTAATTGACGGATTTAATGGACCATCTGGAATGGTTATTACTCCTGACGGGAAAAAGGCCTATGTAAATAACTATGGAGCAATTGATATTATGCCTTCGGGTGAAGGTAATACGGTTAGCGTAGTTGATTTAGAAAATGAAAAAATTATAGATAGAATAAGACTTAATGAATATGGTGAAGTTCCTGCAGCTCCTGCAGCAATTGCTATTACTCCAAAAGGTGATTTTATTTATACAGCAAACTATGTAACTGGAAAGCCTAATTCAGGAACCGTAACAAAAATTTCTACAACGACGAATACTGTGGTAGATCGGGTTTCAGGATTCTCTGGGCCTTTTTCAATAACTATTGATGCTAAAGGCAACTATGCATACCTAACTAATTTTGGGAGTAATAATTTTGCGCCTTACGGCAAAACCGTTAGTGTTTTAAATCTCAAGGATAATAAAGTCATTAAAGAGATTAATACAGGAGGTATCCAACCAGCTGGATTTACTATTACTCCAGATGGTAAGTATGGTTTTGTCTCAAACTATAATACTTTATATAGTACTGGAGCACCTAAATTTACTGGCTTAACCGCTGGTCAAGGAACCGTAAATATTATCGACTTATCAACAAAGTCATTAGTTCCTATTACGATTAATGTAGGACAGTCTCCAGGGTCCATAATAATGAGCCCTAATGGTCAATATGCTATTGTTTCAAACTATACATCTAATACAGTTAGTATTATTAGCGTATATGAAAGATAATATAATTGATTTTTTCAAAGAATTACATAGTGTAGAGGGTAATAGTCGCCTTCTACACTATTTTTTATATTTAACCCTCTCACTCGACTAAATCTAGACTGATTGAAATACTAAGTGGATAAAAAATTAAAAGCTGTACGGAATCGTTGAAAACATTCTGACTGATAAGATGAATGAAAAAACTCAACTATTACAGGCAAAGTTTTTTCATTTATAGGACTATAAAGTATTAGGCAAATCATATTTGCTGCAAAGTAAAACTTGTCGCTAATAAATATAACAACATGTATAGTTCATTGCTGGAAAGTCTTTACCCCAAAGGAGTTTTGTGTTTGTGAAGTCGCCAATTTTAAATTGTAGTTTTTAATCGACTGAAAAGCTCAAATCAAAATATTGCTTTTGATTAAACCAAAATCACTACTTTTATATGCGCAACGCATCATACATTAAACGTTGAGGTTAATGACCACTGTTTATGAAAAAATAATTTAAATGCATTATTTTAGGAATTGCCATTATTGGATTCATTTTTGCTTACAACCAAACAGGGTATCATATTAGGACAACTATGTTTGAGGTTGCAGGCATTGTGTGTTTTTAAGTTGAAAGCTTATATGATATAATTAAAATCAGAAATAACAAAACATGAAAACTGTATTACTAATATTATTTGTAGGGTTATTTACCGTTTCGTTCGCTCAAGAAAAAGACAAAGTAGATCAAATTACGGTTACTATTGAACCATATAAACGTGCAACTAATGGTGCTTTTCATACTTTTTTAGCTTTAAAGTGTTCAGATCGGGGTGTGGAATATATCGATAGGTTTGATTTTGAATGGGGCTATATTTATGAGCTAGAATTAAAACGAACAAAGCTCGCTCAACCAATGGAAGATGCTGGAGATACTGATTATCATTTGATAAAAATCATCTCAAAAAAAGCTGTGACTGATTCAACAACCTTTAAAACCCATTTAGGTGGCTGGGTTCAACTTGCGCCAAATATAAAAGATGATCCTGGAGCATTCACATTTAACAATGATGGCACCTGTACATACCTTGGTGAAATGACCTTTAATTATGCTAATGAGTTTGAGGAAAAGTTAAGGGCCTTGAACAAATCCGAAGGGTACAAGAAAGGTACTTTTATGTTTTTAAAAGGAGAAATTTACCTGATCTCGTTGTAGAAGCTTTCTGACTGTAATAAATAAGTAAAATACTCCCCCCAACACTAGCTAAAAAATACGGGGTTTACGCTTCGTACAATTACTTACTGTTGGAAAATCATTCCTATCTAAAAAAAAATAAAGCTCAGAAGCCCCGTACTATTTTTAGCCTAAACGTTGGCAACCATTAAAAAATGAATAACGAAATAGACAAAATAAATAAAGTAGACTATCAAGAAGTTGTTGACGTTTGGGAAGCCTCTGTTAGGGCTACACATCACTTTTTACGAGAAGAAGATATTGAATATTTTAAACCATTAATCTTAAATTCATACTTAGATGCTGTCGAATTAAGGTGTGTTAGAAATAATAGTAAAAAGATAGTTGGTTTCCTCGGAGTAGCAGACAAGAATTTAGAAATGTTATTTATTCATCCTGAATACAGAGGAAAAAAAATAGGTAAAGCATTATTGAATTATTCCATTGATAAATTAAACGTAACAAAAGTTGACGTGAATGAACAGAATGAACAAGCCGTTGGATTTTACAAGTATTTTGGATTCGAAACAATAGGTCGCTCTATACTGGATTCTTCTGGAAAACCTTACCCGACTTTACATATGGATTTGAAAAAAAAAAGCCAACAAACAACTTTTAAAAATCCAGATAACTGGTAATACAAAAAAACCACTAACCATAGTGTATTTTTTCACAATACACTATCTATAACTTTTCGGAGGTATTTATCTATTTTATCTTGTGGGAACACATCTAAGTAAATATCTGATAGTAGACATATTTTTATAACCAATAAGCTCCTGCAAATACAAAAAAGGAACCTCCATAGAAAGTAACTTTTTTTGACAAATAAGCGAAAATATTCTGTTTTTAGGTAGGTTTTGTTTCATACTCCAATCTCCTAAGGAATACCTGAAAAAGTTATTGCCTTTTTATTACCTTTTAATACTTGAACAATAATAAGGTGCGTACCATCCCTTGTATCTGTGTAGTTTTTAATTTTAACTTTGCAGACGCCATGAGTGAAGTTTTAAAATTACATAGGTACAATATAAGTGAACTTTATCAAACCATATATATATGGTTTTTACGGACTTCCAAAATAGCTAAAAACACTACAAAAACCCGTCCCCACCTTTAAACACCTCGTTTAATCAGTTTTTTAACGATTGTTCGAAAGGAATTCTATTAAATTAATATTTATCAGCAAAAACAACACTTTCAAGATATTATATTTTAACGGGTGAAATATAGGTGAAATTTAACAATATTTATTCCTTTTAAGTTCTTTACAATATCGTTGTTATTTTATTACTAAACACCCGTAATCAATTCAGTTTTAAAGTTTGTATATTTAAATTAAACATCTATTATAAGTTAGGCTGATATTTGATTTTTTCTAAAACATCATTTATATTCTCTTTCAAAAAAGAATGATCCTCTTTTTCTAAAAGCATAGAATAATTAATATACAATATCTCTAACCTAGCTTCTGGGTATTTTGATAAAACTGCATTTGATATTTTATGATAAAAAACTTTCTTTACTTCTTCATTTAACTCTGTATTATCAATGAGTTGCTTTAAAAAAAGCATGTTCTTTAAAGTATTTGAAAAGGTTTGGATTTGTTGTTTTGCTCGCCTCCTTAGATTTGTTTTATTTGTTTCGCTTAATCCGTCAATCCTTCTGTTTACAAATTCGACTTGCATTTCGACTAGTTTTATCGTCGAATTACCAAAACTTAACTCATACTCAAAATGCTTAAGCATATCATCAATTGTATAAACAATTTGATTAAAATTTTGCTCATTCAATAAATAACGAATCTGCTGGCTATTTGTTTGAATTTGAGCTACGAATGATTTATAAACTAAAAAAGCAGCTAAAAGCCCGATAAAAGGAGCGGTTAAACCTCCTACGGTATCACCTATCGCGCCGATATCTGTTGGAGTTAATGATTTACTTACGCTATACGCTATAATCATTGCTATCAAAATAACAACAATAGATACGAAAAGGAGTTTTATGAACTTTATTTCATTCTTATTGAAAATTGTGTAATCTGTATTTGAATATTTACCCATTAGTTAGTTTTTATTACATTATTCGTTTTCAATTCGTTCAAAAATATCAAAGAAATTGATTAATTCTTTTTCTAAAAAAGATAAAGTTTCATTTGATATTTTACCCCCATTATCCAGGTTGTAATTATACATATTAATTTTTGAGAATAAATCGCAAGTTTTTAGCTCTGCAATTAATCTTATTTCTGACGCTTTTAAATTAGTGTCTAATATTAAGATTGAATCACAAATAGGAAGAACATCACTCCTTAAACTATAAAATCTTTTTATCCAATCTGAATCTTTATGCCTAGTTATATTTATTGGAATGTTATTTACTATTTTTTTTATTTGAGCTTCGGTAGGATAGTGATCTTCAACAAATCCTGATTTGGTGTTTTTAGGGAAGTCTTTCACTTGACCGTTATTTCGTGTAATAGCTATAAAATACATTTCAGACAGCAAACTGTTTTTTGTGAATTTCATTTTGTCCACAAAGCTGTTTAAAAGCGGTTGAATTTGTTGTCTTTTTCGATATTCACCTAAATAAACACCAAAGAAATAGAAAATTATAGACGCTAAAATAGAGTAGCATATTTTTAGAAAAACATCTCCAAACAAGGCACCTCCATTAAAGTACTCTGGTATCTTTATGAGTATCGTTTCTATTAAAAAAATAAATATAAGGCTAATAAAAAATAATACGTATAAATCTTTTCTGAATGAAGTAATTATTTTAATCAATAGGTTTTAGTTTAAAGGTTGTGTGATATGAATATCTATTTTTGTCGTGAATGTACAAAAAAAGTCAAACATCTAAGGCTTGACTTTTTTCGATTGCATACTTCCAACTGGAAAGTTGCACGTTATTTAACTTAACTATTACTACCCCACAACCTCAAAATTCATTAATGTTGGTTGCTGTTGGTTATTGTTGGCAACTGTTGGTTCGTTATCTCTCATTAACGATTTAGTGTAAATATTATACTTTAATGTATCTAACGGTTTGTTTTGGTAACGGTTTTTGTTAGCATACACAAAAGAGTTTCTAAAATCGGGGGCCTTTTCCATTTTCAAAATTACATCACCATCAAATGCGCTCTTTGTTCCTCCACGCATGGTTCCTGAAGTGGTACGCTGAAAAATGGTAACAAACAATTTACTATCAAAACCTTTACGTAAATGTTTATCAAAATCTACAGTTCTATCTTCTTCAGCTATTTTACTCCAGCTATCTATAAAAATACAGTCATAGTGTGGTATTAATTCGGCTAAATCTTTATACCAGTTTGGCAATTCTCCAACGGTATCAATTAAATGTTCGTTAGCTGGATTAATATATTCAGCTACTTTATCATTAAATAATTTACTTTCCGGATGTTCCTCTAACGAAACGAATAAACATTTATATCCTGAACTAGCAAACTCATTTAATAACTGAAATACAAAACGAGTTTTTCCAGCTCCTTGTTCAGCATCAATAGTAATTGCTAAACTATCTTTTGGTTTTATTTCTAAATCCCCAAGAAAAGCCGATATATCTCCAGTAATATTATATTGCTGAATATCCTTTGCAGAAACTTTAGTATTGGTTAAATTTATAACCAGGGGATTATTGGTTGTTGATTGCTTAACCATTTTTTTAATTTCTCGCCCTGGTACTTTCAACGGAACTTCTAAAACGGGTGCATTAAGTACAGGAGTAAATGGCAACGTTGATTCTTCTACAGGTTCAAGAACCATATTAGTTGATTCAACAACTTCAAAATTTATGATTGGTTGCTTTGCTGCTCCAAATAATGCGGTTTGTCCGTTAGTATCAACTTTTACAGGTTCTTGATTGGGTTTTGGTTTTACTGACTTTTTTTCTGGCTTAGGTGGTTTAGGAATAGAGGTTTTAGTTCTTGTTTTTACTTGGGTTGGTTTTTTCTTTTTTGATTGCTTTTTAACTTTAACAATCTTACCTCCTTTTTCGTATCTGAACCCTTTTTTCAAACGCCCACATTCTGATAAAGCATTTTTTGCAGCTCCTTTATGATGTGGTGCATTTAAACCCGCTTGTTTCAAAACACTTTTAAGGTGCTTTTGTTCTTCTAAAGAAGTATAAATAGTAAAACTCCAAGGCTTCACCCATTCTTTTGTTCCATCAGGGTATTCTAATTGAGTGTGAAATGGATATTCAACGTTCTTAATAATTGGCGTAAAATCATGTTTTACAACATAACCAAACTTATGGTCTTTATTAATCACATAAGATGATTTCATTTTTACCCTAGTACCTATCGGAACATCTTTTTTAATGATAGATAAAGGATACTTTCTTTTATCAATTTCAGAAGCTCCTTTTAACCCCGATTCATTGTTTTTTTTAGATCTAGTTTTCCCTGGTAAATTTTTTTTCTTTTTCCCTTGTTTACTGACCTTAACGGGGGTTGTTTTTTGTAAACTATATTTTTTTAAAGTTTCAATAAAAAATTCTTCGCTATCATATTCATCCAAAATTTTGTTCAATTTCACATAAATCTCATGAGCAATTTTACTAGCCTTACCTACATTAGAATCATACTCGTCAAAAGCTATTCCAGCAATCTCAACAAGCTTACTCCTTTGTTCAGTTTCACCCTCTAAAGCATTGTATTTTTTAATAAGTTGATTGATCATGATTATATAGTGTAAGTTTGGTTTAAGACTTCTATTTCGGCTTGTACTTGTAAGTTACTAGAGTTCATTGCTAACTCTACTGCAACGCTTAATTTTATAGGTACTACAACTGGTATAGCTGGAATAGGTATTGTTGACTGTGCTGGTAATGAAAACTTTGAAATATCAGGATAAGCATCACCAATATGTTTACCGCTTTCTGTAAAAAATAATAGCTTTTTCAGGGTTACATAATTATTGGTATCTACTCCTAAATGTATTGCTGTTGGATTGGTAATATGCAGCACTACATTAGCGGTTAACTGACTGTTTGAAAGATCAACATTACTTATACCTCCTAACTTAATTTTAAGCAGCTTAAAAACACTTTCGTATTCGGCAATTAAATTAGTTGCTTTATCCTTTGCAAACAAAACGCCAGCGGTTAATAACAAGCCTGATATGATGATGATTTTTTTCATAATTTAACTTAAATCAGCATTTAAAAGAACATCAAAAGAACTTCTGTTAAAATCAATGGTCATTAACTTTTTGATTTCCTTTCCATATTCGTCTTTTAAAACTAGCTCTGCTAAACCATTTCCTAAATCATTAAAACGTATTGATCGTTCATTATTAACTTGCAGTGAATTAAAATAATTTAAGTCTAAAGTATGTGTTTCTTTTCCAGCTAAAATTGTAACCGTTTTACCTAGGTAATCAATAGTTTTATATTCAAACCGAGTTGATAAATGCTTATTGTAAGCCCAATATCCAACTCCTAAAACCCCTAGTATAATTATTGCTTTTTTCATTTTGTGATTTTTGTTATGGATTATTTTATTTTTCTCCTTGTAAATATTCTACGTAACCAATTGGGTTTTTCTTCTTCCTTTATTGGTTTTGGTACTATTGGCTGTCCTGTTGGTATTGTTGGCAATGTTATTACTGGAATAACATTAGTTTTTTTTGCTTCTATTACTGATAAATTGGCTCGTGTTTTTGGCACAAAATTTAACTGACTACCATCTTTTACTTTGGTATCAGTTATATAATTATCTACCTGAATACGCTCTTGTTTGGCAATGTCCATTAAGCCAGCTAACAAAGTGTCATTTGTAACACGTAACTGTTTGTTATTAATGGTTAATTGCTTGTTTACACCTCTTAAAATATTTTTATCTTTTCGTTCTTCTTTTAACTGATCGGCTTTTAATGAATAACCAATGTAAAACCCTATCCCTATTGTAATAAATAGAGAAAGGAATTTTTTAAATATTGGGCTTGTTAGTAGTGATAGCATATTAGTTTCTTTTAGGTTTTTTAATCCAGCTTTCAATTATCATAGAAAACCATTCTTTAATATTTCCAGCTACTTCTTCCAGTTCATCAAGGATTATTTCGGAAAACATACCTGATAAAGAACAAAAAGCGTAAATAACCTGATTAGGTATTTCTAGCCAATGTTGAAGCGACACACCTAAACACCATGCTAAAAATGCGCTTATTAAAACTTGATTAACAACTCTTTTAAAAGTCATTTTTCCTTTTCTTAATCGGTTAATTATTGCGCCAACTGCTCCAGCAATTAAAAAAGGTGCGTATTTTTCGGTTATAGCTAATAAATAAGGTGGTAGTTGCATTGTGGTTAGTTTTTAAGGGGTTGGTTAATATTTAATTCTAAAAGAGATTCAGGGTCGAATAATTGCGTGTTTGTTTTATAGTCTACATGGTTAATAAACCAAATAACTTCTTTAATTACGGCAACTACACCAATTGCGTTCAACCATTTTTTCATGCTTTATTTATGTTTAGTTAAATGGTTTTATTAGGTAATACAAAGGGGTTGTAATTATTAAGCAAATAGCACGTAAATAGGGTATAAAATATCCTTTCCCTAATTGCTCATGTAATTGAGCATATTCCCAATCGGCTTTTATTTTTTTAATTGGATTTTTCCAAACTTTATACACTACGTATTCGTAATCATGTACTAATCCAGCAATACTAAGGTTTGGTAAATCGTCTAAATCTTTTACAATAGTTTCTCCATCAAATAAATGAGGATTCTTTGAAAAATAATCATAAGCACACAAAACCAATTCAATCAATTTAGGGTTAAACCCTTTTATTTTTAATAGCGTTTTTACATCACGTCTTTTAGCTTTTAGTATTTTATCTGACTGCTCAAAAAAATCGTTTTTGCTTCCTAACATACTACTGTAAATTATCTAGTATTAATTGCTTAACTGTTATTTCAGTACCGTAAACGGTGTTATTGAAAACAGCGTTAATTCCAGCGTTTTGTTCGTTATTTATTGCAGTAACTAGAGCTGTTTTATCTCCAGTACGTAAATAGCTTTCATATTGGCTATAACTGTTATACAATAGCGAGTATAAATCAGGGTTTTGAGCCTGTAAGTAATCATCAGCGTTGTAACGTTCCGCTTTTAATATTTGCCTTAATTTAGGGCTTGAAAAACCTGTTACCGTTTCCGTACCATCACCAACAAATACAGGTTGTAAATTAAAGTAATAGGGTTGCTTTTTCTTTTCATACCCTACGTTACCAACCCAATCAATAAACTGTATTGATTTTTTTAACCCGATGAAAGTACCAGGATAATCAACTCCTTTAAAAGTATAGGTTCTTATGATTCTTGAATAGACAATTTTAACCGCTTCTTTGCCTTGTAAGGTGTAATATGATTTCGAAACTTTTTCACCTTTCATATTCATTACTGCCTCTTGGGTAGTAAGGAACGGTAAAATTGAAAAGTCAACATCTACCAACGTATTAGCAGATGTTTTTAGTTTATTGAAAAGTACCTGAAGTACTAATTGTGCTTTGCTCATAGTTTGGGGTTTTAAACGGCTAATTCAATGTATTTTATATCGAAAGAATCAAGGTGAGAAGATGAAAATTGCATTGTCACATTTTCAGGTAAAACGTAAGGAAAAGTACCTTTTAAATCACCATTAAAATACACCCTAAATTCAAGTAAGGTTTTGTCCCACCTATAAATAACAGGAATATCCTGATTATAGTGCTGATTTGCGTTTACACTACCACTACCTATAGATAATACCCCTGTATTTCCTTGAAACACCGCACCAACTGTTTTATATACTTTTAATATATTTGGTGCTTGTGATCGGAAATAAAATTCAGATGAACTATCGGAAACTTTTAATAGGTCTAGTCTTAATCCAGCTCCTCCATTCAACCGACCATCATTATAAGTAAATGCGCTTGCTAAAGGACTACTTTTATAATTTACTCGTATTTCAAAATCTTTGGTAATATCACACGTTTTCAACCATTCTGCAGAATGATAAGAAGTAGCTACACTTAACTCTAGGGTGCTATCAGTTTGAGTGTACCTAGTTACATTCGTAAAGTCGGCTAATTTTGGTTTAAAAACCGTACCTAATACAATTAATAAACGATTAGGAAAAATAGCTTCTACACCGTTGTTTAAGGTTACATCCATTTCACCAACAGTTGCCCCTGAAGTACCATTTACGTGTACTTCATTATCTGATATAAAAATCACATTTCCGTTAATAGTTACTCCCTCAATGACCACTGTCATAGTAGGTGTAAAAAAACTCCCTGTAATTACAAAATTACCTGTTGTACTTGGTAAATAACTATCAGGGATTAAATCCTCTAAATACGGTGCTGGTACTGATACCAAACCAGTTATATCACTAGTGCTATGGTTGTGCGCTAATGGTGTTCTGTCATTTGTAAAACGTGGGTCGGTTGTATCAACTAAAGTAGCATCTGCTACTTCAGCATTTAACAAGGCTAACGTACTTATATCAAGCTGTTTTGGTTTCTTTTTTACTCCTATCATTGGTTATTATACTTATTAATTAAAAAAAAAAGAGCTGTACTGACAGCTATTACCGTCATAAAACCCACAACAGGTTTTCCATACTCCAATAGCATACGTTCCCCCTCTAACGCAAAATCTTGCACTCGTAATAACCAACCATTAATAAATTGAGGATATAAATGCCTTTTGCTTTCATAGTACGCTATACGAGCATCAACAATAGCAAATTGTAATTGTACTTGATCTACGCTATTCATGGCAGCAATAGTTAAATTACCTATACCTCCATCAACATTCAAGTTTTTATTGAAGCTATCATTTAATACATTCTGTACTAATTCTCCAGCATTTCCTAAACCAGCATTTACGCCATGGTCTACCAATACATTGGCTACCTCTTGGGCTTTCATTAGTGAGGCTTTTACTTTGTTCCAGTAATTAGCCTTATAAATTGCAATAGCAGTTTCCTTGCTTATTGCTTTCATATCTGCAATACTTGGTACTCTACCTATCCATGCTTCATAAACAGGGGCAGAAATACCACGCATTGTGCCTACAAATTCACCTAATGAATTTTTATTTCCTTTATCAGTTAAGAAATTTTGATACCCCCCCTCTACAACTAATAAATGCGGTATAAATTTTTTGAAATTTGCCATAATTATAAATGTATTGGTTGTGCTTCAGGTTCTTTTTCCTCGTTAATTGCCTTAACTACTGTATAAATTACTCCAGCTACACAAACACCAATAACAAGGTTTGGGATCAAGTTTGATTCAGCTTTCGGTTTTGGCTTTGGTGTTAAATAAACCGTATCAAGCTGGTGTGTTAACATAGCATCCGTAAATACTATTTGCGCTGGTATTTCAGCTACTTTTACAGTTTGTTTTGCTCCAGCATAGTTTATTAATACGCTATGATTACGGTCTACATCTTCTAAAAACACTTGTCCGTTTTCATTTGAAGTACTATAGTTTCCAGTATTTTCAATTACAATAATTGTTGCACCTTGAATTGGTAAATGTTCCTGATCTACAATTACTGTTGAAACATTTGTGTAAGGATTAGCAGTTGTATCAATAGGCAGAATAACATTAGTTTCAGTATTCCGGGAAACTTGGGCGGTTGTGGTGCATTTGTTTGCATTTGTTGTACACATATATTAGTTTTCAGGGTGTTTGTTTAATAAATCTCTATGGCTAGCTACAGGATAACCAGTACTCCAAAACCCCTCATCTATGATATAATCTATCTCACCATCTGCATAGCGTTTAATGTCATATATTTTTCCTATTTCCTCACCAAAAGAAAATGATCCTTGGGTATCATTAGTTATGGCCCAAGCTCCATTATCTTGTTTAACACCTGTTTCAGTTACTACACCGTTATCATTACGTACATAAACAGTTTCTCCTTTTAAATAAGGAACTAATGATGGTGCTGGTGTAGTTATATCTGCTCCAGTAGAATTTATACGAGTGAAAAAAGCGTTAATTTCTGCACGATCTGTTTCGCTTTGAACATCTTGCAAGAAATTTTTATCAAAAATGATTTTGTACGCTTTAGATACCAGGTTGATTTTTGATTTTACTTTTAAGGCTAAATCATTTAACGCATCCGTATCTGTTCCATCAGGAATTTGAAATGTCCCAAACATTAAATCGATTACTGGACCTAATGAAATAGCATCTAAACGATACATAGCTTTATACATAATTATAGCAGCTTGTACTTCTATTTTATGACCGTTTTCATTTAAGTATTTTTCGGTACGCCATTCCTTGTATTTTTTATTTAAGTACTTAGCCCCTAGTGTCACACCTACAACTAATAAAATTATTTTACCAGCATTTACAGTTGCTTTAATTGTTTCTTTTCCAGCATCAGACTTTGCAAATTCTGTTGCTGCCATAACTGCTGCTGGATTTTTTAATCCTTTACTCATTGGTTAGTTTGTTTTGGGGTTAATGGGGGTTAGGGGAAACTGGCTATAATTTCATTTTAATTAAAAACCAATTATTTACTAACAAGTTCTTTGCTTTAGGGCTTGCTAGTATTTGTTTTATTTTGTTTGCTGTATCAGCATCAGTATTCATAATTGCTGTAATAGCTGCTTTTTTGTCGTTTAACTCTAAAGCATTTTCATGTGGTATGTTTAATGTGGACGTTGGCATAATTAGTTGTTTTTAGTTGATTAATTTTTGTAGTTCTGCTACGGTTTCAGCACTTTCAATTGACTGATTCATGATGTCAAAAAACAATTGACAGTAACCATCATCAAACCCCTCGTTTTTAACAAAGTTTAGTAGCTTGGTTTTTATTTCAGAAAATTGTTCTTGTGGTTGTTGGTGTTGTGGTTCAGCTCCAGTTAATCCAACTTTTACAGGTGCAAATTTTTCAACTGCTCCTATAATCATTGCACCAAATCCTTGTGCCATTTCCAAATTACCCTCTGAAACAAAAGGTCTACTAGCTTCAGCTAATTCCTTTGTATGCGTTTCTTTTAAGGCTGTAATTTCTTTTTTTAAATCACGTATTTCATAACCTCTATCAAGATGATCACGATCTAACAATTTGTATTTATCCTCTATCGTTTGTGCGGATTGTAAAGCATTGGTTAATGATTCTTTCGTTTCTACATACTTGTCAGCCTTTGCGTATATATCATACGTTTGGATTTGCGCTTGATTTAAACCGCCCATTAAACCAACTGTTGGTTGCTGTTGTTGTTCCATAATTGGTTGAATTGTTGGTTGTTGGTAAGATGTAGTAGCATCACCGCTATTACCTGATGATGCTACTACATCTTTACTAACGTCCGTATTAGTATTGTTAAGCGGCTTTAATACTGCTTTAAATTTTTCTTTTGCTGTATCTGTTCTATACACATTAGATGAACCACTTTTACGCTTTAAATACAACGTAAGCTCGTTACGTGTGTTACTAATAATATCAGACAACTTAGCTTCTACAGAATCAAAACCTTGTGCTTTAATGTCTGCAAACGTTGCAAAATCAACTTCTCTTTCTCCTGAAAAGTTGTTTATAACTGCAATACCGTTTTTGGCTTTTGTAGTTACTTCGTGTATGATATATTTTAGCGTATGATCCATTTTAGTTGCAGTTATTTGGTGCTGTAGTTTCTTTTGGTAGTATTACCTTTTGATAAATAATATTAACCTTGTTATTTGCTGGCGTTCCGTTTGGAAAATCAATTTCGTTTAAATCAAAATCGAAATACAAACCACCAACACCAGGAACAACAAAAGGGTTATCTAATGGCGTTACAGTCCTACCCATAATAACAACATCTTCTTGTCCATCATTATAAATAGTAATCTGTGAAACCTGTTCCAAAACCTCCTGATCGGGTTTTATTAGTTGCTTCTTTTTTAAAAAAGACTTATACATTTTCACACGTTTTTGGTTTATGTACTAAAACAATATCCATTATAACATCGGCAGCTGGTGCTGTATCTGTTGTAACTTTAAATTCTAATACTTTATCCTCAATATGTAAAGGGGCAATCATACTCTCTAGTACAGAACCGCCTGATCTACGTTCGTATTCTGTTACACCTAAAGCAGAAATAAGATCATTACCATTACTATCTTTTAAAGCACCTCTAACTATGTCTGCTGGTAATTTTGTTCTATCAGCAAAAGTTATAAAAGCACCTACAATAACACCTTTACTGTTGTTTACTTTAATATCTACATCTTGAGAAGTACTACCTGTAGCTAAGGTTATTTTTGTTGTTGTAAATTCCATTTTGAAATGAGTTTTTTAATAAAAAAGCCTTTCCTTAAACTGGAAAGGCTTTTTTTAGTTTGTACTAAATACTACTGTCTAGTTTGCTAATACGTAACCTCTAAGAAGTACTTTAGCGTAATGATCTACACCTCCAGCTAAAGCAGCTGGTAATTCTGCTGTCATTTCTAAAGCATCTTCAGCTTTTAATACAGGATAACTGTTTACTTTAAACTCTCTATCTAAAGTTGTTACAGTTCCAGTTGATTTGTGCATTACATCCAATGGTAATTCTAAAATCACTGGTCTACTATCTTGTTCAATTTTGAAATCTCCGTTTTTCAAAATAGCTGGAGCACCAGTTTTAAAATCAATAATTGTTGACTCATCAACCCCAGCATTTGTAGCTTTCGTTCCGTACAAAAGTGCTATTGAAGCAATAATAAATGGCTTACCTTTTGCTAATCCGTTTGCATCAAACGACTGAACACCAATTTGTTTCTTTTTATTGTCAATAAACTTCACCGTTTTACCTTCAATTTTTGCCGTTACATAGTGTGTAAAAGGCACTAATTTTGGAGGTTTCCCTCCTTTAAAGTTTAAATCAACTGTATCAACTGTTTTTTCAGTTAAATTTTGGTGTACAGCTTCTGCTACTAATTTTCTTTCTAAATGTGACATTGTATTTTTTATTAAGTTTTTTTTGAAATATTTTTTTACTCTCTTACTACTATAAGAAAGATGCTGCACTAAACGTATTCGGTGCAGTTTCAACCATTTTGATTGGCTGCGCTGAAGCATAGTTTAACGTTGGCATGATAACACGTTTGGTAGTTGCTGTTTGAGTACAACCACATGAGCTTAATCCTAACGCATCTTGTGCGAATTGGGTTAACGGTTTATCCGTTGCATCAGCAGTTGCTAATGAGGTGGTTTTTGCATAGTCATGCATTGCTCCAATTGCTTTTTCAGCACCTACGCCTAATAAACTTCCTTTTAACAATTGGCTTGCTGGAT